>ENA-UAHD01000220-UAHD01000220.1-human-gut-metagenome-genome-assembly--contig:-NODE-220-length-18590-cov-5.081845_pt1 | contig 18590 bp, 20 predicted proteins | sample MGYA00243413_ERZ654348 | MGnify/ENA primary metagenome ERZ654348 (study PRJEB26926, sample SAMN06165082) | human gut metagenome | biome: ENVO:00009003; feature: ENVO:2100002; material: ENVO:00002003... | reverse complement strand
CTCTTGTCTCGTGGGCTCGGAGATGTGTATAAGAGACAGGCAGAGAGTGCTTAGAAATTTCAAGGGAGCAGCTGGCGAGGGCGATAACGACGACAAATACGGCAGCATGGAATACCGCAAAGCATTTATGAAATATGTATGCAGAGGCGAGGCGCTGCCGAAAGAGTACAGAGCAGATGCGGTAAGCAAAAGCACAGACGTAGGCGCAGTTATCCCTACCACAGTGCTTAACCAGATTGTAGAAAAGCTGGAAAGCACAGGTATGATTTTAGCCCTTGTAACCAGAACTGCATACAAGGGCGGCGTTTCTATCCCCGTATCTACTGTAAAGCCTACTGCAACATGGGTAAATGAGGGAGCAGGCAGCGACAAGCAGAAAAAGAATATTGCAAAAGACGGAATGATTACTTTTGCATACCATAAGCTGCGCTGTGCAGTAGCCGTATCTCTGGAAGTAGATACAATGGCAATCAGCGCTTTTGAAACACTGCTTATTAACAATATTGTTGAGGCAATGACAAAAGCGTTAGAGCAGGCAATCATTGACGGAAACGGAACAGGAAAACCGAAAGGAATTTTAGCAGAGACACCAGCCGACGGGCAGACAATCGAGAGCGCCGCACCGTCTTACAGTGATTTGATTAAGGCAGAGGGTGCTTTACCTATGGCTTATGAAAATGGCGCTGTGTGGTGCATGAGTAAAAAGACCTTTATGGAGTATGTAGGCATGACAGATAAGAACGGGCAGCCTATCGCAAAAGTGAACTATGGAACATCTGGAAAGCCGGAGAGAACGCTTTTAGGCAGAACAGTTGTACTTTGCGATTACGTAGCAAGCTACAGCGCAGCACTTGCGAAAGATACAATTTTTGCATTCCTTTTCAATTTCAAGGACTATGTGCTTAATACAAACTACTCTATGGGCGTAAAGAAGTATGAGGACAACGACACAGACGACCAGATTACAAAGGGCATTATGCTTGTAGACGGAAAGGTAGTAGACAAAAACAGCCTTGTAGTTGTAAAGAAAATCGAGGCAGTGTAATTAACAAGGCAGCTGGTGTATAAACACTGGCTGCCAGAAAGCGAGGTAGACCATGAAAGGGTATTTAGACGCTAAAGAACTGGAAAGCTACAAGAAAGAAGATTTGCAGGAACTGGCAAAGCAGCTGGGTGTAGATGCAGAGGGAACAAAGAAAGAAATTGCTACACGCTGCGCAGCGGTTGAGGTAGACATACCGGACGAAAGCGAGCTTACAGAAGAGGATAAAAGAGCAGCGGAAGAGGCGGCAGCAGAGGCAGCAGCGAAAGCCGAAGAGGAAGAGACAGCCACAGAGCTTGTAAAAGTAAAAGCACAGCGCCGTTTCCTTGACAAGGAATTAAACCAGATTAAGGATACTGGGGACGAATACGCAGTAAGCAGAGAACGTGCAGCAGTTCTGGAAGAGGCAGGCGTAGCAGCAGTAATAGAAGAGTAAGAAAGAGGGTGCAGGCTATGGCAGCAGATACCACAACATTAACCGAGAAAATGCGGGCGGCGCTGCGTATCAGCAGCACCAGTGAGAAAATAACAGAGGAAATAAACGACTGCATAGCCGCCTGCAAAGCTGATATGAAAAACGACGGCGTAAAAGTGATAAAAGAGACAGACGGGTTGATTATCAGAGCAATTACACTGTATTGCAAGGCAGAGTTTGGTTTTAACAATGCTGCGGAACAATTTAGAAAGTCATACGACGCACTTAAAATGCGCTTATCTTTATCAGCAGAATACAACACAGCGCCGCAAGTGTCCGAAACGGACACCAACAGCACAGAAAGTGGGGTGTAAAGCGGTGGAGTGGCTGGACGAATTAACACTTATTGCAGAAACAACAGCAGAAAACAGGGTAAATAAAAACGGCTTTGCAGTAAAGCCAGAAGAAAGCACCCGCACTGTATTCTGTAACAAAAAATCAGTAGGGTACAGTGAATATTTTAAGAGCCAGCAGACAGGAAAACTGGTAGAGGCAAAGTACGAGGTACACAAGGCGGATTATGGCGGCGAGGACGTAGTAGAAGTAAACGGGCGACGCTATTTTGTGCTTAAGACCTACGATACAGGAACAGACACCATAGAGCTTACGCTTACAGATTTACGCCACAGAAACGAGGCGTAAGCATGGGAGAGTTTAACACAGTCGGGCTGGAAGATATTATAGACGCTTTCAGCCGGAGAGAGGCGGCTACAGTTGAGGCAGTCCCCAAAATGCTTAAAGCTGGTGCTGATGTGCTGATAGAGGCACAGAGAGCAGAGGCACAGGCAATGGGACTGAATGAAACGGGCGGTTTTATTAATTCCATAAAAGCTACGGACGTAAAGGGCGACGATACGGAGAAATACGTAGAGATATACCCACAGGGACGGGCAAAGCATGGAAACGACAGAAAAGGAGATAAAAGCAAGGTGCGCTATGCAACAATCGGCTTTGTGGCAGAGTACGGCACAAGCAGCCGCGCTGCACGCCCTTATATGACAGTGGCAAACGAAAAGGCGCACGAAAAGGTAGTAGAGGCACAGCGCAGTATATGGGAGAGTGAAACAGGCGAATGAGTATACAGGAGATTTTAGAAAGCGCAGGGTTGCTAGCCCAGAGAGGCGTTTACACTGGACGGGATAAGCCAGACGCATATTATACGTTTCTGCGACTGCTGGGTACGCCTGCGGTAAATGCAGACGACGAAGAGAAAGAGCGCAGGGAAATGTATAGAGTTACGCTTTTCCATAAGGGCGATTTTGAGGCGCAGCTTGATAAGACAAAAGAGGTATTGAAAGCAGCAGGCGTTTATATCAACAGCATAGATGCAGAAAGCTACGAAACAGAAACGGGGTACTGGTTAGTACCTATCACAGTCGAGATTTTGAAAGAGGAGTGATTAAACAATGACACTGGGACTGAAAGATTTATATTACGCCGTATGCACAGAGGCAGACGGAGCAGAGAGCTACGGGAAACCTAAGAAAATGGCAGAGGCAATGAGCGCTGATTTGTCCGTAAAGACAGCAGACGGCAGCTTGTATGCAGACGACACATTAAGCGAGAGCGTCACAGAGTTTGCAAGCGGAACGCTTAAGCTGGGAATTAAAGACCTTACGCCGGAAGTGCTGGCAGAGTTACTGGGGCAGGCAGTAGATAAGAACAGCGTAGTATGGGCGGGAAAAGAGGACGAGCCGCCGTATGTTGCTGTAGGGTTCAGAGCTAAGAAAACGGGCGGTAAATACCGTTACGTATGGCTGCTTAAAGCAAAATTTAAAGTACCGTCTGAAAAGTACGAAACAAAGGGCGAGAGCATCAAGTTTAACACGCCGGATATTGAGGCATCTTTTACAACGAGAAAGAAAGATAATTTGTGGAAAGCTGACTTTGTGGGAACAGAGGAAAGCGCAGCGGCTAAAACGTGGTTTACAGCAGTGCCGGAAAAGGCAGAAGCAATGGAAAGTGTATAAAGCAGGAAAGGAGAGAGGCGTAGCATAGGCTGCGCCTTAATTTTATATCATGGGAGCATTAAAGAGCGGGGCTTTCCCCGTAGAGCTGAACGGCAAAGAATACGGTTTACTTTTTTCACTGAACGCATTAGATGAAGTACAGGAAAAGTTTGGGGGCTACGACAAATTAAGTGAAGTATTCAATAAAGATAACCCAAACCTTTTTAGAGATACAAGGTGGTTACTTACGCTGCTTATTAACGAGGCACTTTTAGCAGAGGACGAAAACGCCCAGCTGCTTGAAGAGAAGAGGGTAGGCAGACTGATACACGCAGGAAATTTGCAGGAAGTACAGAATGCTATTTTTAAATCGTTCTACAGAGGAACTGCGGGAGACAGCAGCGACACAGAGAGCGAAAACGACGGAGAAGAAACAACAGAAGAGGGAAACAGGGCAGCCGTGCAGGAAAATTAGATACTGCACGGCTTTTGTATATCGCAGTAGTGCTTTTGAGATACAGGGAACGTGAGGCATGGAGAAAAACAACATACCAGATAACGACACTGTTTAAATATCACAAGGAATATAACCCGCACATTTTCCGACAGGAACAGGCGGGGACACCAGCAGCTACAGAAAACATGGACGATATAGACATAGCGTTAGGGGGCTTTTAATTATGGCAGATAAGACGCAGAACGTTAAAACAAGGTTAAGTTTTGACGGAGAGGCAGAGTATAAAGCAGCCTGCAAGGAAATTAACAGCACCCTTAAAGTGCTTAATTCTGAAATGAAACTTGTAACGGCTGAATATAAGGACAATGCAAGCAGCGTAGATGCGCTGAAAGCAAAGCAGACGGTACTACAGAAAACATACGACGAGCAGGCAAAAAAGGTAAAAGAAACCGAGGCGGCTTTAGAAAAATGTCGCAAGGCAACAGGAAACAATAGCGAAGAAAGTAAAAAACTTGAAACACAGTTAAATTACCAGAAAGCAGCGCTTGTAAAGACAGAGCAGGAATTAGGAAAAACAACTGACGAAATGGAAAAAGCAGAAAAAGCCGCTGACGAAATGGGAAAGGAAATAAAAGACAGCGGGGAACAGGCAGACGACGCAAAGGGAAAATTTTCTGGATTTACAAGCGTGCTAAGCGGAATGGGTACAGCACTTAAAGCGGCAGCAGCGGCGACGGCGGCAGCAGTTGCGGGAGCGGCAACAGCCATAGGAGCGCTTACCACAAAAGCAATAGAGGGATACGCAGCACAGGAACAGCTTGTAGGCGGTGTAGAAACTCTTTTCAAAACGTCGTCTGATACGGTTGTTGGTTATGCAAACGACGCATATAAAACAGCCGGAATGTCTGCAAATGAGTACATGGAAACAGTTACCAGCTTTTCAGCGTCGCTGCTTGCCAGCATGAATAATGACACGGCAGCGGCAGCAGAAAAGGCAAACGTGGCAATTACGGATATGTCAGACAATGCAAATAAAATGGGTACTGATATATCGCTTATACAGAACGCCTATAACGGTTTTGCAAAGCAGAATTATACCATGCTGGATAACTTAAAGCTGGGATATGGCGGTACAAAAGAGGAAATGCAGCGACTGCTTGATGATGCAAGCAAGCTATCCGGCATTAAGTATGATATTTCATCATATTCGGACGTTGTAGACGCTATTCACGTCGTACAGACGGAAATGGGAATAACAGGGACAACGGCAAAAGAGGCAAGTACAACAATAGAGGGTTCGGTTAGTTCTATGAGTTCAGCGTGGGACAACTGGGTAGCTGGAATGGCAGACAGCGAGGCGAATTTCTCACAGCTTACAAGCAATCTGGTAGACAGTATTGTAACAGTGGTAGGGAATATAGCACCGAGGGTAATAGAAACAGTACCGAGGCTGGTAAGCGGACTGGGAGAAATCGTAGAGCAGCTTGCAACGTATATACCACAGGTTATACAGGAGTTATTACCGCCTTTAATGAGCGGCGTACAGGACTTGCTTAATACGCTGGTTGGAATGCTGCCGGAAATGATAAGCATAATCGGACAGATTATACCGACAATCATAGATACACTGCTTACCATATTACCGCAGCTTTTAGAGGCAGGCGTACAGATTATTACGGAATTGGCGCAAGGTATCGCACAAGCGTTACCTACATTGCTGCCAACAATCGTAACGGTGGTTACGAACATTGTAACCATGCTGATAGAAAATATACCGTTGCTGATTACAGCAGCATTACAGCTGCTTACGGGGCTGGCACAGGGGCTGGTAGCAGCGCTGCCCGTACTGATTGAGGCACTGCCGGAAATCATAACGGCTATCATAAATGCGCTGGTTGAGGGCATACCGCTTATTATCGAAAGTGCGGGCGATATTATAGTTGCATTGATTGACGGCATCATAGATGCAATACCGCTTTTAATCGCAGCCATGCCGCAGATTATAGCAGCCATTGTAACAGGACTGATTACGGGACTGCCTAAGATTTTGACAGCGGCAGGCAAGCTGGTAACGACAATCATAAATAAGATAAAAGAGCTGCCTACTCTGATACCGCAGGCAATCGCTGCGGGCGTTGAGAAAATAGCAGAGTGGGGCGCAAATATGCAGGAAAAAGGCGGCACGGTTATAACAGATTTTGTAACGAAAGTTATAGATATTGTTAAGGAGCTGCCGCAGAAAATCTGGAACAGCATAGTAAGCGCAGTTACCAGAGTGGCTACGTGGGGCAACAATATGCTTACGAAAGCCAAAGAGGTAATGAACGCCATGGTAACAGGCGTTATTACGATTGTTAAGGAACTGCCGCAGAAAATCTGGAACAGCATAGTAGGGGCAGTTACCAAAGTGGCTACGTGGGGTAACAATATGCTTACGAAAGCCAAAGAGGTAATGAATGCCATGGTAACGGGCATTGTTACGATTGTTAAGGAAATACCGCAAAAGATTTATAACAGCATTTCTGGTGCAATTACCAAAGTGGCTACATGGGGTACAGAAGTAAAGAACAAAGCCGTAGAGGGCATGAAAAATGTAATTACTGGAATAACAGACGTATTTAAGGATATTGGCAGTACGTTTGCAGGGTTCGGTAAAAACATGGTAGAGGGCATCTGGAACGGCATAAGCGGCGCTACGAGGTGGATAAAAGACAAAATAAGCGACTGGGTAGGCAATGTTACCGACTTCCTTAAGGATTTATTTGGAATTGCCAGCCCGTCTAAGCTGATGCGTGACGAAATCGGCGTATATCTGGCGCAGGGTATCGGCGTTGGCTTTTCTAATGAAATCGGCGGCGTTAAGAAAATGATTGAGGACAGCGTACCTCAGGAGTTTGACGTAGACGCAAAGGTAAATGTAGGCAATGAATTTAAGTATGATAACGACGACAAAAAGCCAAAGCCGAGAGGCGGCGGCAGTGCAGCAGGCGGCGTAGTTGTCAATCAGTATATTTATGCGAATACCACGGACTATGCAAAACAGCAGAAAGAGGCAGCCCGACAGTTCAGAATGATAGCAAGGACGGTGTAACACATGGAAAATGAAAAACTGACTTACATAAATTCAAGGGGCGAGCGGTTAGAGCTGGGAGTAGACAGCGTATACCATTGCAATATAAGTAAAGACGTAGAGGGCATTTCCGGCGTTACGAGCGTCATTTACAGCACAAACAGCATGGGACAGCACGGCGACACCTACGTAGGGCAGCGTATCGAGGCGAGGGACATAGACGTAGTGGGACATATCAACACACGGGACAAGGCGCAGGCATTGGAACTGCGCCGCCGTATGCTTAAGATATTTAACCCAGAGCTTAGCGCTACGCTGGTGTATGAGTACGGCGGCTTTAAGCGTGTGATTGATTGCAGGGCGTATGGAGAGCCTAAGATACTAAAGAAAGAGGTACTTTATGAGTTTGATTTACAAATAGAGTGCCTTAACCCGTTCTGGCGGGAAGAGGAAGAAACAAAAGAGGATATAGCAAGCTGGGTGGCTGCGTGGCATTTCCCTTGCGTTATCGAAAAGGACAGCACAAAGAGCATGATATACGGATACCGAGCGGAAAGCGTAATAGTGGACTGCTACAACGAGGGCGACGTATCAACAGGAATGAGGATAAGGTTTACAGCACTGGGGACAGTTTCAAACCCGATACTGCTTAATGTGGATACCGAGGAATTTATACAGATTAACGCCACTATGAAAACGGGCGACGTGATAGAGATTAACACGAAGTACGGCAGCAAGGGCGCTAAGCTGATAAGGGACGGCGTAGAAACCGACTATTTCCGCTACATTGATGTAGACAGTACATTTATGCAGCTTGCCATAGGCGACAATATGTTTAGGTATGATGCAGCCAGCGGCGTAAATTCTCTGGAAGTATCCATATTCTACAGCAAGGAATTTTTAGGAGTGTGACGGTATGGAGCTTAGAGTATTCGACAAGACAGTACAGCCGCTGGGAGCTATAGACGAGCTGGCAAGCCTGCTATGGCATACAAAGTATTTTGACGTAGGAACTTTTAGCCTGCTTGCGCCGATTACGGACAATAACAGCCGTTTGCTGGTAGAGGGTAACTTAATAACCAAGCACGACGGAAAAAAGGAAGTAAAGACCGCCGACGGCGGCGTATGGCGCAGGGCAGCGCAGATAACCTACGTACACATTACCAAAGACGAGAACGGCTTAGAGCAGTTAGAGGCACAAGGCTATATGCTTAGCTGGTGGCTTAATAAGCGCTGCATTTATCCGCAGATTGTGGCGACGGGTACAAACCAGTATCTTATAAATCTTATGGTAAAAAACAACTGCGGCAGCGCAGCAGGAACAAAGCGGCGTTTTCCATTGCTTACATTTCTGGCGCAGGAAACCATAGACGGCGTGGCGGTTGAATATGCAAACGAGGTATACGCACAACTGGGGCAGGAAGTAAAGGCAAGGGCGCAGGCTGGAAAGCTGGGCTATGACATTCTGCTTAACGAAAGAGAGAGACTGTTTGGTTTTTATCTGTATAAGGGCAATGACCTTACAGCCACAAATACCGAGGGTAACACACCCTGCATATTTTCAAGAGATTTTGATAATGTCAACGAGCAGGAATATACAGCCAGTATAGAGAACTGCGGCAACTTTATTTATGTGCAGGGAGCAGCTGACGACGACGGCAGCCAGCCAGTAACTACAGTGGACGGCGAGGGCGCAACGGGGCTGGATTTAGTAGAGGTATTCTGCGACGCTACGGACATTGCCAGAAAGTACCAGCAGGGGGAAACAGAGGTAACAATACCGCTGAATACCTATATTGCAATGCTGAAAACGAGAGGCAGCGCAGAGCTGGAAAACTACGGCAAGAACATAAATTTTGTAAGCACCATAAATACAAATTCAAACTTAAAATTTAAGGCTGATTTTGATTTAGGCGACCGTATTACTTGCAAAGAAACCAAGTGGGGCATACAGATAGATGTACGTATTACAGAAGTAACGGAAACATACCAGAAAGGCGAGGAAACCATAGAGGCGACCTTTGGCGACAGCCTGCCGACGCTGGTAGACCAGATTAGGAAAGTGAGGTAGCAGAAATGGCAAACAGCTTACCGTTTAATGCCGTGGCAGTAGACGGAGAGTACGACAGGGTATATAAAGCCGAGGATTGGGCGTGGTACTTTGCTACTTTCATTGCAAACGGCATTTTTCCAAAGCCAAGCGACGGGCTACAGGTAGTAGCTTACAGCGGCATGGAAATAAGAGTAAATGCAGGCTATGCCTTTATCAACGGCTACGCCTTTAGAAATCCTGCAACGCTTAGCGTAACACTGGATACGGCAGAGGGAGCGCTTAACAGGGTGGACAGGGTAGTAGTTCGCTGGGATTTGCCGCAAAGAGATATGTATATTGCGGTGCTGAAAGGCACACCGTCTGCAAAGCCGACAGCAACGGCAGTAACACGCACTACGGAAATATGGGAGCTTGCGCTTGCAGATATTTACGTAGGCAAGGGCGTAACAAGGATACAGACGCAGAACATCACAGACCAGCGGTTTAATAGCGCAGTCTGCGGCATTGTAACAGGAACGGTGGAAGAGATAGACGCAAGCGTGCTTACAAAGCAGTTTACGGACTTTTTCAACACCTACAGCGCAGCCGTGCTGGACGAGTTCAGCGCATATAAGCAGAGTATGGAAAAGTACCTTACAGAGATTGCGGGCGTATATGACAGCTACGTAAGCAAGACAGAGGGCTTATTTGCGCAGTATGAGAGCCAGTTTAACGAAAGATACAGCAGTTTTGAAAGCACGCTTGACAACTGGGACAAGGAACTTTTAAGCGCCTATACAGAATTTATGGCAAAAATTAAGCTATTCCAGTCGGACGCTGAAAACGAATTTAACACATGGTTTGAGAGTATCAAGGACAAGCTGGGCGAGGACATAGCAGGCAGCCTGCAACTGCAAATTGAAGAGCTGGCAGCAGCCATGCAGGAAGTGAAAAAGCAGGCAGAGGCAGGCACGAAAGAAACCAAAGAGGCAATAGCAGCGCTGGACGAGCGACTTAAGAGAGTAGAAAGCGGCTGGGGCATTGACTATAAGCATGATGCTGTACTGGGATTGTGTTACATGGGTGCAGCATACATGAGCCAGCATTACGAAAGAACAGTAGAAACGGCAGTGTTAGGGGCTACTTACGTGGGTAATTCCTATCTTGCAAATACATTTTAGAAAGGCGGCAGACCATGAAAGGATTTCCTAAAGTATTAAAGACAAAAGAGGATTATTACAACTGCCTTGCTATGGTAGCAAGCGGAGAACTGGCGGCAGCAGATTTGCTGGCGAAAATCGAGAGCGCAGAGAACCAGCGTTATATTGAGTGCGGCGTAGCAGCTGTAGAGGAAGAGAAAAAGGCGGTTACGGTATATTACTGCGACGAGGCAGCGGTAGGTATGAAATTTGTAGCGGGCGACGTATCCGGCACGGTGCAGGGAGTAACACATATCCAGACCGACGAGGCAGCGGCAGCAGGAGAGGCGGGAAACGACAGAACAGCCCTTACACTTTCAAAAGCGGTAAAAGCGGGCTGCAAGGTAATTGCGCTGGAACGCACAGACACCGTGGCAGGAATGACAACAGACGACATTGCAGCACTGAAAGGAGTATTAAAGCAGTATGAGTAGATTATTAGTGGACGACGTTACAAAGACCGACGCAAGGGCGCTTTTGAACGTAAATAAAATGGCTACAATCAGCGATATTGTAGCACCGAGCAATGAGTACATTTACGCCAGCGGAGCAAATGAGCTGACCGTAGTAGAGGGTTGCGTAATTGCCGTGGGCGGCGCTGGAATTTTCAAGACAGCAAATACAATTCTTACGGCTGCTAATCTGGACGCAGGCAGCGCTTTTGCGGTAGGTAAGGACTATTACGTATATATCTGCGACAGCAGAATTGACAGCGCAGACGAGAAATACGTAATTTCCCTTAACTCTACATACCCGACAGGCTGGAACGCTACAAACAGCCGTAAAATCGGCGGCTTTCATTATGGACGCTGCCGCAAGGTGGACAGCAATTTACAGCCGCTTAATGGCAGCAGTGTTATTTTTGGCACAGGCTGGGAAAGTGCAGTAAGCAACGGCATTGTACCACGTTCTGTATGGACACTGGGACACCGCCCGAAATGCAGCCCAGAGGGTATGGTATATTTAGGCGGTGGCACATGGGTAGATATTTACCTTAATTCTGACGACGGAGCAAAGGGCTTGAAATCAGAGTACGGCTGCGCACCTATGACGGGCACAGAAAGCATGAACTGGTACAACTTTGTAGAACGTCTGGCAAAGAGCGGTAAACGCCTGCCGAACTATGCCGAATTTTGCGCTTATGCTTTTGGCAGCCCTGCCGGACTGGATAACGCAAATACAAACGCATGGAGCGCCACCAGCAATACAGGCAGAGGTGTAACAGGCAGCGTGGTAAATGCCGTTTCTTCCGTGGGCGTTGTAGATGCCGTGGGGCGTGTCTGGGAGTGGCTGGACGAGCTTATTACAAGAGCGGAACACGCCACAAATGCAGACTACCACGCAAGCGTAGCGTGGGGCTGGGACAAGAAAAGCCCATTGAACACAGGCGAGAAGTCTTACGACGTTGGTAACATTTACCAGTATTACGCATATTCTCTGGCGGCGCTGGTAGCGGGCGGCAACTGGCACGATGGGGCGAATTGCGGCGCTCGTGCCGTGAATTGCAGCAGTTACCCGCGGGTTGTCGATACGTACGTTGGCGCTCGTGGGGCGTGTGACTCTCTGTAGACGGCGGGCGAAAGCCCAGCCGGATAAACGGGGGTAAGGCATGGACATACAGACAAAAACAGATATTATACACCAGAAAATATACGATTTTCTGCTATATATCTATCCTCTACTTACGAAGTACCCGAAGTATGAGAAATTCAGCTTACAGACGGCGACCAGAAACGCAATTCTTGAAATGCTGCAAGAGGTTATAAAGTGGGATAAGACGGCGACGAAAAGCCACTTATACACGGTAGATACGGCATTGCAGGAAAGTAAAGAATTGCTGCGGCTGGCGCATGACTTGAAGTATAGCGCTATGAACGCACGGCACTACGGCGAGAGCTGCCGCAAGCTGAAAGAAATAGGCGTTATGCTGGGCGAACTGATAGAAGAGGTAAAGACCAGAAAATAGCAGGATATGGGGCAGCTGCTTACTTACAGCCTCTGGCGGCGCTGATAGCGGGCGGCAACTGGAACAATGGGGCGAATTGCGGCGCTCGTGCCGTGAATTGCAACAATTACCCGTGGAATGTCAATACGAACATTGGCGCTCGTGGGGCGTGTGACTTAGTGAGAACATTACAGGCACAGAGTTCTACGGAATACTGGCAAGGACTTAGAAAGGGATAAGACCGAGTGTTTAATATCCTATAGTCAGAGCGGCTGTCCCGCCGTGAGGCAAAGAGAAAAAATACGGCTGCTGGTTAGTAGCTACGGCGAAAGGCAGGAGCTTAATACTTGAAGAGAGTAGGATACATTACCAATAAGGACGGGCGGCGCATTACGCTTTTAGAGGCTATGGGCGACTATGGAAACGTACAGAAAGCCTATAACAAAGCCAGAAAGTGTAAACGCCACAGAAAAGACGTACTGATTTTTACGAAAGACAAAGAGGAAAACTTAGACAAGGTGCGGGAAGATATTATAAACCTTGCCTATGAGCCAAGCAAATACCATTACTTTAAGGTGTACGAACCGAAAGAGCGGCAGATAATGGCGCTGCCGTTCTATGACAGGGTGGTACAGCACGCCATAAACAACGTGTTAGAGCCTATATTTGATAAGCGGTTTATATCACAGTCTTACGCCTGCCGGAAAGGTAAAGGTATGCACGCTGCATCTGATACGCTAAAAGAGTGGCTGTATGAGTGGAACAAATACCACCCAGACCAGCCGCTTTATGCTATCAAGGCAGATATACACCACTATTTCCAAAGCATAGACCATGCGGTATTAAAAACTGAAATACGTAAGGTTATAAAAGACGCTGGGGTACTGGCATTGCTGGACAGGATAATAGACCACAACGGCAATATGCCGGACGGCGTAGGGATACCAGTAGGAAACCTTACCAGTCAGTTATTTGCAAATATCTATCTGGACGCATTAGACCAGTTTATTAAGCATGAGCTGGGCGTAGAGGCATACATACGCTATATGGACGACTTTGTAATATTAAGCCCAGACAAGGAACAGCTGCGCAACTGGCTTGCACGGATAGAGCAATTCTTACGGGAAGAGCTTAAGTTAGAGTTTAACCCGAAAACTACCATGCTGGCAGCAAAGAACGGTATAGACTTTGTAGGCTACAAACACAGGGCAACGCACAGGAAAGTACGAAAGGACAGCATAAAGCGCATAAAGCGTACTATCAAGAAGTGTGAGAGCGGGAAAATCACAAAAGAGCAGTTACAAAAGAGCATACAGAGCTGGACGGGACACGCAGGACACGCCGACAGCTACAACCTACGAAAGAAAATAGAAACGCTGGCAGAGGCAGCCATAGAAAAGGCTGCTTAAGCGGCAGAATGCAGGAGCGAGTACATGAGTAGCAATTTACTAAGGGTAGTACAAGAACAACAGGAAACCATAGAAAAGCAAAGCAGGCTTATTGCTGATTTAATAGCCACTCTGGAAAGCTGGGAGCAGACAGCAGGCTACGACGGCGCAGAGCTGAAAGAGCGGGCAGAAAATTTGCAATTAAGAGAAAGGCAGGATTTATGAACATGACTATTACAGAATTTATTGAGGCGGCGGCACATAACAAAATTATCCAGCTGGTAGTATTGGCGATTGTGTGCGACACGGTTTTTGGCGTGCTGCGTGCAATCAAAGAGAAGAAATTTAACAGCTGCGCAGGCATTGACGGGGCTATCAGAAAAGTAGGTATGCTTATTTCCCTGGTATTCATGCTGGCAATCGACGTACTGATTAAGATTAACTTAATCGGATTTATACCGGAGCAGGCACGTACATATTTAGGGCTTGATACCGTGGGCGTGGCTGAATTTTTCGCATTGCTTTACATTGCCTATGAGGTAGTGAGTATTTTTAAGAATATGGCATTATGCGGGCTGCCCGTAAAAAAGGTATGGGAAAAGGTGCGGGAGTTTCTGGAGAAGTATACGGACGAACTGCCGGACACAGACGAACTGGACGGGGACAGCACCACAGGCAACGTAGAGGAACACAGGACACAGGAAAGATAAGAATAATAAGGACATAGCAGCAAAGAGCGCTTGCGGGACACCGCAGGCGCTTATTTTGTATGCGGAAAGGCAGGAAATATGAACATTAACAGAAAGATAAGTAAGTACAATTTCAATAAGGGCAGCGTTTCCAGAATTAAGTATATTGTTATCCATTATGTAGGCGCACTGGGCGGCGCAGAGGACAACTGCCGATATTATGGCGGCGGCAATAGAAATGCGTCGGCGCATTACTTTGTAGGATTTAACGGCGAGGTATGGCAGTGCGTAGAGGACGCTAATATAGCGTGGCATTGCGGAGCGTCGAGCTATAAGCACGCAGAGTGCCGAAACGCTAATAGTATCGGTATTGAAATGTGCGTAAGGAAGAAAAACACAAAGAGCATGGGCGCAACAGATAAAGACTGGTATTTTGAGGACGCAACAGTAGAGGCAGCGGCAGAGCTTACCCGTTACCTTATGAATAAATACGGCGTGCCTGCATCTCATGTAATCAGACATTACGACGTAACGGGCAAGATTTGCCCTAACCCGTATGTATATAACACCAGCGCCCACACATGGGACGAGTTTAAGCGTAAAATCAGCGGACAGGCAGAAACACCGCAGGGCGGCAATGAAAAAACAATCTGGAATTTTCTTACAGGAAAGGGCTTAAATGCTTATGCCGTGGCTGGTATTATGGGTAATCTGTATGCTGAAAGCGGGCTTATGCCGAACAACTTACAGAACGCCTATAACAATAAGCTGGGTAAGACGGACGCAGAATATACAGCAGCGGTGGATAATGGCAGCTATGGCAATTTTGTAAAGGACAGTGCAGGCTATGGGCTGGCGCAGTGGACGTATTGGAGCAGAAAGCAGGCGTTGTTTAATCATGCAAAACAGGCGGGCGTATCCATTGCAGACCTTAATATGCAGCTGGGCTTTTTATGGGAAGAATTGCAGGGATACACAGCAGTAATGGACGCACTGAAAAAGGCGGGCAGCGTGCGTGCTGCATCTGATGCCGTTCTTACTGGATATGAAAAGCCAGCAGACCAGAGCGAAACAGTAAAGAAAAAGCGTGCAGAGTACGGCGAGCGATACTATAAAAAGTATGCAGCAGGAAACGGTACAAAGTATTACAGAGTGCGCAAGAGCTGGACGGACGCAGCAAGCCAGCTGGGGGCGTTTACGTCGCTGGAAAATGCAAAGAGCGCTTGCAAGGCGGGCTATACTGTATATGATGATAACGGCAAGGCGGTATATACCGCAGCAGGGCAGCAGGCAAGCGCAGGCGTTCCGTTTAGCGTACAGGTAGATATTTTAGACCTTAATATCAGAACAGGAGCAGGCACGAACTATGCAAAGACGGGAGAAACCACAGGAAAGGGAGTATTTACCATTGTGGAAGTGAAAGCCGGACAGGGCGCAAGCGTTGGCTGGGGACGCTTGAAGAGTGGCGCAGGCTGGATTAGCTTAGATTATGCCACAAGATTAGCTTAAGTTTTCGAGGGTGGGCGGTTCACTGTCTGCCATCTATTTTTTTGCAATTTTATAGGATTTTCTGCATAAAAGCGTTGACAATATACCGAAAAAGGTATATAATAAAATCATGGAAAGGAGATAAAAACAAATAAGAGGCAAAGCCACTGGAAAGGAGAAACGGCACAATGGGTAAGAAAAAGAAACAAAAGAAAAAGCCTATCAACTGGCAAGAATTGGCAATCAGTGCAGTGATAGACTTAATCATAGGAACAATACTTATCATAATTGGTAAGTACATAGGTTAGGGCGAAAGCCCTAACCAACAGGCGGGCGATAAGCCCGCCGCCTATAAGAAATATAACACAAACCCAAAGCCGAGTAAAGAGTATGCTTTTAAAATTAGGAGTATTTTTAGTAGCAGTAGGACTGGTAAAGCTGCTGGTTGCTTTCATTTTGAGGGCAAGAGAAAAGAGAGGTAAGGCATGAATTTAGGCGAAAACATTAAAAAAGCACGAAAAGCGGCAGGCGTGACGCAAAAGGAACTTGCAGAGCGCCTGCAAGTATACCAGAAAGATATAAGCCGCTGGGAAAACAACGAGCTTACGCCAAACGCAATAACACTTGCGAAAATTTGCAGAGAGCTTAACGCCTCTGCTGATGAAATTTTAGAATTGAAGTAGAAACGAAAGCGAGGGCTTACTATGACAAAGAAAAAGGTAATTTTATTGGTAGTGGCTGCATTATTTGCAGTAAGCGGTTTAACGGCGCTGCCGTCTGGAAATATAACAGGTGGGGTGGGTTGCATTGTGATTGCGGCAGTATGCGCCTATTTTGGACTGAAAAAGAAAAGCGCAGGAAAAGAGAACGGAAACAGAACACCAGCGCCTGCCGCCGCATCTGGTAGCAGGGTTTTAGATACAATCAGAACGAAAGTAGTAGGCGTGACGTTCAATAATGAGGACGGAGAAAACAGACAAGATATTTTAAGCAGCATGACGGGAAACGAAGAGATAGAAGTAGAAAAGTATATTTTCAATGGAGAGCCTGCCGCATACGTGAAATGTGGTAATAAGGTGCTGGGAAACCTTGCAGCAGAGCTGGCAAAAGATTTAGCGGGAAAATACCCAGATGCTCGATATACCGCAGAAATACTGGAAATTTCTGGGGGGGGGTACACACGTTCGGTTGTAACATTGAGTTAAACATTATTGTAGAAGAACGTAGAAAAGCACAGCAGCCAGCAGGAGAAACAATAGTATACGTAGACCAAAGCAGCAAGAAGTACCATAGTAAGCCTACTTGCTCTGGCATGAAAAATGCAAAGGGCATACCACTAAGCCAAGCGAAAAAGAAATATACAGCTTGTAAGAAATGCTGCAAATGGGGTTAAGAGCGTAAGCCGCAGACTTGTAAAAGAGTTTGCGGCTTTTCGTCGTATATGGGGAAAGAACAGGAACGAAAGAGAGGTAGCAGAAATGGCGAATAAGAAAGGCAGCCGACAGCTGACATGGACAGACCGTATAAGTATTGAGGCATTGAAAAAAGCAGGGCATAGCGTGATAGAGATAGCAGAACAGCTGGGCGTACACCGCAGCACTATATACAATGAGCTTAAGCGAGGGGAATATATGCACAGAAATAGCGACTATACAGAAACATTAAGTTATAGCCCAAACAAGGCACAAATGAAAGCAGAGGAAAATTTAAAGGCAAGGGGTACACAACTTAAAATAGGAAACGATATTGCATACGCAAATTATATAGAGCATAAAATAGTAAATGAAGATTACAGCCCAGCTGCGGTACTGGGAGAATTGAAAGCACAGGGGAAAGAGGGGGACTTTTCCGTAACAGTATGCGTAACGACTTTATACAGCTACATTGACAAGGGTATTTTCCTTAAGCTGTCTAATAAGAATTTGCCAGTAAAGAAGAATAAGAAGAGAAATTATAAGAAAGTACAGAGGCAGCAGAAAAGGGTGACAGCAGGAGAGAGTATAGACAAACGCCCGAAAGAGATAGATACACGGGAAGAGTTTGGCAACTGGGAAATGGACAGCGTTTTAGGTAAGCGGGGAAAGTCAAAAAATACGTTGCTGGTACTGACAGAGCGGAAAACCAGAAACGAGATTATATTTAAACTGCCAGACCATACAGACGAGGCAGTAGTAGCGGCACTGGATAGATTAGAAAGAAAATGGGGCGCTGATATGTTTAAGCGGGTATTTAAGACAATCACAGTAGACAACGGTAGCGAGTTTGCAGATGCAGAGGGCTTACAGCGTTCTATTATCAACGAGGGAGAAAAGCGGACAAAGGTATATTACTGCCACCCTTATAGTAGCTGGGAACGTGGCACGAATGAGGTAACAAATAAGATGATACGCCGGAAGATACCGAAAGGCACAAATTTTGACGACAGGACAGAGGAAGAGGTAGAGAGTATAGAGAACTGGATAAACGGATACCCACGCAAAATACATGGTTATCATTCAGCAGGGGAACTATTCGAGGAAGAGGTAAAACAGCTTGCATAAGAACGGAAATAGGGGGCGTGAGAGGCTGGCAGAAGTGGCAGCCTTACTATTGCGCTGTCTAAAAGTGAAAATATACAATAAAACAGGTTGCGTATTGTGCAAAACAGCAAAACGATAAAAACATGAAAAAATGTCGAATTTAATGTTGACATTTTTAAATTTCAAAAAAATGTAAAAAAGTGTTGACAAGTATGGAATAGGGTGATATTATATCGGAGTCGCTTCGGTGAGGCAACAAAAACGAAACGGTAAAACAGCATATCGGGGTGTGGCTCAGCTTGGCTAGAGCGCCTGGTTTGGGACCAGGAGGTCGCAG
>ENA-UAHD01000174-UAHD01000174.1-human-gut-metagenome-genome-assembly--contig:-NODE-174-length-21390-cov-5.325896_pt1 | contig 21390 bp, 15 predicted proteins | sample MGYA00243413_ERZ654348 | MGnify/ENA primary metagenome ERZ654348 (study PRJEB26926, sample SAMN06165082) | human gut metagenome | biome: ENVO:00009003; feature: ENVO:2100002; material: ENVO:00002003... | reverse complement strand
GCCGTAGAGGATGTGGGACATCTCGTAAATGCCGGTGCTGGTTTCCTCCAGCTTGCCCAGCAGCTCATCGCCCTCGTCCAGCTCTTTGTTACCGTTTGTATCGCGGTACACCTCGAACTCGGCCCCAGTGAGCTTGTTGTCGGGATAATCCTTATCCACCTTCGTCAGACGCAGGTCGCCGTAAATGCGCTCATTGGCAAGGGAGATTTCCACAACCTGCCCATCTTCCTCCACGGTAACGGGGATCACTTCATCGGAGAGGATGAACCCTTCCGGGCTTTCCATCTCTTTCAGTACCCAATTTCCGTAAGGCACATTAGAGAAAGAGAAGCTGCCGTCCTCCGCAGAGGTGGCGGTGGCAAGGGCGTTTTCGGCGGTAAACTCGGTTTCGTCGTTCTGAAAGAGGCCAATCACAGCCCCGCCCAGGCCCGTGCCGTTCTCATCGGTTTTAAGGCCCTTGATTTCACCGCAGATCAACTCGTTGGCAATAGCCTCGCCATCATTGGCGGAAATTTCTACTACGGCTACAGAGGGACCACCATATTCAAAGGTGAACGGGAAGGTTTCACCATTCAGCAGGTAATGGCTGTCGGTGGACAGCTCCTTCAAGTAGAAGCTGCCAAAAGGCAGGTCGGTGCTGCAAACAGCCTGACCGTTCTCATTCACAGAAACGATTTCCAGAAGCCCGTCTGCCGGGATGATGGAGCCGTCCGCTGCGGTGATGTCCTCCTGGGCATAGAGGCCAAAGGTAACAGCGGTGATTTCGCCATTCATGCCAATACCAAAGGTTTCATCCTGCTCCAGTACCTTGTCAAGCGTCACAAGGGCTTTCTGGCGCTGGTTGTAGAAGCTGGCAGAAGTTTCGGTGATTTCGACTTCCTGGCCTGCATACACAAGCTCCACCTCGGTGATATTCTCGCCGGTGTCCGCCATGCCGTGGGGGAACTCGATTTCTTTCACCTGGAATTTGCCCAGGTAGAGAGGCTGGCTCTGGGCCGTCCCGTCCTCCCCGGTGGTGATGGTGTCCACCACTTCGCCCGCAGAATAGCGCAGGGTGCCGTCCGGCGTGTAGACGTCCTCCAAAGCTGTGATCTCAAACACCGCGCCCGGCAGGCCGGTCACTTCGTACACCGGCTGATAAACGCCCTCGTTTTCCTGCACGGATGAGAATACTTCGCCGGTTTTGCTGACCTTGATAACGCCTTTCTGGGCCATGTTGGACTTGGTGACTTCGATGACTGTCACGCCGCCCTCCTCGGTAGAATTGTCCTCGGTCACATCAAAATACACAGGGGTGCTGTCCAGCACATAGCCATAGGGGGCCTGCACCTCCACCAGCGAATAGCCGGAGCCATACTCCAGCTTTTCCGGGGTGACAAGATAGCCCTCGGCATTGGTGTAAAAGGTATCAATCGTGGTGGGCGTCGGATAGGTGAAGGTCATTTCCACCTTGCTGCCATCCGGGCGGTAAATCTGGAAGCCTGCGCCCGCATAGGGGATGGTGACGCCGGTTTCCGCGTCCACCTTGACTACTTTTATATAGCTTTCAAAGGCTGCATTGTTGATGAGATAGCGGTAGGTCTGCCCGTCCTGGGAGATATACACCTCAAAATCATCCATCAGCTCCCGGCCCTCCCAGCCTTTGGTCTGATGGACGATATACGTTCCATAGGGCAGCTTTTTCGACTGCGCAAAGCCATTCTCATCACAAACAAGAACATCGCGCTCGGAGTCCTTTGCCGCGTCATAGCTGCCCGCAGCTTTCAGATAGATTTGGAACTCTGCGCCTTCCTCCGGGGTTTCAATTCCTGTTTCGCCGTAGGGTAGGAACCGGACGCCTTATCATATTTCTATGACAGGATTTCCGAGAACCTCCCTCAGAACCGTACGTACACCTTTCGATGTATACGGCTCCCCAGCCATTCCTAAAGCATTTTACAAAGTTCCATTATGAAGATTGACGTGGCAGTCATGGCATAAGACGAGCGTTTTGCGCTTCATATAGCTCATCAGCCATACCCAGTTAGGCATAGGCGTTCCACGTTTTCGGTATTTCTTCACAATGTCCTTAAGCTTCCTTACATGATGAATCTCCAAGGCACAATGTTCTGCTCCACATAATTCACATACATCACTGTTGAGCCTTTTCATTAACTGACCACCCTTTAATACCTGTCCGAATTGGTCGGAGATTTCTCCGGCAGGTCGGCTAACCTTTTTTAGACTGTCATTGAAGTAGGTCATCGTTTTAGGGCCTTCTTTCGTATTGTATCTGATACCAACAATACGCATGGTGCCAGTTCCATTTTTTCTGGGAACATCAATTCCATATTTCTGAATAACCTTTTTGACCGATGATTTTTCCTTTCGGGCGATTGTCTTAATCATGCTGAAATAGTGATAATATTGAAATGTGGATATTTTCGTGCTGACATCCGTTGCTAAGCAATAGTAATTGTAAAGCCCTCTGATTTCTGCGTTGTACTGACTGATAATTTCAATCACGGGCAGATTAACTCGTGCCCCCACCTGATAGGGTTTTCCCTTTTTAATGAACGGCTTGAGCTTTTCCCGAATAACATCTCCCGGCACAACTAACTGAATTGTACCGTTTACAGAGCGTTTCTTTCGACCGATTGAATCAACCACTTGCTTTGTGTTCTCTTGAGATTTTGTAATTTCGTATCCCAGAAAACGCACTCGTTTATCCGACAGATTGGTGATTTTCGTTTTTTCCCGGCTCAATTCAAGATGAAGTTCCTTTTGCATGAAACCTGCAATTCTTTCCTTGATTTCATTCGCTGTTGCCTCGCTGCCGATGATACAGACCACAAAATCGTCCGCATAGCGCACATATTTTACACGCTGATAGTTTTTATCCATAGGGTCTAAGGCAGGGATATTCTGCATTTGCCGCAGGTACTCATCCGCTTGTTCCTGATTGCCTTTCTTTTTTGCACGGTTTCGTTTGTATTGGAGAATCTGATATTCACGATATGGTCTCCGCTGTTTCCCTTTGGTGTATTCAGCAGATATTCCTTCCATGAACTTATCAAACTCGTGCAGATAAATGTTGGCCAAAATGGGGCTGATGATGCCGCCCTGCGGTGTTCCCGACAGCGAATTGTACTTCTGGTTGAATTCCAAATATCCGGCTTTCAGGAATTTCCAAATAAGCTCAAGAAATCTACCGTCATCAATCTTCTTCAAGAGTATCTTTAACAATATTTCATGGTCGATATGGTCGAAGCACCCGGTGATATCGCCTTCAATTACCCAGTTGGTTCCCCTACAGGTGCTTTTAATTTGATACAGTGCGGTGTGACAGCTTCTATTAGGCCGAAAACCGTGCGAATTATCGCTGAAAATTGGCTCGTAGATTGCCTCTAAAATCTGCCGTACTACTTCCTGTACCAGCTTGTCAGCAAAGGCAGGGATACCCAAAGGTCGCATTTTACCGTTCTTCTTGGGGATATATGTCCTTCGGACAGGTTTTGGTTGATAGCGTTCCCATTTGAGCAGTTCTATCAGTTGAGAAATTTGCTTCCTGCTAAAACCGTCAATGGTTGTCCCGTCTGTTCCGGGCGTCATATTGCCTTGCTTAGCATGGATTTTTTGATATGCCCGCAAAAAGAAGTCCTCATTGAAAAGATTTCTGTAGATACGGTCATACCGGTGTGATTCATCTTGTTTGGATTTTTGCTTTAGTATTGATAATACCGTTTCAGCTTTTTGCATTTCGCATACCTCCATTCGATTATCAATAGAATGACCTGCCGCCCTTCGCCATGTATGCGGCTTTCCCGCACTCGGACTACTATGGCGGCTCCGTTGCCATGCCGGATATTCAGTGTCATCTCCCTCGCTTTTCACACTTGGGATTTATCGCCATAGGGCATTACACATAGCATTTCTGCGTTCTGGTTTAGGCAATCTCCGTTTAGTCGTATTGATACATTGGGTGTGGTTTAGGTTTCCGTTCATTCCTTTTACATACTTCCTGTATGCCGGGACATTTTCAGAGAGTATCAGTGACGACAACGGTTTCACTGATAGAAATTGTCCATGTGCGCAATCAGTCTTCGCACATCTCCACACTTAGAGCAAAGAAACTGGATTTAAAGCAGTTTAGCCTTAACCATGCCACGCCTTTGGTCTCGCATATCCCGCTTATACACTGATTTCAAACGTATATGCTTTTCCGCCATGCTCTTGTCCCCTTTATCTTTCGATTCCGGGTTAGGCGGCTAACCAACTGGATTTCTCTCCAATCCAGTACCTCTTTAGGCATTATCAATACGCCCTTACGGACGCACATCGTCCGTGTGTTTGATGATGGCAATATCCCCCTTGATGATCTGCTCTGTCACATCATTGGCGGTATCATTCAGCTCAATGGTGTATAGCTCCGGCTCCGCGCCCACATGGTGGATGGTGGAATCCACAAGGTAGCCCTCGCTGGGATTGATTTCACGGATCGTCCAGTCGGAGTCGCAGACATAATAGCCGGTGGTGAACTGACCATTCTCGTCGGTCGTAAAGCTGTCGATGAGGGTATCGCCCTTATACAGCCCGTAGGTCGCTCCGGCAAGGGAGCCGTCGCCCTGGGGCGTTCCTGTTTCCACATCGCTCTTGGTGACGGTGACACGGAACTTTTTGAGGATATTGTTCACGGTTTTATCCGTGACCTCATTCCATTCGATGGTAGCTGTCTGGGCCTCCGGCACCACATAGCGGATGGGGGTATCCACCTCCTCCAGCACATAGCCCGTGCCGATCAGCACGTTTTCAAACCTTGCCACTCCTGTGGAATCCGTCACCGCGTACTCATCCACCGGCAGGCCGGAGAGGGATGTGCCGGACAAGTGGAAGGTCATGCCCTCCGCCAAACCGTCCTCGCTGGTTTTGGTAACTTCCAAACTGCCACGCTTGAGAACATTGTTAAAGGTCACGGTAGCCGTCTGGCCGCTGACGATGGTGACGCGCTGGGTGGCCTGGGGTTCATATTTGTCAATGGACTGCTCGGTTACGGTGTAAACGCCGGGATTGAGGTCGGTAATGTCGATTTCACCTGCGGCATTGGTGGTTTTGGTGGCGTTATATCCCTCGCCGGTGATGGTAAAGGAAATCCCCTCCACCTTGCCGTCCTCGGAAGTTTTGATTAACTTCATATTGCCGGTTTTCACTTCCAGATTAAGGTAGCCTACCATCTGGTCGGAAACCGTCGTGCCGTAGGTGGCAAAGTCCTGGGTGCCGCCCCCGGTCACGCCGTCCGTCCAAACCACCACGCCGCTGCGCTGGGCGCTGATCTTTTCCGCTTTCACGGTTACAGAGCCTTTGAGGGCCTGGCTGGATGTGATGGTGAGCTGGCTGCCGTCTACGGAGAAATTCAGCCCTGCGGTGCTGCTGCTAAAGGTATAGTCCCCCAGTACACCGTTGGTATCTGTAAGTGTGGCAGAATACTTTTCTCCATCCCATTTCAGCTCATAGGCTCCCGCGTCGGCGGTGCTGCTGAAAAAGCTGGGCAGCATGGTATGGCGCTTCACCGCGCTTTCAATCGCGGAATACTGGCTGAAAATCTGGCTGCGCAGGGGATGTTCCGCGCTGATATATTCCGTTACATTGTTTTTCCCCTGGGCGTTGGCGTCCACATGGTTGAACTGGCTGTCACGCTCGCCCACGATGGTTTCCCAGACTAAAAGCTGGGTGGCGATATATCCGGCCATCTGGTTCGCATGATCGGGGTTGCTGCTCATCCATGAGGTGCTGGCGTTGCCCTGCCACCCATAGGTCATAATGCGCCCGATATACTCTTTGATGGTGTTGGGTGGAATCGTCGGATTGAGGCTTGAGGGGTAGTTATCCCAGAAATCCTCGCCGCGCCCCGTATATTGGTCGCCGGAATGGACGCCGATTCCAGGCTCGATACAGTAGATAGCGCGCCCGTTGTATGCGTCCTGGGTGTGGACGGAAAAGTGGGTGCCTGCGCTGGTTGACCATCCGCCCAGAAAGTTGAGGGCCGGATGGCCCCAGCCTGCTTTATTGGGGTCGTTTGCACGGGGAATATCCACCATATACGTCGTCATGGTTTCTCCTGCGGCAAACGCCGTAACACCTGTCCCCGCAAACATACCCAGGCACATGAACAGCGCCATGAGCAGGGAGAGAGGCTTTTTCAGTGTTTTCATCTTGTTACCTCCTTGAAATGGCCGCAAAAAAAGCACATCGCTTTGGATGTGCTGCTTACGGCTGGATTCGTTTACGTTCTAAAAAAGAGAGGCGCGCCCGAATCGCTGCCTCTTATCCGCCCTTCCACACAACCCCACACGTCTGTTGAAAAGAAGCCTGCCAGGGCTTTCTATCATCTAAGGCTCTGGATATATCTTCTTTTTTAGGCTGTTTAGGTTGTCTGGAAGGGGTGAGGTGTGGAGAGGGGAAACCTGCAAAGCCAGGCGTTTTCCTGCAAATGGGCGCACTTCTCCCTTGTGAGTAAGGTTATCGCTCTAAACTGCGTTGGCGTTTTCGATACAGCTCCAGCGCCTTGATGATGGTATCCTCAATCTTCTGCGCGGGCGTCCCCGGCGCAAAATATTTGTTGATCCGCTCCTTTGGGATTTTGAATTGTTCTTTCTGATTGGGCTTTTCCTCCTTCATAATGGAAACAAGCGCGTCCTTGGCTAATCGTTCCCCGCCTGTCTTGGCTTCGGACATCTGACGCATTTTGATGGCCTGGGCGTGGGACGGGGTACAGTCCAGTTCGTCCATGATTGCAAACAAGTCGGCCTGTTCCTCTTTTCGCAGGTAGGACAGCTCCACCGCAGGCCGCAGGGCGATTTGCAGCGTTTCCGGGTCTTTCAACACCGAATTGTCCACCAATTCCAGAATTTCCGGGATGAGATTGGTGAGGCGGATAAAACGAAACACTTGATCTCTACTTTCACCACTTTGTCGTCCGAGTTGCGCCGCTGTATCTAACTTTGTCGCCACTGGCGATAAAGTTAAATCCGTCCTCTGTCCCTGCCTTTTCATCGCGTCCAGCTTCATTTTGTAGGCGAACGCCTTTTCTGAGGGCAGGATTTGTTCCCTTTGCAGGTTGGAATCCACCATAATGATCGTGGCTTCATCGTCGGTGAGCTGCCGCACGATACAGGGGATTTCTGTGAGGTTTGCCAGCTCCGCCGCCTTTTTCCTGCGGTGTCCGGCCACCATCTCATAACCGCCGTCCGGTTTGGGCCGCACTAAAGCTGGCACCAAAACGCCGTACTGCTTCACGCTCTCCGTCATTTCCTGCATGGCAGCGTCCATCCGCACCTTAAATGGATGATTAGGAAAATCGCTGATTTCCGAGGGATTGAGGTTGATGACTTTTTCCAGGCGCGCCTCCGCCCGGCTTTCTTCGGTGCTGAACAGGTCATCGGCTGAGGGAAGATTGAAGTTTAGCGCGTTGTTTTTCGCCATCTGCCAGCACCTCCTTTGAAAACTCTGCGTAAGCCTGGGCCACCTTGCTGCCTTTGTCATAGGCGTAAATACTCTTGCCTGCGGCGCTGATTTCTGCGGCTTTGATTGCCACGGGGATTTCGGAACGATAGATTTTCAGAACGCTCCCGTAGCTCTGCCGCAGGGTATCCGCCGTCTGGCGGGCCAGATTGGTGCGTCCGTCCACCAGGGTGAGCAGCACTCCGTCCACCTTTAAGGCCGGGTTGATCTGACGCTTCACCTTGCCTATGGTTTTGATAAGCTGGGTCATGCCCTTTGCGGGGAGATAGTGGGCCTGGACGGGGATAATCACGCTGTCCGCTGCTGCCAGAGCGTTAATGGTAATCATACCCAGGGACGGCATACAGTCGATCAACACCACATCGTAGTTTTTCTTTGCCTCATTGACATAGGTGCGCAAAGTGACCTCCCGGCTCATGGCGTTTACCAGACTGACTTCCAGCTCCGACAATTCGATGTTGGCAGGCATAAGGTCTACGCCCTCGCTGTGGTGCAAAATGCCCTCATCCGTGGTGAATGGCTCATCACGGATGATTTTTCCCATGACGGTGGCAAGGGTGGTCTGCAAGCTGTCCTGATCTTGCCAGCCCAGGCAGGTGGTGAGGTCGCCCTGTGGGTCTGCGTCGATGAGCAGCACCTTTTTCCCCAGACGTGCAAGTCCAATGCCCAGGTTGACCGTCGTGGTCGTTTTGCCTGTGCCGCCTTTCTGATTGGCTAATGCGATCACACGGCCATTCTTCGGGCGGCTTCTTTGTTCCGGCATTTTCATGTCCTCCTTTTCCATAGATTTAGCCGCCCGTTGGCAAGACGGACGGCTATGTACGCGGGAAATCTGAAAGACGGGCATGAAAAAAGGCCGTCTTATCTAACAGCAGATAAAACGGCCCTTTTCGGACGGGGATATGTAGTTTTTATACTTTCTTCACCGGGGCGCACATTACCTTGAGCAAAAGTTCGTCGATACAGCCGGTGTCCCGGTTTTCTTTCAGCATGGCGTTGCGCAGGTTGTTAAGGCTCTGGATCACAATGCGGTTCTCTGTGGGGGTAAGATATATTTTAAGTTTCCGCTTTTTCATTTGACACGCCTCCTTTGTGCCTCCATTGTATAGAAAGGGGAGCATTTTTACAAATGTGCGAATACTTTGCAACTTGAATCATAGAAAAAATCTTATGTAAAAGACAGAATAAACTGTATTCGGTTTAGTCAAACCTTGACAAACCCGGCCAAACCTTCCAAAAGAAAATCCAGGAATAACAGACCGTAAAAGCTGGCTGTCACAGGGGAGAAAATCCCTCTCAAAAACGGCCCGATTTCGGCTCCCAGTTGCCCCATTTTTTAATCATAACGGGGTCAAAAATGCCTGTTGCCCCATTTTTAATCAAGAAAAATGAGGTCAAAACCGTTCAAATCCGAACAAAATTAGAGAAACAAAATCAGCGTTTCGAGAATAGAAAAAGCCCGGAAAACCGCATGGTTCCGGGCTTTTTGAACATTTTTGAATTGGTTTGTCGGGCCTGTTATCTCTTAGAGAACTGAGGCGCGCGACGAGCTGCCTTGAGACCGTACTTCTTACGTTCCTTCATTCTCGGATCACGAGTCAGGAATCCGGCCTTCTTCAGAATCGGGCGGAGATTCTCAGAATCGTACTGGAGCAAGGCTCTGGCGATGCCATGGCGGATCGCGCCGGCCTGGCCGGTAACACCGCCGCCAGCAACCCGGCAGACAATGTCAAATTTTTGATCGGTCTCGGTGGCCACCAAAGGCTGGCGAACGATCAGCTTCAGGGTCTCCAGGCCAAAGTAATCGTCGATATCACGGTCGTTGATTGTAACCTTACCGGTGCCCTGGTATACTCTCACGCGGGCAACGGAGCTTTTTCTTCTACCTGTGCCGTAGAAATAAGGTGCCTTATCGTACATCTTGCGTTCCTCCTATCCTTATAGTTCCCAGGCTTCGGGCTTCTGTGCGGCGTGGTTGTGCTCGGCGCCAGCATAGATGCGCAGTCTGGTCATGGCGGCGCGGCCGATGGTGGTATCGGGAACCATTCTCTTTACGGCGAGCTCCATTGCCTTTTCCGGCTTCTCCGCCATCAGGGTGTCATAGCGGACAGCCCGGAGGTGGCCGATATAGCCGGTGTGGCGGTAATAATACTTCTGGGTCAGCTTATTGCCGGTTAACACGGCTTTTTCTGCGTTGATGATGATTACATGGTCGCCGCAGTCGACATGAGGCGCAAAGGTAACCTTATGCTTGCCGCGGAGAAGATTGGCGGCCTGAACGGCTACGCGGCCCAGCGGTTTGCCGGCGGCGTCAAGTACATACCACTTGCGGTCGACTTGACCGGCTTTGGGCATATAAGTGGACATAGCGTTTCCTCCTAATAATTCGAAGTTTCACGTATTTTTCAATCGTGCACGGTTGTTATCATAACACAGGGCCCCTGCCTTGTCAACACTTTTTCCTATTTTTTTAATTTGTACACTTACAATCTTCAATATGCTCTGTTTTTCTCATGATATCTCCTGTTTTCTCACGCGCCATTTTCACTTGTGTTTTTCGCAATTTTGTGCCACAATAAGGAAAACCCAGCTTATAGAAAGGAATCGCCGGCCGCCCAGGCCGGACGGGAGGATGCGCGGATGCAAAAGATACTAGGCCCGATGCGGGCGGCCGTGGAAAAATATCATATGATCGGGGAGGGGGACCGGATTGCCGTAGGCGTTTCCGGCGGCAAGGACAGCCTGGTGCTTCTCTGCGCCCTGGCGGCCCTGCGGGAATTTTATCCCAGCCGGTTCGAGGTGGCCGCCCTGACGGCGGATCCCCAGTTTCACGGCGAACCCGCCGACTACTCCCAGATTGAGGAGCTTTGCCGGCGGCTGGATGTGCCGTACCATATCCGGCGCACCCAGCTGGGCCGGATCATTTTCGAGGATCGGAAAGAAGCTAATCCCTGCAGCCTGTGCGCCAGAATGCGCCGGGGGATCCTGCACAATATGGCAAAGGAGGCGGGCTGCAATAAGCTGGCCCTGGGCCATCATTACGACGACGCGGTGGAGACCTTCTTCATGAACCTGTTCAACAGCGGCTCTCTGGACTGCTTTTCCCCAAAATCCTATCTTTCCCGAAAGGAGCTTTGGCTGATCCGTCCCCTGGTGTTCTGCGGGGAGCGCCAGGTCGCGGCGGCGGCGAGCCGCTGCCAGCTGCCGGTGGTGAAAAGCAGCTGCCCCGCCGACGGCAGTACTTCCCGGCAAAAAACCAAGGAGCTGATCGCCCGGCTGGAAAAGGACTATCCGGATTTAAAATCCAAGGTCATGGGCGCCGTGGAGCGCGCCGGCATCGCCCACTGGAACGCCGATTGACTCTTTTAAGAGGATTCGTTCGCAAGGCCGCTTGCTGTTCTCCAATCTTCGAATTCTAAAGCGGCACCGACGCTCAAAAAATCAGCTGTCAAGCGTAATCAGCAGGCTTGTGATAACCCCCAGAAAATGTAAAAAACCACCGGGCTGTTTTGACAGCGCCCGGTGGTTTTTGGCATTTCTAATTTTTCTTCTTAATTCTGTTTTCCGCTTAATTGTTTTCAGCGGCGGGTACAACGTGCCGATTATTCCGTGTATGATATATCGCTAATTGCTATACGTTGTCCAGATTAAACTCATTTTTCTGGCGGATTTCATCCAGTACCCAACAGCCGTTTTCTTTGATCAGCTTCCAATATTCCACAAAGCTGGCACTGTTTTTAGACCCGGAAATCACCTCCATTGTTCGGTCGTCTATGGTGTAATCAATCATTTTGGCTTTGATGTACACCCACATGTAATCCCGGTCTTCCCCTTGAAAATCATTGACAGCCACTGGGAGTGCCGCCAAAAGCTTTTGGTTTTGCAAAATATTCTGTTCATGGCGCATGATCATCCACTGGGATTTGATCTGATATTTTTCAAAAAGTTCCCGGCTCAAATAACGCCGGGCGATTTCCTGATCCCGCTGGGCCCAGGCCTCCTGAACGGTGTAAAACATATTTTGAATATGGCGGTCAAAGTCAGCAAGGCTCCAGGTGGGATCGAAACAGGAAAGATTTTCCATGATCTTTTCCGCTTTCCTGTTTTTAGCCCTCACCTTTATATATAAGGTCACAGCCCCGCCGGACGCCGCTAGCCCCATAACGACATACCCGATGATAGACGAGATCGGATTAGAGCGGGTGTAACCGCCGGTGCCGCCTCCGCCTCCGGTACCTCCCCCGCCTCCGGTACCGCCTCCGCCGCCCGCGCGGGCAAACACGGTGGGAAATGACATGAAAACCACAAGGATGACCGCTAAAGCGGTCATCACGGCCTTCTTTCCGCCTTTCATAATAATCCCCTCTTATGATCAATCAAAATTGGTCCTTGCCGTATTTAATGAAGCTGCAATTTTGATCGGAGTACAGACCAGCCTGTTTTTTATTATTATAGTACATTATAACATGGAGAAAAGAAAAAGTCGACGGAAACGATCTGTTCGCCCCTGTTTTCCGGCGGTCAGAAAACCGCTTTTATATGAGCTCTGATCAATTTGCTTTCGGGGCCTCCAGATATTTTTGCTTTTTTCCTTTGCTGTCCGCAGACGGAATCAGGACGGCTCTGGCAATAACAGAAAAACCGCTGTTTTTTGCTGTTTTTATTTACAACTTGGAAATTTGAAAAGGGGGTTCTCCGGAACTCTTTCCCGCCGGGCGTCATCGCCCTTTTGGGGAAGTCCCGAATCCTCCCGAGGCCCTGCCGGGGAAGTTATTTCATAAAAAGTGTTTTTCCTTGACAGGCTCCGTGTGGAAACGAGCTTCTTTCGCCCAAAGGTTTTTCTCTTGGGAAGCTGCTTATCCTTCCCTGGGCATAATCGTCACCGGCTCCACTGTCAGCTCCCTGCCGTTGTAATCCACCACCAGGTGGGTGCGGGGCCGGAGGTCTCTGGAAATGATAGCCTTGGCGATGGCGGTTTCCACCTTGCTCTGGAGGAATCTCCTCAGCGGGCGGGCGCCGTAAACCGGGTCGTAGCCGCTGTCCACCACGTAATCCTTAGCGGCCTGGGTCAGTTCCACCGTGAGCTGCTTTTCCTCCAGGCGCTTTTGCAGGTCAGCGATCATCAGATCCACGATCCTGGTGATCTCATCCTTGGTCAGGGGCTTGTAGAATACGATGTCGTCCAGCCGGTTCAGAAACTCAGGGCGGAACTGCTGCTTCAGCAGGCCATCCACCATGGTTCTGGCCTCCCCGCTGATCTCTCCCTTTTCGTTGATGCCCTCCAAAATGTAATTGGAGCCTAAGTTTGAGGTCAGGATAATGATGGTGTTTTTAAAGTCCACCGTCCGCCCCTGGGAGTCGGTGATCCGCCCGTCGTCCAGCACCTGAAGCAGAATGTTGAACACATCCGGGTGGGCCTTCTCCACCTCGTCGAACAGCACCACGGAATAAGGATGCCGGCGCACCGCCTCGGTCAGCTGGCCGCCTTCCTCATAGCCCACGTATCCGGGAGGGGCTCCCACCAGCCTGGATACGGAATATTTCTCCATATACTCGGTCATATCGATCCGGACCATATTCCGCTCGTCGTCAAACAGGGTTTGAGCCAGCGCCTTGGCAAGCTCGGTTTTGCCCACGCCGGTGGGGCCTAAAAACAGGAAGGAACCGATAGGGCGGTCCGGGTCCTGGATGCCCGCCCGGGAACGGAGGATGGCTTCGGTGACTTTTTCTACCGCCTCATCCTGGCCGATGACCCGCTGGTGGAGGATATCCTCCAGCCGCAGCAGCTTATCCCGCTCGCCCTCCATCAGCTTGGAAACGGGAATCCCGGTCCACCGGCCCACGATCTTGGCGATCTCCTCCTCGGTGACCTTGTCGTGGAGCAGGCTGGCATTGCTCTGGCCCTCCTCGGCGATCCGCTCCTCCTCCTGAAGCTCCTTTTGCAGGGCTGGCAGGCGGCCGTATTTCAGCTCCGCCAGCTTGTTCAGGTCGTAGCTGCGTTCCGCCTTTTCAATCTCGCCGTTGACCTGGTCGATCTCCTCCCGCAGCTTCTGCACCTTGCCGATGGCCTCTTTTTCGTTTTCCCATTTCACTTTCATCTCTTTAAACTGGGAACGGAGCTCCGCCAGCTCTTTTTGCAGCTCCTGCAGATGCTCCTGGGAAAGGGCGTCCGTTTCCTTTTTCAGGGCGGCCTCCTCGATTTCCAGCTGCATGATCTTCCGGGAAATCTCGTCCAGCTCCGTAGGCATGGAATCGATCTCGGTGCGGACCATGGCGCAGGCCTCGTCTACCAGGTCGATGGCCTTATCCGGCAGAAAGCGGTCGGAAATATACCGGTTGGAAAGGGTCGCGGCGGCGATCAGGGCCTGATCCTGGATCTTTACCCCGTGGAACACCTCGTAGCGCTCCTTCAGCCCTCTCAAAATGGAAATGGTATCCGCCACAGAGGGCTCATCCACCAGCACGGGCTGGAAGCGGCGTTCCAGAGCCGGATCCTTTTCAATATACTGCCGGTATTCGTCCAGGGTGGTGGCGCCGATGCAGTGGAGCTCCCCTCTGGCCAGCAGCGGCTTCAGCAGGTTGCCGGCGTCCATGGAGCCCTCGGTCTTGCCCGCTCCCACGATGGTGTGAAGCTCGTCGATGAACAAAATGATTTTGCCCTCGCTCTTTTTTACCTCGCCCAGCACGGCTTTCAGCCGCTCCTCAAACTCGCCCCGGAACTTGGCGCCGGCGATCAGGGAGCCCATATCCAGGGAAAACAGCTTCCGGTCCTTCAGGTTGTTGGGCACGTCTCCCCGGACGATCCGCAGGGCCAGGCCCTCGGCGATGGCGGTTTTGCCCACGCCGGGTTCACCGATGAGCACCGGATTGTTTTTGGTTTTCCTCGAAAGGATCCGGATCACGTTCCGGATCTCCGAGTCGCGGCCGATTACCGGATCCAGCTTGTGGTTTTTCGCCAGCTCCACCAGATCCTGGCCGTATTTGGACAGGGAATCATAGGTTTCCTCCGGGGTGTCGCTGGTGACCCGGGTATTGCCCCGAACCGTAGCCAGCACGGACAGGAACTGGTCCTTTGTCACGCCGAACTGCTGGAAAATACGGCTCATGCCTGTGTTCGGCTTTTCCAGAACCGCCATCATAATGTGCTCCACGGAAACATATTCGTCCTTCATCCGGCCGGCTTCCCGCTCAGCGGCGGCCAGATTTTGATCCACGTCGCCGGACACATAGATCTTCCCGCTTTCCCGGCCGGGACCGGTAACCCCGGGCAGGCCCTCTATCCGCTGCTCCACGGCGTGAAGCAAGGCGTCCGGGTCGGTTCCCATCTTTTTCATCAGCTGGGGAATCAGGCCGTCCTTCTGCTCCAGCAGGGCGCAAACCAGGTGCTCCTGCTCGATCTGCATGCTGTTGTGCTCCAGCGCTATATTTTGGGCCTCCTGGATGGCCTCAAGAGATTTTTGAGTAAATTTTTGTGCATTCATAGTGGTAAGCCTCCTCTATGCTTATGTTGATTCTATTCTATCATGTTATTGTGAATATTTCATTAATATATGGCGTAAATTGCTGTTTTTAAACAGAAAAATTTACCGCTTTCTCTTCCCCAAAATTTGTAGAAAACCACCAGCCTTTTTGCTTTCACAGTCCTCCCGAACCGTTCAGGCCCGTTTCGGGAGTCCCCCGCTTTTAAACGCTTATCTTTAGGGATTGGCATTGATTCACCGTAAAAAATGTGATAAAATTAAAAATAGTTTTTCAATCCCGCTTCGGGTCTTCGGGTACATCCGGCAGACCTTCTGGGCGCTGGTAAACCACCGTCTGAAACAGCGGCCGCCCGCCGCAGGCCGCCGGAAAAGCGGCGGGAGCTCTGTTTTGCAGGCGTTGAGCTTTTGCTTTCACTTATTTTCTATATTATATCATGATAGGTTGGTGCTGAAAATGGAATATAAATTTTCAAATCGGGTACAGTCTTTGAAGCCCTCCGCGATCCGGGAAATTTTCAAGTACGCGGCGGACCCGGAGGTGATTTCCCTGTCCGCGGGAAATCCGTCTCCCGAGGCGTTTCCCACCAAGGCCATTGAGGAGATTACCGCGTCCATTCTGGAGAAAAATCCCATTGCGGCCTTGCAGTACAGTATTACCGAGGGCTACGCCCCTTTGCGGGAAACCCTGAAGGATTACATGAAAAAGACTCATAACGTGGGCCGGGAGTTCGACGAGCTGGTGGTTACCTCCGGTGCCCAGCAGGTGATGGATTTAACCACCAAAGCCCTGTGCAACGCGGGGGATGTGGTCATCTGCGAGGCTCCCAGCTTTATCGGCTCCCTGAACTCCTTCCGCTCCTACGGCGTGCGCCTGCGGGGCGTTCCCATGGATGACGACGGCATGAACCTGGAGGCCCTGGAAACCGCCCTGCGGGAAGAGCCTAACGCCAAGTTTATTTATACCATTCCCAACTTTCAAAATCCCTCCGGTATCACCATGAGCCTGGAAAAACGGAAAAAGGTGTATGAGCTGGCCAAGCGCTACGGCGTTCTGATCCTGGAGGACAACCCTTACGGCGACCTGCGGATCGAGGGCGAGGACCTGCCCTGCATCAAAAGCTTCGACGAGGACGGCCTGGTGATGTATGCGGGCACCTTCTCCAAGGTTTTGGCGCCCGGCATCCGGGTAGGCTACTGCATCGGGCCCTCAGCCGTATGCCAGAAGATGATCGTCTGCAAGCAGGGCGAGGACGTTCATACCAACATCCTGGCCCAGATGATCGCCAACGAGTTTATGACCAAATACGATTATCCGGCCCATATCCAGTTCCTGCGGGACCTGTACCGGAAAAAAGCAAAATTCGCCATGGATCTGATGGACCAGTATCTGCTTCCTAAGATCACCTATAAGCCTATCCAGGGCGGCCTGTTCATCTGGTGCACTCTGCCCGAAGGGGTGGATATGCCTGATTTCTGCAAGCAGGCGGTGCTGCGGAAGGTCTGCGTGGTGCCCGGGAACGCGTTCCTGACCGATGAAAGCGAGCCCTGCCAGTGCTTCCGCACCAACTTCTCCACGCCCACCGACCAGCAGCTGGAAAAAGGGATTAAGATTCTCGGACAGCTTGTAAACGAATTAATATAAGGAGGCCCTTCCCATGGAAACAGCGAACACTCCTGAGCGTAAAAAAGTAATTTTCAGCGCGATCCAGCCCAGCGGCACCATCACCCTGGGCAACTATGTAGGCGCCTTGCGGAACTGGGTAGGCCTTCAGGATGACTATGACTGTATTTTCGCCCTGGCGGATCTGCACACCATCACGGTGCGGCAGGACCCGGCCAAATTCCGTAAAAACGCCCTGGAAGCTTACGCCTTGCTGCTGGCCTGCGGCATCGACCTGGACAAAAGCCTGTTCTTTATCCAGAGCCACGTTCATACTCACGCGGAGCTGGCCTGGCTGCTGAACTGCTACACCCAATTCGGGGAGCTTTCCCGAATGACCCAGTTTAAGGATAAATCCCAGAAGCACGCCGATAACGTTAACGTTGGCCTGTTCGCCTATCCCAGCCTGATGGCGGCGGATATCCTGGCCTACCAGGCGGACATGGTGCCGGTAGGCCTGGACCAGAAGCAGCATCTGGAGCTGACCCGGAATATCGCCGAGCGGTTCAACGGCATTTACGGCCAGACCTTCAAGGTGCCGGATCCCTATATCCCCAAGGTAGGGGCAAAGATCATGTCCTTGCAGGATCCCACCAGGAAAATGTCCAAGTCAGATGAGAACGTCAACAGCTACGTGGCCTTGCTGGATAAGCCGGACGACATTATGCGGAAGTTCAAGCGGGCCATCACCGACAGCGACGCTCAGGTGCGTTACGGCGAGGGCAAGGATGGCATTAACAATCTAATGGGGATCTACTCCGTGATGACTGGAAAAACCAACGAGGAGATCGAGCGGGAGTTCGACGGCAAGGGCTACGGTGATTTCAAGCTGGCGGTTGGCGAAGCGGTAGTGGATCATCTCCGTCCCATCCAGGAGGAATTCACCCGGCTCATCGGCGACAAGGCCTATTTGGAGCAGTGCTATACCAAGAGCGCCGAGATTGCCCTGCGGATTTCCCAGCGCACCCTGGACAAAGCCATGAAAAAGGTGGGCTTTGTAAAACGCGCCTTTTAAAGCGGTTTCGCTTTGCGGCAGAACCGGAGGCTTTGCCGCTGAACCATACAACTAGCAGACAAGCCGGAGAGCGGTATGCTCTCCGGCTTGTCCTTTTTCTCTGGTTGCCGTGTCAAAAGGAAGAAGCGCCGGACGCTATATGGCGTCCAGCGCTTCTTTAATTCGTTTCGCGGGAACCCTTTCCCGAATGACGGGCCGGTGGTTAAGCCCTTAAGCTCTTTTATTCGCTGGCCTTGCCCCGCTTGCCCTTGACAAGCACCAGAACCAGTGCCGCGCTGATCAAAAGAACGGCGCTGACAACGGCGGCTGGGAAGCCGTCTCCGGTGGGCACGTATTTATCGTTGCTGGAGCCGCCGGAAGAACCAGAAGCGCTGGAGGAGCCGGCCTCACCAGAGGAGACTCCGGCCTGTCCGTCGCTGTAGGCGAGAGCGAAAACAGAAAATTGGTCGCTTTCAATGGTGACGGTAGCCGGGTCGTTGTCCAAATCCTTCAGCAATTCCACGACGCCGTTGTGCTCACGGTAAATGACAAAGGTGCGGCCGTCCTTCCGCAGCTCCTCGGGGATACTGATGGTCAAACGGATGGGCTTTTTCGTTTCCGTGATCGCGGCGCTCTGGTCGTTTAATACCTTGAACAGGGAAATGTCCAGGTAAACGCCCTCCTGATAGCCGGACATGGCGTTCTGGAACAGCTCTTTCTGCTGCTCGCTAAGCTCCGCCTTTTCTACAGAGATCACGATTTGAGCGCCGGCGTTGATTTCCTCTTCCGTCAGCAGGCTCTCCGCCAGCTCCGCCTGATCCATGCCAAGGGATACCTGGGGAACGTCCTTATCCTGGTCAATGACGACATCCGGGGTCTCCGGCTCCTCCGGCTCAGAGGCGACTACCTGTACGGTATACTCTTTCTCGAATACGGTGGTGTAGCCGGTGTTTTCCGTCAGGGTCAGGGCAATCTGATAGGTGCCTTCTTTCAGCTCACCGCTGAAGAAATAGGTAGGAACCAGGGTGTCCGCAGTCTCCCAATCGGTTACGTCCTCGATCAGAGACAAAGTGCTTTCCGGCTGGCGGAAAGAGTGTTGATACCCAAAAACGTCAAGCGCCGGAGACGGCTGAAAAGCGATCGTGGCGGCGGTTCCCTCAGTCAGGGTGATTACGTCTCCTGAAATATCCGCCTTGCCGGAGACAACGGCCGGGGCTACAGTAACCGGCACGGGAGCGGCCTGCACCTTAACCGTGTATTCCTTCTGGAATACGGTGGTGTAGCCGGTGTTTTCCGTCAGGGTCAGGGTGATCTGATAAGTGCCTTCCTTGAGGCCGCTGAAGGAATAGGCGGGAACCAGGCTGTCCGCTGTCTCCCAGTCGGTTACGTCCACAATAGTCTCATTGGTATCAGCCGGCTGAGCCAGGGAATACTGGTATTCAATAATATCAAGCTCCTGAGACGGCTGGAAGGCCACCGTGGCGGCCTTGCCCTCAGTCAGAGTGATAACGTCTCCCTCCACAGCGGCTTCGCCTGAGGCAACGGTGGGGGTTACGCTGAGCTCCTGAGGAGCAGCGGCCGCACTAATGCTTGCGCCGGCCAGCAGTACGCCCGTCAAAACAACGGCCAAAGCTTTCTTAAAAAACTGCCTCATAATTTTAACTCCTTCTTTCTTTTATTTTGACATAATGAGAAACCGCTCTGTTCCGTATCCGCAAGTCCATAGCACGGCTATAAAGCTTTTTGCCGCGCGGCCGTTCCAGCAGGCTAAACTTTTGCGGATACCAAAAAAAGGCAATAAAAAAAGCAATATTTCGCCTGAATTGGCAAAATATTGCTTAAAGCCTCGTAAAACCAATACATCTAAAAAAGCTTACATTTTGAAATCTCAAGCTGGTATTTTGCCAAGGTCTTTATCAGCCTTTGACCGCCGCAGTCCCGCGGCCTTATCATGAGCTTCTCATATTGGTCACACCTATTATAGTAAATAACGAACATGTTGTCTAGAGGCTTTTTCGATTACATAAATTTTCTAAACCCCGTTTCACAAAAGGGCATCGCCGTGTCCTTCAGCGCGCCGGCCTCCCTGCTTTTTCAATTCCGCCAAGCTTCCCGCCCCGGTAGATTCTGGGAACCCTCTTAGTGATTTGGCAAACCGTTTCATAATTGATGGTTTGATCCAGAGAGGAAACCTCCTCCACCGGAAGAAAGGCGCCGCCGTCCCAGCCGAACACCGTCACCACGTCCCCCTCCTCCACGTCAGGAATATGAGTGACGTCCAGCATCAGCTGATCCATACACACCCGCCCGATGATCCTGGCCCTTTGGCCGCGCACCAGCATTTCTCCCAGGTTGGAAAGGGCCCTTGGGTAGCCGTCGGCGTAACCGATGGGTACGGTGGCGATTTTGGTTTCTCTACGGGTGGTATAGGTTCTTCCATAGCTGACATCCACGCCCGGGCCTACGGTCTTTACCATCGACACTACGGATTTCAGCTCCATCAAAGGTCTCAGGTCCAGGGGCCGGCGCACCTTAGAGGAGGGTTCCAGGCCGTACAAAATGATTCCGGCCCGTACCAGGTTAAAGTTCATCTCAGGATAATCCAGGATTCCCGCGCTGTTGCTGCAATGGCAAAACGGGATGGAAATCCCCCAGCCCTTCAGGGTGTCCGCCACCAGCCGGAAGCTTTGATACTGCCTTTTGGTATAGTCCGCCCCGGCCTCCGCCTCGTCCGCCACAGCGAAATGGGTGAACAGGCCCTCCAGCAAAAGCCCAGGCAGCTCCGCAATCCTCCGGGCCGCAGCCGCGGCCTCCAGCGCCTGGGTCTGGTTCTGCGCGCTTAATCCAATCCGGGTCATTCCCGTATCGACAGCGATATGAACCCTTACCCGTGTTCCGGCCTCCTGGGCGTAAGACGACAGCTGCCGCGCGTGGCTCTCGGAAAGCACCGCCTGGGAAATCTCCATCTGGGCCAGAAGCCGGGCGTCGCTGTCCGGGGTAAAGCCCAGAATCAAAATGGGCTTTTGAATCCCGGCTTCCCGCAGCTCCTGGGCCTCCTCCAGGTTGGATACCGCGAACCAGTCCGCCCCCGCCGCCTCGCTTTCCTTCGCCAGAGGCACCGCCCCGTGACCGTAGCCGTCGGCCTTAATCACGCACATCAGCTTTGCGCTGGGGGCAATGGCGCTTCGGATTTCTCTGATATTGTGGTCCAGGGCGTCCAAATCCACCTGGGCCCAGGTTCTCTTTAAAAACGGCTCCATAGTATCTCCTCTGTTCTGTTTCAAACGTGCTCTTTCATTATAGTCCCCCCACGCCAGCCTAGTCAACCAAAGCAACAAAATTTTAACCGTTGTCAAAAAACAGGAAAAATCCGGCCTTTCCCCGCATATGCTGATAGAAAACCCAACCGGGGGAAAACAAGGCCGCGAAAGGGAAGCTTGTACTGTAAGGCTTACAGCGAACCTCCGGCACAGGGAAACAGCCCGGCCCGACCGGAAGCCGGAGCGCCCAGCCCCGCCGTCCGGCAGCTATTGTCCCTCCGGCTCTGGTATATCCGATAAGCCTGAATGTATTATGAAAAACACTTTATGCAGGGAGGCATTGCAATGACATTCCAGCCAGTCTGGTCCGGCGGCAGCGGGGATTTAGACGATCTGATCTTTGAGGGTGAGGAGCCCAGGGAAAGCGAACGCTGACAGCCTTCTTCCAAATCCTGTCTCTTATACACATCTCCGAGCCCACGAGACAAGAGGCAATCT
>ENA-UAHD01000159-UAHD01000159.1-human-gut-metagenome-genome-assembly--contig:-NODE-159-length-22460-cov-4.999866_pt1 | contig 22460 bp, 19 predicted proteins | sample MGYA00243413_ERZ654348 | MGnify/ENA primary metagenome ERZ654348 (study PRJEB26926, sample SAMN06165082) | human gut metagenome | biome: ENVO:00009003; feature: ENVO:2100002; material: ENVO:00002003... | reverse complement strand
GGGCTCGGAGATGTGTATAAGAGACAGTATCAAGACTGTTTGGAAAGGGGGTAACGTTGAATGTATGATTTTTTAATCAGCAAAGAGCAGGCTCGTCAGTTTGCTTTTGATTGTTTCGACGCTATCCTCAATGATGTTAAAGAAATGGAAGAACAGGAAATAGAAGCTGATGACAATAGCTGCAAATGTGCTTAATGAAAATCCGTTATCAAAGGCATGATTTTTTAAAATCATAGTCTCTGTATAAAAATTGCTGCGCGCAAAGCAATATCCATTTTTCTACAGGAGAGGAGGCGCAAAATTAATAGGTGTTAAAGAGAAAAATTAAAGGATTAAAAAGGAGGAATTGTATTATGAATGAGTTCGAACAATTTTTATCTATTTTACTGTCCGGCCAGATCAGGGAAACCAATGAAGCGGAAATGCCTGAAATTTTAGAACAAGATATTCAGGACATTAATGCGATGGTTTTCCTCCCAACCGGAACCGGATATTTAATTTATAACAATGAAAAAGATAAGGAAGACAAAGACAATGATGTTAAATGAAATTCTCACTCATTTTAAAGAAGTCAAAAACGTCGGCAAAGGGTTTACAGCCCTTTGCCCGGCGCATGACGACCACAATCCCAGTTTATCCATCAGATTGTCGAATGATGGAAACCGGGTGCAGGTACACTGCTTTGCAGGCTGTCCGGAAGAAAAAATTTTGGAAAAGGCAGGGTTGAAAATGGAAAATTTATGCTTGAATCAACAGACCGGAAGGGATTCCATTAACAAAACCACGTATGAATATTACAACGCAGACAATATCCTTCTTTACCGGAAAACCCGTGTAGATTATGCCGACGGAAGCAAATCCTTCTATTTCTGCCAGCCCGACGGGGAAAAGGGGCTCGAAGGGGTTCAGCGGGTACCGTATAACCTCCCGGCAATCCTTTCGGCAGAAACCGTCTATTTCGTAGAAGGAGAAAAATGTGCCGATGCCCTGATTCGTGCGGGAAGGGCGGCAACTACCCTTGACAGTGGTTCCAATTCCAAATGGAAACCGGAATATGCTGGCTATTTTCAAAATAAAACGGTTATCATTTTACCGGATAACGATAAACCCGGCATAACTTACGCGAAAATGATTCAGCAAAACCTACCCGGTTCCAAAGTAGTCCGGCTCCCCGGCCTGTCGGAAAAACAGGATATTTATGATTGGCTTCATGCTGGCCATACTCTGGAAGAATTAGACGCTTTACCGGAAGAAGCCCTTCCCTCGCTTCCCGATTCCGGCCGAAAGGGTGCAACGCAGGCAGAAACAATACTGGAATTAGTCGAAGCCGCTGGCATCATGTTGTTTAACAACCAGAATCATGATGTGTACGCGGAAATTCCAATCGAAGGCCATAAAGAAATATGGCCGATTGAAAGCAAGGAGTTTTCCTCATGGCTGTATAAACTGTACCACGCCGAAGTGGGTAAGGTGGCAAAGAGCGAATCCATCAAACAGGCTTTGGCGGTGCTGGCGGCAGAGGTGCAGTTTAATCAGCAGAATACTATTCCTCTGTTTACCCGGGCCGCAGAGCATGACCATTCTTTCTGGTATGACCTGAGCAATCCGGAATGGCAGGCGGTTCACATCACTCCCGATGGCTGGACGGTGGAAGATGATGTGCCAGTCTTGTTCCAACGGTACCGGCACCAGAAGCCGCAAGCCATTCCTCAAACCGGCGGGGACATCAGAAAGATATTGAAATACATCAATCTCAAGGAAGGGCATACGCTGTTTTTATGCTGGCTGGTATGCTGTTTTATCCCTGAAATCCCTCATGGAATGGCAATCTTCTATGGGGAGAAAGGGGCGGCCAAAAGTACCGCGTGCAGTTTGCTGAAAAAACTGGTTGACCCGTCGGCATTAGATGTGTTAACCATGAGCCATGAACTCAGGACCATGGTTGTGAACTTACAGCAGCATTGGTTTCTACCATTTGATAATGTATCCCATCTCAATGATGAAATGAGCGATACCCTGTGCCGGGCCATTACCGGCGGGGGAATCCAGCAAAGAAAGCTGTTTACCAATGCGGAGGACTATATCTTTACTTTCCAGCGTTGTATTGCGGTCAATGGAATTAACAACGTCGCGAACCGGCCTGATTTGCTTGACCGGTCAATCCTGATGGAATTACAAAGGATTCCGGAAACCGAGCGGCGGGAACTGCGCATTATCCTGTCGGAATTTGAACAGGATTTACCCTTTATCCTCGGCGGTATCTTTGATACCCTTTCTAAGGCCATGAAGATATTCCCATCTGTTCAGTTAGACAAACTACCGAGAATGGCCGACTTTGCTCGTTGGGGATATGCGGTTGGGGAGGCCTTTGGGGGATATGGTGAAACATTCCTGAAAGAATATACCGAAAACCGGGATATCCAGAACATGGAAGCTCTTCAATCCGATGTGGTCGGCCAGTTGATTCTGGTGTTTATGGAAAACCAGACAACATGGACGGGCCGGGTTTGTGATTTGCTGGCCTATTTGACAGAACTGGCAAAAAGTTACGGAATCAATATCAGGTCAAAAGAATTCCCTTCCCAGCCGAACGGATTAGGACGGCGGCTCAACAGCTTGAAAAGCAACTTGGAAGGAGCCGGGATTACATTCAGCAGAAGAGATGTAACATCAGGGGTGCTGATTACTTTGACAAAAGAGAGACCATCTCCAGTACCTCCATACTACCTTGTTACCACAGGTGATAAAGGTGGAAATGGAGATGAATCCCATATTGCAGAAAAAAATCAGGAGGGACATGCAGATGAAAAACAATAAAGAAAACCTTTGGAATGATAATCAGGAACCAATGGACTATTATTTAAACCCACCTACTCCGGTTGAGCTTCTCGGATACGCGAAGAATGATATTGCAGAAGCGCAGGAAGCGGCTGGGGATTTACCCCCTATCCTAATGGAAAAACTGAAAACTGCGTATGCTTTGCTGGACGGCGTACAGGAATACTTATTTCATAAATAGCCGCTTCCGGCCTGATAAAAAACATAAGCCCGTGATACTTTCGATATCACGGGCTGTTTTTTATTTTTACAGGATAACCCTGTCAGCAACAATCCGAAGCTCCGGAAACTCAATGGCCTCTTTTAATGAGAGGGGATTTCCGGACGCGGCGGCTCACTTTCCAGGTAATGGGAATCCGGTACGTTACAGACCGGGAACTGGACTTGACTGGCCGGACTACTCGATGTGTCATGTTTCATCTACCTTTCTCACAGGCGCAAATCCTTTCTATGGCTGGATTTACTCACCCTTGGTTTTGATATTGGAAAGCCGCTTCCCCTTTATCTAGGTTAGATATCTTCGGAGCAACAAAAGCCGGTTGACGGTTTCAAGCAGCATTGCTGAAGGAAGCAACGGGTACTTTTTTGGCCTTTCAATCATATTTAAGGTTTTGACTGTGTTTTTACCCCGGTCTTAAACGATCTCGGCTGAGATTCTTAATTGAATTTTGGATAGGCTTTTATATATAAGACCCGCTCGGCCCATGTTTCTCTTATATGCTCGCGGCGAGATTATAAGAAAACACCCTGTTGGCAGAGATACCAACAGGGCTTTCTTTGATTATTCATCACGATTGCGAAAATCCATTATGATGATTTTGCTTCTTTTTCCTGATAATTCATGCGGACAAATACCCGGCATTGCTCAATACAGATGTTTTTTTGCTCGTCTGGCAAGGAACGAAAAATGCGAAGCAGTTCTGCTTCCTGATGGTCGGCGACCTTCCCTGTAAAATTGTCCAGAAGATAGTCGATTGATACGTCAAAATAATTAGCAAGCAGTTTTAAGGTAGCAAAATCCGGTTCCCGTGTATTTTGAACATAACTTCCCATAGTAGAAGGAGCGATATTCAACTGCATGGCAAGCTCTTTTTGGGTCATATTACGTTCTTCAATTAAAGAACGCAGATTCTCTCCAAAACTCATTCTATCACCTCTTTTTTTATTCTAAAGGGAAGAATGAGATAAATCTTTTTGTTCTACTATTTGAGTTGACAATCTACAAAAAGAGTTGTATCATAAAAATAAATATATGTTATTGGAGGATGACAGATATGGCGTTGTTTGATAAGGCATTCAACAAATTTGCGGACTATAGTAACAAATTAAATCATGGTGTAAATAAAGTGATCGGAAAAGATGTTATTCCAGATATGAAAAAAATTGAGGGACCACGCAATTTTCCTCCCTATGAAAGTTTTCCGGAATATACAAAACCCGAGCCGGAACAATGGCCCGTTTTAACTGGGACAGAAAAAAGCTTTTCTTTGGCAGGGAGTAGTATTATTGTTTCGGCTAATTTAGATGCTTGTATGCAATATCGTAATTATTTTCGGCTTTCGGCAAAGTACTATGCTGAACGATTCAGATTTAAATATGAGCATTGTGTACAGGATTTTGATAGCTTGATTTATTATTTTTCCGATATGTATTTGGAAGGCTTAAAGGAAATGACGACAAGAGCATACAGTCTGTTTTTACCATTCGGTGTTTTTACGGTTGATGTTGAGTCATTTTCTTCTCAGCATGTCGACACATATAAAAAAGCAATTGATTCTTATACCGTAATGGCGGGTATTGAAGAATCTAAAAATCAGGCGGCAGACAATCTCGGCAACCAAATCGGCGGGGCTGTACGAATGCAGGGCGGCGGCTTTGGATTTAAAGGCGCAATGAAAGGTATGGCACAAGCAGAGGCGTTTAATCTTGGCATGGGCTTAATTGGAAAATATGTGGCGACCCAGACGAAAATGTCGCAGGAAGATAAGGCAAAGGTTTTTGCGGAATTCAAACAGGATATTTTTTTCCAGGAAGTTTATAGCGACTATTACAATGTCTTTTTTTCATGGATTCAGACTTTAGCCGATAATGGAATTCTACCCGGGTATTACCACAAAAATCAGCAAAGAATTTAATATGATTATTTTAAATTTAAAAAACCCAATGTTTCCGCAGGACAAATTTGCAGAAACGCTTGCTAACTTAATTTCTTCTAATCCATTTGTACCGGAATGCTTTGATTTATTAAAACAGAAATATGGCCAGACAGAAGAGGTTTCACAAATCTTAGATTATTTTGTGGAACAGGTTTAAGTTGATTTTTGGAGGGAGAACCATGAAACTCAGTAGCCCGACAGTAATTGAGCGAAATGTCAAATGCCCGTTCTGCGGGGACGAACATGCGATGTTAATTAACAAAGAAGATGGAATGAAAACCGGAGTTGGACTTCCCGCTTATGGCCTTAGGTCGCTTCTCAGATTTATGTATCTGTTTATTTTCCATATTGCAATCAGCGGTTTACGGTTATTTCAAATCACGCGAAAGAAAGCTGTTTCTACATATATTTTCTGTCCAGCCTGTGGAAATACGGTTTCAGCAAATGCGCCGGAAGAAATTAAACAAGAGGCGGAAGAGCCGAAACTGTACCGTATTAAAACGAATAAGGTTGTAACTGGTCTTAGTAAAGGAATTGCGGAATTTACTGGTATCCCTGTCCTTTGGATTCGTATCTGTAATATTATCTATGCGGCAATGGGAATTTATTTTCTGGTTGCAATTTGTATTCCCTATAAAGAAGATGTTGAAGCTGGTATTATTGACAATCGTAAATTTGCAAAAGCACGCAACGGGAAATGGATATTTGGTATTTGTAAAGGAATTGCGAATTATACAGATATTCCTGTTGTATGGATTCGAATTTGGGCCTGCCTATTAGGTATAACGGTTATTATTCCGATCGCTTATCTTGTTATGGGGTTGGTATTTAAAAGAGAAGGAGAATAACTATGCGCAAAATTCCTGAAAGTTGGGGGAAAAGTAATTTATCTAAAGCATGGAAACAAAAAAGTGATAATGGTGAAATGCCAAATTTATCAGAAAATCAGACAAGTACACACAGTAGTGTTTCGGAACAGGTAGATGAGGCCAATCCCTCAAAAGAAAATATAGATGATACAACAAATTCTGTTGATATTTCATCAGCAAATGTGAATGGTGGAAAGCAAACTCAGCCAAACAGATATGATAATGAAGATATCAGTTTACCAGAAGTCAAAAAGATAAATCACAGTAAAAAAACAAGCTATATAATCATGATAGTTATAATAGCTGTACTCATTGTATCGTTAAGTATTTTGATGTGTTTGTACATTTTCAATCAAAAAGATAGCGATAAATCTCCTCTTGAATCAATAACTGAGTCTACTGAATCTGTTAAAACTGAAATAAGTTCAAATGTATCATCTGCCAAAGACGCATTAAATCCAAATGACTATTTGGGTTTTTGGCATTTAGAAGGCGGTCCCGATGAATTAGCTATTAATGATATTTCTGACAAAAAAGTAAAGTTCAGTTACTGGAGCTATCCTCGCGGTCTAATAGAGATGACAGCAAATCTTGATGGAAGCACAGCAAGCTTTTCTTACAATCAAGATGGAATAACATTAAAAGGCTTTTTGACCTTTAACCCAGATTCTATATCATTTGATATAACGGAATCGAACGACATATACATGCCTAATATTAGTTATATTTTTAAGCAACGTAGTCAACAAACATGGGTTCAGTCATACGATACTATAATACCAGAAGAAAATTACGAATTAGAAAGTTATCCATCTGACCAATACCCTGATTATGAAGAGTATCCTAATTATACAGAAAGCCCAGAAGTAGAAGTACCTGATTATATTTCAGAACCGGATATCAATCCTTGGGAACCAGATACGGATATAAGTTCTAATAATTCTCAAGAGCCGGATACAAGTGTCAGTTCTTCCAGTTCATTAGAGCCAGAAAAACCAGGAGTGGAATTAGAGAAAGATCTATTCGGAGTAGGGGAAGAACATACTCAAACTGTAAACGGTGTTACTTTTCACTGGTATGATGAATATGTGTACGGAAGTCCTACAATGTATTCAGTAAAAATACATTCGATAACATTTTCATATGATTCAGGATTTAGAGGAAATACTCAAACACAGGCTCCACGGTATGAGTGCAACTTTGAAGTAGAGGTGTCGTCTGGAAGATCAATAAATACTTTTTGGTTTAATGAATATGATGAAGACGGTTATTTTTTGGATGAAACACCACTAATATTGTATAATGGTATGTCCAAAATACAGGGGAAGTGTAAAGGAGAAGGTCAAATGCTGAATTTTGATAAAAACATGAAAGATGTTTTTTTAACTCTTTAAAATTCACTTTAGGGCAGGGCTTTTCGGCTCTGTCCTTTCCTTTTCCCCTATAAAAACAAACATCTCTTTCTATTTATAGTTTTTACCCCCGGAAAAACACCCAAAAACTTATAAAAAAACAGGTGTTTTTATAAAAGAAACTCTTTAAATCTTTTCATTTATATATTATAATATATGTATAATATAAATAAAGTTTGGGTGGTAAAAATGATTTATGGTTATGCAAGATGTTCAACAAATGAATCTTTACAGGATATTGACCGGCAGGTTCGGGAATTAAAACAGCAAGGTGCGGAAGAGAAAACCATCTATCGGGAATACGAAAGCGGTACCAAGGTAAACCGCATAGAACTGCAAAAGCTGCTTGATATTGTGAAACCCGGCGACACCATTCTGGCAACAGAAGTCAGCCGAATTACTCGCAGTACCAAGCAGCTTTGTGATATAATAGAGTTAGCGAAGAACCGGAAAATCAAATTGGTGTTAGGTACCTTTGTGGTAGATTGCCGGAAAGAGCTTGACCCCATGACCGAGGGAATGCTGAAAATGATGGGTGTCTTTGCCGAACTGGAACGGAATATGATAAGCCAGCGAGTAAAAAGCGGTATGGAGAATGCCAAATCCAAAGGGAAAGCGATTGGGCGGCCTGCGGTCACAGCCGACGATATTCCGGCGAACTTCTATAAGCATTATCCCAAGTACAAAAAGGGTGAAATCAACAAGAAAGAGTTTTCCAGGCTCTGTTCCCTGTCTTATCCGACCATTTACAAATATCTGAGGATGGTTGAGGGGTAAGGTGTTAGAACTCTCATAAGATGTTGTCATTTTATTTAAGTAACGTTGAAAGGAGTAAATTATGGTAGCGGTTATTTATGCGCGGATTAGTTCCGACAAGCAAAAGGAAACATCAATAGAAGCACAAATTAAAAAGTGTAAAAGTTATGCAGAGCAAAAAGGTTATACGGTTCTTAAAAATTATATCGACCGATATAAAACAGCTACCACAGATAACAGACCCCAATTTCAACAAATGATAAAAGACAGCAGGAAAAAGACTTTTGATAGAGTGATTGTATATAAACTCGATAGATTCAGCCGGAACACATTAGACAAAGAACTCTATAAAGATGTGCTGAAACGAAACGGAGTGAAAGTGGAGTCAGCTTGCGAAAATATTCCAGACGATTCCAGTGGCATTTTGCTGGAAGCGGTTCTCGGCGGTGTTAATGCTTGGTACAGCGCCGATCTTTCTGAAAAGGTTAAACGGAATATGGATTTGAACGCTGAAAAGTGCTTATCAAACGGTGGGTATACCCCGTTAGGTTATAAAATTGTAAATAAGAGATATGTGATAGATGCAAATACTGCTCCTATCGTGCAAGAGATTTTTAAAAAATATGCGAGTGGTATAACGATAAAGGAAATTTGCGATAGTCTGAATGAAAGACAATTAAAAACAACAAAGGGAGCGGCGTTTAATAAATGTTCCTTAGCGACGATGTTAAAGAACAGGAAATACCTTGGTATTTATATTTATGATGGCAAAGAAATCCCGGGAGGAATGCCGCAAATTATAGACGAGGATTTATTTAATAAGGTAGCGGAAAGATTAAAGCTAAATAAGGCGGCTCCCGGACGGGCAAGGGCAAAAGCAGAATATTTATTGACTACAAAACTTTTCTGCGGTTACTGCAAAACAATGATGATTGGACATAGTTCGAATCAAATTAGTAAAAAGGGAGTAATTTTTAATTATTACAGATGTAAAAATTCCGGGAGGAAAAAGCCTTGTAAAAAGAAAATGGTATCAAAGGACTATATCGAGGATATCGTTGTGCATGAGTGCCAGAAACTACTCACTCCTCAAAATATCCGCAGAATAGCAAAAGAGGTTGTAAAAATAGCCGAAAGCTATGAGGACAACTCAGAATTTAACCGTTTAGAAGGTCTGCTGAAGGAAGCACAGAAAGCGAAAGAAAATCAAATGGCCTCTCTTCGCGTTTGCAGTGATGATATGGTTAGGGAAATGATTTTTAATGATTTAAGCAAAATCGGCGCCGAGATTAAGGAGTTGGAAAAACAGCTTGAAATTGAAGAAGCCCGGCGGCAAAAAATTTCAGAATCATCAATCATAAAGTTCTTGACAAATTTAGCGAAGTGTGATATAAAAGATAATGTTGTGTATCGTCGTTCTCTGATACGGATTTTTGTAAATAAAATCTTCTTATACGATGATAAATTTACAATTATTTTTAATACGGGAGAGGACGAAGTTACAATATCTGATAGTTTATTGACTGGTATTGAAAAAGGCTTAGAAGACAAAAGTCTTTGTTTGTCAACTGTCTCGGGTCACCATGGAGAATAAGGTTATCCCCCGGCTTTTCGGGGGAAGCTTTTTATTTCTTGGACGCATAGCTCAGCTGGTTAGAGCGTTCGCCTCACACGCGAGAGGTCGAGGGTTCGAGTCCCCCTGCGTCCACCAGATCTGCGGTCAGCAATTTGCGGCCGCAGTTTTTTTATTTTAAATCTTGATTTCTGCGGCCAAAGGGTATCAATTTCTCTGGTGCCGCATGCTTGGTTAAGACTGGACGCAATATGCGCAGGACTCTTTTTACGAAATTTTTATTGCCGCATCCAACCAATGGTTAAGAATTACTTTTTAGCATCTGTCGGATAGGCTCTGGAAAGCTTGCTCCGTATTTTTTACTCATTCATCCCGGAAGGCTTTCGCAGTTCCATTATAATAGGCCTTTAAGAAAATAGGGAAACAGCCTGCTTCCTTTTCTTGCTGATTGACAGCCGATTTAAGCAGCATGAGGAAGGAGAGCGCTGCCTTAAAAAAATAATGATTTGATTTTTGAAAAGATAAAGTCTATTTTTGTATAATATGTAAAAGTTTTGATTCTTGATTTGTTAAGACGGCTGGTTGACAAAGCAGAAATAGGTTATTATAATATAAGTTGTCAGACAACCGATAAGTGTGAATGAATAAGGGGAAAAAATGATTCAACCAATTGAAAAGAAGAACGTTGCCGATGAGGTATTCGAAAAAATGCTGAATATGATTATCGAGGGCGATTGGAAAAAGGGTGAGATGATCCCTTCGGAGAACGAGCTTCGAGAGGCTTTTTCTGTAAGCCGCAGCACAGTGCGTCAAGCGGTGCAAAGGCTTAGCGCGCTGGGAATTGTTCGCTCCCGGCAGGGAAAGGGTACCTACGTGGAGCAGGTTGATACCAGCTTCTATTTGAATCTGTTGATTCCCTCTCTGATGCTCAGCGGCGGCGACAGTATCAGCATTCTTGAGTTTACTAAAAGCATACAGGTAGAATGTGTGCGGATCGTGTCCCAGTGTGCCAGTGATGAAGAAATTGCCCGGCTTTCCGATTATTTGGAGCAGATGCGCTTTGCGGGGGACTATGAGTCTTATTTTCATTTTGATATGGGCTACCACAGCTATTTGGCCCAGCTTACGGGGAATCCGCTGTTTATCAAAGCGATAGAAATTGTGGAAAATCTGCTTCATGTTTATCTGCGGGATATCGTTGCCTTTCACGGCAGCAAAAGGAGCATGCAGCAGCATGAGGAATGCTTTGAAGCCCTCCGGGCGCGGGAAACGGAACGGGCGGTACGAATCATGGTGGAGCATTACGACATGCTGCTCCAGCGGATGAAGGACTGGCTGGAACCGGAGAAGGCGTAGCGAAATACGCCGCTGGCTTTTGGGGAAGGGATCATCCATAATCCTTTCCCCGGGATAAAATCAAGGGAATCATTTTACTTCAACTTGTCTGATAACTGATAAGTTGAAGGGGCTTATACAAAATAAATTTGTGCGAAATTCTAAACATTTATAAACGGCTCCAAACCGGCTGTTATTTTGATTAAAACGCAAAATAACAGCTTTTTTATTGATTTTTTCACCAATCTGCTGATTCTATAAATGTTTAGAATTAGGGACAGAGTGAGACGCCGAAAGAAGCGTTTGCAGAAAAATATTTATACTTTTTCAGAAGTCAATAAGATTTTTGCGAGCAACAACCGCAGGCAGCATTGCCGCCATTGGCGGAATAGATAGATTTCGGTCAAAACGCATTTTTTTCAATTGGTTTCGTTGGAAGGGAGGAAAAGAAATGAAAAAAATAAAATTTTTAAACACAGAGCTTTCCGTCGCGCCTTTATGCCTGGGCACGGTGAACTACGGCAGCGCCATGCCGGAAAAGGAAGCGATTCACCAGCTGAGCGGGTATGTGGAACTGGGAGGGAACTTCATCGATACCGCCCATATCTACGGTGACTGGGAGCCCGGCATGGGGCCGCTGTCGGAAACCGCTATTGGAAAATGGCTCAAGGAGTTTCCGGAAAGGGACCGGCTGGTGATCTCCACCAAGGGGGCCCATCCCCGAATGCAAACGATGCAGATTCCCCGGTGCAGCGACGCGGAAATCGAAGAAGATCTAAACAGCAGCCTGGAGCTGCTGCATACCGATTACGTGGATCTTTATTTTCTCCACCGGGATGACCCCAGGCGCCCGGCGGGAGAAATCGTGGAATTTCTGGAGAAGCAGGTGAAGGCTGGGAAAATCCGCTATTATGGCTGCTCCAACTGGAAGCTTTCCCGGGTGATGGAGGCAAACGCCTACGCAAAGGAGCACGGGCTGCAGGGCTTTGTCTGCAACCAGCTGATGTGGAGCCTGGCGGATGTAAATTTCAGCGGACTGGCGGACCAGTCCTTTGTGCTGATGGACCAGGAAACCTACAGTTATCAGGGGCGTGCCGGGCTGAACGCTATGGCCTATATGTCAGTGGCCAAGGGGTATTTTACCCGCCGGGCGGCGGGTGAGGCTCTGCCGAAAAGCGTGACGGACGTATACGACGGTGAAGCTAACGATCAGATTTTCAGCCTTTTGAAGAAGGCGTGTGGAGACGGTGAGTGTTCTATGATGGACTACGCCCTGCGGTATTTAATGGAGGGGCATCCGTTCCCGTCGGTGCCGATCGCGTCCTTTGACAACGATGAGCAGCTGGCGGCGGGCATGGGCAGCGTGGAGGCTCCCGTTGATCCGCAGGTCATGGAGGCGCTGCGGCGCGTGAAAAAGCTTTCCATGGATTGTTAGCCGGATGGCTGATGATAGAAGAAACGGAAAAAGAGAAAGGAGTATCCCTATGTTGAGAAAAACAATCAGCGTTCTTTTGGCACTGGCGATGGTGTCGGCCCTGACCGCCTGCGCGGGCGGGGACGGTTCCTCTGAAAGCACTCCCGCAGGCGCGGATCCTTCATCCGCGGCGTCTGCCGGCGGCGCCTCCGAGGCGGAGGACAAGACCTATGGAAAGCTGACCATTTCCGGCGTTACCGGAGATCCGGACGCGTTTATCGTGGCGGGCGTGGAAAAGCTCCAGGCCGAGCATCCGGAGATCGAGGTGGAGTATATTCCATGCGATAACAGCACCCGCGAGCAGGTGATCAAAACGGCGATTTCCGCCGGCGATCCTCCCACAATCGGCTATTACTGGGGAACCCGGGTCAATTCCTTCTATGATATCGGCATGAACCTTGACCTGAAGGGCAAAATCAGCGAGGAAATCGTGAGCAATGTGAACGAGGGGATGCTGGAGCCTTGCCTGGGAGAGAACGGCGAGATCTACGCGCTGCCCATGAAGACGGTTTACCACACTACCTTCTACAATAAGACAATGTTTGACGAGTACGGCTTTGAAGAGCCGGAAACCTGGGACGAAATGACCGCAATTTTTGAAACCCTGAAGGCGGATGACATTTTCGGATTTTCCACCAACTCGGCCACTATGCAGGACTGCCTTTACGGCATGACCTACGGCGAGCTGGACGCTAAGGTAGGCGAGGGAACGGCCTACGGCGTTGCCGACGGCACGGTTTCCGTGCTTCCGGGTACTGAGGCCGGCGAAGTGATCCGCGGATGCATCGAGCAGGTGCAGGCTTGGTATGAGGCTGGCTACTGGTATCCAGGCGACGGCGGCATTAATGTAACCCAGGATGACGCCAACGCGGCCTTTTCACAGGGCCGGGCCGCCTGCACCTTTATCTACAGCGGCGCGCTGGAGGTTCTGAAAAATTCCTGCGATTTTGAAATCGGCACCTTTATGAAGCCTACCTCTGAGGCAGGGATTACCTCCATTGACAATATCGAGCCCGACGTGTTTTTTATCCCCTCCAACGCCAGCGAGGAGCAGATTAATACGGGCCTAGCCTTCCTTGAGATCATATTGGGCCATGAAATCCAGCAGACGATTGTCGATAGTGGGCAAACCCCTTCGATGACCTCCTATACCTTTGAAAACGTAGATCCTCTGCTTGAGGAGGTTATGGCAGAGCTGGACAGCGGACGGCTGCAGGCCGGCGTCAATCCCTGCCGCACCAGCTCGGAAATGCAGAACTTTATCAAGCAGCAGATCTTCGCGGCGCCTTGCAGTGGAACAATGACCATCGACCAGACGCTGGAGGAAATGGAACGGATCCGTTTGGCAGCAGGCGAGGCTCAGTAATCCTGTTAACGCTCAGCAATTGCAGTTGAGGGCGCCGTGCGCGCCCTCAACCCTTAGCAGGAGCTCCGCCGCCTTTGTGAAGGAAGGGGTAAAACGATGAAGAAGAAATCTGTGGAGCGCAGGTATGTGCTGATCGGCGTGTGCTTTTTGCTGCCCGCTGTCGCCGCGTACCTGGTGTTTATGGCATATCCCCTCTGCCGCACGGCTTATCTTTCATTTTCAAGCTGGAGCGGGTTTGGAGAAGTTGTGCTCAACGGCGTAAAAAATTATCAGGACCTTTTCGCGGACAAAACCTTTTGGTCATCTTTGGGGAACACCTTGTATTTCGCGGTGTTTTCCGGAATCATCAGCGTGGTGCTCGGCGTTTTGACGGCCTGGCTGATCCTTTATATGAGAAAAATGGAGGGGCAGGTATTCCGCACGGTTTTATTCGCGCCGAATATGATCGCGCCTACCATCACCGGCCTGCTGTTCCTGTTTGTCTTTACAGAGGACATCGGCCTGCTCAATAACATTTTGAAGGCGGTAGGCCTGGAGGAATGGACGACCGCCTGGCTGGCCAACATGAACACGGTCAAGCCCACGGTTGTGATCGTGCAGACCTGGCGGCAGTTCGGCCTGACCATGATATTATGCTTTGCCGGGCTGCAGGGAATTTCCAATGAGCTGATTGAATCCGCCCGTCTGGATGGGGCGGGAGACGGCAGGATCTTTACCCGGATTCTGCTGCCGCTGATCAAGCCGCAGATCGAGCTGGCCACCATGTTCACCCTGCTCAACGGCTTGAAAATTTATGACTCCGTGGTATCTCTGACAGGCGGCGGCCCTTCTAGGCAAACGGTAGTGCTGCCCATGTGGATCATTGAGAACGCCTTTACCTATTCTAACTTCGGCTATGCCAGCGCCATGTGTATCGCGTTTATCATTGTGGTGCTGATTTTTAATATCGTGCTGCGCACCGTGTTCCGAGGTGAAAATTATGAGTATTAAAGCAAAGAAGCGCGCCGCCGCGCCAACGCCCTATTCCAAAAGCACCTCGTTAAAAATTATTTCCCGGGTGATCATCATTCTGCTGTCTCTGACGGTTGTGTACCCGCTGATTTTCATCGTGTTGGTTTCCTTTAAAAACAACCAGGAGTTTTACAGCAATATTTTCGGCCTGCCCCAGGTGTGGCGCTTTGAGAATTACGCGGCGGCCTGGGTGGAGGGCAAGATCGGCCTCTACGCCTTTAACAGCATTGTCGTAACGGTTGCTGCGGTCATCGGCTCGGTGCTGTTTACCGCTTTAGGAGGCTATGCTCTTTCTAAAATGCATATCCCGGGCGCTAAGGCCATTATTACCGCGCTGATGACCCTGAACTTCGTGCCCGGTGTGGCGGTCTATATTCCTCTCTATATGCAGATGATCGACATGAAGCTGAGCGGGTCTCTTTGGATGCTGATTTTGCCTTATCTTACCTGGCATATCCCCTTCAGCATTTATATATTTAAAAATTTCTTCGATTCCATCCCCTCGGAGCTGATGGAGGCGGCCCGGGTGGATGGCAGCGGCGAGGTGCGGCTGTTCTTCAAAGTGATTCTGCCCTTGGTGCGGCCCGCCGTCGCTACGGTGATGGTGTTCAATTTCATCGGCACCTGGGGCGAATACATGTGGGCCAGCATCGCCTCCTCGTCCTCCACCAAGATTCAGACGATCCCGGTGGGACTATTGTATTTCCGGGGCGAGTACGGCATTGAGTGGGGACCCTTTGCCGCGGCCATCACCATCATCGTCGTGCCGCTGATCGCTATTTTCATTTATCTGCAGCGTTACTTTATCCAAGGCCTCACGTCGGGCGCGGTGAAGGGCTGACAGACCGGCCGGGACAAACGGCCGGGACGGTAAAACAGACACGCCCGGCCGCCATTATTTTGTAGGAGGTTTGCTATGTATCTGGCGGGAAGAAGTCATATTATAAAAAACCGGTCGCTGATCGATACCATGCGCATGTTTCATAAAATGGGCTACGGAGGTTTAGAGCTGAGCCTGCAGCACGGTATGGGCACCTGGCTGGATGTAAATTATCTGGATGATTATGTGATCGAAAAGGTCAACGAGGTGAGCCGGGAACTGGATTTTCCGATCACTGCTCTGGCCTGCCATCAAAATTATGTGAACGACGACGATACCTATGAAATTGAAAAGCGTCTTTTAAAAGCGGCGCCCAAATACCATACGGTCTCGAATACAGTAATATTGTCCACCTTTATGCCCTTTGAGATACGGGAGCTGAACGAAAAGGAAGTTTACGCCCAGCTGATCGAACGCACACGGGAGCTTTGCAAAATCGCGGAGGACAGCGGCGTGCGGCTTGCCATCGAGGTGGAGCCCAACCAGCTGATCCATAGCCTGAAAATCTTTTTCCATGTAGCGGAAAAGGTGGGAAGCCCGGCGCTGAAGCTTAATTTCGACGTGGGGCATATTTATCTGAGCGAGGTTGATATCGAAGCCGCCATCGACCGTTCGAAGGATTTCATTGTGTACTCTCACATCGATAATATGTGCATGGGAGAGCACTGCCATAAGCTGCCCTGGGAGGGGGAGATCGACCTGCGGGCGGTGTATCAGAAATTAAAGGATACCTGCTATGACGGGCCGGTTTCCCTGGACATCTATCTTCAGGATTACGAGGCTGCGGCGCCCCAGTGCCTAGACTATATCAACCGGGAGGTCTTTGACCCGATCAACGCCGGTAACAAATAACATAAAGGTGGTAGCTAGAGATGAAAAAAGTTGAAAAAAAGTACCGTTTCGGCCAAATGCATTCCGTAGAGGATTTTTCGAGAATCCTGGGGGCGGATGGGCTTGATTTCCCGGTATCGCAGGACCTGAGCGTTCTGGCCCAGCCCTTTGAGCTGTATGGAAAAACCGTTCCCAACCGGCTGGGAATCCAGCCTCTGGAGGGCTTTGACGGCCTGCCCAGCGGCGCGCCGTCAGACCTGATCTTCCGCCGTTACCATCGGTATGCCTCCGGCGGCGCGGGACTGATTTGGTATGAGTCCATCGCGATTTCCGACGACGGCCGGTGCAACCCGCTGCAAATGGTCATCAATGAGGAGACGGTAGGGGAAATTGGCCGGCTCATCCGGGAATCCGACCAGGCCGCGTGGGAATCTATGGGGCATAAGCCTTATAACGTCCTGCAGCTTACCCATTCCGGCAGGCGCTCCAATAATAAAAACTGGGAGCCTACGCCTCTGGCGGTGTGCGAAAACCCTTATATGGATGACCATACCTCCATTGACGGCAGCTGCGGAAAAATTGAGATCGCCACCGATGAAAAAATTGAGGAGATCATCGAGGGCTTTATCCACGGGGCGGAGCTGGCCGCAGAAGCGGGCTTTGACTGCGTGGATGTTAAGGTGTGCCATGAGTATATCCTGCGGGAGCTTCTGAGCGCCTTTACCCGTCCGGGAAAATTCGGCGGCAGCTTTGAAAACCGCACGCGGGCCCTGTTCGATATTATCGACGGCATCCGCAGACGGGTAGGCGGCGGAATAGAAATCTGCGTGCGCCTCAATGCCTATGACTGCGTGCCCTATCCCTATGGCTGGGGAATGGTAAAGAAGGAGGGGGTCATGGAGCCGGATCTAACCGAGCCGGTAAAGCTCTGCAACATGCTGGTGGAAAGAGGCGTGAAGCTGATAAACCTTTCAACAATGATGCCCCGGTACCGGCCTTATGGAACGGGCCTGATGGCGGAGCACGACGACCAGCCGATCACCCCCTATGCGGGCGTGCATGATCTGCTGAAGGCCACCAGGGACATCAAGGCTCAGACGCCGGGCGGTATCTTTATGTGCACCGGCCTGACCTGGCTGGAGCAGTTTGGGGCCAATGTAGGCGCCGGCGGCATCGAGCAAGGATGGTTTGACATTGCGGGCTTCGGCCGCCAGGCCTTTGCCTATCCGGATTTTGCGAAAGATATTTTGTGCGGTAAGGGGATGCAGCGGAATAAATGCTGCCTGACCTGTGATAAATGCTACGACCTGATTCAAATCGGCCATACCACCACCGGATGCGTCCCGCGGGACCAGGAGGTTTATCTGCCGCTGTACCGCAAGTACGTGCAGAAGAAATGAACGGAATTCCGGAGACTTACAGATCCGGCCTTAGGGCTGAAGGATATACCCTCTGATATGGTATCATCTCGGAAAAGGCCTGAGGCAGACAGGCTTTTTAAGCGGCGCAGGCCCTTCTTTTTTGCGCCGCCTTGCCGAGGCTGTAAGCTGCTTTCAAAGCCCTTGCGGCCTCCCAAGCCTTTGTGCGAAGGTCCGATTCCGTCCGTATTGGAAGCGAAGGCTGTTTTTCTCTTCAGCAAAGCCTGGGGATTTTTTATTTTACTTAAGGATATAGCGAAAAACGGGAGAGCGCAGCCTTGCGCTCTCCCGTTTTTTAGTCAGGTTATGGCTTGGCAAAGCTGAATTTTCAGCAGAAAGGGGGAGGAGCCCTTCGGGAGCGGGCGGAAGCGTATAAAATTTTTCTTAATTTCTGTAAGATACCAGGGGATGCGGAGGAAGACTTGTGCTATAATGGGAGAGAAGATCAAGCGTTTTGGAGGCCCGCTATGAAGATCAAATATTTTGAGCGCGTTACCAAGGAGGCTTACCTGGCGGATATTATGGAGCTGCTGTCGCTGTGCGACCAGGAATTTATCCCTCCTCTTTCCGCCCGGAGCTCGACGATTCAGAGCAACCTGGGCCCTCAGGGAGGGAAAAGGGAAGGGCCTGTGGCTTATTTTGAGAATATCCAGCATCAGCCGGCGTTTCTGGCGGTTGACGACGGCCGGGTAGTGGGCTTTATGTCCCTAAAGAAAAACTATGTCTGCGAGGAAATTCCGCCCTCCCATTCTCCAAACGTCTATGTCACCACGGTGATCGTCCATCCCCATTACCGCCGCCACGGCATCACCAACGGCTTTTATCACCACCTGTTTAAAAAATTCGGCTGGGGCAATGTGTTTACCCGGACCTGGTCTACTAATCTGTCCCATATCCGGATTTTGTCATCCCTGAAGTTTTACGAGCACTGCCGTCTGGAGGATGACCGGGGCCCGGGAATCGATACCATTTATTATTATCACGGACCGGTGGCGAAAAAAAGCCGGCAGGTGATGAAACAATACCGGCTTACCGGAAACTTTCTGTTTTTACTGCTCCTGGTCGTGCTCACCGCTGCCTTTGTGACGGCCTGGTCCTTGACCGACGGCGGCGTTCTCCATGAGCTTTCCATCGCCTTCGCTACCTCATTGATCGCGTCGGCGCTGTGCCTGCTTTCGGATACCTTACTGAAATATAAGGAATCCCAGAACGACGAGTATATCAATAATTTAAAAAGCTTTGGGATTGAGAACCTGCGGTTCCATAAGGATGAGCTTTTGGAGCTGCTGATCCCCAAATGCCGGAATGAAATCTGGATCACCGGCTACCGGCTGATTATGACAGGAAAAAAGTCCTTTCGCAGAGCGCTCTGCCAGGCCTGCGCCGAGACGAAGGGCCTTAGAGTTCGGGTGCTGGCGGTGCCGCCCTGGAGCAGGACCTACCAGCTGGTATACGGCACAGAGGATGTGTCGGACAATTATATCAAGATTTTTTCCGATCTCTGCAGCTGCGCCGAAAATTACGGGACGAACCTGGAAATCCGGTTCACGGAAAAGCCGATATTCAACGATACCTATAAAATAGACGACCGGTTTATCACGGGGCCGTATCTTCATTGCTCGGATAAAAATAACGGCCGGATCACGGCGAAGGATTTTTTCTCCCTGGATATCAACGACCCGCAAAAGGAGCTTTACGGGCTGATTTATAAGGATTATATGACAGTGTGGGAGGAAAGCCGCGCCAGGCTTAACAACGCCCGGTTTCTTTCGCGGGTCCAGGCCCGCGGGACTTCCGATTTGACCGCGGAGGAAAAATGCGAGCTTCTGATCCGGTGCTGCGAGACGATCGGCGGCAAAGAAAAGCACCCGGAAAGAGACGCTTCCCTGGCTGCGGCGGATTAATTTCATCCGCTTATCTAAAGAAAAGGGGCTGAACCCCCGGATACCGGGCGCTGGTTCCAGAGCAGAAGGCTTTACGGAAGCATACGGAGAAGGGCCGGCGCGGCTGTATTTTCGAAAAAGCAAAATGAAAAAGCAATGGAAAATAATTCATGATGCGGGCAAGCAGCGGAAATCAATGAAAGAAAGGAGGGGGATGGCTTGGCGGCCGGGGCAAAGCAAAAAGCAATCGGTTTTTTTCGGCGGGAGCCTGTGCTGGTAATTTCCTTTGTCTGCGCCGCGGCGTCTATGGCGTTCGTGCCTCCCTCCGAGGCCTATGGCGCATATTTTGATTGGAAGGTTCTGAGCCTTTTGTTCTGCCTGATGGCGGTGGTGGCCGGGCTGCAGGAGTGCAATGTCTTCGCCGTGTTCTGCCAAAGGCTTCTTACGGGACGCAAACGGATGGGGCTTTTGAGCCTGATTTTGGTTCTGCTTCCCTTTTTCGCCTCCATGCTCATTACCAACGACGTGGCCTTGATCACCTTTGTCCCCTTTACCATTGTGGTGCTGTCAATGATCCAGCGGCGGCAGTATCTGATTTATCTCATCGTCCTTCAGACCATCGCCGCCAATTTGGGCAGCATGGCCGCGCCGGTGGGAAATCCCCAGAGCCTGTTCCTTTATGAGAAATTCCATCTGTCCGCCGGAGGCTATTTCAGGCTGATGCTTCCTTTTGTGCTGGCCAGCCTGGTATGCCTGGCCGCCGCCGCTCTGCTGGTGAAAAATGAAACCATCCAGGTGGAATTTTCCGCCCGGGAAACCATAAAGCATCCGAAAAAGCTGTGCCTGTTCTGCGGGCTGTTCGCCTTGTCGCTGCTGGGCGTGTTCCGGGCGCTGCCCTACCCTTGGGCGCTGGGCGCCGTAGTCATAGCTCTTCTTTTGTGGGACCGCCCGCTGTTCGCACGGATCGACTACGGCTTGCTGCTGACCTTTTTGTGCTTTTTTGTGTTTGCCGGGAATATGGGGAATATCGGCGCGGTGCGTGAGTTTTTAAACAGCCTGCTGGAGAGAAGCGCCATGCTGACCAGCCTGCTGGCCAGCCAGGTCATCAGCAATGTTCCGGCGGCGGTGCTGCTTTCCGGTTTTACCCAGGATGGCCAGGGACTGCTGGTGGGAACCAATCTGGGGGGCCTGGGCACGCTGATCGCTTCCCTGGCCAGCCTGATCTCGTTTCGGTATTATCTCCGCCTGGAGGACGCGAAGCCCCTGCGGTATCTTGGCGTGTTTACCGGCCTGAATCTTGCGGGACTGGCAGTTTTAACTTCCCTGGCCCTGTGCCTGTCCTTGTGGTGATAGAACGTACGTCTACCGGGGGCTTTCAGCCTGTAAAGAGGCGGCCTTTAAGGGGAGAGAAGGAAAAAGCGGTTAACCGCTTTTTTGATTTTCCAGCACAGAAAAGCAGCTAAAAATAAGTATAGAATTTAATAATATATACTATAAGTATTAACCGCGGCCTGAACCACCGAACATAACCGCCGGAAACGGCATCCTATAAGATTCAAAAGCAATGCGAAAGAAAAGGAAAGGAAGATGCTTTGTATGACCAAGGTTACTTTGGGAAGAACAGGGATCACCGCCAACAAAAACGGCTTTGGCGCGCTGCCGGTGCAGCGGGTTGGCTTCGGCCAGGCGAGGACGATCCTGCGGAAGGCCTATGACAACGGGATCGATTTTTTTGACACCGCCCGAAGCTATTCCGACAGCGAGGAAAAAATCGGTTATTCTCTCAGCGACGTGCGCGGCCGGATCACTATCGCCACCAAAACCCCGTCCACGACGGCGGAGGGCTTTTGGAAGGATCTGGAAACCAGTCTGCGGCTGATGAAAACAGACTATGTGGATATCCTCCAGTTTCACAACCCGGCCTTCTGCCCGAAGCCGGGGGATGGCACCGGGCTGTACGAGGCGATGGAGGAAGCCAGGCGCCAGGGGAAAATCCGGTTTATCGGGCTGACCAACCACCGGTATCATGTGGCGGTTGAGGCCATCCAGTCCGGCCTGTACGATACGATACAGTTTCCCTTCTGCTATCTGTCCGGAGAGCAGGAGCTGGAGATCGTCCGGCTGTGCAAGGAAAGAAACCTGGGCTTTATCGCCATGAAGGCCCTCTCCGGCGGGCTGATTACAGATTCCGCCGCCGCTTACGCCTATCTGAACCAGTTTGACAGCGTACTGCCGATTTGGGGGATCCAGCGGGAGGAGGAGCTGGATGAATTCCTTTCCTACCAGGAAAACGAGCCGGTGCTTACCCAGGAGCGGAAGGATAAGATCGCCAAGGACCGAAAGGAGCTTTCCGGCAATTTCTGCCGGGGCTGCGGCTATTGTATGCCCTGTCCGGCCGGAATCGAAATCAACAACGCCGCCCGAATGTCCCTGATGCTGCGCCGCGCCCCCTCTGCCGCCTGGCTGACGGAGGAATGGCAGGAAAAAATGAAAAAGATTGAAAACTGCATCCATTGCGGCCATTGCGTGCGGCATTGCCCCTATGGCCTGAATACCCCGGAGCTGCTGCGCCGGAATTATGAGGACTATAAAACCTTTTTAAAATCTGTCTCTTATACACATCTCCGAGCCCACGAGACAAGAGGCAATCTCGTATGC
>ENA-UAHD01000126-UAHD01000126.1-human-gut-metagenome-genome-assembly--contig:-NODE-126-length-25091-cov-4.516257_pt1 | contig 25091 bp, 24 predicted proteins | sample MGYA00243413_ERZ654348 | MGnify/ENA primary metagenome ERZ654348 (study PRJEB26926, sample SAMN06165082) | human gut metagenome | biome: ENVO:00009003; feature: ENVO:2100002; material: ENVO:00002003... | reverse complement strand
AGATCTGATATCTCGGCAGGAGCATAAAATCCAATGCTTCCAAACGGGGAGCCATCGTGGCAATTTCTCTGGCATCGCTGGCGTTAAGCCCGAAGATGATTTTATTTCTCGCATTAGCATCAATACCGGCACGAATCTCGTAGGGGAGCTGTGCGCGATACTGATGTGCCATGGTAACGCCAACCCCTAAACCTCTGGCCTGTGCCAAGGCATCGGATAAATCCGTAGGCAGGGTCAGGTAATCTTGCAGCTCGTCAATATACAGGGAGACCAAATGGCGGCGCTCCGGCGCGACATTCGCCCGAGAAAGGGCTAAAGTCCAGGTAAGGCCTACTACTAGGCTGCCCAGCAGTCTGGCGCTTTCTGCGCCAACGGTGCCGCGATTTAAGGGCACAAGGACAATCTTGCGTTGGGTGAACAAATCCGTTAGCTGAAACTTTGGATGGCTCTGTCCCAAGATTCCCCGCAGTCCCGGTCGGAACAGAAACTGGCGCATTTTATTGAGCACGGGCGCAACCCATTGTTCCCGTTCAGCGGGACGAAGATTATCGAAAGTATCCCAAAACGGTTTGAGCGTAATTTTATCTTTGACATCCTTTGTGATCTTATGGCGGAAGTTTTCGTCTGTCAGGAGTGGCGGCAGCCATAGCAGCGATGCGCCGTCCGTCTCGACCAAGGTTAAGAGTGCTGCGCTCAATACATCCTGGCTTCGAACACCCCAGCTATCTGAGAAGATCTCTTTAAAGACCGCTAGAATGGCGTCGGCTATGAGGGTGGGGTTACCCGGCAAAGCCAAAGGGTTAAAGCCGACAGGGCTATCGTCGGAAGAGTCAATCACGACAACATCATCTGCCCGGGAGGCAGGAATACGTTCGAGGATACTCGTAACCAGGTCTGCCTTTGGATCGATCACTAATACACTGCGTCCGGCGTTGATGTCTGATAATATCAGATTCAGCATGGCTGTAGACTTTCCAGAGCCTGTTGGCCCGAGAAGTATGGTATGCTCCAAACTGTCATCCGGAGAAATACTGAGTTTCTGACTATTTGCCGGATTTAAGGTTGTCCCAAACGAACGGCTATTGAATCGGTTTGCCGGTTCCCGATACCACGTCGGCGGATACATTGCCCGGGGATGGATGTCGGATGTTCCCGGCAGTTCTTCATCGCCGGACGGCAGCATCAGGAATCCTGCAAGCTCTTTAACGGATAGTTTCAATGGAAAATGCCATGGCACATGGGCGCTATTTATTCTCATTGGCTTCTCTGCTTCGTCATAGATTCTGACACCAGCTGCCTCTAAGGTACGCAAAGCACTTAAGATACAGTTGATACGATATCTTGCACTCGTACCGGAAACACCGATACGAATCGTGGCCTGAAAGCTGTGTTGCTCTGCTTTCTCCTTGATAGATTTTCGGGTCTCGGTGGATGCCTGAGTTACATTTCCAAGAACCGCCTGTAGCCATCCGGCACTTGGATCAGGGATGTTTTTAGGAATCGTACTTGGCGGATAGGCTGCGCCGAGAATAATCTGTAAAACAGCTTCTTCGCCACGGGCAGTGGCGGCCATCGCCGCCAGTCCCGCCCGAATGGTAGATTCCGTGATATCTGTACGGAGCGATAAACTTGGATGGGATACTTTTATCTGCCGCACCGTATCGACTGCCTTGCGGTTATGTTCGTCAATCGGATAGAATTCAATATCTCCATGCACTTGGAGCGCTTCGGTAATCTTGCGGATGTTTGCCGAGTCAGCGCCTAGCAAGTGCCTGACAAAACCATCTCTTGCACGGATTTCCCAGATGACTGCTCCCCGGGAGGATACGGTAGCCAGGTGTGCCAGCATCTCATGAACCTGTTCCAGTTTAAATGAGCGCCGCCAGACGAACTCCTTCCAGCATATACTTTCTATTTGATGCCTGGTCATAGCTCGCCCTCCTTTCTTACCATTGTCCTCCATGACGGTTCTTCCAAACATGAAAAGCGACATAGATTCCAATGCCAATGGCAGAGATGAGTACGAGCACCCACCAGATTTCCATGATGATGCATACAGTCCAGCGGAGTACAATTGCAGCTATGAAAAGGGCAAAAGCCCATTTGAGAATTCTGGCAATAAGGCTTTCCGGTGAATTCATACATGATCAGACCTCCTCACTTTCTTTTGCTTTATCTGTGTATTCCGGTACGGGGTAGCCGGGGATGATAACATCTGATGCAATTTCATTGCCCCATGCATCCCAATTCGGTTGCGGTCTTCTAGCAAACAGTTCCAAATACGGTCCGGGAGATACACGCTCAATAATGGGATACATTTCCTCCGGTTTATGGGAATGATCCTGACGTGGTGCAAAGAGCCAGTTTTGCTGACCTTTAAACTTCACAGGCGCTTTCCCGCGTGTTCCAAACAGAAGTGCTTCACTGCCATTGCGCAGATAGTTCCCTAATCCAAGGTAGGGTTTGATCCAAGTAAAGTAGTTTCGATAGGTAAAGCCCCAGGCTTTCAGAACATCCAATGCCTCTGGCATTAATCCGTTTGGAAACCACAGCCACAGATGTGCATTCTCCTCTGCCAGATCGGCAACAGGCATATTTTTGATATCTTCTAAGGCCATTAATGGGTAGTGCATAATAGCTCCTCGCTTGCCTTTCTGATTAATATCCCACGGCGGATCGGCGAGAATGGTGGAATATTTCTTTGTGGGCATGATAGTTTGTCCTCCTTTCCGGGCGGCCACAGCGACCGCCCAATCAACTTGTTAATGTGCCAGGCTTTGTCGGCCTTTGCAGTGAGTAAACCACAAAAGCAGGTTGACAAAAAGTCAATTTTGTTTTCGCTTTTATAGCGATGCGACACCCGCTAACAGAGGTGAAAATGCATTTTGTGGCATACAAAAAACGATGTTGTAATATTTGCACAAGTGCTTGAAATATGTTGTTTTGCGGTATTATCTCGCGCAATTTTCAGCAATCATCTGTGGCTCGTCCAGTGTACCTTCCAGTCGATATGTTCGGTTTTCCATGACTTCTGCCCTTGCGAATACAGGAGCTAAGTAACCTTCAATCACTGACTTAAAGGATCGCACCGTCAGGCTACCGCCAGACATAGCTGCATCAATAAGGCCTTGCATGATACCCGGCGCAATGTAGGAGATGGCGTGAGAATATTCGAATCCCATCTCAATAATCTGCTTAGCCAGAATACGGGTTTTCGCTTTGGCAGAAAGGGGCTTGAAGTTGACAAAGCACTGAAATCTGGAGGCAATCTCACGGAGCACGCCTACGCCAACAAAAGCTTTTCGTGCCGCCTCATTTTCCCGGTAGATGCGCATAGGTAAGGATATATCCGATACAGGATCTGTCTGACCGCCCCGGTAGCTGATATGTACCTCATTTTCCGCCAGATGAATATCCTCAACGTCATCCGATACGGCAAAGCCGATCTTTCGCTTGATAGGCTGGTTGGCACTGAGATCATAATTGGAAGTAAAGAAGAAAATACAATGTTTGAAGTCGAACTCCCTCGAACCATCTCTCAGTGCCTTTCGGGATGCGCAACGGCCTTCGTCCAAAATAGCCATGAAGGTTTTCAGAACCTCAGGGTGTGCCTTGTCCAGTTCATCAAAAATGAAGACGGTATAGGGATTTTGGGCAACCACTTCAAAAACAGCTTCATCTTCATAGCCGACATATCCGGCAGGAGCGCCGATCAGGCGATAAACCGAGAATGCCTCCGTAAAGTTATTGAGATCTATCCACGATACGGCATATTCCTGCTCACAGTCCTGGGAAAGAATTTTTGCTAGTGCCTTTGCAGCCTCAGATTTACCGACACCGGGTGGTCCGGAGGCCAATATGGAGACAGGCTTTGTAGGATTCTTCTTGGCAAGGTGCTGCTCTACGATATATGCAATAGTCTCGGTGGAATCGTCCTGGCCGATCACCATCTTTTGCAGACGTTCCTTTAGATGTCCAAAACTCGGTATCTTTGACTCGGATTGTTCCGGCACGGAGATGGCGTTCCAGTCCGTAACAGACGTTATATCTGTTTGCAATTCCAGCTCTTCATCGACTTCTAATTGCGGAGACTGCCCTGATGGTGGAGTGTTTAATGATGGGGCAGGAGACACATTGTCTCCCTCCCCAAGTAAACGAAGCCCTTGTTCGAAAGTATTCCAACAGTCGAATTTCAGTGCATGGATATCCGACAGTGCCTTTATTAATAGGTTCCCTCCCGAGTATGCAAAATATGGTTCCGTGAATATACCGTAAGTATCTCGGGTTGGCTTACAGAACCTCAATACTAGTTCCCTCGGAGAGCAGCTTTCTGTAAGGCGGCACTCATAGTCATAAGTGGCGCCAATCGGCTCATTATCCAGTGTATCTAAATCAATTTTTAAATTCGCAAGATCTGCATCTCTGAAAATGCTAAGCTCAATCAACTAAATCACCTCCCGGATTATGTATCGAGACTATAACTACATATAGGACAACCAGACAAAGGTTTTACTGGGACCCAAAGCGTTTCGCCAAAGAAAGAGAATTCTTCATGCATCGCAGTATCCATGAAATCTAAACCATAGTTTTTGCCTGCATTTGGAGCGAGGCGTAAAAGTACGAGATTCCGATCGGCTACTTCATCAAGCATATTTGTATATCGATTATTTCCTTTACGGTACAGCAAAAGCATCATGGCTATCTGCACCTCAAGAGCATTTGTTTGCAAAACAGACGGATAAATCGTTCCTTCGGATGTTACAGTATTTTTATATCCTTTTGCGTATTCCTCGTATCTATTGTGCAGGATGCATTTTGGGCAAGCCTTGGTGATACCAGGGTAATAGAAAGTGATTTCGGAAGCCAATCCATCGGCGTACATCTGTGGAGCCATAAACGGAACACATAGTTTTAATGCAAGGTTCAGGACTGCATCTTGAGCAAAGAAATTATCAGTACTTGCTACTATGAGAACTCTACTTGGGTCTTTAAATGTGTTCCCTGGAAGCATTTTGACGAATTCTTCGATAGTAGTATCTTTAGTAATAGCCATCCAATGAATATCTACTTCCGCTTTTGGATTGACATCGAAAATCTTATTAGCAAGCGCCTTGACCTTTGCTTGCCCTGAGTCAGTTATATAGGAGCGCTGAGTCAAGACATTACGAGGCTCGCAGACATCGGGGTCTATAAGTATGAATTTACCTACACCACATCTTGCCATTGCTTCTGTCGCTCCAGCAGAACCACCGCAGCCAATTTGGATAATGGTAGATTCCCGAAGTTCATCGGTGGGAACCGTGTTCTGAATTCTAGAAAATAAGTTTGATGGAGCCTGTGGTTGATTTCCGGGCAAAATGTTAACTTCGCGAGGTTCGCCAGTAAATTCTTTATTGCGTTCCAGCGTGTACCAGAAAATGGCGCAGCCGCCATCATATCGTGGGTCTAAGATTATGATTGGAAGTTCGATACTGTCCATATCCAAAGCTTCCATAATTTTGCCAGCGTACTCAACGTCGGCGTCAGATGGGCGAGAATATGCGTCCGGATGCGAATGCGCAAATCCACAGAATTTGATGCCTTTTTTGCACCACTCCCGAATAATCTTATTGCAGAGTTCAATATCCGGTTCGCAGCTAGTTTGTGTTGATTTTGATTTACCAATAAAAAACATAATATCTATATGTTTTCCATCCGACGAGCCAAGCATGGCGAGTTGTTCGGGCTGTTTGCATGCGATAGATTTCTGAATCTCATTGAGTACTTCCTTTGTGGGGACTAATAAATGTTCTTTTTTTGTAAACTTCATAGTGGTTTTCTCCTTTTTTGTTAGATTTTTACAGATGCATTTACGCTGGGTGCTTATTGGTAACAGTGTGCATAAAAATCGAAGTCGAAGGGACCTTCTATATACCTGGTTGTACAATCAGCCCAAACAGAAGCAATAGTCAATGCATCTTCAAAACTTGTAATTTCTCCGTCCCAGCAAATGAACTTATACGACTCGTCTTCGTTTTTTAGCCAATGTGCATCATGGCAGCCACTTGGTCTCGTACCATAATCTATATCTGTGATGATGTAGATACACCATGATTCTTTATCGTCTCCATAATCGAAAAATACGAATTCGTAGGTCATGATGTCATCTATGTCTCGGTACTTCAGCCTTACGTGCTCTCCATACATTCTTTACACCTTCTTTCGGTTGAAGAGTGCGAAGAGCCCGAAGGCTCCTCGCTAAGAGATGTAAAACTAAGAGTTTCTGAACGTACCCGGTGGCAGAGAACGCGTAAAATCAGTATCCTGATTTTCGTTGCTACCACCTTTGGATCCGGCATTAACTCTAGAGATGATGTCATCTCTCGGTTCCATAGGTTTTCCCTCCTTTCTTTGTGGATTGAAGAAAAGCGAGAAATGTTTTATAATGTGAGAAGTATTTGCTCTTGCTTTTCTTGTTGATTTCATTATAGATACAAAAACCTATTCCCGATATTGTGGGAAAGTAGTGATATTGTCGTGAAGAAATATGCCTGTCTGCTGAAATCGCAAACAGGCATATATGAAGAATGGGGGAGACTTCTATGGATAAGATTCCTTTTTGCTTTCCAGTGTTTTACCACGGGTTAATTGCTGGTCATATACACTATAATCAAGCGGATGCGCTTAATATATTAATTTACGGAACACCTGAAGACGAAGAGAACACTTGGCGATCCAAGAACCGTCAAGCGTCCAACAAATATATTAGCGGAGCAGAATGTATTCCGCTTGAATGCCGTAAAGAAATATTTGAATTGCCAGACAAGGATCTCCTTGCTCGTATCCAGAAACTGAAAATACAAAACATTAAAACCACTGTATCTGCTTTTCATGAGTTTCTAAAAAATAGAACTCAGGCTAGCGAAGAAACAATCTATTCCTTGGAGAGTAGTGTGCGAGAATCAGAAGATCCATGCCAGTATTATGTAGTTGCCCTGCGAGAGGCATTATCTTTTACGAAAGCTTCAAAAGAATATATTACTACACAGCTTAAGAACGAATTACATAACCTGCATAAAAATAGTGACGTACCGAATTTATTCCAGTTACAGAAAGAAGCCCTTAAGCGAATCCCAACATCAATTTCCATGACGCCCGATAAGACCTTCTTAAGTAGGATAATTGGACGTGATGAGCTTGTGCAGAGTATCTGCGACAAGCTAAAAAAGGAGCGGAAACACATACAGCTACGTGGTATGGGCGGTATCGGAAAATCTGAAATCCTTCGCAAAGTTTATAGTTGGTTTCTCGAAAACCCCGGAGAGCACTTTTACGCCCACATAGCGTACCTTTACTACTCGGGAAAATTCAAATCAGACCTCGATAGCGCAATTGACTACCCTGGGAAAGAAACCAGCGCCAATCCCATTGAATATCTGAAACATTTGGCAAACGCATCTAAGGTTCTGCTGTTTATTGACGATGTCCGAAATCAGGAACCGGATAAAAGTGAAATCTATGAGGAAGACGCTTCATTTGAAGAAGTAGTTGGATCGAATATTTCCATCCTATTTGCCTCGCGCATTATGCGCATGGATTTTTCGCTTATAAGCGTAAAACCTCTTCCCATAGAATCATGCGTTGATATTTTCTTGCGGGAATACAATGCCAATATTGATGACGATATCCTGACAGCAGATGATACTGAATGTTGTGTTGCCGAAGTCTTAACCGCAGAGGACAAAGAGCGACTCGTTCAAATAATTGATGGACGCGCCGGACGCAATACGCTGGTTCTCAATCGCTTGGGTGCATTGGCGCGAGACTACGGTTGGACGATTACGCAATTAGAAAAAGAGCTCATTGATAGAAACTTTAATATTCGACAAGGCCTGTCTGAGAGCAATGCAGAGTATATTGATGAGCGAACACTACAAGATGAACTAAACAAGCTATATGACTATAACGAGATTAAGGATGCCGCAGAGCGCAGTATCTTAGAGGGCTTCACGCTATTAGCGGATGTTCCTACGGATATCGCTACCTGCGCCAAATGGTTTAGCCGAGATGCCGAAATTGACGAGGATCGCTGTCGCATTGCGCTAATGCGCTTAATGCGCCGTAGTTGGTTACTGAGCGCAAAATCAAAACAGAATGAGGCCATCATTGATAATTATTCTATGCATAACATTGTACGTGCGGCGATCAAAGCCCAAGTTGAAGTAGATAGAGAGGAGCATCAGGACTTAGTGATGAAAGTTTGGACGAATTTGATAATGGAAGTACGGAAGAAAGATGAGAGCGAACCGAAATGGACGGATAAAGTATACGCAGTGCCGGGCGAATGTGTTCGTTTCCGCATTGGCATCAGGAATATGAGTTCGGAGATGTTTAGAAATCTGACCCTCCGCGATATTTTACCAACCGGCTTATCCTATATAAATGGAAGTACTATGATATACAATGCGAAACACCCCCAAGGGGTAACACTCAGCGATAATATCATTACAGATATGGGCGTTAATATTGGCGACTATGCGCCGGGTGCTAATGCGTGGATCTATTTCGATGTAGCTACATCCAAAATGACAAGCAGTAGAAATATAATATATAGAAATGTAATTCAGGCGTGCGGTGGTTATGGCGAAAAGGAGCAATCGGTAGATGTTTTAGTGGATGCCTGCGAAACCTAAAAATCTGGATTCCACGCAAACACCTTTTAGGTTCAAAAGAATAATTCCTTCCCATAGTTACAAAAAATCCTCAGCATCATTATAGGCGTTGAGAATTTTTCTTGTAGAGATTTCTTGTTTTAATTACCATGTCGGCGAATTGGAATTAGAACAAGATTGTAACAGAAAAGACCGCATTGCTGCGGCCTTTTCTGTCTGGGTTTCATATTCAGTTTTCTGCACCACACTTCACGCAGAAGGTGCTGCCTTCCATCACAGACAGGCTTACTCAGCACTGTTTATGTTTCCCATTACCCCCCTACAATAGTCTATTAGCCACTCGTCATTCTCATCGTTATAAATAAACGTAATTGGAATACTTGCTGTAACAGGCTGAATGTCACTGATCATAGAGATTGCCTGCGGAAATGCGGCTTCTGCTGTTGCTTCTTCTTCCTCAACACGGATCAAAGCATAACTTGCCTTCTTTACATATTCTTCAATTCTTTCAAAGACCTTTTTCGGTGGGAGAATTGTAACATTCACGCAAAGTTCTGCTCTATTACTATTCTTTTCGTGGACAAAGCTGTATTGGTCTACTTCAAATGTTGCGTTTTCCAAGATGTAGTCTGCAACCTTTCCGGTGATCATAAGCTCCACAGCATTCTGATCGCCAGTATAACCATCCTCAAGTTTATTGTAGAGTTCCTCAACAGTCCACCCCTTCCCTGCGTATTTGTTCAGAAAGCCTGTGCCGGTATTACTCAAATATCCTCCAACAAAGTTTTCAGCCTCTGCTATGCAGACTTCTTTAATTTCTTCCTCGCTCATTTGCTTCCCGCAAGCTGTAAGCGATAACATTACAAGTGCTGCCAAAAACAGCGAAACAACTTTTACATATTTTTTCATATGAGATTTCTCCTTGTTTTTATTTTGCTTTGAATGAACGCCGCATGTTCTTCCATATTTGCTTCATATTTCAACCTGAATTTCCCAAGAACAACTTCCTTTTCCTTTTGCCATTACCATTGGAAAATCCAGGGTTTGTCCGTATTTATGCGACTTTATATCAGTTTGCTACCGCATTTAGAGCAGAATTTAGCGCCCGGAATTACTTTTGTTCCACAGGCTGGGCAGAAATTCGGCTTTTTCTCCGGCTCCCTGTCATTGCCGCCCGAAGGCTGCGCATTATTTTCTGCCGGCTGATTTGCATTTTGCCCTTCCTTGTCAACTTGACTCTGTTCACTCATCTGTTTTTGTTTTTCATACGCCTCTAAATACTTCATGTTCCTGTACTGGGCGCCATATGAAGCAAGGAAGTAATCAGGGAATGATATCATGCTTAATTTTGAAGGATCGTCACTTTTCTTTATTATTTTCTTTCCGCTCAATACATCTGCAATAAAATCAGCAGAAGCCTGCTCCTTTTCATCCGTCATAGAGGCGCGGATCCCGGCCGCTTTTTTGAGAATCATATTTGCAAGGGACTCCGCGTCCGCATCCTTTGTATTAATATAGAGATCCACCAGCCATACGGTATTTTGGTGATCCTCGTATGTTATTCTCAACGTTTCGTCATCCAAAAACTTAACCTTATGATCATAGCCTATGGATGAAATCCATTCGTAACGAATCTGCCCCGCATGCGCCTTTTCCTGTCTGAGTACGGCTCTTACACCGCGTTCTGCATATGTAAGGACGCTTGCTATCATCATTGTGGAAAGATCTCCTATACCGATCCATCCGGCGCTTCTATCCTTGTTATACTTAGGATTGATCACAGCGATCCTATCGTCTGTAACATAAAGGACATAATCGCTGCAGGCTGTATCTGATATTGCTTTTGCAAATTGCTTTTCCCCTTTTTTACGCATTGAAACGTAGAGACCAGTCATTCTGATGCGCAACACTTCACCATCTTCCGGTTCTAAGCAAAGGGTCTTATCCTCGTTGATGTTTGCGAAAATATATGGGTGAGCCGGTTCTGCGCTGTTTGCCAAAAATAAAAACGGATACTCATCCACTGTCGGGAACTTTCTTCTAAACTCTGCCTTTTCGCGGGCTTTGTTCGCTTCTTCCTCCTCCAGCGATATCTGTCCGGCTGCAGCTCTCCGTTCATTCTCCGCAAGGCGTTCCTGCTTTTCCTTCGCCTCTTCCTCTTCATTCTGCACTTGTGTCTCTATGATTTCAGCTCTCTTCTGTTTCAAAAGCGGATTTTCATCCGCAGCAGGCATTTCTGAGCCGCCGCGCACATCGATCCCCATAGAACGCAGAGCATCGGCAAGATAACAGTCCTTCAGATTTTGCTTGTTTGCCTCTTCGCTTGAAACAAGCGAACGATAATTCAGGGTTTCCCATTCCTCAGGTCGCGCCATCGGCTGCTTGCATTTCCTTTTTGTGGGAATTTCTCTTAACCATGTATAAGGATCGATTTCACATAACAGCTTTTCAAACGCTGTAAAAGCGAGATTCATTTCCTTGCCAGAGGCGATTGGCTCTTTCAGCATATACACCTTCCATTGATCAAAGTAAAGTATGAATCGTACACAGCCCGATTCCTCCGCAGCAATCTTGATGGAAAAAAAGCGGCTCCGAAAACAGAAATGGTCATTATGTTTTCTTTGAAAAATCTGTAATCTGTATGTGCTTTTTTTAATCCACCCAGCACTGTTTTATAATGATTCAGAATTTGTGCCGCACTATCTGCTCTTAACGTATATTCATACGCTTTCTCGCAATAAAATTTCTCTCTTTCTGCTGCCGTTTGATTCTCTAAAAGCTTTCTATTTGTATACATATTGTCTCCTCCCGCATTTTGTTATTTTTCGAATTCGGTTCCTCCGATGTTGATCACATTTCCCGACTGTGAAAAGGACTGCTCCCAGGTGTATTCCTGGCCGAACAGGGTATATGTAATAATGATCTGGCCGCCGTCGATCTGATATGTGCCGCTGGCATTGATGCCAAAAGCAGACATGGTCACTTGGTCTCCGTCAAAAGTAAACGATTGGGAAATAAGACCTTGAGAGTGATATGTGCCGCTCAACTTTGAACCTCCGCAGGCAGTCAGCATCGTGACACACAGGATGACGGCCAGCAGTATAGCCAGCAGTCGCTTGTTTCTTTTCATGTACATGAAGAATCCTCCTTTGATTGATTTTTTATGCTACGATTCAATTTAAACAACAGCTTTTTGCCCGGGTTCGGCATTCATCCTTATTCCAACCTTGAACCGCATTTCACGCAGAACTTCGATTGACTATCCATAGCAGCTCCGCACCGTGCGCAGAATTTTACTGTCGGCTCGGGAGCCGGATCCTGCACCTCCTCCGATATGGTGGAAGGATGCTCCTGCGGCAGTACGGTTGTTTGAGGCTGTTCGGGCGAATAATACGGCATCTGTGGATTGATGGAATTTATACCGCTATTGACGCTCTGCACGAAGGTTTGACGTTGCAGGGCGTTTTTTCGATAAAGTGCGAAAATCTGTATGGCAAATACGGCAATAAAACCGATCCATGCCAAACCGTACAGGGCAAGCTTAAAGCTTGTCCGCAGAGCGAGCAGGACATATATGACCTCGTATGCGCCAAGCACACAGGAGATGACGAAGAAAACAAGCCGAAGAGTGTTTTTATTTTCATCCTTTTTCAATGCCAGAATCCATGCCATAGTAACCAATGTATACAATACCAGTTGAACAATTACCCGTTCTGCTCCACGCCAGCCGGAGAAATAATATTCGCCGTAACTGATAATCTGCTGAATTGCATTAATCAGGGTGGCAACGCTAAACAAGGAATATGTAAAAGCCATGGTGAAAGATTCTATCTTCACTTTCTTCACGCACATCCAAAGCTGCAAAAGACCGGCAAGCGCACACATCCAGATGTACATCTGGCCATTGAGATTGATCAGCAAAAAAAGCGAGCTGACGGCGGAAATGATTGCCAAAGTGCGCTGAAGCGGATTCAGTTTCCAGCTTTTCACAAGTGAGACTATATAATTCATCGCAGAGCGAAAGCTGCCGTCTATCAACTCTTCCGTTTCGGAAGTACCGGGACTGTATTTTTTGTCATTCATAAGTAAATCCTCCTTGTTTTTAGTATCTGCGTATCATGATTCCACAGGAATCTCCTGGTACGTATATTCCAATTCATAATAAACACCATTTGAATCGCAGAGTTCCATTTTCATTAGCTGACCAAATTCATTCATTTTGAAATGGTTCCCGGGCTGACCATCGCTAAAAACTGTAATTTCTCGAATCATATCGTTTTCTACGTCATAGACCGCATAATAGTCTTCGTAATACACCGTATTTCCTTCCACCTTTACGACGCCGTCTTCTCCCGGTACGAAGTCAAAATAATTGTCAAATAAGAATACAGAATCCTCCTGCCCGAATTGCTGCTGTATCACACGGCTTCCCACTGGCTTTCCCTCCGGCGTATAGAGCCATTGCACGCTGTATGTTTCATCCCCGCTTTGCATCGTTCCACAAACCTCAATATAACCATCCTCATGAACGATGACTCTGTCATATGAATAGGTTGTAATGGTTTCTGTCCCTTGATGAATTGCGCGTGCGGTTTTGGGAAAGCTGACTGATAGCGTTCTTTTCCCGGAAGATTTTCCGCAGGCAGTCAGCATTGTGGCCGCAATGCACAGTATGACAAGCAATAATATAGACTTTTTCATTTTCATCGTGAAACACCTCCTGCTTAATAATAAGAATAGAACACCAGCAACGGGATTACATATGCCAGAATCGCAAGGATGATACTCAATGCTGTCCATACGATGACGCCGATCAACGCGCCTTTCCCCGCGGAGTGTGCTTTGAGCGGCGTTTGGTCTTTCCATACCAAATAGAGAATCAAGCCGACAATCGGAAAGAAAAAGCCAAGCGCCGTCATGCCGCCGGAGGGTGCATCCTGCACATATCCCATCTGCGGATATACAGGCTGCTGGAATGTAGGCTGTGCACCTTGTGCAGGTGTCGTGCGCTGCTTACCGCAGACACTGCAAAATTCTTCACACGCCGATAGTTCTTTACCGCATCCAGTACAGAAAGCCTTTTGTTCTGAATACATTGCAGGAGCTTGCCCATACTGGTTCTTTTGATTTTTCTCAGTCGAACGAATAACCCAACGTACAAGCAAGACGATCCCTGTTACAAAAAGTAACAATACAACAATAATAATCAAAAACATGAAAAGACTTGCTTTCATAATAGATTCCTTCCATTCTCTCTTTTAAACGTCTTCTTCCAGTATCAATAACATTATTTTACAGGTCGATATGACCGCCGTGCTCTGTATGCTCACTTGCTTTATCTACAGGGCGCTTTGTCCCGCAGGCACCGCAAAAATCCTCATCCGGCGGAAGTTCCCTGCCGCAGCCGGAGCAGAACACCTTTTGTTCTGCATGATCCGGTTCAGTCCGAAGCTGTTCCGGACGTCTGGTACCGCAGCCTGCACAAAACAGCTCATCCGACAGCAGTTCCCGACCGCAGTTGGTGCAAAACACCTTTTGTGCGGCGTCTGAAGCGCCAGCGCTCTGATAGACCGGCTGTCCGTAAGGCTGTCCATATGGTTGCGCGACGGGCATTTGGTAGACAGCTCTTTCCTTTTTATACGGATGCGTCAGCCACCAGCCCAGAAGGAACGCCATAGGAATCTGGAACAGGTCAGAGAAACCGTATAAATCGCTGCGCTTAAAATAGATGTTTCCCGCAAAATGCGCAAAGGCGATAAAGATACTGAGTATGCCAGGCAGGAACCACAGCCTGTGCAGCCCACGCTTGCGCTCACCGTCCTTGGCGCACGGCGTGATCGTCATGAGGGTAAGGAGCAGATAGCATAAACTTTCCAGCACATAGCAGCCGCAGATACCGATTGCCCACATCTTCGGGCCAAAGTGCAGCTCATATTCATAGGTTTCAAAAAAGCCCCGGGAGCCACTGTTGAGCAAAAAGCTTACAAGTGTAAAGACGGGTAATAGAGCCTGCATTGCCAGCGCACCCGACAGAAGTCCATTTCGTTTGCGCATAAACAGCAGAACCGTCAGCAGTACCATACTGCCGATCAGTAAAATCTGATAGAGGATATGGGGCACAGAGTGGGTGCTGTCAAACTCCACCACCATGCGGTAGCCGATCATCCGATCCAGCGTTCCTGCTCGTAACAACAGAGATCTTAAGTTTTCAATCAATCCAAGCGCCAGCAATGCTGTGAAAATCGATGCTACTGGAAATTTCAGCTTTTTTGTTTCGTTCATGTTTCTACCTCCAAGAAATATAATTAGACCGCCAATGGCCGCAATCGCTATCAGCAGAGCAATCTGCAGTCCGTTTCCAGCCTCCCTAATCGGCGGGATACTTCCGTCCGGGTTGACCTTTCCGCTGCGCAGCTAAGCATTCCGCTCAGGATGGCGAGATCGTTGTCGGATTCATAGGCGAATTTCTCGAACAGACTTTCTTTGAATTTCGCAGATGCTCGGCACAACGAATTGGAATTCCCTATGTTTCCTCTTTTTCAAATTAGCTCCCAACGTCCGAAACCCGCACATATTCTCTGTCTGGCCACCAACCGTCCGGGTAATCCACAACAATCCGGTTGTTCTCCAAACGATAAAAGATAGAGTCGATGCCGTTCTGGAAGGGTTCCGAAGCAGTAACGCTGCCGTCTTTGCTCCAAACAAAATCACGCTGGTCATATGCACCGCTTGCTGTGGCGAACACATAGACGCCGCGCACCTCACTGCCATTCGACTCGTTGATGATAAACTGCTCTCCCTGATTTCCGTCATCGTATTGGTAAACACCGCACCAGTCTACCATGCTGTCTGGCCCATCCAAATCCTCCGGTGAATTCTCTGGAACTGCGATCCCCAGCACGTTCAACATATATTCCATATCCGTCCGGAGGGATTCCATCATTTCTTCTTTTACGTTTTCAAAACCTTTATCGTAGGCCAACTGGGTGTTTGTGTAAAACAGAGTTTCCTCGCTTTCCGTAAAATTCATCCCATCCGGAAGCTGGTTCATATAAAAGGCGTTGTTTTCATATTGATAGACCTCTCCAAATTCCCCATTCTCGTCAAAGCCATATAAATGAACATACATGGGGGCATTGTCCAGGGAATCATATACCGGAACATACAGGTTTCCGCCATTTTGATAAATGCGGCTGCTAATGGCAGCTTCGTGGTTTTCCTCCTGCTGCCTTTCGCAGAAAAGCTGAACCGCTTCGCCATTTTTTACTGTCCATACATCAACAAACGGAAAAATGCTCTCTTCATTGTTATAGAGCATCACCAATTCCTCAGTGCCATCCTGATTAAAGTCCATCAGATCAATTTTGAATACACCACGTGCACTGCATTCATACTCAGCTTCATCAAACCAGAGAGAGCCTTGATCTGCAAAGGTCTGTTTAACCACATTCGCATACAGCTCGGTGGTATTGACAGTCTCCTGATTATCTATTGAAGCGTCCTGACCGGATTCTCCAAAATAAATTAACGATCCGCCTTGTTTATCCGGGAGGAAGCAGTTATATCGTTCACTAGTTGCATCACCCTGCATCCAGCACGCATCATTGGCACCGGCATGAATAAAGTTAGGAATCCCTTCAACCTTGTCAAAGACCGTTTCCTCCAGGGTCTCTGTATTGAGGAAGCAGAGGGTCATATTCTTAAAATAGTAGAGCCCGTTCTCGCATAGGGCGAATCTGTTATAGGTTCCCTCGTAGGATGCAAGGGTTTCAATTCTGCCGTCGTTGATGTTTAACCGGCAAATATTGTCTGAATCCGCATAATATAGATAATCTCCTTTGGGAATAAAGGGGAAATATTTCTCCAAGAAATCCTGCAAGTCATCATCGCCCTGCGATGGCACTCTACCGATTACCTCTTCTTCGGAATTTACCGCTTTTCGATACAGAGTTTCTCCCATAAGATTATTCTTCACGTCAGGAACAAAATAATAATAGTATCCGTCGTTATACGCTACAAAGTAGGCAGACCCCTCAAGGTCAAGAAAATCCTCCTGTCTGCACAGCTCACCGGTATTCAGATCCAGCCGGTAGAAAAAATATCTGTTGCCGAAGATGAGATAATCATCAAGGAAGAAAGCACCTTCCATTTGAGACAGTAGATCGCCATATGTACTGAGCTGCTCATAGCTTACAAGGGTGCCGTTTTCCTTGCCGTCTTTGCTGAGCCAATGAATTTCGAATTCTTCGTCGCCCTGCTCTGTGTAATTTGTGTATTCGATAAAACAGATTTTATCATTCCAGAGGAACATGCAGTGCATGGGATACATACTCCATCCATCGCCTTCAAATTCCTCTGATTCGTAGAGAATCTCCGGCTGCCCACGCAGATCATTGCTCACTCGCTTAATGCAGGGCTCCCAGGTTTCGGTCTCGCTTAGAAAATATGTATACTGGTCATCGTAAACAACTGTGGAATATCCCAGAGGGACAGAGCCGTCGTTGCCCTTAGAGCCGCCTTTCAGGCCGAACACAAAAATCAGCGCCACAGCAAGAATGACCGCCAGCAATACGCCGCCAAGAGAAAGGCCGATGATGAGTCCCTTTTTCGACTTCTTTTGAACCGGAGCCGCCGCACCATAGCCCGTTTGCCCATTAAAATTAGGCTCCTGCATCAGCGGCTCCGGTTTCGGTGTTTGGATGTTTTCCGCTTCATCCGTTATACCTGCCGGTTGCTGCGGCACCGGCGAAGCTTCTTGCGATATCTTTACAGGCGCGCCGCACGCACTGCAAAATTTTGCGTCATCCGGCAAAGGATTCCCGCACTTTGAACAGAACATAATCTCTACTCCTCTCGCTTGCCGGAGACAAAAGCAACCCCAGCTTATTTTCTATCCCATTTTACCTGAACCGACAAAAAAGTGCCCCACACAATCAGGTAGTTTTCAGAAAATAATTTGAAATTATTCTGTGCACTACCCTTTTGTGTGGGGACAAAGTTCTGCTCTGCAAATATAATACTAAATAAAAAAACAGAGAAACTAAGCGAGCTGAAAACTTTGCGGAGCGCTTCGAGAAAGGTAGGAAATTATGAAAAAATACACAAAAATTGTTGCTCTCTTCTTGGCTGTCCTTATGGTGCTGTCTCTGTCGGCCTGTGGGAAAAAACTGTCCGTTGGCGACTCTTTACAGATGGGAAATGACGGAGATACTGATATCTGGTGGGAGGTTATTGCTGTAGACGGCGATCGTGCTCTTGTAATCAGCAGAAATAGCGTGGATTGGAAATTATTCAATGAGCAATATGAGAACGTTACTTGGGAGACAAGCACCCTCCGCAACTGGCTGAATGATACGTTTTACAACAGTACTTTCAATTCTGAAGAACGATCGAAGATATTCACGACAACAGTTGAAAATCCGGATAATCCGGATTCCGGGGTGGATGGCGGAAATAATACCGAAGATCGGTTGTTCCTGTTGAGCGTGTATGAGGTGGAAGAGTATTACGAACGTGAGGCCTTTCGAGAGGCGTGGCTATCGTCAAAGGCACATAGCTCTGCACAAGAATATAATCCCGATGGGTATATTAGCGGTTTGAGTAGTAGCTGGTGGACACGTACACCCGGAGATGACGGACTCAGCTTTATCTGCGTTGACAGTCACGGCGAGTTTGAAACGCGTCCCACCGGTCTTGCTTCGGATTTGTACACGAGCGGTATCGTCGTGGCTGATGACAAAAATGGCGCAGGCGTCCGTCCGGCTATGTGGATTCAGCGGTAATTATTTTGCAGCTTGATCAATTCGTTTTTCGCTGCATGGTCAATTTCTTCGTTTTCTTAAAACATCCAGCTTCGGCTGGGTGTTTTTTGGCGCTGATCCTCGGCAAAATCGCAATTCCTACCCTTTTGTGTGGGGCGAATTTGATCTTTCATGCTATAATATTCTTATCTTATTCTAAGGAATCATCTTTGGGCAAGGAGGGGGGTAGGATGAGCGAGCGGAAAAAATCCGTTGTTCGGCTTTTTGCGGCAGCGACGCTGTTGTTTGCAATCTCCGCATACCGGCAGCTCAGCATGCGGTATTGGCCGGAGGATTTTCTGCGGCCATATCTTGTCTGGGCGGTCTATATGCTTCTGCTTTTCGGCTGGCAATATACCATTACAACAAAAATCATGCAGAAATCCATGCGCAGCCACCTGACTGCTCAGAATATCGTCAGTATCCTGTATTTAACGGTTCGCTTCGTTCAGGATGCTTTCCTCTATGTCAATATTCCATGGATGCGCTTTACCGGATACTTTATCAATATCGCGGCTGTCTTCATACCACTGTTCGGGTTTTACAGCGCATTCTATCTCGGCAAGCCGGAGGATTACCAGATCAGCAAAAAGTGGTATCTGCTCCTAATCCCGGCATGTTTTCTGAGCATGCTGGCACTAACCAACGATTTGCATCATTTTCTATATTACATTGTGCCGGAGGAACCCCAGCCAAATTTGTATTTCCATCCATACATCGGCACATATATCATCTATATTTGGGGACTTAGTATCATCAGTTATCAGGTATATTTCATTTATCAGCGAAATGGTACGACAAAGTCAGACCCGCTTTACAGAAAGCTGATTCCCTTCTACGAGCCGATCCTACTGTTTCTATTTAGTATTCCTTATGCTGCTACGGCCTACGTGGTGCGGTTTGAGCTTGTAGAATATTCGGCGGGACTGATTTTTATTCTTGTGCTTTGCTGGCAGCTTTATATCCTAGTCGGACTGGTTCCGGTAAACACGCAGTACGAGGAAGTGTTCCGGCGGTCTACGGTGGCGATGCAGATTCTTTCATCAAGCGGGGAGACGATTGCAACATCGGAAAACGCGGCGGATATCACACCGGTTATACTGGAATCCCTAAAGCAGAATCAGCATTTTTCTGTTACGGAAGATGTTATCATGCACCTGCATCAAATCCCGGGTGGGTATATGGTCTGGCAAACAGATCTCTCGCAGATCAATCAGGCTTTACGGGAGCTTCAGAGACTGAATGCGGAACTGGAAGAAGAACAAGATCTGCTGGCGCAGGAAATTCGAATTCAATCGGATGAGACAAGTATTCAGGCACGCAATGATATTTACGACAGCCTATCCTCGGAGGTGGCCGGGCAGCTTACTCTGCTGACAGAGCTTTTATCGAAAGAAACCATTGCGGCGGATGACTGGAACCGCATCTGTCTGATCGGCACCTACATCAAGCGGTTCTGCAATTTACGGCTTACTTATCAGGAGCAGCAGACGATTCCGATGGGTGATTTGGCCATCAGCTTGCAGGATATGGCGAAATGTATGAAGAATCTTGAAATCAGGACAAGCTTGGATTTTTGCCCCACATCGAATTTAGCACCAGAGCTGATTCTTCTCATTATGAAAACCTTGGAAACGATTCTGGAAGATGCGGATTTCCGCCTAACCTCTATGGCAATCCGAATCAGCGACACGGTTTGCTTTGAGATTACCGGTACAGATCACGAGTTTATTCCTCGCTTTTTAGAGGGAGGATATCGTCTTCAGGCAGAAAAGGTTCCGGCAGGTTACCGGCTTATGCTTTTGAAAGAAGGAGAGGTGGTGCAGTCATGAAAAAGAATACATCAGCTAGAATGATTAAAAAAGCCATCGACTCTTACCCCGGCGGGATCTGCTTCTCCGCATTGGATGGGCGGGTCATTCTCGTCAATGAAAAGATGAACAAGCTGATGCTGGAGCTGACCGGACACACGATTCTGAACGCAAAGGTGGCATGGGAGGAGCTCACAAACTTTGCCAATAACGGCAAGGCGGAAAAGTTAGACCAATCCTGGCTGCCGAAAGATACGGACAATGGCAATGAAAGCACCCAACAACAGTTGTTCTTCCGCTTCTCCGACAGCTCGGTCTGGCGTTTTGAACTGAGATTTCTTGATTCCAATACCGTTCAGATTGAGGCGGCGGAAATTACAGAACTCTACCGTCTCAGTGAAGAGTTGTACGAGAACACTATCCGACTGCAGGAGATGCAAAAGCGGCAGAAAGCCTTGCTGGACAGCATCGTGGAAGTCAATTTGAATAAAGAGATTCTTGCCGCAAAAATGCATATCCATGATGAACTGGGTCATTGTTTGCTGGCCACCACTAAGGCGATTACGGAAGACAGTCTGGCCGAAAACGCCGACGTACTGCGGGAAAATTGGAACAGCACTATTCGTGATTTTTCCAATATTCCTACCGTGCGGACGGTTCCCGATTCCTCCTTGCAGTCTGAACTGATGCAGGTGGCGGAGCTGATTGGCTGTAAGGTTGTATTCCTTGGCGAACAGCCAAAAAGTCGCAAGGCATTACAGCTTTTGTATGCCGCCATTCGGGAGGCGCTCACCAATGCGGTACGCCATGCAAATGCCACGGAATTGATGGTAAAAATTGAGCAAGACGAGAAAAGTTATCACATAGAGATATCCGACAACGGTAGTGTGTCTGTTTCAAGCATTACAGAAGGCAACGGCCTTAGCGCATTGCGGCAACGATTAGAACAGGAGGGAGCTTCCCTGAGGATACTCTGCGACAACAGCGTTTTTCTTATTATCGATATTCCCTTTGATTTTGACGAAGCTCAGAAAGGAGGGCGAACATGATACAGGTTTTAGTAGTAGAAGATTCCAGGATTACCCGAGACGCCATTGAAAGCCAGATCGCCAAATCAGAAAGATATGTCCTGTACGCCTCCATAGAAAATGCAGCCAATGCAGAAATTGCCTGTCTGCGTGGAAGTGTCGATTTAATCTTGATGGATGTATGTACGGCTGACGAAGAATCCGGCTTGAAAGCTGCGGCAAAGATCAAGCAGTACAATCCTAAAATCAAGATCATCATCATGACTTCCATGCCAGAACACTCCTTTATTCAAAAGGCAAAAGCATGTGGATGTAACGGCTTTTGGTATAAGGAATATGGCAGCACTGCCTTGATGGAGGTCTGTGACCGGGTGATGAACGGCGAATATGTTTATCCCGAGGACGTGCCGGTGATTCGCATTGGGTACAGCAACAGCGCTGAGTTTACCAGTCGGGAATTTGATATTATCCGAGAGCTTGCGCAAGGCAGAAAATACGAAGAGATTGCGGCAGATCTGAATATTACGCCAAATACCGTCAAGTACCACATCAAGAATATCTTGCAGAAAACAGGCTACCAGAATACCTTACAGTTGGTGGCCGAGGTGGTAGAAAAGCGATTGATTCTGCCGAAATATTAATTAAGAGTCCACTGGACTTCCTATAAAATATGCCGTAAGCTATACTTCTAAAAAGGAAAGGTGGGTTCATTATGATTTGTACTTACGAGGAATATTTGAAACAGCCAAAAGCAATTTCATTTGAAAAAATGCAGATGATTCATGCGGAAATGCTTGCCGAGATTGGCGCAGACACGGAAGCGCTGGAGCTATATGACGAGTTAATGAAGGTTGCAACTCGCTATGCTGCAATCCGGGCAAATTGGCTACTGCTTAGCCGTGAGGAGAAAAGCGAGCAGGACTCTGGCAGGACTTCCTGCCACAACTCCGTGATAACGCATTTCAATATGCTGGTGCGTTATTTAAAACAACAAGGCAAAGCCGCCGCATGGCGTGACGAACTTGGTTATGAAGAGGATAATCCATATAACCGCAAAGCCATCGGAGACTTCGCCTGCTATTTAGCTTTCGTGAATGGAATAAATGCAAGATAATTTTAAGACTGTCGAATTAAATTCGGCAGTATTTTACTCGCGTGAACACGGCACAATGAAAGCCGGAGCACTTATAAGCTCTGGCTTTCATACTGCATATTTGTTTTTTAACGCTAACATTTATTTGAATTTTCGGACTCGATGTAATATAATAAACTGTAACAACTTACTGATAAAATGTAAGCGAGGTCAGGACGATGAATGTAAGCTATAAAAAGCTCTGGAAACTTCTTATTGATCGAGACTTAAAAAAGAAGGATCTCGAACAAATGGCAAATGTGAGTCACTATACGATGAACAAACTTACGCATGGAGACAATGTGACCACGGATGTTCTTGGGCGAATCTGCAAAGCGCTCGGTGTTACTATGGATGACATTATGGAATTTATGGATGAATAGATGTGATGATTCTAACAGTTAAATTATGATATTCTTAAAAGATACAGCTGGAGGAATCGTTCATGGCTGATAAAAATAATGCCAATATAGGTTTTGAAAAACAGATTTGGGATGCAGCATGCATCCTTTGGGACGGAAGCGTGATCTGTTTGATGCTATTTCTTGTTTTGTGAGAGGTTATAATTATATGGCTCCATTTGTTTTTGAAGAATATGTTATTTCCGACAACGCAGTCCTTACAATTATTGATATTGAAAATATAGATGAGGCGACAAAAGCTGCTCTTGATGCGAATTTCGTGTTGATATGTGAGGGCAATTCAGGGTCAAGTCTCTCTACGGTAAAAATGCGTGTAAGGAATCTGTTCTCTTCCAAGAATCCAGAATGGATTATGGGTGCAACGGCCGAGTTTTTTGTTCATCTATATATTAGGCTCGCTGGATTTAAGCAAGAATGCTTATTTTTAAACCTTGAGGAGAATTCAATTAAGAAGAGCTTCGATGGATATTATTCTAAAGAGGGTCTGGAATGGTTAATGGAGAGCAAGGCAGGATCCATAGATTCAAAAGACATATCTCATGCAGGAAAAGTTAATCTGGCCATGAATGACCTTTCGGCGAAGGTGTCAGGTAGAGACAAGAGCGGAAAAAAAGAACTACCAAACAACCCATGGCAGGAAGCCTATTCTCATGCCAATCAATACGACGTAGGCACTGCCGCCAATATTCGTAAAAACATAAAAGAACTTGCAGACGATTTCACGAATGGTAAATTCCGTTCAATTGAAGAGTTTAATACTATGCCTTGTGGAACAGTCTTTCTTTCAGGAATTTGGTCACAACCAGATCATAATCTCATTAAAGGAGATATTAAGCGCCTTTCAGGTAAACTGAAAGGCAAGCAAATCCATGTAATATGCGTAACACATCGTTCTACAGACCTTTTTATAAAATATATTGAATCGGAGTGATAATGAATGGATGATAATAAGCTGATTCAAAACTTAAGAACGCTGCCGCTATATAATGCAGCGATGAAGAAATTGACCGTCGCTCCGACTCAGCTTGACGAAAATGAAAAGACCTTTCTTTTGACGGTAGCGATTATACTGTTAAGAAAATATGAAAAAGATAACAGGCTTACTTCATTTGTGGAGTTGGCCTATTCCATCATTTTGAAATACTCCTTGTCTTTCAATGATTTTGCTCCGCTCTATGATTTTAGCGTTAATATTGGATATTATCCTATCGCTCAGGCTATAACTGATTTTGAACAAATACAAATAGATAATATTGCTTCAGCAATTATTCCTACTCTGATCGATGATGATTATAAACGCGAGTCGATTATTGAGACATATGGACAAAAGTATACAAGAGACCAGATATTGAGCAGTACTAGTAAGGATATTTGCTATATTGCGCCTACCTCCTTTGGGAAAAGCAGTATTATTCTTGAGCATATTGCTACACATTGGGAAACTCTTAAGCGGGTGGCTGTTATTGTACCTACGAAATCCCTTTTGATGCAAAGCTATCGTGCTATTCGCCGTAAGGAGTTTGATGCTAAAATCATTATTCATGATGAAATGTATAACAGCGAGGAACGTTTTATCGCCGTATTGACGCAAGAAAGAGCATTAAGACTTCTCGATAAACACGATATATTCTTTGACTGCTTATATATTGATGAGGCTCATAGGCTCCTGGAACGTGATTCTCGATCAATACTACTATCTCGTCTAATAAGGCTTAATCGTCAGCGAAATGAAGAAACTGAAGTGATATACCTTTCTCCGCTGGTTACGGATACGAACAACCTCAAAACAGATGAATCGCAAGAGATATTTGAACAACGCATCAGATTTAATATTAAGGAACCTGAACTCTACGAGTATTGCACAGATGGCACAGTCCAAAAGTACAATCGCTTTATCGATACATTCTTTCCTATAGGTCATAGCGAAACAATGTTTAGCTATATCCTGCAAAATGCAACCGAAAAATCTTTCTGTTATCTGTATGCCCCTAGGAAGATTGAGCAATTTGCGGAAGAGTTTTCTCAATCAATAACAACAGTCCAAGACAGTCCAGAATTGAAGGAGGTTATTAAGAACCTTAAAGAATACGTTCATGATGAGTTTTACGCCATTGAATATATTAAGAAAGGCATTATCTATTTGCATGGTAAAATGCCAGATAATGTGAAAGAATACTTAGAATACAAATATTCTCAAATTCCCGAACTTCAGTTTATAATTGCGAACAAGGTTATTCTGGAGGGCAT
>ENA-UAHD01000101-UAHD01000101.1-human-gut-metagenome-genome-assembly--contig:-NODE-101-length-29125-cov-14.800206_pt1 | contig 29125 bp, 16 predicted proteins | sample MGYA00243413_ERZ654348 | MGnify/ENA primary metagenome ERZ654348 (study PRJEB26926, sample SAMN06165082) | human gut metagenome | biome: ENVO:00009003; feature: ENVO:2100002; material: ENVO:00002003... | reverse complement strand
TATAAGAGACAGTTTATATAGAGGAATTTATGGGAAGAAAAATTATTTTAACAGAAGAACAAGAAAAAATTGTCAAAGATTCTTATCTTTCAGGAATGAGTTGTAATCAAATATTGAAAAATACAGGATTCGGCAGAGATGCTATTAAAAGATGTTTAGTAGATGCCGGAATTTATAATCCTGATAAAACACGATATAGAAAGTATTCAGATGAAGATATTGAGTATATTAAAAAGTATTATCAAATTGGTGATTGGGACTCAATATTTAAGAAATATCCGTTTATGAATAAACAAAATGTTTATGATATGGCAAAGAAGCGTGGATTTTCAGCTGATTTTTATTTTTGGAGAAAAGAAGATGAATTAATTGTTAAAGAGAACATGTATAGTAAAACTTTTGAGGAAATATCTGATTTAATTGACAATCGAAAATCTTCTTCTCAGGTAAAGCAAAAAGCATTTAAATTAGGATATAGAAATGATGATTCATGGACTGAAGAAGAAATAAATATTCTAAAGAAAAATTATTCACTGATCCCAATGATAGAAATCATGAAATTATTACCGCGTCATAAAACAAAAGATTGTATTCAAATGAAAGCATCTCAGTTAAATTTGAAATCGTACTATTCTTTAAATTGCATGTGGACCGATGATGAAAAAGATTTTATAAAAAATAATTGGAAATCTATGTCCGATATAGAATTAGCTGACAAATTAAAACGCTCTCAAAGAAATGTAAAATACCAGAGAGAAAGACTAGGATTGTTTAGGTCTGATCCATTTGGAGAAATCAATAATCGTTTAAATGATTATTTAAGAGGGCGTTCTTATACATGGAGAAAAAATAGCATTAATGCATGTAATAATAAATGTGTCTTAACAGGAAGTGAAAAATTTGATGTGCATCATATATATCCTGTTAACCAAATTATATCAGATATATTATACGAACTGAATTTGGAAAATAAAAATTTAGACGAATATGCATCCAAAGAATTAGAAATAATCGTGACTAAATTTAATGAGAAACAAAATAAGTATCTTGGCGTATGTGTAAGGCAAGATATTCATAATTTATTTCATAGTATATATGGTGATATTGCAACCAAAGATCAATGGGAGCAATTTGTAATTGATTTTAAAAACAATAAATTTGCTGATTATATAGCAGCATAATATATTAACACAAAACGAATGTTGCGAATTCGTTAAATGAAACAGAAACTTCAAAGTTTAAGTCTATGCTTGATGCATTCACAGACTCCATGTCACTGGCAGAGGAAGCAACAACCGCAAATGGTAATGCTGAAGCTAACCAGGAAAAATACATGGAATCAACCGCTGGTAAACTACAAGCAATTAAAACACAGATGCAGGATTTCTGGGTTAATTTCTATAATTCAGGTACTGTAAATGGTGTTCTTGAATTTGTACATAGTTTAACAGAAGGATTTACGTCACTTGAAAAAACACTTGGACCAATACCGGCATTACTTACTGCTGTATTTGCAGCAATGACAGTAAAAAATGCAACAATGGCAGGATTAAAATTCCTGAGTGATGGAGGTCTTGCAACAGTCGTAGGTTAACCCAAAAATCTAAGGGTTACATGTTATTTTCCGATTTTTAACAATGAGCCTATCTACATAGAGATTCATATCAATGTGTGGAGAATAGCGACTTAAAATAAATAGAGGATTAATACGTCGAATTCACTATTCTATGCTGATCGCATAGTGAAGTGAGCGAAAGCTCGTGACAACGCACGTACCAACCTGATTTACGATTTAGTCATATGTGAAACGTTAGTAACAATTACGCAAGTAATGACGAGGGAAACATATTAATAATCAGGAGGAGTAGAGAGAGCACCCTTCCTCGGAGTATATTATATATACTTTTAATGAATGTTCCATGAGCGGCACTTCTCTTCTGCCGAATCGCTTTATGCGAAAGAGAGAAATTATATTTGATAAAAGAAAGACACCGCGGTGATCAAGCGCAGTGTCTGTAAGATAAGCTTTGAATTTTAAATTATTGAAATTTAACCTTTAAAACTTTAATTGTGTGGGTTTCACCCCACACTACCAGAGTTGTATTTCTACTTCTCCGGTGTCTCGCTTGCAAACTCGCAATTAATATCAATGCTCTGTTCTTTCAGGTTTATTGATGTCACGAGTTTTGTTGGATTGTGCTGGAACACCATCCATAAAGCTGCAAGTAATACTAAAACCGTAAAGAATCTTTTAATTGCTATCTTTGCAAGCTTAAATTGATGTTCTTCTTTCTTCATGTTCCACCTCCCTTCTGCCATATGGCTAAAGTAAATATAAGTGGATTTTGATTTCGGACAGAACATCCGATTTTGATATTTATGATTGTAGGTGTGTGCAAAGCCGAGGCACACTCTCGGCTATCCTACAATTAGTAAATATATCACTAGACTTTATTGTTGTAAAGTCAGAACGTAAGTTCATTCTTTTTCATATGTCATACATCCGATGATTAAATATCGCCTTGTTCTACCGTATTCTTCTGAATCAGTTTGTGCATAAAGTGTATAGAGATTTTCAAAAGGTTGTGGCACAGGTTTTTTATAAAACGGAGATGAATGTAAATTTTTTTCATACGGATCTAATTCTTTTCTAAAATTGTCAAGAAAATTCTGTTTTTTGGTTTGTATTTCATAATCCGACCTATTCTTCAGGTCTGACATTGTAATAGAATATTCTGTTTGACAATATTTACCAGGAAAAATATCTTGGATGATAATAACTTCACATCCACATATGTCAAGAATTAAAAATGGTTTACAAGAACAATAAAATTCTGTAAAAGCCCATCTTGTACTTCCATATGAGTTCATTGATATACTATTTTCAAAAGTAACTGCCAATGATAAATTTGCAATATTTTTATGTAATGCTTTTGTATAAATATCTTTGGCCGATTTATATCTTTTCCATTTTCCTTGTGAAATAGAAATTAATTCTTGAAAATCGTCCTGAATATTCGGATTTACTGATCCACAAGTTCCTATACTAAAATTTATATAATCAGAATCATATATTGATAAATTACTATTATGTATTATGATTTTTTCTCGAAGTTTTTCATTAATACTCCAATAGTCTTTCCATAGTATATTTGATTCTTCTTTTAGTTTTAAAACCTCTGGAGTATTAATTTCATCCCAAAATGATTGCTTAATTTGTTTTTGAGATTCACCGATTTCTATAATCTTTTTTATTCTATCGATTTCTTCTGGGCTATAATTTTCAGTATACATATGCACTCCATTCTGAAAGTAGGTGTTTATATGATTAGCTTAACAAAAAATAATAACATTATTATTCCGTCTCAGATTCAGTTTGAAAACCAATTTGCCGTCTTGGGGCTTCTGGAATCTCCTTTGGCTGCGCGCTTAAGAGAAAATCCAACTGATTTATATGTTGTATCAGTTTCTGCGGTTTGCCGTAACTGTCCTCTCCGTAAAACACGATTAGGTTGTACCCAATGTAGCCGACTTTGTTGACAATTATCCTTGTTTAAATGCTACAACTTTGGCAAATTCTACAGCTACATCATGCGCTACACCCTCAACAAATTCAAGAGTATGATTCCCTACTTTACCAACAATATTTTTAGTTTTATCCCAAACAGGTTCTGGTTCAGTAGCATCAATGAATTTATGTCCTACATATGTAATTTCATTTATTAAACACTCATTAATATACGGAGAAGCCTTAGGATTTCTATTAGAAATTTTAATAAACCCAATTTCTTCAAGTTTCATGACGGTATACATAATATCTTTGCTGTCATATGTCTGATTTAATGGCGATGCTAATAATTGTTTAAAAGTTACAGGTATAAGAGAAAATGAACCATCTTGCAATTCTCGATAATCAATATTGTTTTTGCAATAAATCAAAACATCTCTTACACATTCTTCGTTTAACGTCATACTTATTACCTCCATAAGAAAGGATTAAAAATGAATACAAATTATAAAATTTTATCAACTGTTGTAGATATTACGCAATTGCTTCATGAAAACAATTGTACATATAATGAATCATATAAAATATTACAGATGGTTACAAATGAGTTAAAACAACAGCAGGAAAATATAGAATATCCTACAGTAGATGATTATTTATCTAATCATAAAACACATAATGCAAATAATCAAGTTATTGCTGCATTAAATCATATAGATGGATATTGCTAATCACCTTCCTGGCCACCATTTGTGACCACACTTCTGACAGAGATTTTTCTTTTGAGATGCACCAATCCAGCCAAAGAGTCCGTAACCTTGTTCTTCTGTTGTGACAGACGTGGAACCACAGCGTGGACAATGGACGACGTTTTGAGATGTGGGCGTTGGTTGTGGAGTTGGCTGTTGCGGTTCAACTTTCTGGACTTTATTGGTTATGTAATCATCTGTATTAAAACTAAAATCATTGAAATTGTTTTCTATACATAGAGTAATAAGTTTATATGATAATATCGCTTTTTTATTTTGTGTATTCCACCCTAAAAATTTATTCACTGCATTTGTAACATTTCCAGTATTTAAAGCAATTTGTATATTATCGTCACTATTAAAACCAGGTTTATTAGCACCAGGATGAATCCAGTCTTCAAAAATCCATCTGCATTGTTTGTATAAATCCTCTTTATCTGTTAAGGATAATCCACTTATTGATTTTTCTAAATATGTTAAGTCAATAACTTTTCCATCCACTTTACATGAATACTTGTAACTATTATTACTTTTTGAAGTAATCGGACATCCACAGTGAATACATACAGAAGCTTTATCACTTATTTGATTACCGCATTCAGAACATTTAATAAGTGCCATATTATTCCCTCCTTGTAATTATATTATATATGAAAATGATTCTCATGTCATTAAGTAAAATCGGAAATTTGAAAAGTGCATTTAAAGCAAGGAGCACAAGTGGAGTTTCTTCTGCACTAGCTGCTTTTGGTAATGTAGGACTAGCTGGTAGATGGTTAGGACAAATAAATGTCAGCAAAAATGGCGAAAATATTATGACTCAAGAAAAAATGATCAATCTCTTGAGATCTAAATATCCTGATGCAAGCGAAGAAGAAATCTTAAATGCATTAAATAAAGGTGCGACAAATGCTTCTGCTGGTACCATGGCAGCTACTGGAGCGACTGGTATATTAGGTACATTAAAAAATGCTGGTGTAGGTTTAGCTACAGTATTAAAACCTCTTCTGCCGGTGTTCGCAGGTGTTGCAGCTGTATTTGCGGCATATCAAGGATTTAAAGCACTTGATAATCAATTCGACCTCACTAAAGGAACAACCACTAAAAAATATGAAACTGCCAAAGAGAAACATCAGAAAGCACAATCCGATCTTGAAACAGCACAGTCTGAATATGATTCTAATCAGGAGCGCATCTATGAGTTACGTGCTCAAGAAAATAGATCTTTATCAGAAAGTCAAGAATTAAGTAATCTTCAGGATCAGAATGAACTTCTCGGCGCCCAGGTTTCTTTAAAAGAGAGACTTGTGAATACTGCGAAAATAGCTGAGGCAGATGCAGCACAAAAAGATCTGAATAAAAAATATAGCCAGAGCAATTATTCTAAAGACGTAAACGGTATTTATAATCCGCAGAATAAAATTAATGTAAATGATATGGATGAAGCTCAGGCTATGATTGATTATATCCAGTATCAGCAAGGCAGATATGATACTGCTTATAGCAATATAAAAGAACGCCACAACGGTGATATGACTCAAATCACTGAAGAGGAAAATGCTACTCTTGAAAAACAACAGACAAATATCGATAAATATAAAGCTGACCTTTCTGAAAAGATTACTGGAATTTCAGAAAGTGCTCAAAGTCTTGTTGGCGAGGATGGAAAAGCTCTCGATGCAAAATATCAGGGAACTCTTGATCAAATAGATTCATTAGTTTCAAATTATACTGATCTTATTGGGTCTGCTTCTGATACAGAAGGTAAGCTTAATAATCTCTTTGCTCTTGCTGATTATGCAGATTTCCAAAGTAAGCTTGAGAATATTGGAAAATCAAAAGGCACTAAAGGTATACTGGATGCTTTAAAAAATAATGATACTACTTATGCTGATTTAAAAACAGCTCTTGAAGATAGAAAAATATCAGAAGATGATCTTGCTTCTTATATTATGTCTATTGCTGATCCAGAAGCAAAGAATATTGAAGGAATCAAGCAGAATTTCAAAGACATCATGGGTGGTTCAAATACAGATGATAATGGAAAGTCTCTTATTGGTCCATCTTTATATAACACATTTTTCAAAGATAAATCAGATAAAGAAATTGAAGGATTCTGGAATTATATTCAAGATCAAGGTCTTAAACCTAAAGATGAAAATTGGAGTGCTGCTGATTATTCTCATAATTGGGATAATTATGTTAAATCTCAAAAACAGATCGATTCAGAATCCGCACTCTTCTCTTCCAAATTCAAAAATTCTGCTGAAGATACAGCAACAGATCTTGATACCATAACAGACAATTTCCAGACAGATATGTCAAATATCAAGTCTTCAATGGATTCTATCAAATCTGGTACATTCCAGAATTCTGATATCACCGATCTTATTCAGCAATCCCCGGAACTTGCAACAGAAACTGATAACCTGCAACAGGGATTACAGAAACTGGCATTTGATAAAGCAAGTACCGCTATTGGTAAAATCAGAGATTCTGTAAAAGATGTAACTGATCCGAAAGAACTTGCTGCTGCAGATAAATATATTCAGAGTATTATGGATACTATGGATCTGAGCGATTTCGATGTTAGTAATAGTAAACATACAAAAGATACTATTATCAGTAATTTAAAAGGGAACTCTATTGGCCCTATTAAATCAGCTTCATTAATAAACAAATTATTTTCAGAATATGGTGACGACAAAGTGGCAATGCAGGCAATCATGAAATTGTCACTTGATCCATCAATGGCGAATGCAGATTGGGAAACTTGGAAATCCAAAATTGAAGATACTAAAGTACAGATTCAGTTGGATACTTCAGCTAAAAATCTGGATAATCTCTCAAAAGAACTAACTCGTCTTCAGACTGATGCTTCCGATCAGCAGACAAGACTGAATAATAAATCTGCTTATAATATGAAAGCTACTGCTTCTGATTATAACAATTTAATTGAAAATGGTGACAAACAGATTGAGAATCTTAATAATCAGATTCAGGAATATCAGAATAGTATCGATGCTTTGAAAAATAGTAAAGGTCTATCTCCTCTTTCTGATGAAGATAACGAACAGATTAAGCAGTATCAGGATCAAATTCAGGCAGCTAACATGTCTATTGAAAACATGAAGGCTTCTCAGGCCGATTGGAGAAAAACAGCATTTAATCTTCCAGTAACTGATATGCAGAACACTGTTACCGCTCTTACATCAGCTATTAGCGAAATGCAGACAGAAACAGGTCTTACATCTGATACTATGGATAGTCTTAGAACACAATTCAGTGATCTAAAAGATGCTCATGTTGATAATGTATTCGATCGCACTGCAAAAGGTTTGAAAATCAACACAGAAAGAATGAAGGATTATCTGGAACAGCAGAATGAATTCATGAATTCTGATTTTGCACAACGGATTCAGGATTATCAGGATCAATTATCAGCAGGCAACAAAGATTATACTCAGCAAGGATTAGAAAATCTTAAAAATCTGCAGGCACAGTATTTTGCTCAGTATCAGGAGGCTGCAAAACAGTTCTCTGATTTCCAAGCTATGGTTAATGCTGACAATCTTTCTACTGAAGGCAATGAATATACTACAGCTAAAAGTTATCTGGATAACGCAAAAGATCTGTATGATAAAGGCTTAGTCGGTACTCCTCAGTTTAAAGCAGCTGCAAAATATTTCTCTCAGAATGGTTTTGAAGATGCTGATAATTTCATTGAGAACTACAACAAACTTAAGAATTATTATACTGATGATGCTTCCGGTCCGAAGAGATTTTTAAGCGATCTTGAGGCTAAGGGATTAGCTACTTACAAAACTCTTGAGGATGGAAATCAACAATGGATGTACTCTTTCACTGATACTCAAGAAGCTGCAGATGCTATGGGTATGAGTCTTGAATCATTCGAATCTATGTTTGGTAGATTGAAAGATTATGGCGATACAAATAATTTTGTATCTTCTCTTGAAGAAGGTGCCCTGAAATCTGAAGAGATTGACGATAAACTCATTGATGCTCAGATTAAAATGGGAAAACTGAAAGCTAGTGGTGCAAATCAATCCGCTTTGGACGATCAACAAGCAGTTATTGACAATTTAATTGCACAAAAAACCGGTATTACTCAAGCTATATCTGACTTCAAAGATGGTACTGTTGATCGTAAGATTCAGGATATTAAGGATGCCAAAGGCGCCATTGATGAGCTGAATCAGGCAATGAAGGATCAGGACATTAATCCGGATTCTGATGCAGGTAAGAAATATATAGAGGCCATTCAGGAGCAGGCCGATAAAGTTGGTTTGAAATTAACTAATTTCGAAGTCGACGAAGATGCATACAATCAGTTGATTGCGGGCTATGAAGCGAAAGCTAAAGGCTCACAAATCAAACACTTCCAGGATGTCAACGAAGGAATTGAAAGTGGTAACACTGGAGATTACTCTGATTCTGATGTTGAATTGGTTAATAAGATTAAAGATGCTCAGGAACAGAAAAGTGAAGCATTACAGAACGTTATTGATGCTGTTAATTCATTGGATAAAGATCAATGGAATGAAGCAAACCATATTGAATTAGGCAATGGAGCTTATGAATCTGAAGATCAGGGTATTCGTAATGTTGAAGATGCTCTTCAGGGACTTTCAGATCAATTTGGACTAACAAAAGAACAGGCAACTGCTCTTCTACCGGCTCTTGAAGCTTTAGGTGTTGTTAATATTGATCCTAATGTTGATATGACCGGGCTGGATGAATTGGATCAAGCTACTCAGGACGGAATGGCTTCATTGCGTCAGATGCAAGCAGATGGGGATATTAAACTCTCATTTGATGTGGATAGTAGTATAGAAGGATTATCTGTAGATAAACTACAATCACAAATTGGTGAATTAGAGCATATTAAAGTAAATTTTGACGTAGATTCATCTGAATATAAAGCAATTCAATCTATGATTGATCAACGTGAAATGCAAATGCATGTTCAGATTGCAGTAGATAAAACCGGTGATATTGATAAGTTATTATCTCTTAGCGACGAAGAGTTGGCTCAAAAAGCTGAATTGGACGTAGATGTCAATACCGAAGATGGTAAAGCTAAAATCGATGAACTACGTTCAAGTCTGGAATCTTTATCAGGCGATACACCTGCTATATCGGTTAAAATTGACGAAACTCAATTCCAAGCATTAACAAAAGAACAACAAGGCCAAGGAACTGTAACTTTCAAGCCAGAACATAAAGAAGTAGATGCTTACCTTGCTGAAGAGAAAAAAAGCGACGGAAAAGTAAAATGGTCTAATGAGACAGGTTTAGTAGATGTTTATGCTGCTACCGAACATTATTCTCATGGTACTGTTCATTGGGGAAATGATATTTCTGCCGTTCAAACTTCATTCACTGCTACCGGAACTGTTAATTGGATAAATGCAGGTGGGCCAAGTGGTGGTTTGAGTAAAGAAGTTGAACTCTCAAGTGGTACGTTCAAAGCTGAGTCTACTGGAAGTGCTTACAATGTTTTAAATATTACACCGGCTCATGCAAGTGGTACGAATGTTGCTATTAAACAAGATCAGCAAGCTCTTGTAAATGAAGTGGGTATCAACGGTCACGCTGAATCAATTGTTCGTGATGGTGTTTGGAGTTTAATTCCTGGCGGTGCTCATATAGAGAACCTGAAAAAGGGCGACATTATATTCTCTACTACTCAAACTGATGCTCTTCTTAAACATGGGGCTATTCAAGGACATGCCAGAGCTTATGCAAGTGGCACTGTTACTTCTCCAGGCGTTATGAAAGCCTATGCTGCTGCTGGTAATACTCCGGGATTCCATTTTCAAGGCGGAGCTGCAACTGTTAAACCTGCCGGATCTGGAAATTCTGGTAACTCCGGTAATTCTGGTCTTCAACATGCAATCGAAGATAATACAGATGCGGTATCAAACAATAGTGATGATACAAGTGACGCGGCTGATGAAGTAAGCGAAGCTCTTCAAAATGTAATCAAAAAGCTGAATGATAATGCTATGGATTGGGTTGAAGTTGCTATGGATCGTCTTGATCGTATAACTTCTAGGTATACAGATCTTGCCGAAAGTGATTATAGTCATTATACAAAAGCTCAAAAGTATTATAATAAAGCTCTTGAAAATACAGATAAAGAAATCAAGGCTGCTAAAGAAAGCATCTCTGTTTATAAAAGGAAGTCCGAAGAAGTTGCAAACAATGGCGAAGTAAGCAAATATCTTACTCCTGCTCTGAAGAAAAAAGTTCAAGATGGCACTATTAATATAGAAACATTGGATGCAAATCAGAAAGCTGCCGTAGAAGCATATAAACAGTGGTACGACAAGTATCTTGACGCCGTTCAAAAATATAGAGATAAGAAAACTCAGAAACTTGATTTAGCTAAATCTAAAGTTGATAATGTTTACGATTCCTATGATCTGATCATCAGTAAGCGTAAAGCCAAAGAGGAATATTATGCAGCTAAAGCTGAAAATCGTATAAAGAGCGGAAAATCTCAAAAAGTCGGTTCGGTATATTGGAAAGATCTTAAAAAACAAGTAAGTTATGCTCAATATCAGAAAGACTGGATGTTAAAAGAAAGAGATAAAGTTCAGCAAAGCATGACAGATTATCTTAATGTGAATGGTCATAACAAAAAAGATAAAGCTTATCAGGAAATGAAGAAAAATCTAACTGATTTGAACACGTCTATTGTTGAGGCTGATACACACATCCAAGAAACTAAAGCTGCTCTTGAAGAAACCAGAGAGAACTTAAAGCAATGGCAAATTGATCGTTGGGAAAGAGCTGGTGATAAGCAGGACGCTTCTCTTAGTTATAAAAAGAATGCTGATGATATTAATTATCAGCTTTCAACCAATGATTATGAAGAACGTTTAAAAACTTATGATAAAATTATTCGCGCTGATGAAGCGAAAAGACAGCTTCTTGCAGAAGAAATTGCAGCAAATCAAGCTAACGGTGGAGCTTGGAGCAATGAAGAGATGCAGAAAAAGATTGAGGAATATGATAATCTTACTACTTCTATTATTCAATCTAAAGAAGCAATGCAGCAATTAGCTCAAGAAGAAATTGATTTTCGATTTAAACCTCTTGATGAAGCGCAGAATAAACTTTCAAATCTTGTATCTGAACTTCAGACTGCTCAGAAGTTGCTTGGCGATACCGAAAGTTTCTATAATGATGATGGAGCTTTCTCTACAAACGGTTTGACCAATATTTTATTGGTTCAAGAACAGATTGATGCTACTAAGGACAAAATAGCAAATTATCGTGAGGGATTAAATAAGCTGGATGAAATGTATAAAAATGGTGCAATTGGTCCAGAATATTATAAGACTAAAACCGATGAAATGCTTAAGAGTTTGCAACAAGAGTCTGCTACTCTTGCTGATCTTAAACAGAACCTTCTTGATATGTATACCACTCAAGTTACTAAAGAGAATGATCTGTTACAGGAGAATATTGAAAAACGTAAAGATGCTCTTTCTGCTAAAGAGAAATATTACGATTATGACAAAACTCTAAAGAAGAAAACTAAAGATATCAATGCATTAAAAGCACAGATTGCTGCACTTGAAGGAACATCAAATGCAGCCTCAAAAGCTCGTCTTGAGAAATTACGTGCGGAACTTGCAGATGCAGAAGACGATATGGCCGATACAATGCATCAGCATGAAGTCGATATGAAAAATACCGGCTATGAGAATTTTTCAGATGAGGCAAATAAGGCGTTAGACAATACTCTTGATGCTGTTAAGAAAAATGCAGCTTTCCAAGAAGCTATTATTGGCAGCATGCTTTCTAATGTAAAAGCAAATTACGACAGCACCTATAAACATCTGGGTGACGTAATGGATCAGTATGGCATGAAAGTTTCTCAAACTTATAGTCAAATGATCACAAAGGCAGCTGACTTTAATACTGCTGCTGTAAATGCAACAAAAGCATGGGAAGGTGTTACAAAAATTGACACCAGTAAGCCTTATGGCGGTTCATCTGCTGGTAATAGTGCATTTGATAGCGCAATGAATAACGCAGGATCTTCTCAGACTGCTGGAAGTCCAAATATTAAACCAGATACAGACTATACTTTGAAGCTGAGTGATACAGATATTTATCTGACATACAGTCATATCAAGAAACAGCTTAAAGCAACATGGTCACCAAAGAAACCAGAACACTCTGATATCGAGTGGAAAAGTTCTGATGAATCTATTGCGAAAGTTTCTTCTGATGGTACAGTTCGCGGTGTGTCTTCAGGTCTTAATAAGAACGGTTTAATGGCGCGTGATGAGTCTAAAACAAGAAAATGTATCATTACTGCTATTGGCGGTGGTGGTCTTGCTAAAGCTACTTGTACCGTTCATGTAATGCCGGATTCTCATTATGAGAAGATCAAGGATTATGCAGATAAAGCTGGAATCAAAGAGACTTCAGGTAATAATCTGAGAGATGCCATGGAATATGCTTATAAAAACGGCGCAAACCATAGCAATCAATCATATACCGCAGTTGAAGGATTTAAAAAAGCATATCTGAAGGACTGGACAAATTCTCTACCTAACCGTCCAGACGGTGCGACAGACGTTCCTGCCGGAGTGAGTCCTTTGATAGGATATTTTAATGCTAAAGGTAAGAAAGTCGGACCAAAAGAAATGCAACAGCTTGCAGATATTCTTCAGATCAATACTCCGGGTGTTAAGAACTATGATTCTTGGGGATCTACTCTGAAAAATAAAATCCTGAAGGCATATAAATCCTACGGATTCTCTAAAGGTGGTGTTGTACGGAAAGGTATTCCTGCCAGCATACTTGATATAATCGGCGGAGACGCTTTAATACCGCGTGGAGATTCTATGCTGATTGGTGCAAATCCGGGTGAAACTGTTTTGACAAAAGAATTCACAGATCAACTGAAACCTACAGTTGCTACTCTGAATGAATTTAATGCTAGAATGGCGAAACCAATTACCACTATTCTACCATCGTCTTCAAATGATACAAGTGTGAATAGTGAGTGTAATATTACAATCAATGTTGATAAAATCAATAGTGAGCAAGATATTAAGAAACTTGCTTATCAAATTGGTGATATTATCACTGAACGTAATAAACGTGACTGGAAAAAAGTTCGCTAATTTAAAAGGGCTGTCTTTAAGACAGCTCTTTTAATATTAAAAAATATATGAAAGAGGTGAGAAAATGCTACAATTTGAATTTAATGGTCATACTTCTGACGAATACGGATTGATTGTGACTAGAATAGAAGAAAATGATACTCTTGTAAATCGTTCTTTGCAGTTAGGAGAAAAGAATAAATATCGACCAAAAGAAAATCAGTTCGGAACATTATATGGTGATAATTATTCATTCAAAATGGGCGTAATGAGAAATCCATGCAGAAACAAAAATGTAGTTCCAGAATTAAAAAATGGAATTTTAAAATACGATCCAACATATACTCCATATTTAGATAATGGAATTTTAAAATTTTCTATGAATTATACAGCTGATATAAAAAATGGAATTATTATTCCAAATGATTCTGATTATTTAACTTCAAATAATATTAGAATCATTAATGCATGGTTAACATCCCCTCAATATCCAAGGCTTCTTAAATTTATTGGAGACGATTATTTTTCAGAAGAAATCGAATTTTTCGCTACAATTACAGAGGTATCTACAGAACATGCATCTCTTCCATATGAACTAACATACACAGTAACTTGTGATAGTCAATGGGGATATACTCCTCTTATTTTATGTAAAACAACTTCCTCTTCTACTCTTCCTAGAGAATATTCTATTCAGAACAATTCTGATTGTTGGGAAGATTATGTATACCCCACAATTAAAGTTTCTCCAAAATCTCATGGGATAATTACTATAAAGAATAAAACCGATAATGGTAGAACAATGAAAATTAATGCATTAAAAAGTGATGATTTCTATATAGATTGTAGAAATTTAAAAATCTACGACATCACAAAGTCAATTGTTTCATTTGAAGATTTAGGGATTGAGGATATAGATGACATTTATTGGCCTCGTCTTGCTTATGGAGAAAATATATTTGAATTTACAGGTGACGCGACATTTGAAATCTCATATAGGGAACCACGAAAGGTTGGTGCCTTTGCATGAGAATGATTCATAATTATGATATTTATGGAAATACAGAATCTGCAATCATTTATTTGGCTAAACCTGGAAAACGATTCTTTTGTGCATTAGGTGGAATTGATACTTCTACTGTTTCTGTTACGTTAAGAACTAATAATACTGCAGAATTAACTTTTACAGTTGATAAATATGTAGATGGCGTAGAATCTCAGGGATATGAAGAACTCGATGAAATGATGGAATTGTATTGTGACGGAATCTGGTATAAAATTATGGATCCTCCAACAGAGACAAATGACGGAACACAATGTACAAAGGATATTACCGCCGAATCATATGAAATCTCTCTTACTCAATATAAACTAAAAAATTTTAAAATTAACATGGGCGAAGAAGATTCTTATGAAATGATGTACCAAAAAAATCATGATATTAATAAGTTTTATCAAATTAAATTTTATAATCCAGAGAATGAAGATCTAAGTTTTCTACATATTGTGCTGAAACATGCGGATGTACCTGGATGGAAGATCGGATATGTAGACAACATCACTCCGGATGATGATAAGGTATTACTTCCAAATGAAATCTGTAATTTCGATGTGAACGATCAAAATGTATATGCGTTTTTCACCCAAACTGCTGCTCCTGCATATAAATGTGTTTTTGAATTTGATACCGAAAATTTATTAATTAATGTATATAAACCGGATAGTTTAGGTAAAGATACAAATGTAGTACTTGGTTTTCGTAATATTCAAGATAGCGTAACAATATCAAGAGACGACAGTTTGGTAACACAATTTTATGTTGATGGACTTGACGATTACAATATCGATCTCGCAAATTTTGGAAACTCTGTAATTACAGATTGTTCTCATTTTTGTCGTGAACCATATATGAATGCCGTTCTGCAAGAAAAATATACAGCTTGGCAAAAATACATAGAATCAAGAAGAGATGAATATTGTAATTTATCTAGGGAGTATAATAAAAATCTTGACATTCTTGCTGAATTGATGAATAGAGTCCCTATTGATACTGCTCAGACAAATTGGTTCGGACAAAAAGTTGAAGATCTAAAAGATGCATATGATTCAAACATGGCTATAATCAAAGGTATTGAGTCTATTCATGTTGATGAAGAAGGAAATTTTGATCTTGAAGATTTGAAAAACTCATCCGATTGGCCTATGTACGAATCAATCATGAACTATACTCTTCCATCCATTGTGGCTGCGTTACAAGCTCAAGACGAAACTATAGAGGGTTTCGGTAAAGGAAACATCATCTCATGTGTAAATCCAGTTGTATTAGGTCAAGATTGGTATATGGTAGGTTCCGGAACTTCTTCGTTCCAAACAGTACAAATTAATGACGCACCTGCATACGGAATTACTCGTGGAGTTAAAGTAACCGGTACAGATGGTGGTATCTATCAACACAATATCAGTATCGAACCATCTCAGAGATATACTCTTAGTTGTTTTGTAAAAGGATCCGGTACATTTTATCTTGGTTATAATAACACCGGTGAGGACAGAAAGAATATTTCTTATAACATCACATCTTCTTGGATCAGAGTTTATACTTCTTTCAATCTAACATCACATCTTATTGATGTGGCATTTACAGGAAGTTCTGACTTTATTGTCTGTGGTATGCAGCTTGAAATGGGAGATGCCCCATCTCAATTTGGATACTTTACTCAGTCTGAAACAATCATGAAAGCGTATGAAACAGATTGGAAATTATACGGCATTGCAGAATTAAAAACTAAAATTGCCATATATGATTCATGTATCAAGGAACTAAAAAAGAATGGATATGCAGATGGATATAATCCTCTTTCTGGATACGAAGAGGCATATTTCACTCAAATGCATCAGAAATATCTGGATTATTTGAATTTAAAAGATCAGGCTGAGACTGCATTAAAGGAACGTCAAGCTGAATATGATACGGCTAAGAAACCTGAAATTCAAGAAAAACGAAACCAGATTGCCAAAGATGTTTTAATGGAAAATTTTGGTAAAGTACAGGAAAAATATCCAGCGTTTACAGATAAGGAAACGTATATTATTAAGAGCCTGTATAATCAAGCAACTTATTCAAATGAAAATATTATTATTACGACTCTTGATAGTACAGTTGATGCAGTCGATAAAGCGATTACATTATATAAAGATGCTGTAGAAGAATTGTATGTAGAATCTCATCCACAATATACTTATACAGATGAAATTGGAAATATTTATGCTCTTCCAGAATTCAGAGAATATCATGATCAGCTTGCAGTAAATGATTTTGTTCGATTAGGACTATCTGATACACGATATGTAAAACTTCGTGTTGTAGAAATCAGATATAATCCTTGTGATATGGATGAAACGATGGAAGTTACTTTTTCCAACATGGTCCAATATAAATCAAAATTAACAAATGATAATGAATTTTTAACAAATGCATTAAATCAGACCTCTGACAGAACCGGTGGTCGTGTTAATTCAATCAACAAATCTTCTACTTCTGATTATGTCATTACATCAGAAGCTATTAAGCAAATCTTTTCAAATCCTCTATTCAATTCAATGTTAGGTGGAACTACTACAGGAGGATCCGGATCAGGCGGTACTATCACTGCCGGTATGATCGTTGCTGAATTAGTAAAAGCTAAAGAAGGTGTCTTTGATAAACTTACTGCTGATACAGCTTTTATAAAATATCTTGATGCAAATCTCATATCAGCAGACACTATTGCTACTCGTGTGCTTAATGCAGAACAGGCAAATATTGAAAAGCTGTCAGCTAAGATTATAGAATCTAATCAGATTAATGCTGATATGATTAATGTAAAAAATCTTCTTGCAGGTCATGCAGGAGTTGGAGAATTACATACAATTCATCTTACTGTAGAAAATGCAGAAATTGATCAGGCTGTTATTACTAATCTCATCGCAAAGAAAATTGCAGTTGGAGATTTAATGGCTCAAAATGCTCTTGCAAATCAAATTGTACTTATCTCTAAAGACAATAAACCTACTATTGCATTTCAAGAAAGTACCCAACAGTTTTATGATTCCAAAGGAAATGTTCGTGTGCAGATTGGTATGGACGGTAAAGGGGATTTCAACTTTATTGTTAAAAATGGAGACAGAGCCGCTTTATTTGATGAAAATGGTATTACCCAGACAGGTATTCCAGATAATACAATTCTTGGAGACATGATTAATAACGCCACCATTACCAAAGACAAACTTGGATTTCAAATCATAGAACCAAATGAACAAGGTGGTATTGACATCACTAATATTTATGATGGCAAAGGAAATCAATGGTGGGGAATAGAAAAGACGACTATTACAGATGACTACACAAAGCAGATTAAGAATGTTACAGATACTCTGACCGGACAAATCGAAACTAAGGTTAGTAATACTCAATATCTTAAAGACCAGGAATCTATCCGAACAGATTTTTCTGATATCAAACAAAATGTTTCTGGGATTACATCTACTGTAAGCAGTATGCAAACAGATCTTTCTGAAGCTCAAGAAAAAATTAAAGCAAACACCTCTTCTATTACTCAGAATGCAGATAAAATCAGTTTTATGGTAACTGGTGACAAAGAGTCTGAGTTCACAGTTACTGATAAATTTATTCAGATGATTTCTGACCATATTAGCATTGATGCCAGCACCATTGACATTAATGGTATTATCACTGCAATGAATACACACACTGGACCAGGTAAAACTAAAATCGACGGTGGTATTATTGAAACTAACACTATTACCGCTGATTCTATTAAAGTTGATGCAATCAGATCAAAAATATTTGAAGATGATCTGACATCTAATTATTCACTAAAAGGTATCTGGTTTGATTTATCAGAAAACGGTGCTATTAAAGGTAAAAATTTTGCTGTTGATTCTAATGGTAATGCTTATATTCGTGGTGACAGCACTGTTGAGGGAACCATTATAGCTAATAAAGGTTATATTGGTGGTATTGGCGGTTTCCATATTGAAGCGGGAAAACTATATTCTGGTATGGATACCTTTCCTGAACAACCAACATCAATATCAAAAGATAAAAATGTGTATATTGGTACAGACGGAATTGCTCTTGGTAGTGGAAATTTCAGAGTTGATTCAAATGGTAAGCTTTATGCTAACTCTGGTACATTCTCAGGAACTATTTACGCTGATGGAGGAACTATTGGCGGTTGGAATATATCTGCAAATTCATTAAGCAACAGAGACGGATCCATAAGTTTAAATCCTGATGGTTTAAAACTTGGCAATCAGTTAAATGTAGATAATCAAGGGAATGCAACTTTTGGTGGTAAACTATCAGCTGCTACCGGAAGTTTTTCTGGTGAATTAGTTGCAGCAACAGGTAGCTTTTCTGGAGAATTAAAAGCTGCTACTGGCACATTCTCTGGGGATTTAAAAGCTGCAACAGGTAGTTTTAAAGGAGAACTTTCTGGTGCAACTGGAAGTTTTACAGGTAGTGTTATTGCTACATCTATTACTGCAAAGCAATCATATTCTATTTATTATAACGATGTTGGAACTGGTGAACCAACTGATTCAGTACAAGTAATTACTGCATTTGACTGGGGAACTAATACAACTCAAATTGGATTTGGGTTGATAGATTCATCTTTAGACTCTTCAAAAATGCATGGAATGCTTCTGATAAAAGAACAAGGCGCAAGAGTTCTAACATTAATTGCAGATGATATTAATACAAATGGATGGTTAAATGTTAATAAACTTAATATTACTGATTCATTCGGACAGTATAAAGGAGTGCCATATAAATCAATTATGTGGAAACCAACAGACACATTTGACTTTAATGGTTATAATCATCATCACACTATTCTTCCTTATAAGAATGGTAATTTTGCAGTAGGTATGGAGAGTACGACTACAGGAATGTTATCTATTAGTTTATTACCATATTTGTTATCAACTGAAACCGATGCATATGGTAATATTACAGTAAGTAAAACTAAAGATACTACTTCTCAGATAAGCATTGGAGCAACAGCTAATCCATATGCATGTATTTATGTAGATGCTATTTATCTTACTGGTGATAAAAAAACTTATACTTCACTGGCTAATTTAGGTGAAGGCGGCACAACTAATTATAATGGACTTACAAATAAACCTAAAATTAATAATGTTGAATTGGCAAGCGGAAATAATACATTATCTAATTTAGGGATCGCTGCACGATCACATTCCCATTCTAAGTTGAATAACAGTTCTCCTGTAGATTATAAAGGATTTGGTCATTGTCATACCGTAATTATGAATAGTAATCATAATATGTGGGTTGCAATTAATAACGATGGTACACCCGCATTGACTCCATATAAATTAAAAACATCAACTAGCTATACAGATGTTGATACATATTCATTGGAAAAGGGTGGCACTTGTAACCTCGGAAGCACAGATGCGCCTTGGAATGCTGTATATGCTAAGAATTACTATGATGAATATGGAAATAAGATTTCTACAGGCGGTGGTTCAATTAGTCTTAAAATTGATGGAGCTACACGTAGTTCTGGATTTACGAATTATAACCTTGCAACGCAAGATTGGGTGACTGGTAAAGGATATTTAACTCAGCATCAATCTCTTTATGGATATGCTACTACAAGTTGGGTGTCTAATAATTTTGCTCCTAAAGGTTCTGGTGGTGGAACAACTTATTATGCTGGTTCGGGCATTTCTATTTCCGGAACTACTATTTCTGTTGATTATAATGATTTATATGTAAGAAAAATATATCATAGTTCGGATACTTCATATTATGCAGGAGTTACATCAAATGGGTCTGCAAGATATTTTGGTTGTAATTATGATCAAAGTTTAAATTTAGGAGACACAAGTTGTAAATGGAAAAATATTTGGGGGAAAAATGGAAATATAACAGGCTCTGATGAAGAGTTAAAAACACAAATGTCAAAAATTAACGATATTCCAAATATAGAATCTATTTATATGAAATTAAATCCAATAAAATATAAATATAAAAATTTTGATTCAGAAGAAGATCATGATAGATTTCATTTTGGATTTGGAGCAAGAGAAACTGAAAAAATATTCAATGATAATAATTTAGATACAAGTGATTATGGATTAATTTGTAAAGACATTTTACTCAAACCAAATAAAGCAGGTAATATTGTTGAATACGCATTAAGATATGGCGAATTTATTGCTCTCAACACTCACATGACACAGAAAGCCCATCATCGTATTGATTCTCTCGAATCTGAAAATCAATCTCTTAAGAATGAAATTCTTATACTCCAGGGACAGCTCTCTCTCATTACTCAACGACTACAAAAAATGGAGGAAAAGTTATGTTAAAAATTAGTGAAACAAGAAATGTATCCGGTCAGGTTATGATCGGTGAAGGTGAAAACTCAAAGCAGGTTGCTTATCTTAATGCATCTGTTAGTAAAGATGGAAATGTAAATATCAATAAATCCATTCAGGATAGCGAAACATTTAAAACAAATAAAGAAGCAGTTCTGAAAGACTTTACAGAGTTTGAAACATACGTATATGGAATTATTCCTGAATAAATAAGAGGCCATGAGCAATCGTGGTCTTTTATTATGTAAAGAAGGTGAAATATTTGACCAGTCGAGAATATGAACTTGAATTAAAGAAAATTAAAGCCCAAAATCGGCAGATTGAAATGAAACGAAATCTGAAGGCAGCAAAGGTTAAAAGATTTAATTTGAAAAAGCCAAATACAAGTAAGCTTATTGTGTTTGTAGTCTTTGCTATTTGCTTACAGATTCTTTGGTTTAGTGAACATATGATAAGTCTCACTGGAGATACGAGTTATATGTATGCACTCATAGGTATTCCGGCAGCGTTGATTCCTACAATTTTAGGATATTATGCCAAAGCTAGTAAAGAAAACCAGGTCGGAGGTATTACCTATGATACTGCAATGTGCAATTTAGAATCACAAGAAAGGCCAGTCTTCGATCATGTATCTGAAGATGAGGCTGTAGGATGAATGGAGGTATGACTATGAATATTAAACAGGGTATTCAGGACGTATTATATCTGATCATTACTGGTATTCTTCCACTTCTTATTACTTATGGAATCCTCTTCCTAAAAGTAAAGATTAAAGAACAGGAAAAGAACTTGGAGAATGATCAGCTCGTAAAATATATAGACGCTGCTACTGATGCTATTAGTAAAGCAGTGCTTACAGTTAATCAGACTTATGTGGATTCATTAAAGAAACAGGGTAAGTTTGACGAAGAAGCTGCCAAGACAGCTAAACAGATGGCTATTGATAAAGCTAAGGCTTTGATTACAGAAGATTCTAAAGCGGCTATCGAAACATTATATTCTGACTTTGAAGCATATCTAAATGATGCTATTGAAGAACTCGTCAGAGAAAATAAAGTTACATATTAATATAAAAGGAGTACAAGGATTATGAAAAAAGTTATTGTAAATGCAGACATTATGGCAATGTATAAAACATTAAATTCTATGAAGAGTCGTGCGGATTTAATCGCAGGAGATGTTGATGTATTCTGGGCGAATACAATGAACCTGAAGACTCTTAAGGCGCAGGTAGATAAAATCTCAGAGGTTGAGCAGGAGTTAGTTGATTCTTATTTTACAGAGGAAAACTCACATTCTATTGTTGACGAAAACGGTAATGAAACAGGAAATCGTGCTCTTAATGATGACATAAAAGATAAAATCATCCCTGAAATTCAAGAAGGTCTGCAGAAAATTTATGATAAAACATGTGAACTTGATGTTGAGATGATTCCAGAGGAATCTCTCAAGAAAATGCTTAAATCTAATGAAGACAAACTGTCTATGCTTGATATGACAGTACTATATGAATTTGTAGAAAAAGGTGAGTAATAATGGCAACATATATTCAGGGAATTCAAACCTCTGTTGGTGTTGTTAAGTATGATTATAATTATCTGGCTAATCTCCCTGAATCAGATATGACATTATCTAAACAGGGTGCATTCGCTGATGCCCTTGTTGTTGGAAGAAAACTTACTCAGCTGGGAGCTGATGTGGATAAATTGAAAGAATCTATGACTGCCGTACAGAAATCTATCTCTGATCTGCAGTCTGCAGATTCTTCTTCTAACACTTCAATTGAACAGATCAATACATCATTACTTAGCATGACCAATAATATCGAAACAATACAGAACAATATTACTACTTTGACTCAGAATACTGCTGAGATCAAGAAAAGTGCTGATAATGCGAATTCGTCAGTCACAACACTGCAGGAAACTATTAAGTCACTACAGACTAGAATTGAAGCTTTAGAAAAAACTCAGACTAAATAAGGAAGGAGGCAGTTATGTATACACTAAAAATTACAGATGAAAATACTGTTGTAACAACAGTCAAAGAATCAATTGTGGAAAGAAGCAATTATGTAGATAAGATTCAGATTGTAACAAGTAAAATGTACCGGGAACAGATTGATATGTCAGATACAACTGTTTATATGAAGTATAAGCTCCCAGTGTCAGACAAAATTAAAATGACACAACTTATTATAAATAATCTTGAATATGAACAGAATTATATCCAGTATTTAATCCCTGTCGATGCAGCACTTACTGCTGAAGCCGGGGATATCGAAGTATCTTTCACGTTCTTAAAACTTGTTGCTAATGAAGATGGAACGTACACTTCTTATATTCGAAAAACCACATCAGGTGTTATTCATATTACTCCACTTGTACAATTTGATAAATATGAACCTTCTGAATTGTTTACTGAAATTGATCAGAGACTCCTTGCTATGGAAGGAATGATTAAAGATCTCAATGCTCAGAATAAAGCAACTTATGAAGGTATGGTAAAAGATATTCGTCTTAATACAGAAGACAGAAAAATCATTTTAACAGACAGAAATGGTGAAGATACCGGAAATGGTATCGTTGTAAAAGATCTTTCTGCTATGGTAGCCGAAGATATGACAGGTAAAGATCCTGATGGCACACAGGATGGAGTTGTTCATCTTGATCAGGTTGTCGATCTGGATAAATTATTAAAGTAAAGGAGTCATGATATGTCATTTAAAGATTCTAAAATTGCTGCTGCGGCTAATTCGGCAATGACTTTGAGTGCTGAGTTAGCCGTAGACACTGAGGAATATACATTATGTACTGATGGTCGTTATGAAGTATATACCAAATATCAAGACAATGCATATTCAACAGTGGATAACTTAAAAAATATTGCCGTTGATGCTACACAGATTAATATTATGCAGGAAGAAAACAGCCAGTATATGCCATTTAGGATTCCAAGATATTGGGATGGTATGGATCTTATGGATATGCTCATCCAGATAAGATATGAATCTGTAGCTGAGAAAAAAGGTAAAGTAGCGACAGTTATCAATGTAGCTTCCAACAATACTTATATTCGATTTGGTTGGCTGATTGATGCTGCTGTTACAGCAAATGCCGGAGATATAATTTTTGAAATTATGGCTACTGGCGTAAATGAAAAAGGAAACAATTATATTTGGAGAACCAGACCAAATGGTAAGTTTACTGTTCTTCAAGGATTAAATTATGACGGAATAATTGAACCTTCTGAAGATTGGTATACAAGTTTTGTAAATATGATTCTTGGTCATGTAGCCGAAGCAAAACAATACGCAGATGAAGCAAAAGCTTCCGCTGCTTCTATTAATGTAGATGATATAAAAGCAGATGTAAAAACATCTGTTATGAATGATCTTAATGGAACAGTAACTGAATCTCTGAAAGCATATTATACAAAAACAGAAGTTGATACAAAAGTCAAAGAATTAAACACTGCTATTTCTGGTATTGACAGTTTGAAGAACTTAAAAGTTGAATATGACAACACAACTGGAAATTTAGTGTTTAAAGATGGAACGGAACCTATTGGAGAACCTATTACTATTAACAGTCTTGCAAACCTTATAGTTGAGTATTCTGTTGTCAATGGAAAAGGTTCATTAGTATTCAAAGATGGAGAAACTATTATTCAGACTGTAGAACTTAGTTCTATTGAGCCATCTGCTGAGTGGAGAGCTGCATTGAAGCAGGAACTTGAAGCAGAAATGGACGAGAAAGATACAGTAATCTCTAATCGAATTGATCCACTTGAAACAGCTAAAACTGAAATCGAAAAGAATGTAAATGCCAATACTACTGCTGTCTCAGAGATAAAAACTACTATTTCAAACATTGAGAAGAAAGTAGAAAGTGCTGCTACAAAATCTGATGAGGCCAAAAATGCTGTAGATATCTTGAAACAAAATATGACTTCTTATGATACTCAGTTTGAAGGAATTAATACAGATATTACAGATGTTAAAGCCGCCATTGAAGAAATCAAGAAAAATCCTGCGGCTGCAGAGTACGATGTTACATACGAAAATAGTATTTTTACATTTTTAAAGGATGGAGAAATCCAGAAAAGCTTTAAAATTGAAGGTGGTGGAGGATCTTCCTCAGATACTACTACTATTACTATTGAAAGAATCACAAATGCAGATGCTATTTTCTTACTTGGTTCAAAAGCAATTATTGAATATAGTTTTTCATCTGTAGATAATACTGGTGATACAACTGGAGCCGGTACTGCTGTGTGGAAAGTTGGTAATACTATTGTAGCTACGAATACGGCTGCGCAAGGAAACAATAGTTTTGATATCACTGAATATCTTAATGTCGGTGCAAATACTATTAGATTAACTATTACCGACAGTTTTGGGACACTTGCCACTAAGACATGGACTGTTACTATTGTAGAATTCAAACTTGAAAGCACATTTGATGATACTTTGTTATATACAAATACAGATGTAGTATTTAGATATACACCTTATGGAAACGTTAATAAGACTCTTCATTTTATTCTTGATGGTGAAGACTTAGGCACTGTTGAAACTCAGTCCTCTGGCAGAATTATGTCTTATAATATTCCTAAACAGGAACATGGCAGCCATTTACTCAAAGTATATATGACTGCGACAATTAACAATAAAGAAATAACCTCAAATACTATTTGTAAGGATATTATTTGTGTTGATCCTACAAATAGAACTCCTATTATTGGATGTGCTCAACAGGAATTTACAGCACAACAGTACCAGGCAACAAGTATTAAATATGTTGTATATGATCCTGATCACAATCCCGCCTCTGTAAAACTATCAATTGATGGTAAAGTACAGAGCACTCTTTCTGTAAATCGTTCTGCTCAAATCTGGAGTTATAAGTCATCCACTGAAGGAAAACATAACCTGACCATCTCATGTCGTAAAGTGACTAAGATTTTATCAGTTAATATCACTAAACTTGATATTGATGTTGAACCAATCACAGCCAACTTAGCATTTGATTTTAACCCTGTTGGAAAATCCAATGGAGATACCGACAGACTCTGGACCGATAAAAATAACTCTGCTATTACTCTTTCAGTATCAGATAACTTTGACTGGGATAATGGTGGATACCAGATTGATGCTTCTGGAAACCAGTATTTCTGTGTAAAAGCTGGAACAACTGCTCAGATTAATTATAATCTCTTCGGAAAAGACCCGAAACAGACTGGTTCTGAATTCAAATTTGTATTTAAGACTCAGAATGTTCGTAATGCTTCTGCTACTTTCTTATCATGTATTGATGGTACTGAAGGCTCTGACGTAGGTATTAAAATGGATGTTCACGAAGCATACGTGAACACTTCTACTGACAGCTTATATTTTCCATATAGCGAAGAGGATATTATTGAATTTGAATATAATATCAATACAATTGATACAAAAGACACATCTGCAACTTCTATCATTATGACTTATGAAGACGGAGTTGGAGGAAGACCTCTTATTTATGATAATTCTCATAGACTGCACCAGTATTCTCCTACCCCAATTTCTATTGGTTCTCCGGATTGTGATGTGTTGATTTATAGAATGAAAGCTTATTCTGCTTCTCTCACAGATTCTGACATTCTTGCTAACTTTATTGCAGATGCTAGAGATTCAGATGAAATGATTGCAAGATATAATAGAAACCAGATCTACAATGACAACAATGCTCTTACTCCAGATTCTGTAGCTAATGCTTGCCCGAATCTAAGAGTAATCAAAATTGAAGCGCCGCATTTCACAAATGACAAGAAGGATTTTGTTAAAAATACTTCTATGGAATGTATTTATAAGAATGGGGATCCTAAATTAGATAACTGGAAATTTATTAACTGTTTCCACGCCGGACAGGGAACTACAAGTAATGAATATGGTTTTGCTGCCAGAAATATTGATGTTATTTGTTGTGCGGATGGTGTACATCAGATCAATAGTAAGATTCCTCTTGATCCTAACTATAAAACAGAGTTAGTTCTTGGTGATGGCACAAAATATGAGGACGGAACTGGTAAGATTAGTCTTACAAGAAACTCTGTTCCAAATAATTGGTGGAATTTTAAAGTAAATGTAGCATCTTCAAATATGGCAACTAATGCATTAGGACAGAAGAGATTCAACGACTTTTTACCATATGAAAGTCCTGCGGTACGTAGAGATCCTAAAGTTAAAAACTCTATGGAATTTGTCAACTGTGTAATCTTTATTAAAGAATCTGATCCTGATATTACTACTCATAGAGAATTTCAGGATACAGACTGGCACTTCTACTCTCTCGGTAATATGGGAGATTCAAAGAAGACTGATATTACAAGAGCTTATGATCCAGAGGATATGAAAGAATTCTGTATTGAAATCAGTGACAATACTCTTCCAAACTCTGCATTCCAGACCGGTATAACAAACCAAGATGGAACTATGAAATATCCTATCAGTAAAGCTGAATGGAAAACTGGTAATACAGCATATGATGCTCTGTATAATAACTGGGATGGATCATTTGAATTCAGATATGATTGTTGCGGCGATTCTAAGGATGGTTCTGCTCTTACTTCTGATGAAGCAAAAAAGAAAATACGTACAGATAACAAACAGATTTGGAGAGACTTCTATGAGTTTGTAATTACGTCTAGTGATAAAGAATTTAAAGATGGCTTGAAAGATTGGTGTATTCAGGATGCAATGCTCTATTTCTATTTAGTTACACTCAGATATAGTATGATTGACAATAGAGCCAAGAATGTTTTCCCACATTGGGCAAAACATTATATCACTCAGGAAGAAGCTACAACTATGGGTGATAAAGCTAAATATTATACTATAGATGATGATGCGGCCGCTCTGCATAATGGTTATAGATTTGATCTATGGGCATATGATATGGACACTCAGCTTGGTATTAATAATTCAGGTGAGCTGTCATTCCCATATGGTAAGGAAGATACTGACTATAAAGAAGAAGGAAATCCTTCATCTGGTTATGTTTTCAATGCTGCTGAATCTGTATTGTGGTGCAGAATACGTGATATATTTACACAAGAATTAAGAAACATGTATCAGTCTGTAGACTCTAACTGTTGGTCAGACTCCCACTTAATCAATGAGTATGAAGCATGGCAGAATCAGTTCCCAGAAGAACTTTGGAGAATCCACTATGAAAGATTATATCTGAGAACATATCGTGCTGGAACAGTAAGATTCCTTAAGGAGATGATGAATGGACGTGGAAAATATCATCTCAGACAATGGGAACGTGACCAGCATATTTATATGGGAACGAAATTCTTACATACAGATGTAAAGTCTGATCAGATTATGTTCAGATGTAATACACCTAAGAAAGTTGTAGTTAAACCAGATTATACTCTGAAAATCATTCCTTATTCTGATATGTATATTTCTGTACTTTATGGTAATTCACCAGAAACTACTCAGGTACGTGCAAAAGCCGGACAAGAATATCAGATTACTACGGACTTAACAAATATGGATGATACAGCTATTCTTATCTATGCTGCATCAAGAATTGAGGCACTAAATGACCTCTCTGCTTGTTATATTCATGATAATGATTTCTCAAAGGCTTCTAAGCTGAAAACTCTTATCATTGGTAATAATACAGCTGGATATCAGAATACTTTTATGACATCTCTTAATATGGGTAATAATACTCTTCTTGAGACTTTGGATATTCGTAATTGTCCAAATCTTACAGGATCTGTTAACCTGTCTGCATGTGAAAATCTTATTAATCTTTATGCTGATGGAACTATTGTAACATCTGTATTATTTGCTAATCATGGTAAGATTGCTCATGCTTCTCTCCCATCTTCTATCAACACTCTTACACTCAAGAACCTCAAAGACTTAACTGATCTTAAGGTTGCAGGATACGATAATTTACAGACATTTGTATGTCAGAATTCTATCGTAGATGCTCTTGCTATCTTAAATGCTGCTATTAATACTCTTCGTACCGTAACAATTACTGGTATCTCATGGAATCTTGATGATACTACGCTTCTTCTGAAATTATCAAAACTTGCCGGTATTGATGATAATGGCGCTACTACTGAGCAGTCAATTCTTACTGGATCTGTTCATATTCCTGTAGTTAGACAGCAGGAATATAAAGAATTTGTTGGTTCTGAAGATGAACCTGGAATCTGGACAGACCTTGTTCTTACTTACGATTCAATTATCACTCAGTTCAAAGTAACATTCGTCAACGACGATGAAGAAA
>ENA-UAHD01000069-UAHD01000069.1-human-gut-metagenome-genome-assembly--contig:-NODE-69-length-36440-cov-11.770043_pt1 | contig 36440 bp, 30 predicted proteins | sample MGYA00243413_ERZ654348 | MGnify/ENA primary metagenome ERZ654348 (study PRJEB26926, sample SAMN06165082) | human gut metagenome | biome: ENVO:00009003; feature: ENVO:2100002; material: ENVO:00002003... | reverse complement strand
AGATTATAAAGCCTGAAACCCCTCAAATTTTTGCACTTCTATTGAGAACTTGCCTAACACCGCAAAGAAGGATCAACTTTTTGCTGATGCTCTGACTAATGGTGATGTGTTGATTCCGGATGGCGTGAGCATCGTGAAGGCGTGCAAGTGGATTAAGGCTAAGAGTCAGCCGAAGGAAAGAATAGCCGGCTGGGACTTATTCTTCTTCGAGATGAACAAGCTGGATAAAAAAGGTGGTACGGTGATGTTTATGGGTAGTTCGCAGAAGGTACTCGACCTGATTGTGAAGCGTGCTGCCGTAGATTATCCTCACCTGAAGGTGGTGACTTATTCGCCTCCTTATAAGCCTGAGTTCTCGGATGAGGACAACAAGGCTATCATTGATGCCATCAATGCTGCCAACCCAGATTTGCTTTGGATCGGCATGACGGCTCCTAAGCAGGAGAAGTGGACTTATTCTCATTGGAATGAGTTGAACATCCATTGTCATGTGGGTACCATCGGTGCCGTCTTCGACTTCTTTGCTGGTACCGTGGAGCGTGCACCAATCTGGTGGCAGGAGCATGGCTTGGAATGGCTCTATCGCTTGATTAAGGAGCCTAAGCGTATGTGGAGAAGATATATCATTGGTAATACTTTGTTCCTCTGGAACATGGTGAAAGAGTAGTAGGGGACGAAAACCTACCCGTCCTTCCTTATCCTTAAGGAAGGCTCCACCTTTCTCGCCAAGCCTCTCTTTCCTCAGGGACTAGAGGACGTAACCGCTCCTTTTAGTCGCTCAGAACCGCTACGCTCTAAGGTTGGCGGACCATCAAAGGTCTGCGCCAGATTATGCGGGATGGGACCGCCTGGGGAGGAATTCTTAATTGGTTTATGCTGCTGATGAAAAAGTATGTTGGTAGTTCTAGGCTTGGTTTGCTATATCGTAGCTGAGAAGAATGGACAACTGTTAGTCTGTTCCTTGATGGGGGAGTAGATAATTAAGGAATTTGGAAAATCGTGAATTTCATTAAGAAAAGATATGGCTTAGGCATAGTATAATGTTTTGTATACTCTATTGGCGTTTTATAATATAAAGCACAAATTATGAAAAGTATTTCAACTTTTTCAATTCAAAAACTCTTTGGATTGTATGATTATAAAATAGCTTTTCAAGATAATGATTTAATCTTGATAGGTGAAAATGGTTCAGGTAAAACAACCATTATGAATGTTTTATTTTACTTTCTTACTAAGCAATGGGAAGAATTGGCATCTATAAATTTTAACTCGATTTCAATTAAGTTTATAGGACATGCTAAACTTTTAACTGTTACGAGAAAGGAAATAGAAGAGTTTTTAAGTTTTAGGCATGGCAGATTATACCTCTTTTCAGAAAACCAACATGTTCAAAAAATGAGTCAAAATCTAAATATGATATCAGGAGTGCTTACAAAGATATTTGAAGATTCTTTTATTTTGTATCTTCCTACATTTAGACGAATTGAGAATAAAAGACAATTAAGTGAGAAAATCACTGATGGCTTACCGCATTTTGAAGATAGCTCAGAAGAGAAAAATTATAAAATGCTTAAAGAGTTTGGTATGGATGATGTCCATATGCAAAATATGGTTTATTCAAATAGACTTAAAGATAAATATGTCAAATCGCTAAATCGTCTTAATAAACAATATCTTAATGATATATTGGAAGGTTCCTATGAAAAAGATGGTACTATATTGTTGAATTATTCTCGCGATAAACTAGTGTATGCAGTGGATTCTATAGATGTGCATTTGTTGCCTAAAAGTAATAAGGAAAGATTAAAGCGTGTATTTAATCAGATTGCTAATAAAGAAAGCGAAGAATCTACTGATAGAGAGAAAATATTGTCTCATTATTTATTATTGTTGTTGACTTCTCAGATTGATATTCAAAAACAAAGGATTGACATGAGTCTTTTTGTTTCTAGGTGCAACAAGTACCTTCATGGTAAGCATCTTGTTTTTGATGAAAATTTGCTGAGCTATAAATTGATAAATGAAGATGGAAAGGAATTGCAGCTAGATTCATTATCTTCTGGAGAAAAGCAAATCGTATCTATCTTTAGCTATCTTTGTTTGTCTTCTAATACTAATGTCTTTTTGATGATAGATGAACCTGAATTATCTCTCTCTGTTGATTGGCAAAGAACAATCCTTGAAGATATAAAGGAATGCCCTTCTTGTAAAGGACTATTTGCCGTAACGCATTCTCCTTTTGTAATATGTGATACTTTGCGTAAATATGCAAGAGGTATGGGAGAGTTTAAAAAATCTTGATGTTATGAATGAGGTTGAAAAATTACTTTCTTCTATAGACACTGCTCCTGTAGTGTATACCAACTTTTTAGAAAATTATACAAAGGAAAATTGTTATGCTTTTGTAGAAGGAGATGATGATGTCCTTTTTTATAACAGCCAATTTCAGAAATGTAATCTGACAAAAATAAAGATTATAGTTTGTGAAGGGAAACAAAAGGTAAAACAGTGTTATGAATGTTTTAATTGGAGTCGTTTTTCAAAGAAACAGATAGTATTTCTAATAGATAAAGATTTATCTGATATAATAGATGATCCTAATGACTTTTCAGATGAAAATGTTTATAAGACACCTATGTATGCAATAGAAAACATTATTGCATCTTCAGAAAATTTTGAGAATACTCTTTCAGCATTAGGCTTTTATAATCTTCGTGATCAGCAGATAGAAAGATTACGACATGACTTTCTTGTAGAAAAGGAAACTTTTGAAGAAAAGATGTTGTTAGTCATGGCTATAATTATCAGATGGAAAAGTAAGCATATTAAACCTGCTAATTATAATAATGTAAAAGTTAAGGATTTTTGTCATATATCTGATGATTGGCATGTCGTTTTCCTATCTGATCAAGAAATTATTGAAAAAGTCTATAAGGCTAGTCAGGTAGATTTAGGAGAGTATGATGCAGAAGTAATTTCTAAGATAAGGAATGAAATTCATGAAAAAAGGCATAAGATAATAAGGGGAAAATATGTAGTGTCTCTCTATTTAGATTATTGTAATGCTATTGCGAAAAGACATCATAGTAAGCATCTTCTTGATCAAAGTAACGATATCATCTTATCTTCAATTGTATGCAAAGGGAAAAACCTTCTTCAAGTAAGTGATTATTATCGCGTCTTGTCGACAATGTGTCCCCTTTTGCCGTGTTTTTGTGAATTTGTAAATAGAACAGTAATGCAGTATAAGAAAATAGCGAGCTAAACAAATGGAAACGGTAAAAGTATTAAATATAGATATTCAGAACATTACTCGTCAGGAACTTTTGGAGAACCTGAAGGAGGGTGTTCTTGTGACTCCTAATCTTGACATCTGATAAAACTTCGGAAGGCAAGGAGTTTTATGATGTGTATCAGAAGTCTGAATGGGTGGTGTGTGACAGTAAGATACTCTACCTGTTCGGTAAGTTGTTGAAGAATCCAATCAAGGAAGCGGTTCCAGGGTCTAACTTCTTCACCTCTTATTATATGTATCATAAGGATGATGTTGACTGCAAGTTCTTCTTGCTTGGTGCCAAGGAGGGTATTTTACTTTCTTCGGAAGAACTTACATAGCAAGGCTATCGGAAGGAGGATGATAGCTGCTATGTAGGATAATATGATGTGTATGGCTTGTTTCATGCGTGCAAAAGTACAACTTTATGTTGAAACAACAAAAGATTTTCTTTGATTTCTTGCGATTCTGCATTGGCTCTGCTGATGAAATACCTTCTTCCTTGAAGGAGGCGGATTGGAAGGAGCTATATGCTATCGCCAAGAAGCAATGTCTGGTGGGTGTTCTCTTTGATGGTATCAAGAAGTTGCCTGCTGAACATGTAGGGATGGAGAAGGAACTGCTGCTTCAATGGATGGCGGAAAGCCAGATGTTGGAGAAAGCGAATGTTCGGCTGAATGATGCTGCCATCCAGGTTTCTGAGTGGTTCCGGAAGAAGGGATTCAGAACCTGTATCCTAAAAGGGCAGGGAAATGCCTTGATGTATCCGAATCCTTATTCCCGGACTCCTGGCGATATTGATATCTGGGTGGAAGGTGGAGATAAACGGGTCATCTCCTTTGTCCGTTCTATCTCGCCTCATGAAAAGGCGTGCTATCACCACATAGAGTTCCCATCGTATAAGGGTGTGGAGGTTGAAGTGCATTATCGGCCTAGCTTCCTGCTGTGCTTCTGGCATAACAGAAAGCTTCAGAAATATTATGAGAGGGTGAAGGAGGAGCAGTTCTCGCATCGGGTGATGTTGGGAGAGCAAGGGGAGATTGCGATTCCGATGGTGGAATTCAATCTCATCTTCCAGTTGACTCATATCTTCTCGCATTTGATGAATGAGGGGATTGGGTTAAGGCAACTGGTGGATTATTACTATGTTCTTTGCGAATTTTATAAAGTCTATCAAAATTCTTCGAATCCCTCCGTCTCCCTTTCCAAAGGGAGCTCCACTTTTTCCCCAAGCCCCTCTTCCTCAGGAAGCGGGGATGTAACCGCACCTTCTCGGTGCTCGGAACCGCTACGCTCTAAGGATGGCGGACCATCAAAGGTCTCGCCAGATTGTGCGGGATGGGACCGCCTTACTGATGCTTGCTTGCGGCCTGCTGATGGGCTTACTGCTACTTGCTTGCGAGCTGGTGATGGATTGGGGGCTACTTGCTTGCGACCTGCTGATAGACTTGCTGATGGGGCTGCTGATAGGCTTGGTGCTACTTGCTTGCGACCTGCTGATGAACTTGCTCCTATACAAGTATTGGTGAATGTGGACATCTTCTCGGAGGGATTTGACTGCCCGGATGTAGAGTTTGTGCAGTTGGCACGACCTACATTGTCGCTTGCTAAGTATCTGCAGATGGTGGGACGAGGATTGCGAGTGGCTAAGGGGAAGAAGAACTGCGTGATTATAGATAACGTGGGACTGTATCGAGTGTTCGGATTGCCTTCGCAAGTTTGGAACTGGAATGCGATGTTCGAGGGAAAACTGAGAGTTGGCAAGAAAAAAGAGACTCCGAAGGAAAGAGAGTATTTCCTGATGAACGAGAAGCAAGACAGTATTCAGATTCATCCAGACTCGGAAATGATGATGGTGATGAGCCATGAAGAATTGCTCCAAACACTACAGTATCGTGAGTTTGTGGATAGCAAAGGGGAGTTTGCCATCATCAAGCTGTCTGATGGAAAGATGACGGTAGTGAACCGACAAGGAGAACAAGTTCTGGAGCCAGGCGATTACTATGACATGAAACTGTTGGATGGCAACATCCTGTTCTACCGACCTCGCAGAAAGGCGAAATGCTATTATGACCTGTTGGCAAAAGCTGTCATCGACGATGGCACTAACGTAGCAGAAACTCCCCATGTTGTCAACATAAAAGGATGGGAGTTTATAGAATATAACGACATCTTCATGTCTCGAACCCAAGAAGATTTTTCTCTGCCCTATCATCCTTCTCAATATGATTTTCTGAATTATGGGTACTACATGATATTCAGATTCAGACCTTCTGCTCCCGGTTGTCAGGTATGGTACTATGGTGAGGGTGATGAAGGGAAGATGCGCATGAGCAATGAAGAGAGCAGGAATGTATGTTTCCTGCGTAATGATTACGAACATGTGTATTGGTTATGTGCAGTCCTGTATGGTGAACGTATCGTTGTCATGGACAGCAAAGAGGACTACTACCTGGTGGATTCAAATTTGAAGAAGACCTATATAGGATGCAATCATCCAAAGAATGAAAATGAAAATTTGAATTTTGTGATGCCTCGCCTTGGCAAGAAATACTATCATGAGGCGATGTTGCAAAAGAAGGAAATGGAAGCAAACGAGATGCTTCTTTTACATGAAAAGTCAGAGGCTGGACATGTGGAATTGTATCAAGCAGGAAAGAAATGGGGCGTGAAGGTAGATGGTAAAGTTATCGTGCCACCCCTCTACTGCAGTATAGCGCAACCTGTCGGTGCCTATTGCGCCTTTGAAGAGATTCCCAGACATTGGGGCGTTATGACATTGAAAGGAAAAGTGATTGTTGATGCCAAATATGAGAAGGTGGAGATTCGTGACAATGGAATCGCCATCGTAACAGGTATCACGGGAAAAACACAGACAATCAAGCTTTTAAAGGTAAAAGAGTAAAAAGGTAAAAAAGTAAAAGAGTAAAAAAGTAAAAGAGTAAACAGGCCGATGTGAACAAGCGTTCATGTCGGTCTGTTTTTTGTTTATGTAAATCAGGAAATAAAAAAGCGGAGCGTGATTTCACAACCACACTCCGCGCAAACTTAAACAACCAATAAAAGAAATAGATTGATCGTTCAATTGTTATATCTGATGAAGAGTAGCTCTTGTTAGAGCTTTGTTTTTTTATCTGTCAGAAATATGTCTTATCTATTTTGAAGACATTGCTGATTAGCGGATGAACAGGAGTTCACGATACTTAGGCAAGGTCCAGAGCTCATCGGCTACTGTCAACTCCAACTTATCAATCTGATAACGGATTTCCTCCATCTTTGGAGCTACCGTGTCATGATAAGCTATCGCCTTATCGTGCTCATTCTCAATCTTGTTGGCTACCTTGCGGGCATTAACCAACTCCTCAACACCGGTCTCGATAATCTGAGTGCGCTCAGCAATCTTCTTGATGATATTGATGTTGCGGGCTGTCAACTTCTTGCCTTCCTCGTCGCCGAAGATATCAATCATATTCTCCACATTCTTAGCCAACTGGCTCTGATAGTGAGTAGCCACAGGGATGATGTGGTTCATGCTCAAGTCGCCCATTACACGAGCCTCAATCTGAATCTTCTTGGTGTAGGTCTCCCATTTCACCTCGTTACGGGCTTCCAACTCGTTCTTCTTCATGACGCCCATATCCTCGAACATCTTGATAGTGGCTGGGTCGAGATAACGCTCGAAAATCTTTGGACAACTCTTCTCGCAGTCCAAACCACGCTTGGCAGCTTCCTCTACCCACTCATCTGAGTAACCATTGCCGTCGAAACGGATTGGCTTGCAGGTCTTCAAATCCTGACGAACGATATCGATGATGGCAGATGTCTTGTCCTCACCCTTGGCAATCAACTCATCCACACGCTTCTTGAAGTCGGTCAAAGCCTCGGCTACGGCGGTGTTCAATACGATCATTGCTGATGCACAGTTAGCCTCAGAACCTACGGCACGGAACTCGAAACGGTTACCGGTGAAGGCGAATGGTGATGTACGGTTACGGTCGGTGTTATCAATCATCAACTCTGGAATCTCAGGGATATCCAACTTCATGCCCTGCTTGCCAGCTACGGTGAAGAGATCCTTCTTGTCGGCTTTCTCAATGTGCTCGAGAAGGTCGGTCAGCTGCTTGCCGAGGAATGAAGAGATGATTGCTGGAGGTGCCTCGTTGGCGCCCAGACGATGCGCATTGGTTGCACTCATGATAGATGCCTTGAGCAAACCGTTGTGCTTGTATACACCCATCAAAGTCTCTGTGATGAAGACTACGAAACGGAGGTTATCCTCTGGTGTCTTGCCAGGACCATGGAGCAGGATGCCGGTATCTGTAGCGAGACTCCAGTTGTTGTGCTTACCGGAACCGTTGATGCCTGCGAATGGCTTCTCATGGAGAAGTACGCGGAAACCGTGATGGCGAGCTACCTTCTTCATCAAGCTCATCAGGAGCATGTTGTGGTCAACGGCAAGGTTGGTCTCCTCGAAGATAGGTGCCAACTCAAACTGGTTTGGTGCTACCTCGTTGTGACGGGTCTTGCAAGGAATACCGAGTTCAAGAGCCTGGATTTCCAAATCCTTCATGAATGCCTGAACACGCTCTGGGATGGCGCCGAAGTAGTGGTCGTCCATCTGCTGGTTCTTTGCCGAATCGTGACCCATCAGGGTGCGGCCTGTCAGCATCAGGTCAGGACGTGCTGCATACAAGCTTTCATCTACCAGGAAGTACTCCTGCTCCCAACCGAGATTGGAAATAACTTTCTTGACATCTGGGTTGAAGTAGTGGCAAACCTCTGTTGCTGCTACGTTTACTGCGTGCAATGAACGGAGCAATGGAGCTTTATAGTCGAGTGCCTCACCTGTGTAAGAGATGAAGACGGTAGGGATACAGAGTGTATCGTCGATGATAAATACAGGAGATGTTGGATCCCATGCAGAATAACCGCGTGCCTCGAAGGTAGAGCGGATACCGCCAGATGGGAAAGATGATGCATCAGGCTCCTGCTGAACGAGCAACTTGCCTGAAAATTCCTCGATCATACCACCCTTGCCATCATGCTCGATGAAGGCATCGTGCTTCTCGGCAGTACCTTCTGTCAATGGCTGGAACCAGTGAGTGTAGTGGGTTACGCCATTCTCGTCAGCCCACTGCTTGATGCCTTTGGCTACGGCGTTGGCGATGTTACGGTCGAGACGTGCTCCGTTGTCGATGACGTCTATCAGTTTCTCATAGACATCTGCAGGGAGATACTTGTACATCTTCTGTCGGTTGAATACCTTCTTTCCGAAGAATTCACTTGGTCGCTCGCTAGGAGCGGTTACCTCAACAGGCTTTCTCTTGGAAGCCTCTGAAACAGCTTCAAATCTTAAGTTGCTCATACCTTATATAATTTAAAATTTCTGATTTTCAATGTTTTTATAATCTGTTGGAATGTTTATTTTCCCAGCCATTTGGCAATTCTCTCCATGGCTTCCTTGCAGTCCTCATGCTCGCCGAAGGCGGTGAGTCGGATGTAGCCTTCGCCCGATGGACCGAAGCCGACACCTGGAGTACAGACTACGCTGGCACCATAAAGCATCTCTTCGAAGAATTTCCAGCTTGGCGTGTTGTTTGGCGTCTTCACCCAGAGATAAGGTGCATTCTCGCCGCCATATACTCTCAAGCCGAGTTTCTGGAGTTCTGCTCTCATGAAGTGGGCATTCTCCATATAGTAATTGATGGTTGCCTTCACCTGTTCCTTACCCTCAGGGGTGTAGATGGCTTCGGCAGCACGCTGGCTGATATAGCTTGTACCATTAAACTTGGTGCACTGGCGGCGGTCCCAGATAGGATTCAATGCCACTTCCTCACCTGCCAATGTCTTTGCCTTCAACTCTTTAGGAACGATGGTGTAACCACAACGCACACCGGTGAATCCGGCAGTCTTCGAATAACTGTGGAATTCTATCGCTACCTTTCTGGCACCACGAATCTCGTAGATAGAATGAGGAATTGATGGGTCGGTGATATATGCCTCGTAGGCTGCATCATAGAGGATGATGCTCTCGTTCTTGATAGCATAGTTTACCCATTTTCTGAGTTCTTCTTTCGAGATGACCGTACCCGTTGGGTTGTTTGGATAACAGAGATAAATCATGTCCACACGGTGGTCTGGAATCTGAGGGATGAAGTCATCGCTCTCATCGCAAGGCATGTAGGTTACATTGCTCCACTTGCCGTTCTCGAAGACTCCGGCTCTACCTATCATCACGTTAGAGTCTATATAAACCGGATAAATCGGGTCGGTAACGCCGATGTTGTTATCCCATCTCAAAATCTCCTGGATATTTCCCGTATCGCTCTTGGCTCCATCGTTTACGAATACCTCGTTGGCGTCAAGATGAATGCCACGTGGCAGGAAGTCGTTCTTGATGATAGCCTCTCGGAGGAAGTCGTAGCCTCGCTCCGGACCGTAGCCTCTGAAAGAAGCCTGCTCAGCCATCTCGTCTACAGCCTTGTGCATCGCCTTGATGACGGCAGGGCAGAGAGGCTGGGTTACGTCACCGATGCCCAAACTGATTACACGCTGCTTTGGATGTGCAATCTTGTAGGCGTTCACCTTCTTTGCGATGTCGGCAAACAAGTAGTTGTTGGCCAACTTCAGGAAATGTTCATTAACTAATGCCATATTTTGTTTCTCCTTTTATTTGTGGTCATTATCGACCATTTGTTATTTAAGTTTGCTCTTATTTATAATTCAATTTCTCCTTCGAATGAGAAGGCTGCAGGTCCCGTCATGTAAACATGATCATCAGCCTCGCTATATTCTATTTCCAGCGTTCCGCCATCCATCACGATACTGCTTTTTCTGCCGGTACGGTTGGTAAGGGCTGCGGCTACGGCTGTGGCACAGGCTCCTGTTCCGCAAGCCATTGTTATTCCGCTTCCCCTTTCCCAAACTCGTGTCCTTATGGCGTCTGTGTCAGTTACTTGTGCAAATTCTATGTTGCATCTCTGGGGAAATGCCTTGTCTCTTTCCAGGATTTTACCATAGTGGGCGATGTCGATGGTGTCGATGTCATCCACGAAGGTAACGAAATGCGGATTACCCATGCAAACATAGGTGCCTTCAAATTTTCTGCCGTCAGCTTCGAGCACCGAAGGGCCTATGAATTGCTCGGGATTTTCAAGTTCGGGTTTCAGCATGTCTACTGTTACCGATTCCACAACTTCTTTATTATCCTGAAGATGAAGTTTCAATATCTTGATACCCGAAAGCGTTTCCAGTCGGATGGTGTCCTTTCGGGTCAATCCCTTTTCGTAAAGATACTTACCGATGCATCGGCTTGCATTGCCGCACATCATCGCTTCTGAACCATCGGCGTTGAAGATGCGCATCGAATAATCTGCTCTTCTGCTGTCTTGCGGCTTTCCGATGAGAACCAGTCCATCGCTTCCTATGCCTGTGTGGTAAGCACTCCAGGCAATGGCCGCCTTCTCTGGGTCAGGGATGTCGTATTGTTGGGTATCTACATATATATAATCGTTACCCGCTCCCTGCATCTTTGTAAAATGAACTGTTTCTTTCATCTGCGTTGTTCTTTATGTTTGAATACTCTTCTTTTATCTCTCATGTCTTATCTCTTTTGAGATTTGACTTTTTGCTAGTCTTTCGAATATTTCGATGACTATTTGTTTGATTTCGGTTGCAAAGGTACGACGATTTGTTGAAATATGCAAGAAAATATATACAGAAATCTTGATTATTTTTTCGCAATCTTACAATTTGTGTTATAAAAATGCTTTCTGCCTTACAAATTGTAAGGAGAATATGATAAGCCTCGATAAATTTAAAATGTTCGATAAAAAGTGAAAGCGAAATGTTTTTGTTTTCTTTAAAATGCTGATAAAATGTATTAATTTTGCAGCCGAAAACGAACATAGTGTAAAAGAAAGGCTTGATTTGGATGGCAACCAATGAAGGTCCGTTTTCGAAAAGAGACAATCAATAGAAGTATTAACACATTATTAATTATTAAAGGATTATGAAGAAGATTGAGGCAATTATCCGCAAGTCTAGATTCGAGGATGTCAAGAAGGCGCTTTTAGCAGCAGACATCGAGTGGTTCTCTTATTACAATGTAAGAGGTGAGGGTAAAATGCGCCAGGCTCGCATTTACCGTGGTGTGATGTACGATACCAGCAGCATCGAGCGTGTGCTCCTGAACATCGTGGTTCGTGACAAGAATGTGGAACCAACCATCGCCGCTATCCAGGGCGCTGCACAGACAGGTGAAGTAGGAGATGGCAGAATCTTCGTGATTCCTGTACTCGATACGGTAAGAATCAGAACCGGCGAGCGAGGCGACATTGCATTGTATAATGCTGAGAAAGAGGAATAATTTAAAATGTTGAATGTTAAGTGTTGAATGTTGAATTAGGCATTCTTACTTATCTTTAATAAATATTATTTAGTATTCTAATTTAACTATAAGATATAAGTATGAGCAGTTTATTATTAACTACACTTGATACGGGTAACACAGCGTGGATGATCATGGCAACCATCTTGGTGCTTTTGATGTCAATCCCGGGTATAGCACTTTTTTATGGTGGTTTGGTGCGCCAGAAGAATATTCTCAGCATCCTGATGCAGACGGTATTCATCGTGGCAGTAGTCAGTCTGATATGGGTAGCCTTCGGTTATTCCTGGGCATTCTCTACAGAATATGCCGATTCGGGCAATCCTCTGGCTTGCGTCATCGGTGGTTTCGATAAATGTTTCCTCCACGGCATCGGTTTGGAAGCCATCATGCCTACAGGCATTCCGGAACTCACCTTTGCAATGTTCCAGTGCATGTTCGCCCTCATTACTCCAGCCTTGATTCTCGGTGCTTTTGCCGAGCGTGTGAAGTTCAGCGGATATGTACTTTTCACCATCCTCTGGGTTATTATCGCTTATCTTCCAATGGCTCACTGGGTATGGGGTGGCGGTTTCCTGCAGGAGATGGGAGCCATCGACTTTGCGGGTGGTACCGTGGTTCATATCAATGCCGGTGTAGCCGCTCTGGTCATGGCACTCTGTGTAGGCAAGCGTGATGATTACCGTGCAGGTCATCCTATCACACCTCACAACATCACCTTCGTGTTCATGGGTATGTCATTCCTCTGGTTGGGATGGTTCGGTTTCAATGCCGGTAGCGGATTGGCAGCCGATGGTCTGGCAGCCAATGCCTTCTTTGTAACTCATATCGCAACAGCAGCGGCAGCCACCACCTGGATGCTCATCGACTGGATTGTCAACAAGAAGCCAACTACAGTAGGTGCTTGTACCGGTGCTGTAGCCGGACTGGTAGCCATCACTCCTGCAGCCGGCAGTACCGATATTTTCGGAGCTTTCTGCATCGGTATCATTTCCACCATCGTCTGCTTCTTCATGGTAGCTGTAGTAAAGGAGAAGTTCAAGTATGATGATGCTCTCGATGCCTTTGGTGTTCATGGTATGGGTGGTATCCTAGGTTCTATCCTCACCGGTGTCTTCGCCACTCAGTATGTAACAGGAGCCGAAGGCGTACAGGGTGCCCTCTACGGCGACTGGCATCAGCTTTGGGTTCAGGTTGTAGCCACCGTGGTAAGCATCATCTACAGCGTAGTAGTTACCTACATTATCTTCAAGGTAGTAGATAAGAGTGTAGGTGTACGTGTTGACAAGCGAGTAGAGGAGGAAGGTCTCGACATCTACGAGCATGGTGAGAGTGCTTATAGCAACTAAGATAGAGAATGAATATATGTATAACACCTTGGCTGTATGTTTTGTATGGTCAAGGTGTTTTCTATTATAATAATGTGTAAACCTGATTTTGCCTAAATTCTTCTTGTTATTTTATCATTTGCCTGCTTTTTTATGTTAAATCTTATAAATAATTAGTTACAAAGTCAGTTCTTTTTATTATATTTGTCAACAAATTAAAGCGTAGACAATTATGATTAATGAATCATTTTCTATAAGATTGCGGGAAGCGCGACAGATGATGGGGCTCAGCATGGATAAACTCGTAGAGCGAACCAACGGAGCCATCACCAAGCAGAGTATCTCCCGATATGAGAAAGGCATCATGCGCCCTAAGCGTGATGCCCTGCAAGCCATAGTCAAAGCCCTCAATATCAGCGAGGAATATTTCGAAGGAACCAATCTCAAGATAGATATGCCTATGCTCCGTACCACCTCCAATGGCAAGTTGTCCGAAGACGAGTTGCAATCCCTTGAAGCAAAACTCTCTTTTTGGGCAGAGCAGTATCTAGCCAAGGAGAAAGAAGCGGGTTTTCCTACCCGGTTCAAGAATCCGATAAAAGGCACCAAGGTATCAACCCTTGAAGATGCCATCCATGCTGCCGACCTTCTTCGTGAAAAGTGGCATTGCGGTGATGGACCCATTGCCAGTATCCTGAGACTCCTGGAAAGAAAAGGTATCATGATACTTGCTGCTACTCTCCCGGATTATGTTTTCGGAATGAGCACCTGGGCTGATAAGAAGCATCCGCTGATGATTCTCGATTTCAATCCGGAAAAGAGTAGCGTAGAGAAACTTCGTTTCACGGCAGTTCATGAACTGGCTCATCTGCTTCTCCTCTTCCCGGAAGATAGTCCGCTGAGGTTGGAGAAGCGTTGTGATCTCTTTGCCAGTTTCTTTCTTCTTCCTAAATTGGCGCTTATCGAAGAGTTGGGTTCCAAGAAACGTGAGAAGATAACGCTGGAGGAGATGATCGACATCAAGGAACTGTATGGCGCATCTCTAGCCGCTTCCATCATCGCCGCCAGAGATTACGGCATCATCACCACCGAGTATAAACGGGCATGGTATGCCGAGCATATAGAGCCTAATCCCCGTGAAATAGGTAATGGCCACTATGTATTTCCCGAGACATTGGGAAGGGAGAAGAGAGTCAATTCGATAGTAGATTCGTGAATGTTGAATGTCGGTGTAAATGTCAGCATTTGATGATATTTAAAATAGGAAATACTAATTCTTAATAGTGTTAGATATGAAGCAAAATAATAATGAACAAATCGTCTTCGAAATGTTCGAAGAGGTTGCAACCGAAAGCATCGCTGAGGCTCGGAATGCATACACCTATGAAGAAATTGATGGGTGCTATCAGGAGGCGAAAGAGATTGCTGATAAGGCAAGGATGAACTTGCTGGAGAAAATGGGAGGTACATAAAAAACAAAACTCCCACCGAGGCGGGAGTATAGGTTTTACACCTTCGGCAATTACTGCCTTATTGTGATAAGATGTAGGAAATCTTATTTTCTACTGCAAATATAATACAAAATATTTGTTTATCCAATAAAAAGGTTGTAATTTTACAGAAAATTAATAATTAAGTATATAAAATAATACTGATATGACTAAAATACTAGGAATTGATACTGGTACCAATAGTCTTGGATGGGCTATTGTAGAAAAGAAGGCGGATGAATATCATTTGCTGGATAAAGGTGTGAACATCTTTCAGGAAGGTGTTAAAATAGAAAAAGGCATAGAGTCTTCTAAAGCAGCTGACCGTACGGCTCATAAGGCATCAAGAGTCAGAAACTATCGTATTAAATTACGTAAGATACGTCTGCTTCGTATTTTAAGTGATGCGCATTTGTGTCCACCGCTTTCTAAGGTTGAACTTTCTGCTTGGAGACTCAAAAAAGAGTATCCTAAGAACGACTTGTTTATGCAATGGCAAGGTACTGATGATGAATCAGAAAAGACGCCATACGCTTATAGACATAAGTGTCTTCATGAGTGTCTAGACTTCAGCAGTATGACTGATAGGTATATTTTGGGGCGTGCTTTTTATCACATGATTCAGCGTCGTGGCTTTTTGAGCAATCGTAAAGATCAGAGTGGTGATGATACTGGAAAAGTAAAAGAAAGTATCAGCAACTTGACTCAGGAGATGCATGATGATGGGTATGAATATTTAGGTGATTATTTCTATTCTCTCTATAATAAAGGAGAGAAAATTCGCAATCATTATACTGCACGAAATGAACATTATCTGGCAGAGTTTAAGGCTATTTGTGAAAAGCAGAAGTTAGATAAGAATCTTGGTCCAGAGATAGTACGTCAAATAGAAAAAGCCATTTTTGATCAGCGACCATTAAAGTCACAAAAGGGACAAGTGGGCAAATGTGTGTTTGAGAAGAACAAAACGAAATGTCCTTCTTCACATCCTATGTATGAGGAGTTTAGAATGCTCTCTTTTATCAATAATATTAAAATTCAGACACCAAATGATTCAGCTTTACGCCCTTTGTCTGCAGAAGAGCGAGAACTTATTATGCCTTTGTTCTTCCGCAAATCAAAGAAACAGTTTGATTTTGAAGATATAGCAAAGAAATTGGCTCCAAAGAAACATTATGGCTTTTACAAAAAAAGTTCTGATGCAGAAATGCCATATCTTTTCAATTACCCTATGGATACATCTGTTTCTGGTTGTCCTGTAACTGCCGCTTTAAAAGATATCTTTGGAGATAATTGGATTGATTCTCTTTGCGAAACCTATACGCTAGCCGAGGGTAAAAGTCGTTTGAATGTAGTCAATGATATTTGGCATGCATTGTTCTTCTATACAGATGAAACGAAACTTGCAGAGTTTGGCAAGAATCGTCTGCAATTGGATGATGAAGAAGCAAAGAAGTTTTGTGAGATATCTTTGCCAAGTGATTATGCGTCTTTAAGTTTGAAGGCTATCTGTAAGATTCTTCCTTATCTTAGAAAAGGCTTGATTTATTCTCACGCCGTATTCTTGGGTAACTTATGTGAAGTGATGCCGCAATACGAATGGAATATGGAGGAAATGCGTAATGCAGCCATTGATAATATTATCTATGAAATGAATCAGATTGATTCTAAAGATGCACGTACTTTCGAGGTGTGTATCAAGGAGTATCTGAAGGAGCAGTATCATGTATCTGATGAGAAACTCCAGAAACTATACCATCCTTCTATGATGGAAATGTATCCTAGAGTGCAACGCACCAATAATCATGGTGTTTATCAGCTTGGTTCACCTCGAATTGATAGTGTGCGTAATCCAATGGCTATGCGTTCTATGTTCAGATTGCGTAAATTGGTAAACCGCTTGTTGGAGGAAGGTAAGATAGATCAAGATACAGAAATTCATATTGAGTTTGCTCGTGAATTGAATGATGCTAATAAGCGTAATGCTATTGCTGCATACACAAAAGAAAATCAAAACAAGAATGATGAGGCTCGCAAGAAAATAAGAAATCTCTTTAAGGCAGAAACGGGAAATGATATAGAACCAACTGATGCAGATGTCTTGAAATATGTTCTCTGGGAAGAACAGGGGCACATCTGTTTATATACGGGTAAGCAAATACGGATATCAGACTTTGTTGGAGCTAATCCAAAGTTTGATATAGAGCATACTATTCCTCGTAGTGTAGGTGGCGACAGTACAAGAATGAATTTGACACTTTGTGATAGTCGTTTCAATAGAGAAGTCAAGAAAACTAAGTTGCCAACAGAATTGCCTAACCATGATGAAATTATGGCACGTATTAATGACTGGAGAGAAAAGTATGAGTCTCTTGATGGTCAAATTCGTAGACAAAAGAAGATGTCAAAGGGAGCAACTACTAAAGATCAAAAGGATGCGATCATTCGTAAACGGCATCTTTTAGAATTGCAACGCGATTACTGGCGAGGTAAGTATTTACGTTTCACGATGGAAAGTGTACCTGATGGATTTAGTCGTCGTCAAGGTACTGATATCAGCGTGATTTCTAAATATGCACGTCTTTATTTGAAATCCCTTTTCAAGCATGTCTATACCGTTAAAGGTATTGCGACTTCTGATTTTAGAAAGATTTGGGGTATCCAAAAGGTATATAGTCAGAAGGAACGTGTAAATCATGTTCATCATTGTATTGATGCCATCGTTATTGCATGTATCGGCTTAGATGAATATAATAAGTTGGGAGCATACTATCATGATGAAGAAAATCATGAATGGTATGGTATGTCCAAGGCTTATTTTAAAAAGCCTTGGTCTACATTTGTTGAGGATGTTGAGAAGGTGCAAGATGAAATAATGGTTTATCATTACACACCAGACAATATGCCAAAGCAAGGACGCCGTAGAATTCTTATTGATGGGAAAAAGGTTTTAGCTAAAGGTGATGCTGCAAGAGGATCATTGCATAACGATACTTACTATGGAGCTATAGAGAGTGATGGTGTCGTAAAATACGTTAAGCGTATAAATTTTGCATCAATGAAGGAGAATGATGTCAAAAATATCGTGGATGATACAGTAAGAGGTATAATTGAAGCTGCTATTAATGAGAAGGGCTTCAAAGAAGCGATGTCTGGTACAATATGGATGAATGAAGAGAAACAAATACCAATTAAAAAGGTAAGATGCTATACTCCTTCTGTTACTAAGCCTTTGAATATTCGCCAACAGCGAGATGTTTCATCAAAAGAATACAAGCAACAATATCATGTCACCAATGATAGCAACTATTTGCTTGCATTGTACATTGGTAAGGATAAAAAGGGTAAGGAAAAGCGTGAATTTGAGATAATAAATATGTTGCAAACTGCACAATATTTTAAAACAAGTAATGACAAAGTCGCTGTTGGAAAAAATATTGTGCCGTTGAAGAGTGAACATGATTATCCATTTGCATATTCTTTAAAGATAGGAACAATGGTACTTCTTTACGAAAAATCTCCAAATGAGATATGGGATGCTTCTCTTATGGATAATAACAAACGTCTCTATAAAGTTGTGGGATTATCTGCAATGAGAATGAAAGGACGAAATGTTGACTATGCAACAATAAAGTTGAAACATCATGAGGAGGCTCGTCTAAGTACAGAACTTAAAGTGAAAAATGGCGCATTTAAGCAAGGAGAAGAATTGCGCCCTTCAATAATTATGCTTCATACTCAGCTCAATGCCTTAGTTCAAGGCTATGATTTCGAGATTAATGAATTAGGTGAAATTAAAAGATTAAGATAAAAATGATATGATTAAGCAGACATTGTTCTTTTCAACTCCAGTTTGTCTTTCACTCAAGAATTGCCAGATTGTAATCTCTTGGAAAGATAGCGACGACAAGGTAACACGCCCTATAGAAGATATTGGGTGTGTTGTCTTGGAAAATCAAATGATAAACATTACTTTGCCGCTTCTCAACGAGTTGGTAAAGAATAATGTTGCTGTTATCTTATGTGATAACAAGATGATGCCAACATCTATGTTGCAAAGCTTAGATGCTAATACAACGCAAGCTGAAAGTTTAAAATTTCAGCTTGCTGTTAGTGAGCCCATGAAAAAGCAGGCCTGGAAACAGATTATAGAGTCAAAAATAGCAAATCAATCCGCAGTCTTGGGACTTGCTGGTAAGAAAAAAGATATTCTCAAACCTTATTATAATAATGTTAAGAGTGGAGATTCAGACAATAGGGAGGGATTAGCGGCAAAGGTGTATTGGAATAGCCTTTTCGGTAACTCCTTTAAAAGAGAAAGGGATGGATGTCCGCCTAATGCTCTTCTAAATTATGGCTATGCTATATTACGTGCAGCTGTTGCACGTGCTTTGTTAGGTTCTGGTTTACTTCCGAATTTGGGTATCTTCCATAAAAGCAGATATAATGCTTTTCCTTTAGCTGATGATGTTATGGAACCATATCGGCCATTTGTAGATGAAATCGTTTATCGACTTTATGGCAAAGGAATTTCCGAATTGAATAAAGAATCAAAGCCTGAGATAATGCGTATGTTGAATTGTGATGTCAATATAGGGAAGGTTAAACGACCTTTGCAGATAGCTTTGACCATAACAACTGCCTCTCTTGTTAAATATTATTCTGGAGAAATAAAAAAACTTTCCTTACCTATTATGACATGACTGAAGATAGACTAAATGCTTATCATATAATGTGGTTATTTGTGTTTTTCGATTTACCTGTTACTACGAAAAAAGAGATGAAGGCTGCTTCTCTTTTTCGTAAAAACTTGGAGAAAGATGGTTTCTCTATGATGCAATTTTCTGTCTATATCCGTCATTGTGCATCAAGGGAAAGTTTGGAAGTGCATGTAAAACGGGTAAAATCTTTGCTTCCGGAGGCTGGAAAAGTAAGTTTGTTAAGTGTAACAGATAAGCAATATGGAGATATCTATAACTTCTGGGGTAAGCCCAAAAGTATTAATAAGAGTAAAATATCGAAAAAAGTTATCAGCGAACCTATTCAATTGGAGTTTTTTTAGTACTTTTGCATTAGAAATTATATCCTACTCACCATTTCTTATTAGATAGAGTGTTTGTTATGCGCTGAAAATCAGTATGTTCAAATCTGTAGGTTGTGGTTTGATGTAGGAATCAAAAGATATACAACAAGCCATTGACGGCATTATTGATTCTATGGTTGTGGTTTGATGTAGGAATCAAAAGATATACAACACAATCTAAAGGTTTCTTTGGCCTTCGCAAGTTGTGGTTTGATGTAGGAATCAAAAGATATACAACTTTAATTTGAACACCTTAAAGGCGCATCCGGTTGTGGTTTGATGTAGGAATCAAAAGATATACAACGTAAGTAACGGGTCCGTACTCAGATGCGAGTTGTGGTTTGATGTAGGAATCAAAAGATATACAACCCGCTAGCGGCTGAATTGTTTGTGCGGTGGTTGTGGTTTGATGTAGGAATCAAAAGATATACAACACTTGTTCCCTTCGAACATTGGCTATCAGAGTTGTGGTTTGATGTAGGAATCAAAAGATATACAACTGCTGGTTCAATATATTTTGATGGTTCTGGGTTGTGGTTTGATGTAGGAATCAAAAGATATACAACACCAAAGGCTAGTGTTTTTCATAGGTATTAGTTGTGGTTTGATGTAGGAATCAAAAGATATACAACAAATCTCTTGCCAACTCATCCGAGTCGAAGGTTGTGGTTTGATGTAGGAATCAAAAGATATACAACAAGTCACGGCTGATTACATCGTAGCCATGAGTTGTGGTTTGATGTAGGAATCAAAAGATATACAACGAAACCATAGTTCGAACATTCTGCAAAGTAGTTGTGGTTTGATGTAGGAATCAAAAGATATACAACAGATATTATATCCATATAGGAAAAACGCAGTTGTGGTTTGATGTAGGAATCAAAAGATATACAACTTGGTAATTTTTAGAACGGACAATACCGTCGTTGTGGTTTGATGTAGGAATCAAAAGATATACAACTGATGAGCCGCATAAAGCAACGATTTTAAGTTGTGGTTTGATGTAGGAATCAAAAGATATACAACGAAGGCTGATGGTTGCATTGGCGGTCTGAAGTTGTGGTTTGATGTAGGAATCAAAAGATATACAACATCTGCAAGTCTTCACCAATAGGAGAGACGTTGTGGTTTGATGTAGGAATCAAAAGATATACAACGCCCTAGAATCAGGGCAGGACGTAAGCGAGTTGTGGTTTGATGTAGGAATCAAAAGATATACAACTTGAGTACGTGAGAATGTCACTGCTTTACGTTGTGGTTTGATGTAGGAATCAAAAGATATACAACTTCTGACTGAATCTTATTAGTAAGGTTAAGGTTGTGGTTTGATGTAGGAATCAAAAGATATACAACAACCATATATCACATAGTCAATGGTAAGAGTTGTGGTTTGATGTAGGAATCAAAAGATATACAACGCAAAGTTCCAAAAGTAACACCATCTTCTGTTGTGGTTTGATGTAGGAATCAAAATATATATTATATACACGAGAATGGCATAGGGGCTGGCGCAGTTTCTGAATATCTTGGAATATAGGCAAGAAAGAGTCTTGTTCTCCACGGACTTCAATCTTTTCAAAAGAAGAACGGAAAAGATAAAAGTATCTCTGTCAGTATATGATAGTGCGGTAAAATGTATTGAGGAAGTGGAATGTGGCAAAAGAACTCAGCAAAACTATTCTTCTGAACTAAGAAACACCATTTGCCCAATAGATAAGAAAAACAATGCTGATGTGACGATAAGGGCCAACACGCCGTAGATTGATTGGGGATTGTTGACACAGTATCCTATGCAGGCAACCCAAACAGCGAAGGACAAAAGGCTGTTGTCACCCAACGCTCATATTTCTTAGAGTGCTTCGGGGGAGTATCTTCGCCTACTACTTCAATGCTAACGATTTCTACCTTTATTTCATGTTCGGGCTTGTTCGATTCTTCGTTGTTGTTTGCAGCGTCTGATATGCTGTTGTTGTTCTGATAATCCTTTTCCATAACGCTTAGTTTGAATGTTTACGCCACAAAGATACTAAAAATATTGATTACTTCGTTTTTTTGTACGAAGAATTTTAGCAAAAGAAATAAACTTAACGTTAAATAGACTTTGTAAGAAAAAAGTGGTTTGTCGGAAATTCCGACAAACCACTCACCATGGTGCTTTAGAGGGGAAAACACAGAGCTTCCAATCTGCATCGCAAAAAGTGCAGAAATTGAGTGTAATTCAGGAATGTTTAGTAAAGAAATTAGTAAAATCGGGCTGTTTTTCTTAATTTAACTCTGAAATAGAGTGGAATATCAGAGAAAATCTATAAATTTGCATCCAAATACAATATTTTGTAAAGAATGGAAGATAGAGAACTGTTGCTGAAAAGTGACCCAGAGTTCGAACGCCTCGCCTTTACGGTGTTGGCTATCGAGGCTTCGGCACAAAAAATGGGTATATCGCCGTCTGAAATGAGAAAGCGATTGGATAAGGTGGGGCTAATCAAGAGTCTCATCCAAGATTGCTATGACACTCTACATACCGAGAGCCAGGAAGCTGTGGCAAGTGATGTGGTCGAAGCTCTTAAAAATTGGGAAAGAAAAGAATAATGGAAAAGCAAATATTATATCATGGTTCAAATGTCATTGTTGAGCATCCTTTAGTAAGCATTGGAAGAAAGGACTTGGATTTCGGTCCAGGCTTCTATCTTACGCCTTTGTTTGAACAAGCTTCCAAATGGGCTGTCCGTATCAAGACCATCAGACGAGCCAAGCAAGCTATAGTGAACACCTATGAGTTCGCTCTACCACAAGACAGCAAGGTAAAACGATTTGATGCTTACGATAAGGAATGGCTCGACTTCATTGTTGACAGCAGAAAAGGAAAGCAGCCTTGGAGTGGGTATGACATCATTGAAGGAGGAGTGGCTGACGACCGTGTGATTGATGCTGTAGAAGCCTATATCAATGGCTATGCAGATGTTGAGCATACTCTTCGCCAGTTGGTTTATCACAAGCCCAACTATCAGATTTGCATTTTAAGCCAGGAGATAGTTGATAAGTATTTACAATTCAAATCATATGAAAGGATATAATTATGTTGGATTTCTTATTATGGAATAAAATCGCTCGTATCATAAAGCAACTAGCTGATACGTTACATATATCAACCGACAGGGCTTTACAGATATTCTATGACTCTGACGTTTGCCGTATGTTACATGACAAAGAACTTGGCTTGCATCTAATGAGTGATACATATATTGTAAATGACTTGATAGAAGAGTTAAGGAATAAGCAATAGCAAAACGATGGATAATTAGAGGAGGAAGATTATTTGTACTGTAGCACCTTGACTGTATGTTTAGTACGGTCAAGGTGCTATCTTTATGTAATAATGTGCAAATGTGTCTCCTTCAGCTATCGCATTCGACTCCTTCAGCTATCGCATTCGACTCCTTCAGCTATCGCATTCGACTCCTCCGGTCACTGCATTCGACTCCTTCAGCTATCGCATTCGTCTCCTCCGGTCACTGCATTCGACTCCTTCAGCCACTGCATTCGACTCCTTCAGCCACCGCAGCCGTATGTGTCAACTCAATGAAGTAGATGAACTCGTGAAATGAAGTAGATGAACTCGTGAAATGAAGTGGATGAGTTCGCATAATGAAGTTCATGATTTCTGCACAATTGCCAATACATGCGAATGGTAAAGTAAAAAGAAGTTTATTCCTACCTTTATGATTCTTATACGAAAATGTTTTTCTGTTTCTATTGCCACATCTGTCACCTTTGGTTTAACTCGCTGATTATGAGTGAATAATGCGTAGCGATAAGCGGTATTTCTGTTGCCACCTAATGCCACGCATTGCCACACTCTTTTTATGAGGGAATGAGATGGAAAATGAGTAGGTTATTTCCTAACTACCAGATACTCAGTACCAAATCTTGTTCTTCGGTTCTTCAAACCTTCTATATTCTGAAGCTCTCTGCCCAATTTCTGTATACTCGAAACCTGGAGAGATGAGCCGAATTTCTGCTTCAAAATGTCGAAAATAGCGGCTGCCATCAGGTATTCGCCATTTTCTGGGGTACTTGCAGGCTCGAAAACCTGCAGAAAACATTGCTTGATAGGGGAAATCTGCTCAAATTGTCTGTTATATTGCATGATGATGGCGGTTTCCTTGGCGTCGAAATAGGATTTTTCGCCACGCTCCAGAGCTTGCATCGCCTGCGCATAAAGCTGTTCATAGTTCAGTCTGCCACTCACATCGATAGGTCCCGTCAGTTCTACTCCCAGAAAACGGCGGTTGCCGGATGGGTCGGAAAGAATATCGGTCATGTTGCTCGTGGCGATGAAGGAGGCTAGACGAGGAAATTCCTGTACATGACTTCCGTATGGCGGCTTGATTTTCACCGTAGGCAACTGCAGCAGATTCTTCAGAAATCCCTGCTGCACCTGTGGGGAAATCTGATTGAACTCATCGAGATTGATGAGCAGAAATTGTGACATCGCCTGCAGAACCTGACGCTTTTCTGAGAGAATCATGTTGTCGCTGAAGCCCCACGACAGTTCGGTAGGGATGAGACGTCGGCAGAAGGTGCTCTTGTTGTAACCTTGCTTGGAAATGAGCAGCGGCATGGTACTGTTGCCATATTGACGGTGATACATGCCGCGCCATTGGTCAACCATTCCCAGAAACCAGGTGTAAAACCAGTCTTCCCAATGAGGATTGTTGGTGGGTACGGTTCGTGCCAGGGCACGGATGCGGTCCTTGCCGTCCCATTTTCCCAGACAGTCATAGAGATAGGACTCTATCGGGCTGTAGTTTCTGATGCGGTCTGACTCTAGAAAATTCCTTACATCCTTGATGCTTACGTGGATGTCGGCTATCTGAACATCCAGCGTCATGCTTTTCTGCACACGGGCATCCACCGGTCTGAAATCGCCAACCCATGAATTGTTCGGGCGGTATTCGGTATATTTCATCACGGTATTGTAACGGAACTGGTACCGGCTCTCCAGGTATCTGATCATCTGCAGAATGTTGGCACGGCCCTTTCTGCCTGAGGCTGATTTCTCCGTCTTCCTGTCTTTGGAATGGGTATCGTAAGCGGTGCCCACTATCTGGCGGAGTTTCTCTTCTGTCACATGTCCCCAGTTGTTGCGGCGGATATGGATGAAAGCTTCTTCTTCGCTGAGGCCCATGTCGCAGAGCTTGATGGCGATGGCTGAGAAACCGGCAAGGAACCGGTCTTCATCGTTCTGCCATGAGATGTTGGCTTTTTTCATCTCTTCCTTCGTCTCTTCTGCTGCCTTGCGGTAAAGAAACTCATAGTCATCGTATGTCTTTAAATCGTCTACATTCTTAGGGGCTGAGGCTACCTTCTTCATATTTTGAGAGATGCTCATCGCCACTGCCTTACTGTTATAATAAGGAGAGGCATCCAGCGTAAGCATGAAGTTGGATGACAATGATGGCTTTTCGGGTTTGATGGCTGCCTGTACCTGCGACTGGTAGAGCGTTTTTACCTGTTCGTAGGCAGACTGGTAGAGTAAGTCGGCGTCGGCTTCTTTTGTCGGGATTTTTCCTTCTTCGTTGCAGATGCTTACGAGCACAATGAGGCTTCTGCCGTCGGCTCCTTCAAAGGCAGCGAAGGTCATCGGCAGCAGACTGACCGTCTTCTTGACGGCATCTTTTTCCTGGTCCGACATGAGGTTGATGAAGTGGAGCATCACCAGCCCGTTTGATTTCTGGAAGACGAGATTGCCGCTTTCATCCTTGTTGAATTCTGCGGCTGGATAAACGTGCTGCCATTCCTTGATGCCTTTGTAGTACTGGTAGTCGGCCTCCATGAGCGGCACACTCATTCTGAAATTGGTGACACTCAGCTTGGCATCATCTTTAGCGATGCGCTCCAGAAACCGTTCTACGGTTTTCGAACTGACCATCAGCTTGTTCTGTTTGTTGATTCTTGTAATAGTAAACTTCATATTTCTGCTAATTTGTTGATAGGGTGATACTTAGGGTTGTTGATGACTTTGCCCAGCTTTGCCCGAAGCGTTGGGCAAATGTGCCCGGCTACGCCGGTCATTCGTGACCTTCGTGTCGGTCATCCGTGCTCAATTGAAGCAATAGTTCCATGAGTTGTAAACATCTCCTTTAGCGAAGTAGAGTCTGATTAAATCTGCTTGTGTCATAGGTTTTTGGAATTAAAATTATATAAAAAGTGGTTTCACAGGAGTCGTAAGCTTCTAGGTGGAATCGGCAGGAATTTTTCCTGTTGGTTGCAAAAATACAAAAAATGTTCGAAACCGCAAGCCTTTTTCTCCACCTTTTTAATGTTTTTCTGCGAAAACAATAAGTATTCCTCTGCTTTTTCGCTGAGAATCCCCCCGTTTTTCGCCCGAGTGTGGCAATAGGTGGCAATAGGTGATAATAGAAAATGCCCTTGTTGCAATGCTTAAATAGTTAAAAACCAATTGGTTAACTTGGAGTGTGGCAATAGTGGCATTAGTTTGAGGAAAATCTTTCTCATACATAGGCTTTCCTCTTTTACTAATAAATGTTATATTCCCGCCATTCCTTTTCCAAATCATTTGTTTTCTCCCGAATTTACAGTACTTTTGCAGAAAGTATCTAATTAAAGATTAAAAGTGCGATTTAAAATAAGGTGTAGATTATGCAATACAAGAATATCATATTCGATTTAGGTAATGTCCTGGTGAAACTCAATCCGGAAGGATGCATCGGGGCTTTCAAGGCGATAGAAATGGGGGAACTGGCGAATCCGAATCCCCAGAGTGAGGGGATGAAGCTGATGAGCAAACTGGGTGTGGGAATGATTACCACCGAAGCATTCTGCGATGCAGCCCGTGAGTTGACTGGAGCTGATGTGACGAATGAAGAGATCATCGATGCTGCCAACAAGATGCTGGTGGAGATTCCTGATGAGAAAAAGAAGCGACTCCTGCAGTTGAAGAAGGCTGGTTACCGCCTCTTCCTCTTGAGCAATACCATTGATATACACTGGAATTATTGCGTGGAGCATCTCTTCCCTTATCAGAACCATGGGGTAGAGGATTATTTCGAGCACTGTTTCCTCTCTCAGCGAATGCATTTGGCTAAGCCTGATGCCCGTATCTATGAAGAGGTAGTCAAGCAGGCGAACATCCATCCCGATGAAACCCTCTTCTTCGATGATCTGAAGGAAAACTGCGAGGCTGCCGAGAAGCTGGGCATCCATACCTTTCAGAACGTGAAGTTCGATGATTGGCTTTCACTTCGATTCTGACGGATATGTCAGAATCGAAGTGATTCGAAAAAAATATGAATTTCTTCGCTTTTTCCAATAAAATGTTATACCTTTGCCAACTCATAATAACTAACATACAATATCAAAATGAATTTTTACAAGACATTAGGATTGAAAAACAGCCGTATTGATGTGGCTGATGCCTTGCGAGGATTGGCCGTAGCAGGTATTATTCTCTATCACTCCGTGGAGCATTTCAATATGTACGATGGAAACATAGCACATGTTTATACGCTGGGGTGTGATGATTGGATGGCAGATGTGCTGGCATTGCTGCTGTCGGGAAAGATGTATGGTATCTTTGCCCTGCTCTTCGGATTAAGCTTCTTTATCATGAATGATAATCAGCAGCAGCGTGGAAATTGCTTTTCGGGTAGATTCGCCTGGCGAATGTTCCTCCTGGCAATGCTCGGTATCGTGAACACCGCCTTCTTTGATGGCGACATCCTCTTCTCCTATGCCATCTATGGACTGGTTCTCATCCCATTGAGTTATCTTCCTACCAAATGGCTCTGGTGGGTGGTTGCCTTCCTCTTTATCCAACCGGTAGAAATCTACTCCCTCATTTCGGGATGGCAGGTGGATGCATCGGCATTGAGAGAAGTGTATGGAAATATGTATAATGGTCATCAGCACGGCAGTTTCCTGGAGAATGCTTATGGCAACCTGCGATACGGACAGGTGGCTACTTATTACTGGTGTATGATGAAGGGAAGACATACGCAGACTATCTGCCTCTTCATACTCGGAATGCTGGTGGGTAGAAAGCGTTGGTTCTACAATGAGAACAACAACCTGGCTTTGTGGAAGAAGGTGCTGGCGGTTTCCATCCTGGTATTGATTGTGGGAGGCATAGCTGATGTGCGCCACATGGAAACATGGAACAATTGGCTTTATCCTATCTACAACTTCTTCATCCTCTCGTTTGTAGTATCAGGATTCATATTGTTGTGGTACGGAAAGGAATGGTTCAGAAAGGGATTGTCGTTCCTGCGCCAATTTGGCAAGATGAGTTTGACCAACTACTTTCTCCAGTCTATCATCGGTTGTGGACTGTTTGCTTATTATGGCTTCAATCTCCAGACGAAACTCGGCATCACCTATGCCTTCTTTGTGGGTATTGCCATGGTGGTAGTGCAAAGCCTCTTTTCCAACCTCTGGCTCAAGTATCACTCCCATGGTCCTTTCGAGGGAATTTGGAAGAAGCTGACCTGGATTAAGTTCTAAATTTTCAAGTTTACTGTAAAACTGGAGACTCCAGTTTTACAGTCTTATCCCATATTTCCAGTTGCCTTCATTCATCATCTGCGCTGGCATAAATTCTTTCATGCTGTTGATGATGGTGTTAAGCATCCGTTCTTTGATATAGTCTTCCCTAATGTATAGGGAGATGCGTCTCTGGGAAAGATAATCTCCTTCTATCTTTCTTACATTCTTGCGTTGTGCCTCATTTAGGAATTCGAGGTGCATCTCTGGAATGATGGTGAACCCGCCGTTCTCATCCACGATGCGAATTAAAGTTTCTATGCTGCCTGACTCATAGATGTGGTGCCCTTTGCTCCTTGCTTTACAGAAGGAGAAGGCACTATCGCGAAGGCATTGTGCTTCTTTCATAATCCACATGTTCTCATGTTCCAGATTCTCTGGCTTGAACACGGGCAGCTTGCGCCAGCAGTCTTCCGATAAATATACATAAAAGCGTTCTGTGTAAAGCGGAATCTCAAGTATTCCTTTACGAGGTAGGTCTGAAATAGCAATGCCAGCATCTATTTCTCCATCTTGCAAAACATGAAACATTTCTTCTGATTTCATCTCTTGAATAGAGAGGTTTACTTCAGGATAATCTTTTCTGTAATGCTTGATGAATTTGGGAAGAATGTAAGGAGCAATGGAGGGACCTACGGAGAGAGACAGAGATTTGCCAATCTGGTTCTTTTCTTCAGCCACGAGTTCTGTGATTTTCTCTAGCTCCAAAAGTGTCTTTTTAGCTTGAAGGATGATTTTCTCTCCTGCACTCGTTGGTGTTACCTGTTTGTTGGTGCGGTCGAAGATGCGCACATCGAGTTCTTCTTCTAACTTCAGCAGCATGGCGCTGAGTGTGGGTTGGGAAATATTGCACGAGTCTGCCGCCTTCGCAAAGTTGCGAAAGCGGTTGATTGCTACGATATATTTGAGTTGTTGCAGATTCATTTTGCTTTGAGTTATCTTGCTTGAAATTATCTTGCTTTGAGTTTACATATCAGCTGTGTCATGTTGCCCATAGGACAGAACACGCACCAGGTTCTTGGACGATAGATAATGGTGAGCAGAACGCCCACAATCAGCGAGGTGAGCATGATGCCGTAGAGACCGAAGGCAAACTGCGCCTTCCATGGCTCAATCTCTACCGGGTAAGCCCAATGCCATGGCACGTTGAAGGTCCATAGCAGGTGGATGGTCTGATGGAGATCTTCTGTGCCCTTTGCCACCATTGTGGTGAGGATGATCATCTGTATGAAGAAGAACATGAAGAACAGGAGGAAGCCATGGCGGAACCATTTAGACGAGAACCATCTTGGTGCCGCCTTCTTGCGCGACCATCCCAGGGTGTTTCCTATTTGCAGGAAGAGTTGTCCTCGTCCACAATAGTTGTTGCAATATCCCTTTCCACCTCCGAATATGGCCATGAGCAGCGGAATCAGAAAACAGATGACTCCGAGCCATGCGAACACAATATTGAAGAATCCGAGGATGAAATAGGTGGCAGATACGAGCCACAGGTAATCACTCCATTTCTTATTTTTCTGTTTTGCCATGCGAATCAATTTGATGAAATTAAACGGGTTGTCTTAAAACTTTATGGATTACTCCTGCCGGACAGTTTTTCTCGCAGATGCCGCAGCCTATGCACTTCTCCTCATCTATCTGGGCATAGCATCCCTTGTAAATGCTGATGGCATCCTTAGGACATATTTTCACGCAAACACCACATGCCACGCAGCGGTTTTGCTCGTTAATTGCTTTATACTTAGCCATATTGTTACTTACTTCTGAATACCTTCCTTTTCCAGTATCTCTTCCAGAAATTCAGATGCATCAGCCACGCAGAGCGGACACTCGCGAAGCACCTTGCCTGTGCCCACACCTTTCAGCAGTTTGCATTGTGTGGCACCATTGCGTTGCTTAAACTTATCCATTATCATTCTCATGCCCTTGATAGACTTCGCCTTGTCTTGTGTTGCGAGTCCAAGTACGATGCCAGCGCCAACGAGGGCTCCGCAGGTTCCCTCCATGTTACCCATACCTGCAGCAAAGGCATTGCCAGCGTTCTTGATGGTTTCCTCGTCCATACCGGTGAAGTCGTGGTAGGTGCAGAGCACAGCCTGTGTGCAATTATGTGAGCCACAACGTTTCTTTTCTGCTGCTATTTCTTTTCTTGTTTCCATTGTCATTTTTCTCTTTGTTTTTTTATTTTCTTATTTGTAATTTTGATTTCGGCTGCAAAGATAATACTTTTATTATAGATAAACGAAAGATTTTGGCTATAAGTTGATAGATGGTATCTATTGTGGCTTTTTGAAAAAAAAAGGTGTGTCATGGACTTATGACACACCTCTTTATTTTTTATTTATCCTTTCTGAATATCTTATCCACGACTATAGCAATGGCGCCATCGCCGGTTACATTGCAGGCGGTGCCGAAACTGTCCATCGCAATATAGAGGGCTATCATAAGTGCTTGCATATCAGCATTGAAACCTAAAACTGAGGCTAGCGGACCTAGCGCTGCCATGACGGCTCCTCCCGGAACTCCCGGAGCTGCTACCATGCAGATGGCAAGCACGAAGATGAAGTTGAGGAAGAGGGGGAGATTGCACGGCATACCATTGATGAGACAGATGGTGAGCGCACAACAGGTAATCTTCATCATTGATCCCGAGAGATGGATGGTGGCACAGAGCGGAATGGTGAATCCGGCAATGCCATCGGTGACGCCGTTTTTCAAGGTCTGCTTCAGAGTTACCGGAATGGTGGCTGCTGATGATGATGTGCCAAGTGCCGTGAAGTAGGCTGGCAACATGTTGAATAACAGCTTAAAAGGATTCTTGTGGGACAAGCCGCCAGCCAACAGATATTCGTAAAGTAAGATGACGATATGAAGTACGAGAATCACGAGGATAATCTGTGCGAAGACCAGCAGAATGTGGTAGGCTTCGCCGGAGAAAGTCATGCCCAGGAAGATGCCGAAGATATAAAGGGGCAGTAGGGGAATGATGACTTTGGCAATGATACCTGATACGATTTCCTTGAATTCCTGAAAAACGTTCTGCATGGTGCGGCTGCCTTTGTGGGCAATGCCCAGTCCGGCAATGAACGAGAAAACGAGGGCACTCATCACATCTACCATGGCAGGTATCTTGATTTCGAAGAAGGGTTTGAGTTCTTCCACTTTATCTACTGCCACATGGGCAGAATTGGCAATCATGTTAGGAAAGAGTGCCGAGCCTGTGCCATAGGCAAGAAGACCCGCCAGGATGGTGTCGGCAAAGGCGATGCCCACAGTGGCAAGGAGGAGTTTTCCGGCTCCGTGACCGATGTCGGCAATGGCTGGCGTAACGAGACCGATGATGATGAGCGGTATCATAAAGCCCAGAAACTGGCTGAAGATGCCGTTGAAGGTGAGAAACGCTCTGACGGCCGCTTCATTGAAGAAATTGCCGAAGATTACACCCAACAGGATGGCAATGATGATTCTTGCCAAGAGTGGCATTTTGATTCTTTTCATATTCGTAAAATTGCTTTTTGCCTGCAAAGGTACGATATTTCTAACTTTTTTCCAAGTATTTTGCTGCTTTTTTAGAATCTGTCATGCTTACTGTACAACTTTCATGATGTTCGAAGGTGGGCGCTGCGCCATGAGTTCCTGCTTCATGTAATCCATGTAGGGCGCTACATGCTGATAATAATGGTAATAACCCGGACAGAGATAGTTGAGACCGGAATCGCCATACTTATCTTTCATGAAGCGGTTCTTTGGGCATTCTCCATGACAGGCAAACTCCATGTCACACTCCTTGCACTGGCGGGGAAGAGAACTGTGTTTCAGACGGCTGAACTCCTGTTGCTGCTCACCATAAAGCATGTCGATGAGCGAATGGTCACGGATATTGCCCAACTTATACTCCGGAAAAACAAAGTGGTCGCAGGAATAAACATCGCCATTGTGCTCCATCACTCCCGCATGACCGCATTCCTTGGAATAAGCACAGATGCCGGGAGAAACACCCATCCAGTTTGCCAGTGTGCAGTCGAAAATCTCAACGAAGATTTTGCCCACATCCTTCCGTACCCACTCATCGAAAATCGCACAGAGAAAGTTGCCCCACTGCTCCGGCGCAACCGATGCCTCGCTCAGAGAAATCTCATCCTTGTCGGCAAGACTTGCCAGGGTACGGCCATCCTCATGTCGGGTCAGTCGCTCAACGATAGGTGTGAACTGCAGAAACTGACAGCCGTTTTCCTTGAAGAAGCGGTAGAACTCCAGCGGATGATTGGCATTATAGGCATTCACCACCGCCATCGCATTCCATTCTACCCCGTGTTTCTTCAGCAGTTTGATGCCTTGCATCACCTTCTTCCACGATGGTTTTCCCGCAGCCGTCAGCCGGTAATGGTCATGATCAGGCTGCGGACCATCGATAGAGATGCCTACCAGCCAATGGTTCTGGGCGAAAAACTCGCACCATTCATCGGTCAGCAACGTGCCGTTGGTCTGAATTACGTTGTCGATGCGCCTGCCTCCAGCATACTTTTGCTGTAGGGATAAAGCCTTGCGGTAGAAGTCGATGGAGCGCAGCAGAGGCTCGCCACCATGCCAGGTGAAGAGCACCTGGTTCATGGTTTGCGCCTCAATATATTCTCGGGTAAACTGTTCCAGCATCTCATCGCTCATCAGATGTCGCTGAGCAGTGGGATAGAGCTTGTTCTTCTCCAGATAATAACAGTATTTGCATGCCAGGTTGCAATGGGCACCCGCAGGCTTCAGCATTACATACAGTGGCTTGGCAAAGGGATTTGCTATGTTGTCGTTCATCATTTTTTCTTGAATCTAGTTGTAATCTCTATCTCTCTGTAACCGGGAGAGAAAATCAGAACTTTGGCAGCGTAATTTCGAAATCCTTGCTGTCTCGATGCTCCTTTCTGATGGCAGCCAGGAGTTCGGCAAGAATCTCCGGATGTTCTGCCGCCACATTATGGTCTTCGTGGATATCGGAAGCCAGATTATAGAGCCGCGGTTCGCCTTTTACTACCACCAGTTTCCAGTCGCCCTTTCTCACGCCAATCTGGTCGGTTTCGTGAAATTCCCAGTACAGGTAATCGTGATGTTTCTGCTCTGCATCCTTGCCCAGAAGGGTAGGAGCGATAGAGATTCCGTCGAAACCATCACCAGCCAACTTTCTGTTGGTATAACGCTTGGCAAAGTTTCTGATGCCAGCCAAATCGCAGAAAGTAGGCAGCAGATCGTAAAAGGCAAACTGGGTATCGTTCACCGCTCCTGCCTTGATATGCTCAGGCCACCAGGCGATAAATGGTATGCGGATGCCGCCTTCGTAGCACTGGCGCTTCAGACCTTTTAACTTACCGTCGCGACCGAAGAACTCTGGATCAGCACCACCTTCTTCATGCGGCCCGTTATCTGAAGTAAAGATGACAACGGTATTCCTGTCGAGTCCCTTCTCCTTCAGCTTGGCGAAGATTTCGCCTACATACTGGTCCAGTCGGGTAATCATTCCGGCAAACTGTGCATGGGTATGAACCGCAGCGTTGTATCTCGAATCTTCCCATCCGCCCCAGGTTTTATCGGTAAAGAACTGTTTCTGGTAATTCTCTAGAATAGAGTCTTCCGGCTGGGTCAGTTCGGCATGCGGCAGGGTATAGGTAAGGAATCCTACGAAAGGATGTTCCTTATCCTGTCTGTCAATCCATTCCAGTGCCTTGTCGTGGATGATGCGGGCAGAATACTGTTTGCGCTTGAAATAATCCTTGCCGAACATCGGATGCTGGATGTTCTGTTCCATTACCTCTCTTACCACTGCTGTATCTCCCATTACACGACTGTAGCGATTCAGGAAGTTAGGATAATAGAGATGAGCCTGAAACTGGCAGATATAGCCATAGAATTCGTCCACGCCACGCTTGTCGGGAGTAGAAGCCGAACCTTCATATCCGCCAGCCCATTTCCCGAATACGCCGGTTCTATATCCTTCGTCCTTCATGATTTCGGGCAGAATCTTATGCTGCGGGTCGTAAGGTTCCTGTCCTACGACAGAATACTCCTCGTTGTTGCCATATTTTACCATTGGCACACCTCTCCAGTATTCCTTGTTTCCACGCACATGTGTATGTCCCGTATGCTGACCAGTCATGAGGGTAGCTCTCGACGGAGCCGAGACGGGAGAACCGGCATAAGCCTGGGTGAATCTCATTCCCTCCTGTGCCATCCGGTCTATATTAGGCGTGTGGATATAAGGTTGGCCGTAGCAAGCCAGATCGCCATATCCCATGTCGTCACACAGTATGAAGAGAATGTTGGGTGGGGTGTTTTGTTTTGCACAGAGCAGGGTAGGAAGGCACGCCAAACCTACCCCTGTAAACCATATTGTCTTGTTCATATCAATGTTATTTTGTTCGGTTCTTTTACTCATCTACCTTCAGATTCCTGCGATAGGTAGCGAGGAGCTTCTTCATTTCCTTTTCTACCTTCTGCATGCCAGGCTTGCCGTAGAGGTTGTGCAGCTCGTTCGGATCAACCTGGATATCATACAACTCGTAGTAGTCAATATCGGCATCATCGGTGATGTAGTTGATGGATTTGAGATATTCGAAACACCAGTTTTCTGAAGTTCCCGGTTGGCACTGATACTTGTTTTCTGGAACGGCTCTTTCACCACCCTTGCCGTAGAAATGAATCAGTTTGTAGCGCTCGGTTCTCACACCATCGTGCTTGCGTACCAGATGATAATTAGGGTAGTCATAATAATGGTAATACAGACTCTTACGCCATTTTCTTACAGGCTGTCCGGCAAACAATGGTTGGAGCGAAGTGCCCGGCATATAGGCAGGCTTCTTCAAGCCCGCCAGGTCGAGGAAGGTAGGAGCAAAGTCGATGTTCTGTACCATCTGGTTGCACTCGCTCTTAGGCTGGATATGCTTAGGATAGCTGATGATGAGCGGTGTATGGAATGATTCCTCATACATGAAACGCTTGTCAAACCAGCCGTGTTCGCCCATGTAGAATCCCTGGTCGGAGGTGTATACGATGATGGTATTATCCGTGAGATGATGCTCATCGAGATAAGTCAGGAGTCGGCCTACACTCTCATCCACCGAAGCAATCACTGCCATATAGTCGCGGATATAGTTCTGGTATTTCCATTCTACCAGTTCCTTACCCGTGAGATTCTTGCTCAGGAATTCTCTGTTTCTCGGCATGTAATAGGCATCAATAGCCTCGCGCTGCTGCGGTGTCATGCGGTTCATCTCTCCCATGAGTCCAGCATACGAGTCTCTGCCTTCCGGTGTAGAAGGGTCGTACATTTCGGGCACTTTCAGGTCGCGTACCATTTCCATATATTCATCGATAGTCATCTTCTGGGTGGATGCAGCCGAGCCTCGGGTCGCATAGTCGTCCCAGAAGGTTTCAGGTAGCGGGAAGTTTACTTTGCCGTATTTCCCAACATACTTGGTGCTAGGCATCCACAGACGGTGGGGTGCCTTATGATGAACCAGCAGACAGAATGGCTTGTTTCTGTCTCTTTGGTCGAGGTATTCGATGGCATGGTCTGTGATGAGGTCGGTGGCATATCCCATTTCCTGCTTGTATTCTCCGTAATGGTCTGTTGATGCGAAGGTCGGGTTGTAATATTGTCCCTGATCGTTGAGGATGTGATAGAAATCGAAACCTTTAGGGCGGCATGACATGTGCCATTTTCCCACTACTGCCGTCTCATAGCCTGCCTTCTGCAGCATTTCAGAGAAGAAGGTTTTGGTGGAATCGATGCCCTCTGCCAGCATGCGCTGTCCGTTCTGATGACTGTAGAGACCGGTCATCAGACAGGCACGGCTTGGTGTAGAAAGCGAGTTTTCAACGAAAGCCTCGTTGAATTTCATTCCCCTTTCTGCAAGTCGGTCAATATTTGGGGTAGGCGCCAGTTGGGAGATGGCACTGCCGTAGGCGCTGATAGCCTGTATGGCGTGGTCATCGCACATGATATACAGGATGTTTGGTTTTTCGCCTGTATTCTGGGCGAAGAGAGATAGCGGCAAGGCTTGAAGGGCAGCCATCGCCAGCAAAGATCGGTTGAAAGGTTGATAATTATTAGCCATAATGTTTTGTATTAAGTTATATCTTGCAAAGGTACGCTGAATATTCGTAATTACCAAAAAAATCGGGATATTTCTTAAGAGTATTTCTCTTATTCTTCATAAAGCAACAGGAGGGTGTGTCATAAGTCTGGATAATGGTTGGTGTATAACAGTTGACTACCGCATGCACAACAGGTGTTGTGCATGCGCATATCAGCTGTTATGCAAGCGCACAA
>ENA-UAHD01000026-UAHD01000026.1-human-gut-metagenome-genome-assembly--contig:-NODE-26-length-59815-cov-5.687483_pt1 | contig 59815 bp, 62 predicted proteins | sample MGYA00243413_ERZ654348 | MGnify/ENA primary metagenome ERZ654348 (study PRJEB26926, sample SAMN06165082) | human gut metagenome | biome: ENVO:00009003; feature: ENVO:2100002; material: ENVO:00002003... | reverse complement strand
GTGTTGCCCGAAAGGGAAAGAAACAACAAAGGAGCGATAGGGCATGGAAACCAAGGGCGTAACCTGCAAAATCCCGCTGGATCTGCATAACCGAATCAGCGAGGAAATCCGGGAAACGGAAAGCACCATGAGCAAATTCATCGAAATGGTTATCCGGGAACATTATGAGAAAGGGGTTAACAAGACTATGGAAAAAGGAAGGACATTAGCATTTCAGGTAAGCGAGGAATTGTTCCAGAGGGTGAAGGAATACCTTGACCGCTACGAGAAAGCCTATCACCGCCGCCTTACCCAAAAGGAATTCGTCATCGGGCTGATTGAGCAGGCGCTGGAAGAAGCCGAAGAAGAATTCGAAGCCGCCAGAGCCGCCGAGCATGAGGAACAGGCAGAGAACGGCTGGGTACCCGCAGAAAGCCCCGAAAACGATGAGGACGAGGAAGTACCCGACAATGAGGAACCAGAGGGCTGGGACGGCGAGAACAGCGAAGCGGAAGTCCCGGCAGAAGAAGATGACAGCGGCGAGGGATGCCCCAGCGAGAACGATGAGGATACCATGTCGGAAAGCTGGAATCAGGATGAGGATGAAGAAACCGCGCCGAATGACGATACCATGGAAACCGGCGAATCCTTTGAAACAGAAGAATCCTACGAATAAAAAGCCAACAACAGCCCCGCAGGACTGAGGTACAGCCCCAGCCGCCTGAGGGGGTGTTTTCATATATATTTACATTTTAGCGAAGGAGCGTGATATTTAAAACCATAACAATTAGAAAAGAACGGGAGGTGACCGCCATCGATTGATTTAAAAGACCAATATTTTGGCTGCGAGATTGAGATGACGGGGCTGACCCGCCAGCAGGCGGCGGAAGCGGTGGCTTCCCTGTTCGGGACCACTGCTGTCCATTCCCGTTCTTCCCGCACCTATGACCCGTGGGAGGTAACCGACAATGAGGGGAAAACATGGCGGTTTGTCTACGACTCCAGCATCCATGGTTCCCACCGGATCGGGCGGCAGCAGCTTGCCATTGGTGACAGCGCCTACAAGGTGGAAATGAATTCCCCCAAACTGGAATACAGAGAAATGCCGAAACTGCAGGAGGTTGTCCGCGCCCTGCGCCATGCGGGGGCTGTGGTCAACGGAAGCTGCGGGATGCACGTCCATGTGGACGCCTCCAAACATACCCCGCAAAGTCTCAAAAACGCCCTTTCCATTATGTATTCCAAAGAGGATATCCTGTTCAAAGCCCTCAATGTCAATGAACACCGGGTGGAGCGCTGGTGCCAGAAGGTACGGGAACCCATGCTGGAGAAAATCCGCAAGCTTCCCACCAATACCACCATGGACCGGTTAAGGCGGGAATGGTATGAGGGTTCTGACGGAAGCTATGAGCACTACAACTGGACAAGGTATTACGCCCTGAACCTTCATTCGGTGTTCTATCGCGGCACCTTGGAATGGCGCTGTTTTGAAAGCACCCTCCATGCCGGTAAGGTTCGGGCGAATATCACACTGGCGCTGGCGATTTCCGCACAGGCTATCAACCAGAGCAGGACCGTCATGCGGAAAACCGAGATCAGCGAAAATCCTGCCTTTACCTTCCGAACCTTCCTTTTGCGGCTGGGCCTCATTGGGCCGGAATACAAAAATGTGCGGGAGCACTTGCTCTCGAACCTCCCCGGCGACCGGGCGTGGCGGTATGACAAAGCCCAATACCCCAGCCTGCAGAACCGCCGAAACCAAGAACGATAGAGGTGATGAAAACCAACGAAAAACTCTATTTTGCTTATGGAAGCAATATGAACCTAAACCAGATGGCGTTTCGCTGCCCCGATGCGGAAGTGGTGGACACCGTCCGCTTGGAAGGATACCGCCTTGCCTTTTGCATGAACGGCGGCGGGAATGGCGTCGCCACCATTATTCCGGCAGAAGGAAGTTGTGTGGATGGCGTCCTCTGGCGGATCTCCGAACAGGATGAACGGCATCTGGACCATTACGAGGGATTCCCCTATCTATATGGGAAGGAACCTGTCACCGTGACGGATCGGAATGGCCGGCAGAGGGAAATCATGGCCTACACCATGAACAGCCCTTACAAGGACGTCCCTGCCATGCCCTCCAAAGCCTATCTGGAAGGAATCCTAAACGGCTGCCGACAGAATGGGATCGAAATCGCCCCTGTTTTGGAAGCAGTCTGGCTTACCCAGAAGGAATTGCCGAAGAAAGCAGTTCCGCAGAAAAAACACCATCGCCGGAAAAGCGGCGAAGAACGATAATCTGAACACTGGCCTCCGTGGACTGAGAACTCTCTCCCAGCCTGCGGGGGCCTTTTTTTATTTTGTCTAAAAGGAGAATCGTATGAAAAAACATCTAAAACGTCTGCTGTCCATGATGATGGCGGTATTGCTCTGTTTTGGGATTTTCCCAAGCAGCGCTTTTGCCAAAGAATATGAGTATGACGGGTACATCTCCATGATCGACCACAAGAGCAGAGGGTATTCCCTCAGTTCCAATCTTCCGGCCCCGTTCGGCGGGTACAGCTCCGATAAGTTCACCGAACTGCGGATCAACGACCTAATAAATTTCCGCACCGCCTACTGCATCCAGTTCAGTGTAGGCGTACACACAGGGATCGGTTATGACCAGTCGGACGATTACGCCGCCTTTACCGCCGAGCAGAAAGCGATGATTAACACCGCTCTGACCTTGGGGTACAATGTGGAAACCGGCACCAAATACGGCGGCAGCGCCATTGACGAATACATCGCCACCCAAATCCTCATCTGGCTTATTGCCCATGGGCAGTTGGGGACCGGGTACGAAACGCAGATCGTCAATGAGTTTACCGCAAACAGCCCTGCCGCGAAGCCTATCTTCTACCAGCTTCGGGAAAACGTCTTGAATTACCACACAATCCCGTCCTTTGCCACCGATGATCCCAGCGCGGTCGGGGCATATACCCATGACCTCAAATACAACGAGAGCAATGGGAAAAACGAAACCACGCTGGTGGATGAGAACCATGTGCTGGGGAATTTCGCGGTCAGCTATCCGGGCGTGGATTTTTCCGTCAGTGGGAACCAGCTTCGTATTTCCACCGATAAAAAGGAATTCGGTACCATTACCGCCGAAAAGCGGCTGCCCTCTTCTGTTCCCGGCATCGTTACTGGCGGCACGAAATACTGGCTGCGGGACGAGTACCAGAACGTGGTCACCTTCGATGTGGAAGGTTCCGCAGAACCGGTGAAATGCTACTTCTCCCTTGAAATCAAAGCAGGAACCCTGCAGCTTGTGAAAACCTCCGAAGATGGAGAGGTTTCCGGCATTCCTTTCCACATCTCCGGAGGCGGCATTGAAAAAGACGTGGCGACGGGGCCGGATGGGACCATCCGGGTGGATAACCTCCAAGCTGGAAATTACACCGTAACCGAACAGGCCCCGGACAAATACGTCCAGCCCGAATCCCAGCAGGTGACCATCTATCCCGGCCAGACCTCCAGCGTGAACTTTTCCAATATCCTGAAGAAATTTACCGTGGACATGGAAAAGGTGGACTCCGTTACCGGCGAAACGCAGGGTGATTCCACCTTGGACGGCGCTGTGTACGGACTGTTCAAAGGCGAAACCCTGCTAGATACCTATACCACGGCGAACGGGGGCAAGTTCACCACCAAGGAATACCCCTGCGGCCCGGATTACAGCATCCGTGAAATCTCCCCCAGCGAGGGATACCTGCTGGACGAAACCGTCTATCCGGTAGGTGCAGAACCGGGCAATTTTACATTGGAGAACAACAGCATCCCCATGACTGCCACAGAGGACGTCATTCTCGGCAGCATCGCCATCACCAAGCATACCGACCAGCACGCCATCCCGGATCTGAAAGAACCCGCCCCACAGTCGGATGCGCCTGCTGAGGAAAGCAATCCCGCAGAGAGCGTCCCTGTTGAAGATGTCCTGGTGGAAGAACCGGCAGAAAGTAATTCTGTCGAGGAAGCGCCCACCTCCAGTTCTTCGGAAATCCCGGAATCCACCCCTGTGCCGGAAGATGCGGATGCTTCCTCCAGCCAGCCGGAAGAAAGCGCGGAATCCGGACCCACGGCAGAGTCTGCTGAAGAACCATCCCCTGAAAGCAGCCCCGCGCCGGAAAGCGAGCCGCAGCCTGTCTCCAGCGCACCATCTGTGCCGGAAATCATTCCTGCAGCTGCCAGTCTTGCCTCCAATGCATCAATTCTTCCTCTGTCCACCACGTCCTCTAACGACGAAGTGCAGATTGAGCAGCCAGAGGAAGGTGCGGAATTCCAGATTTATCTTGCCAGTGCCGGAAGCTACGAGAACGCCAAAGAATCGGAACGGGATCTCCTGATTACCGATTCCCATGGTTTCGCCAAGTCGAAATCCATGCCTTACGGCCTGTATGTGGTGCATCAAACCAAGGGGGCCGAGGGGCAGAAATTTGTCCCCGACTTCTCCGTGTTCATTTCCGAACATGGCAAGACCTACTATTATATCCTCAACAACCCCACCTTTACCTCCCTCATCCGGTTTGAGAAAAAGGATCTGGAAAGTGGGAAAATTATCCCGCTGGCCGGAACAGCCGTCAAAATCAAAAATGCCGATACCGGTGAGTGGGTGGTACAGCATTTAAACTATCCCAGCCCCATTGACATCGACACCTTCGTGACGGATTCCACAGGCACCCTCATGCTGCCGCAGCCGCTTCCCTTTGGAAATTACGAACTTTTTGAACAGCAGAGTCCATGGGGATATGTGTTTGCTGGCGAACCGGTACCCTTTGTGGTAGATGGAACGCAGGACGTCGTCACGGTTGAAAAATACAATGTCCCGCAGAAAGGCACTATCACCGTTTCCAAAGAGGGAGAAGTGTTCAGCCACGTAGCAGAAGCAGGCGGGATGTACCAGCCCCAATATGAGGTGCAGGGCCAGCCGGGCGCTGTTTATGACATCACCGTGCTGGAAGATATCGTCACCCCGGATGGCACCGTTCATCTGAAAGCCGGTGAACTGGCGGCCACCCTCACCACAGGGAGCGAAGGGACCGCCACCTCGGAGCCGTTGTATCTGGGCCGCTATCAGATTTTGGAGCGCACCGCGCCGGATGGCATGATAATTGATCCAGAACCCAAGGAAATCACCTTGTCCTACGCCGGGCAGGAAGTCGAAATTACCTCCGCCAGCGTTGGTTTTGTCAACGAGCGCCAGAAGGTGGAAATCAGCCTTCAGAAGCTGCTGGAACAGGACGAAACCTTCTCCATCGGCATGAATGAGAAATGGAAAAACATTACCTTCGGGCTGTTTGCCGCAGAGGAAATGACCGCAGCAGACGGCACCTCCATCCCGGCAGACGGGCTGCTGGAAACCATCGGCATCGATGAGAATGGCAATGCCATCTTTAAAACGGATGTACCCTGCGGGGCTTCCCTGTATGTAAAGGAAATCGGCACCGACGATCACTATATTTTGAGCGACAAAAAATACCCGGTGGCGTTTGAATACGCCGGTCAGGATGTGGCCAAGGTGCAGATTCAGGTCAACAATGGAGAAGCCATTGAAAACACCTTAAAGCGCGGCAAGATATCCGGCTGGAAGGTGGATCAGGATGGATTTGAACTGGCAGGCGCGAAAATCGGCCTGTTCTGCTTTGACGAAACCGAGTTTACCGAAGAAACCGCCCTCATGGTTACTAAGAGCAATGAAATCGGATACTTTGAATTTGACCGGGTACCCGTTGGCAATTGGCTGGTTCGGGAAATCGCAGCGCCAAAAGCCTTTGTATTGACGGAAGAAACCTTCCCGGTAGAGATTACCGAGGACGGGCAGACCATTGAAATCACCATCGAAAACCAGATCATCAAGGGTACCGCTGAAACAACCAAGGTAGACGCCGATTTCCCGGAGAACAAGCTGTCCGGGGCTGTCTTTGAGGTTTACGCCGACGTGGACAACAACGGGGAATTCGACGCGGAGATTGATAAGCTGGCGGGAGAAATGGCCGAAAGCGAACCGGGCCTCTATCAGATGAAGGACCTCGTCTATGGAAATTACTTCCTGCATGAAAAGGAAAGCCCGGAATTTTTCCAGTGCGATGAAAATTATTACCCCTTCTCCATCACCGAAAATGAAGCGATTGTTCGCATCGAAACCGAAGCTGGCGTGGGCTTCCTCAACAAAGCGCAGACCGGTTCCCTGAAGGTGGTAAAGACAGCCGACGATGATAAGATTGAAGGGCGCACCTTCAAAATTATCGGTACCGACTTCATGGGCAACCCCTATGAGCAGGAGTTCCAGACCGATGAAAAGGGAGAAATCCATGTCACCCTTCGAGTGGGCGAATACACCGTATCTGAAGTGGCTGGCGAGGATGCCGAAAAGTACACCCTGCCGGATGACCAGACTGTAGAAATCAAGGCGGGAGAAACCACGACCGTCAAGATGCACAACAAGCTGGTGCCGGAGGTTCCCACTGTGCCGCAGACCGGCGACCACCCGTGGACGCCCGCTGTTTTGATTGGCCTTTCCGTGCTGGCGGTTTTGTCTGCTGGCGGGCTTCTTATCCTGCGCTTTGCAGGCAAAAAGAAAAAGGCCACAGGCGATGAGGATCAGGGCGCAAAAGAATGAAAATCTTCCTGAAAGGATTTTGTATCGGCCTTTTGTGCCTGAGTCTTTTGGGGCTTCTTTGGTTCTTAGTAATCCAGCCGGGGCTGACCAACAGAGAAGCACAGGCCCTCAAGGAAGCATACACTCAGCCTCTCCCCGAAGCCGAAAGCTCCGGGGAGCTACCGGCTGGGAAAGAACAGCCGGAACTGGAATCCCTCGTGGATCTCTCCGCCCTGCAAGCCAAATACCCGGATATCAAGGGCTGGATTTCCATTCCCGGCACCTGCGTGGATTACCCTGTTCTGCAGAGCAGCGCCGATAACCCCGAATACTATTTGCGGCGTACCTACAAAGGCGAACATCGCACTGCCGGAAGCATTTTCTTTCAGTGGGATTGTTCCGCAGAGAGCCAAAATACCGTGGTCTACGGGCACAACATGAACGATGGGACCATGTTCGCTGTTCTACAAAAGATGGCGGATGAAGCCTTCCAAAAGGAGCATTCCCAAATTCTCCTGCAGACTAGCGATGGGCTGCAGGAATACCAAGTGGCGGCTGTGCTGAAAACCGATATTCAAAAACTCCCCTTTAACCGCACCGAATTTGCGGACGATGCGGATTTCCTGTCTTTTCAGAAGGAACTCTTCGCACAGTCGCTCTACAAACCCGAAACCATCCCCGGCGTGGACTGCCGCCTGCTGACGCTTGTCACCTGTTCCTATGAATGGGAGAGCGCCCGCACGGTAGTCGTCGCCGCAGAAGTGAGGTGAGAATCAGTCTATGGAACCAAAAGCCATTATTTTAATCTGTTTATGCGCTGTCATTTTAGGCGGCCTTGTGTTTCTGCATATCCGTAACCGCAGGAAGAAATAACGGAAGCATGAAGCCGGGCGGGGTGCCACAGGGTACCCCGCCCATATTTTTTGTTGCACTGGAGGGATTGATTGAAGAAAACCGGACTTTTGGATGTGATAGCCGAACAGCACCGCACCTATATCTCCAACCTACGCCTGCAGCCGGAGCTTAAATGGGCGGCCCTTGGCGATTTGTACCGCCTGCAGGATAAGGAGAGATACCCCTTAAAAGAATGGGAAGAAGCCGTATCCTATCTCTTAGGCTGCGAGGTGTATTTTAACAGTTACGAAGAAATTGGGAAAAGCCTCAAGCCCTTTTCCCTGCAAGTGAGGTGAAAAAGATGAACCAATTCTATACCGCCGAATCGGTGACGGAAGGACACCCGGATAAGCTGTGCGACCTCATAGCCGACAGTGTGCTGGACGAATGCCTTTCCCATGACGCCCTTTCCCGTGTGGCCTGCGAAGTGCTGGCCACCAGAGGGCAGATCATCGCGGCTGGGGAAATCACCAGCCTGTTTGAGCCGCAAATCCCTGCCATCGCCCGTTCTGTTCTTCAAAAGGTAGGGTATGATCCGGCACGATATGCCATAGAGTGCCTCGTCCATAAGCAAAGCCCGGATATTGCCGCCGGGGTGGACTGTTCGTTAGAGCGCAGAAGAAATCCCTCTGAAGATCAGCCCGCCCTGCAGCTGGGGGCCGGGGATCAGGGCGTGATGGTGGGCTACGCCTGTTCGGAAACCCCGCAGATGATGCCTCTTCCGGTGGTTTTGGCCCAACGCCTCACCAGCGCTCTCACCGCAGCCCGAAAAACCGGGGCTGTAAGGGGCCTGCGCCCGGACGGGAAAGCGCAGGTCACCGTGGAGTACGATGAGGACGAAAAACCTCTGCGGCTGGATACGGTTGTCCTTTCGGCCCAGCACAGCCCGGAGAAACCCATGGATGAACTCTGCTGGGAACTCACCGACAAGGTGCTGGCCCCGGCGCTGCAGGCTTTACCCCCGGATGAGGATACGAAAATCCTTTTGAACCCTTCCGGGCGGTTTGTGCTGGGCGGCCCGGAAGCCGACACCGGCCTCACCGGGCGAAAGCTCATGGTGGACAGCTACGGCGTGTTCGCTCCCCACGGCGGGGGCGCTTTTTCAGGGAAAGACCCCACAAAGATGGATCGTTCCGGCGCATACATGGCCCGATACATCGCCAAAAACCTTGTGGCGGCGGGCTTGTGCGAAAAATGCCAAGTCGCCCTTGCCTATGCCATCGGCAAAGCCGAGCCGGTCATGGTGGAGGTGGATACCTTCGGTACCGGCACGGTCTGCGCCGACGATTGTCTGGCGGAAGCGGTGCGGTTTGTGTTCGGGTTGACCCCTGCAGAGATCATCTCAGAACTGAACCTTTTAACGCCAAGATACACACAGACAGCCGCCTACGGGCATTTCGGCAGATTGGAGTTCCCATGGGAGCGCACCGATCAGGCGAAAATCCTGCGGGCGGCTGTCATTTAACAGGAAAGGAGTCTCCCCATGCCCGGAGTAAGCGAAGAACAAATTACTGCCGCCAGACAAATGACCGCCATTGAATTTTTGCAGCGGTACCGCCCCGGAGAACTGGTCAAAGCCGAAAGCCGGGGCGAATTCCAGCTGAGAGCGCACGACAGCTTCAAAATCAACGAAGAAACCAGCTTCTGGCATTGGAAAAGCCGGGATGTTGGCGGCAAGACCGCCCTCGACTATCTCATTAAGGTGGAAGGGATAAAGTTTGTGGACGCGGTGCTGGCCCTGTGCGAAGAAAGCCCCGGCTACATTCCGCCCCCTTCCCAGCCGGAGCAGAAAAAGGAGTTTGCGCTTCCTCCGGCAGCGGAGAATAACCGCAGGGTGTTTGCCTACCTGATGAAGCGCGGGATCAGCCGCAAGGTCATTGAAGCCTGCGTCCGGGCCGGGATACTCTATGAAAGCGCCGATTACCACAATGCCGTGTTCGTTGGAAAAGACGAAGCCGGTACTGCCCGGTATGCGTTCCTGCGGGGCACCTACACCAAAGGGAAGCCCTTCAAGGCAGAGGTGTCCGGCAGTGAAAAAGCATACTGTTTCTGCCTTCCGCCCAAAGGAAAAACCAACCGGTTGGCAGTTTATGAAGCGGCTATCGAAACCCTTGCCCATCTGACGCTGGAAGGGGCTTCGGATAAATGGCGGCTGTCCCTTGGCGGTATCTACGCCCCCAAGGAAGGACAAGAAACGCAGTCCTTTTCCTTCAAAAAGCCGCCCGCGCTGGAAGCATTCCTGAATCGCCACCCGGAAATTGAGGAAATCGAAATCTGCACCAATAACGATTTTGCCGGACGATGGGCAGTCGGACATTTGGCAAAAGCCTATCAGGGCAAGTACCGTATTGTGGAGAACCTGCCGGGAAAAGATGGCTGCGATTATGCTGATTTAGCAAAAGAAAAGCAGGAAGAACAGGCCGCCCGTCAAAGGGCGGCTTATTCTCTTTAGAAGGGAGAGCTGTCGAATCGAAGAAAATGAAATCACGCTGAAACTCTATTCCTCGCTGACCGGGGATTTCTACAAAAACGATGTAGACGAATATGGCTGGAACAACGGCGTGGCCGATTACCCCACGCTGTTTTCAGGCGTCGACATGGCCTACTACGAGGAAAGCATCCGGGAAGCCGTGGAACAGCGCGACAGCGATGACGGCGGGAATTTAATGCCCTATTTTGACGAGGATCGAAATCCCAGCGTCAAGAAAAAGGTACTGAGCGCCGTTCCCACGGTGGAAATCCGGGATGGGGAACTCATGGGCTGTACCACGGTAAAGCTGAAGGAGCCTCTCACAGAAGCAGAAATGCAGGATCTTCAGGATTATCTCAAAGGCCAGTTTTCCGATGGCTGGGGCGAGGGATTCGAGCAGCAGGAAATCCAGACCGGTGATGGCGTGCTGTATGTTCATTTTGCAGAAGAACCCTTTGATTTTATAGTAGAACAAGTGCAGGACACAGAAGCTTCCAAAGAACAGCCTGTTCCCAAACGCCCGAAAATGAAGCTGGCGGGACAGGATGGAAATATCTTCGCTATTCTCGGCAGGGCATCCCGGCTGCTGAAAGAAAATGGACAGCCGCAACAGGCCAAAGAAATGAGCAGCCGTGTCTACCAGTCCGGGGATTATTACAAAGCGCTGAACATCATCAGCGAATATGTGGAAACGGAATTGTCGGAAAAAGTGCCGCCCAAACAGAAAAAACGCTCCGATATGGAGCGATAACAGAAAGGAAGATGCCTCTGAACGAAACGAAAGAACTGTCTCAAATTGTTGATGAAACCATTCTGCCCATGGAACACAGCGGCGGGGATGGCTGGAGCATCCTGCATGGGGACACCCTGCAGATCATCCGGGCATTCAAGCCGCAGGTGTTCGACGCCCTCATCACCGATCCGCCCTATGCTTCGGGCGGCTGGAAACCCTCGGAGAAAAACCGTACCACCAACCAGAAATACAGCAGCATGGACCCGAAGAACGCCCTGCCGGATTTTGACGGGGATAACCGGGACCAGAGAAGCTGGACGAGATGGATGGCGGAGTGGCTTTCTGACGCCCGGAAAGCCTGCAGGCCGGGAGCGCCGGTCTGCCTGTTCATCGACTGGCGGCAGTACCCTTCCATCACCGACGCTCTCCAATGGGCCGGATGGATCTGGCGCGGTTCGGTGGTTTGGGATAAGATGACTTCCCGCCCCCAGAAAGGCCGGTTCCGCCAGCAGAGCGAATATGTGGTGTGGGGCAGCAACGGCCCCATGCCGGTGAACCGCCCTGTAGGATGCCTTCCGGGAGTATTCCGCTATGCCAACCCGCAGAACCGTACCCATGTCACCGAGAAACCTCTGCAGCTCATGCGGGATTTGGTGAAAATCTGCGTGCCGGGCGGGCGCATCCTCGATCCCTTCTGCGGGGCCGGGACCACCGTTCTCGCCGCCAAGCTGGAAGGATATGAAGCTGTGGGCATTGAGGTTACCGACGCCTACTACAAACTGGGTTCCGACCGGGTGCGCTTCGCTTTGGAAGCCCATACCGAAGCGGAAGAAACCGCCAGATAATCCGTTGGTTGTCCACGTGGATAACCAATAGAAAACCAAACGGCAGGCTGGACGTCCACATGGACAACCAATCTGCCGCCATTTTATCAGATATATATAAAGGAAAGGAAAATCATCATGGAAAAAGCATTTGCCTACATTTGCGCCGCCTCCGACGCCGCGCCCCGCCTATTAAAACGCTACTGCCGCAAGGTTTATGAGCTGGGATATGTCCCCATCTGCCCGAAACTGAGTGAAGCGCAGTACCTCCAGCCGGACAATGCCGATGAAAAGAGGGATTTCCACAGCATCGCCCGTCAGAAGCTGGGCCGGTGCCGTATGCTGGTGGTGTGCGGGAATGAAATCAGCAACAGTATGTCTGCGGAAATTGGAGCCGCTGAAAAGCGAAATCTCATCTGCACCACCCTTGACGGCCTTGCCAAAATCAAGGAAGCGAATGAGAACGGCGGTCTCTGATTCGAGGTCGTTTTTTCTTTGCCAGCCGGTGACTGGTTTTGCAAGCATAGCGTTTGGATATCCAAAGGCATCTTGGGGAGCGCCCCAAACCCCCGCTGAACCGCACCGGCTGATTTTGTTCAAGAAATGAGAGGTGAAGATACTGAAAGAAAAGCAATATGCCGCGTTCGCGGCAAACGCCAAAACACTGGACAGCCTGCGCCGGAACGAGGTAAGCTACGTCCCCGGCGTTTTTGAGGTGGCGAAGGTCATTGTCCTGAACAAAGAGGATTTTGAAAAGCTGTCGGAGGACGTCTCCCCGGAATACCCCTTCCTCAAGGATAACCGGAAACTCATGAGCGCCGATCCGGTCGGCCTGTTCCGATGCCTCATGGTGCGGGCCGAAGAGAAAAAAGAAAATATGCTGATTGCGCAGGGACGAAACAGCCTGTATCTTGGCTACGGCAGGGATTACCGCAGCGTCGATCTGCAGGGCGTGCCGGTAGAACACATCGCCTTGGAAGAACCGAAAGCCTATCAGGAGCACGCTGTATTCTATCACCGGCCCAGCCATATCAGCGACCTCAATGGGCAGAACCCAAGCCATCCTGTGCCGGAACGACAAACTCGTTTTCAGGTGGAACAGGTGGTTGTTCTATGCGATGAGCAGTTCCGGCAGTTTCAGGAAACCGGCCTCAAGGAAGATCAGATTTTCCTGTTCGATTACAGCGACAAGATGTGGTTTGACCCCGGCAGCTTCTGCTGGCACTGCGTGCTGGTCAAGGGCGAAAACAGCCGGGATGGTATTCTCGTGGATGCGGAAGGGTATTCCTACGCCCGGTATGCGGCATTCGCACCGGATTGCGACAAACTGCGCCTGCAGGATATCCCTGTCCATTACGAATACCCTGCCAGAGCGCCGGAGCAGAAGAAAACCCGCAAAAGAAAAGAACCGGAGCGTTAAAAAGGAGCCAAAGCATCTATGAGAAAACGAAACCACATCATCCCTCTTCACCTGAACAAAAAGGAACTGGCGCATCTAGAAGCGCAGGTGAAAACAAGTGGCCTGCCCCGTGAGGAATTTCTCCGCACTCTCATCATGGGTGCGGAATTGCGGGCAAGGCCCTGCGACCACCATGCGGATCTGCTCCACAAGGTAGCTGGACTCTGCAACAACGCAAACCAGCTTGCTAAGGTCGCCAATACCTATGGGGAAGCCAGCCAGCAGGATATCGAGGAAATGACGAAACTTGCCCGTCAAGTATGGGAAGAAGTCAAGGAGAACTGGTAATCGGTGGCATACACCAGCGTGATCCCCGTCCACCGCCTCGACAACGCCATCGACTATATCCTCGATGAGAAAAAGTGTTCCCGCAGGGAAAATGAGGAATCACTGGAGGGGGAAATCGATAAGGCCCTGAACAAAGACAAAACCGAGCAGGACCTGTTTCAATCCGCCATCGGCTGTACTGTAGACTCCGCCTTCGAGGATATGTGCCGGATCAAAGAAATGTGGCATAAGGAGAAAGGCGTGCAGGGCTTTCATCTGGTGCAAAGCTTTGCCGCTGGAGAGGTTTCCCCGGAACTGGCCCATCAAATCGGGCTGGAATTTGCGGATCGGCTGCTCGGCGGGAACTTTCAGGCGGTGGTCAGCACCCATCTCAATACCAAATGCGTCCACAACCACATTGTATGGAATTCCGTGTCCATGAAAACCGGCAGAAAATACCGCAGCAATGAAAGAACCTATGTCACTGGCGTGCGGAAAATTTCGGATGAACTGTGTGTGAAGCACCACCTTTCCGTCATCCGTACAGAGAAATCGGAACGGGTTGCCCGCCCCTATGCCCAGTGGCTGGCCGAGCAGAACGGAGCGCCCACATGGAAAACGCCCATCCAGCAGGATCTCAATGCGGCGGTTTCCGCTTCCCTCACATGGAAGCAGTTCCTGCGCGCTTTGGAGCAGAAGGGCTATGCCTTTCGGTTTGACCGCAAATACCCCACGCTGATTCTGCCGGGCAGCGGGCGCACCGTCCGGTTTAAAACCTTGGGAAAACAGTACACCCCGGAAGCCATCCAGCGCCGCATCCTCTATCCCAAGCCTCCTCACCGTGCTGGGAAAGAACAGCCCCCGGCCAACCGCTTCCTTCTCCTTCTTGGGGAAACACAGCCCCGCAGGCTTTCCGGCCTGCGGGCGCTCTATTTTTCCTACTTATACAAGATGGGGGCGCTGCCCAGGAAACCCCGGTATATAAGCTACGCTGTGCGGGAGGATATCCGCAGGCTGGACCAGCGGATCGAACAGGCGGAATTCATCTTCCAAAACAAAATCGAGGACCTTGGGCAGCTTACCACCCTTCGGCAGAAAACGGAAGATGAAATCGCTGTGCTGATAAAGCAGCGCCAGAAGCTCTACCGTTACGAACCGGGTTCCCAGCAGATCGGCCTCCTCACAGAACAGCTCAAAAAGCTGCGCCATACCGCCAAGCTGTGCCGGAATATTGAAACCCACTCCATTGAGATGGAACAGCGCCTGCAGGCAGCCCGCATAGAAGAACAGCAGCACAAGGACAAGCAAGCACAGGAACAAAAGAAAAAGCAATCCCGGAATCGGGAAAATCCGAAAAGGAGATGATCACTTGAACCGAATCCCCGCAAGAGAACAGGTGGAGCACCTCCGTCAGCAATATCCTGCCGGAACCCGCATTACCCTGCGTTCCATGGACGATCCGCAGGCCCCACCGCCCGGTACCAAGGGCACGGTTTCCTATGTGGACGATATGGGGCAGATTGGAGTGAAATGGGATACCGGTTCCAGCCTGTCTCTCATCCCCGGCGAGGACTCTTTCTCTAAGGAACCGGCAGCGGAAATAACAAAGCATAAACGCTCCCGTGATTTGGAGCGATGAAAGGAAGGTGAATTGACTGAACTACGGAAGCGATCCAGCCGACCAGATTGTCCGATTTACCCTTGAGGGCACGGAAATGGCTCTCAAGCTGTCGGGCATGGCGGCGAAAAACTTTGCGCTGTTTGTCTATGCCGTACTGAAGGATCAGAAGAAAACCCACGGCAAGACAAGGCTTGTGCGGATGCTCAAGGAACAGCGCCCGTTCAAATTCTTTAATGTCCCCACCGAAAACATGAAGGAGTTTGCAAAGGAAGCCAAGGTACACGGCCTTTTGTACGTTCCCATCCGAAACAGGAAAAAGGCTGACCGCATCGAAGTGGTGGTATTCGCGGACGACGCCTCTAAGATTCAGCGCATTTTCGACAATCTCGGCCTTGACGCGGTCAAAGCGCAGGCAGGCGAAGCCACAATTGAGAAAGTGCAGGAACAGGAAAAGCAAGCTCCCACAGCCCCCGGCAAGACGGAAACCGTCAAAACCGAGCAGGGCGAAGTGGAATTTGAGGTGGGCGGCTTTGAGGACGATTTCAATATCGGCCCCGCCCAGCAGGACGCCGCCGCAAATTTTACTTCTGGCCGGGAGAAGGAAGCCGGGGAACCGGCGGAAAAGAGTCCGTCCGCGCCTTCCTTGCCCAGCAAAAGCTCTTCGCCAGACTTAACAGGCCATAAAGAGCCGGAACAAAAGCCCTCGGTGAAAAAGCAGCTGCAGGAGATCCGGCAGGAGCAGGCGGAGAAGAAAGCAGAAAAATCCAAGCAGCAGGAGCGCCAGCACCCCACCCCCGGCCATGCCAAACAGAAGAAAAAGAAAAAACAGAAAGGCAGGTAATGCAATATCGATTTATCCAGTTTGATCGGAAAGAAACAGGAACCGCAGCCCCAGCAGGAACAGCCGCAGCTGTCCAAAGAAGAATACGCCGCCATGAAGCAGGCTGAGCGTGAGGAAGTCTGGTCGAGAGTCAACGCGCAGGCCGATTCCGTGTTCAAGGATGACGAATCCATGAAAGGCTTTCTCAATTTCATGGCGAATTGCACCCCGCAGAGCACCCGAAACCTTCTCATTCTTTACGAACAGAACCCTGAAAATACCCACCCCCGCACCTTTGACAAATGGAAGGAAGCCGGACGCTCCATCCGTTCCGGCGAGAAGGGGTACACCTTCTTTGCTGAACAAGAGTATGAAAAAGACGGCATCAAGGCGAACGGCTATACCATTACCAAAGCCTATGACATCTCCCAAACCAGAGGCCCCCAGCCTCTGCCCCCGCAGAAGCATCTGCCGGAGGAAATCATTGCCGCCATGGTGGAGCAAAGCCCGGTACAGCTTGCCATTTCCGACCAGCTTCCCCAAGGGGTGCAGGCGCAGTATGTTCCCAAGCAGCGCACTATTTTTGTCCGCAACGGGATGGATGAAACCGCCACCATCTGCGCCATTGCCAGAGAGCAGGCCCACGCCAGCTTCGACGCGGTGGGCAGCGGCTATTACCGGCAGGCGTATGCGGCCCAAGCCTACTGCGCCGCCTATGTAGCGGCACAGAAATTCGGGCTTGACGCCTCGGTGTTTCAGTTTGATAAGGTGTGTCACAGCTGCGCCCAGCTGACGCCGGAAGAAAAGCGCGGCTTTATAGGCGACGTCAAACGGGCGGCCTATTCTATTAACCGGGACGTCCAGAGAAGCTTCCGGGATTTGGAGCAGACCATCCAGCCGGATGAATTCTCCGTCGCAGCGCCCAAGCCCGCCAAGGCTTCCAAAGCCAAGACGGAGAAAGAGCCGGAGCGATGAGCGCTGAGAGTTTTCCGTTTGTTTTCTTTTGTCCGGTAGCTTTCCGCCATCCGTTGTGGTATGGTGTGAATGATAACAGAGAAAGGATGGGGTCGCCATGACAAAGCAGCGGATGGTGAAGATGACCGGCGGGGACCAAAACATACTGGCCAAGGCGCTTCGCAGCGCACAGGAAGAAGCAGGGCCGGAGCTATCCGGCCAGCTGCAGCCGTTTCTTGATAGAGTCCTCCGTATGCCAAAGCACAAACTGTACCTGAATGATGAAGAATACCAGTATGCCACGCTGTCTCTAAATGGGATGCGAAACGCTTATCTGGAAGAGAACCGCAGCTGCGGCGGGATCGACCGCCTCCTCATCAAACTGATGCAGGCAAAATACAGGTGTGCGCCTGCCCGATAAATATATCTAATCCCCCGGAACCTGTGGGAATGTTCTCCCATGGGTTCCGGGGGATTTTTTGTTTTCATGGAAAGGAAGGATTATAACCACAAAATATGTTGTTTCTTTATCCGGCGGTAAAGATTCCACCGCCCTATTACTGCGGCTGCTGGAAGAAAAAATGCCGGTGGACGATATCCTGTTCAGCGATACCGGGCTGGAGTTTCCGCAGATGTATGAGCATCTGGAGAAGCTAGAGCGGTACACGGGAAGAACGATTATCCGGCTGAAGCCGCCGCACAGCTTCGAAACCTTTTTCTATGAGTATTCGCCAAAGAGAAAAAATCCGGCGCTGAAAGGCTGCCGTGGTCTCAGCTGGCCCGGCCCACAGGCAAGGTGGTGTACCGGGCGGCTGAAGCACCGGGTTATGGACGCCTATATGCGGGAACTGCGGCGGGAATACACCGTCGTTCATTATGTCGGCATCGCCGCCGATGAAGCCCATCGCGTCCGGGAATTTCAGTATCCTCTTGTGGAATGGGGTATGACCGAAGCCGACTGCCTGAAATACTGTAAGGAACGCGGCTTTGATTGGGGCGGCCTTTACGATATTTTCAGCCGGGTATCCTGCTGGTGCTGCCCATTACAGCCCCTCAGTGAATTGCGGAAGCTGCGCATCCATTTCCCCGAACTATGGCAAAAACTCCTGTATATGGATTCCCATACCTGGCGGCAATTCCGGGCCGATTATTCGGTGCAGCAGCTGGAGTGGCGCTTCGATTTTGAACAGCAGCGCCAAGAGAAGGGGCAGTCCATCCGAAGCCGGGAGTTTTACCGGCTGCTGAAGGAACACCTTCAAGAGAAAGAAAGGGCGGGTGTCTCTTCGACGGAATAACGGCAAGAAAAAATCCATGGTGGGTGTGGCTTTTACCCCTTCCCATCGTCTGGTGGGCGGCGCTGCTGACTGCCGGGTGCTGGAATGATGGGATGAACCTTGTGGATCTGCTGGGGAAGCTTCCGGCAGCGATGAACGCCCCTTTTTCCATCCACTGGACAGAATACTCCGCCCGGTGCCTGCTGTTTTTTACTCTTGCGTATGGAATCGCCGCCCTTGTGGTGGTTTCCAGCCGGAAGAATACCCGCAGGGGCGCGGAGCATGGTTCCGCCAAATGGGGCGATGTGTTCCAGATCGCCAAGAAATACCGGGATAAGAAGCACCCCAAGGAAAACCTCATCTTAACCCAGCATTTTCAGATGGGGATGGACGGCCACAAGCATAAGCGCAACACCAATGTGCTGGTCATCGGCGGTTCCGGCGCTGGAAAAAGCCGGTCCTATGCCATTCCCAACGCTTTAAACTGTGGAAACTGTTCGCTGGTCATCTGCGATCCGAAATCTGAAATCCTGCGGAAAACAGGCGGGGTCTTGAAAGCAAATGGTTTTGAAGTGCGGGTATTCGATTTATTAAATCCCGACGCCTCCTTCTGTTACAATCCTCTTGCCTATGTGCGGGATGACAAGGACGTGCTGCGCCTGATTGAAACCCTCATCCAGTCGACCACCCCGCCCGGAGCGCAGAGCAGCGACCCCTTCTGGCAGAAATCCGAAACCGCGCTTCTGCAGGCGCTGGTTTTGTATCTTAAGCACGAAGCACCGCCGGAAGAACAGAACTTCGCCATGGTGATGGAGATGCTGTCCGCAGCGGAGGTACGGGAAGAAGATGAGGAATACGAGTCACCCTTGGATATCCTGTTCGCAAGGCTTGAAATGCGGGACCCGGAGAGCATTGCCGTGAAGCAGTACCATGTCTTTAAGATGGGGGCTGGCAAAACCCTGAAATCTATTTTAATTAGTGTCGGCGTGCGGCTGTCTGCCTTTAATCTGCCGCAGATCGCAAGGCTGACCTATGCCGACGACCTCCATCTGGAGGAAATGGGCGAAAAGAAGGTGGCCCTGTTCTGCTGCATCCCGGATTCCGATAAATCCCTCAACTATCTGGTAGGCATGATTTACGGGCAGCTCATCCAAACCCTGTACTTTGTAGCAGACCGGAAATACAAGGGCAGGCTGCCGGTGCCGGTTCATCTGCTGATTGACGAGGCCCCCAATATCGCCTTGCCTACCGACAACTTTCTGCCATGGCTTTCCACCATGCGAAGCCGCAACATCTTTTGCAGCTACATCGCGCAGAATATGGCGCAAATCAAGGCGCTGTTTAAAGAACAATGGGAGTCGTTGGTGGGCTTGTGTGACGAGTTCCTCTACCTCGGCGGCAATGAAAAGGAAACCCACAAATATGTTTCCGAACTCATGGGAAAGGAAACGCTGGATACGAATACCTATGGCCGGAGCCGGGGGCGAAGCGGCAGCTTCAGCGTAAACGACCAGCAGACGGGCCGGGAGCTCTTAACCCCGGATGAAGTGCGGATGCTGGATAACCGCAAGGCTATCCTTTTTGTCCGTGGGGAACGCCCCATGATGGATGACAAGTACGACCTGATGCGCCATCCCAATATCCGGCTGACCGAAGATGGCGGCGCTGCGCCCTACGATTATACGCAGGCAAAGGACGCCGCTGACGATATCGACTATTCCCCGGACCAGTACGACGATTTCGAACTGCTGGAACCGGAGGATTTTCTAAAACCATAACAATACACATTGAACTGGAGGAATGCTTCTGAAGAAAACTCTGAATCCTTTTATCTTGAAGAAAAATCCCAAAAAGAACGATAAGCCCACCACTGCCCTGCCTCTTGGCAAAAAGGGGCGCTTCGGTTTTTCCGGCTATGTCGCTGTGGTGCTGTGCGCCTGCTGTTTTTCCACCACAGCCTTTGCCGCCAGCGATCCGCTGGGTGTGGTCAACAACCTCTCCACCTTCATCTTTTCCCTGATCCGCGCCATCGGTCTCATCCTCTTGGGCTGGGGTGTGGTGCAGGTTGGTCTCTCCTTCCAGAGCCACGATCCTTCCCAGCGCTCGCAAGGGTTCCTCACCTTGGCGGGCGGCCTCGTGGTGACCTTTGCCAAGGAAATCCTTGACCTCATCACCGCTTGATTTCCTGTTTTCCAGTCAAGGGAGCGCCCAGTGGCGGGCGCTCCCACATTTTTTAGATGGGAGGTGACCAGCCGGAAACTGGATTATCGATAACTTAAATTCGGCGCTGGGAACATGGAATGACAAGCTGGCCGAAATCTGGACTTTGCTTACACAGGACCCCGCAACCTTTAAGGGCGGCGGGATCTGGCAGGTCATGCTGGACATCAACGGGGCCTTGAAAGCCATTGGGTACGGCCTGCTGGTTCTGTTTTTTGCAGTCGGCGTGGTGAAAACCTGTTCGAGCTTTACCGACCTGAAGCGCCCGGAAGCGGCCTTCAAGATGTTCATTCGTTTTGCACTGGCAAAGGCGGCAGTAGGATACGGCCTCGACCTGATGCTGGCTGTTTTCAAAATTATTCAAGGGATGGTTTCCACCATTATTACCCAATCGGGTTTGTCAGGAAGTAGCGGCACCACGCTCCCGCAGGAGATTATCGACAAGATCAACAACGTGGGATTCTGGGACAGCATCCCTTTGTGGGCGGTCACCCTGCTGGGCGGCCTGTTCATTACGGTGCTGGCGTTTATTATGATCCTGACGGTGTATAGCCGGATGTTTAAGCTCTACATGTATACCGCTATCGCACCAATCCCCATGTCTACATTCGCCGGGGAAACCACCAGCAATGTGGGCAAAAACTTCCTGCGTTCCTATGCTGGGGTGTGTCTGGAAGGGGCCATCATTGCGCTGGCCTGCATTATCTTTTCTGTCATGGCGGCTTCTCCGCCTGCGGTTGACCCCAATGTTTCAGCGGTAACCGCCGTTTGGAGCTATGTGGGCGAGTTAATCTTTAACTTGCTTGTCTTGGTTGGAGCCGTGCGGATGAGCGACCGGATCGTCAAGGAGTTATTGGGGCTGTAAGGTTCCTCATAAAAAGCAAGCAGGCCCTGCGGAAACCGCAGAACCTGTTTGGTTACTCGTGATCTAAAATCCATTGCAGAAGCCCTTGCCGGTCTGTTTCACCGGAAGCCACAGCAAGAATGACGTCAATCAGTTCCTGCTGTTCGTAGCGGGGTTCTATCCCATTCACCGCCAGAAAAACCAACATGGCATGAGCACCAATCCGTTTGTTTCCATCCACAAAAGGATGGTTGCAGACAAGCCCAAATCCCAGCTGCGCCGCTTTGGCCTGCAGGGATGGATAAACCGGTTCTCCGCCGAAAGTTTGAAACGGCGCGGCCAATGCAGATTCCAGCAGCCCTTCGTCACGAATCCCGTCGATGCCTCCAAATTCTTGAATCAGTGCAGAATGCAGGCCAAGGATCTGGCATTTTGACAAAGTTTTCATTTCGCCAGTTCCTCGTATGCGGTACGATTTTTGGCGATCAGCCGTTTGGAGACTGCCAGAATATCCTCGTCTTCCGCAATCTGCTCTTGCTCCGCTTGGCTGAATTCTACCAGCACATAGCGAGGGACATTATTCTTTAAGATCACGGCTGCACCGTTTTCATCTACCAAACGTGCGACGCGGGAAAAGTTCTGATTCGCTTCTGTAATGGAAACAAGATTCTTTGTGTTCACAGTCATTTCAAACACCTCCTATTTTTATTATACTCAAAAATAGGATAAATACAACCTATTTTTGAAAGGGGTTGATTTTTTATCGAAGTAAAAGTGCCAAAGGAAATCCGGGATTATCAGGAGTCCATCTTTTTTGGGCTATCTACCCGGCAGTTTATCTGTTCCCTGCTGGCTGTAGGGGTAGCAGTTGGTCTGTATTTTGGTTTGCGCCCGCTGATTGGCAGCGAAGAAGTCGGCTGGATGTGCATTCTCGGAGCCGCGCCCTTTGCGGCCTGTGGCTTTTTCAAATACCATGGCATGACTGCCGAACAGGCAGCATGGGCGTGGTTTAAGTCGGAATTTTTGTACCCGAAAAAACTGGTGTTCAAATCCGACAGCCTCTACTTTGACGCCATGAAGGACGCCATCACAGAGGGGGAAAAGCCTCCCCGCAAGAGGAAAAAACACAAACCCCAGCCACCTGCTGGGAAAGAACAATAACCTTTTCATTTTCGCACTGAAAGGAAGGATGCCTATAATCAAAACGCTCAGTAAAGCAGCGAAAGCAGAAAAAGAGAAATTCACCATTCCAAAGTCCGTACAGGACGCCATCCCCATCCAGCGCATCTGGCCGGATGGGATTTTTCAGGTGGGGAGCCGGTTCTCCAAAACCTTCTCCTTTACCGACATCAACTATCAAATCGCCAGCAAAGAAGATAAGACGGCGATGTTCCTCGACTACTCGGAATTATTAAACGCGCTGGATTCCGGCGCTTCCGCCAAGATCACCATCAATAACCGGAAGGTCAACAAAGAGGAATTTGAGAAATCCCTGCTGCTGCCCATGCGGGAGGACGGGCTGGACCATTATCGGAAAGAGTACAATGAAATGCTGCTCTCCAAGGTAACCGGCGTGAGCAACAGCGTGGTGCAGGACCGCTACATCACCATCACAGTGGCCAAGCGGAACATCGACGAAGCCCGCACCTATTTCTCCCGTGTAGGCACCGACCTCATCACCCACCTTTCCCAGCTTTCCTCCATAGGCCGGGAACTGGATATCGGGGCGCGCCTGCAGATTTTCCGGGATTTCTTCAAGGGGAACGAGCCTGCCGCCTTTGCTTTCGACCTGAAGGAGCACATGAAGAAGGGACACAGCTTCAAGGATTGGCTGTGCCCCGATTCGATGGAATTCCAGAAAGACCATTTCCGCCTGAACGACCGCTGGGGCCGGGTTCTTTACCTGCAGGATTACGCCAGCTATATCAAGGATTCCATGATTGCCGAACTCTGCGACATGGATCGCAGCCTCATGCTTTCCATTGATATTTTAGCGGTTCCCACCGACGAAGCAGTGCGGGAAATCCAGAACAAGCTCCTGGGTGTGGAAACGAATGCGGCCAACTGGCAGAGAAAGCAGAACGCCGCCAACAACTTTTCCGCTGTCCTGCCCTACGACATGGAGCAGCAGCGCAAGGAAACCAAGGAGATGCTGGAGGATCTCACCAGCCGGGACCAGAGGATGATGTTCGGCCTTGTGACCTTGGTACATTTAGCTGACACCAAGGAGCAGCTGGACAGCGACACCGAAACCCTGCTCACCACAGCGCGGAAGCATCTCTGCCAGATGAGCGTCCTGCGCTGGCAGCAGAAGGATGGGCTGGACACCGTTCTCCCTTACGGCCTGCGGAAAATACAGGCCCTGCGCACCCTGACCACCGAATCCACCGCTGTGCTGATTCCGTTCCGGGCGCAGGAAATCCTCCAGAACGGCGGCATCTACTATGGGCAGAACGCTGTTTCCAAGAACATGATTGTGGCAGACCGCCGCAAGCTGCTCAATGGCAACAGCTTCCGCTTGGGTGTTTCCGGTTCCGGTAAATCCTTCTCCGCCAAGGAAGAAATCGTCAGCATTGCGCTTTCCACCAATGACGATATCCTCATTCTGGACCCGGAATCCGAATTCGGCTTTCTGGTGGAAGCCCTTGGCGGCGAGGTCATCCGGGTATCCGCTTCCTCGGATACCCATCTAAACGCCATGGATATGGACAAAGCCTATGGGGATGAGCGCAACCCGCTGATTGAGAAATCCGAATTCATCCTCTCCCTGTTCGAGCAGCTGGTAGGCGCGGGCAATGTGAGCGCCAAGGAGAAATCCATCCTCGACCGCTGCACCTATGATGTGTACCGGGAATATGTCGCCAACAACTACGAGGGCGAAGCGCCTACCCTGAAGGATCTGTACCACTCCCTCTTAAAACAGCCGGAGCCGGAAGCCAGAGGGCTGGCGCTTTCCTCTGAACTCTTCATCACCGGCAGCCTCAACACCTTTGCCCAGCGCACCAACGTGGACACCAAGGCGAGAATCATCGCCTATGACATCCGTGAATTGGGCGAGCAGCTCATGCCCATCGGGATGCTGGTGACCTTGGACGCCATCTTCAACCGCGTCATTCAGAACTGGAAGAAAGGCAAGACCACATGGGTATTCGCGGACGAGTTCTACCTGCTGTTCCGCTATGAGTACAGCGCCGATTTCTTCTACAAGCTCTGGAAGCGCATCCGCAAGTACAACGGGCTGGTGACAGGGTTAACGCAGAACGTCGAGGAGCTCCTCCGTTCCGACACCGCCCGCCTCATGCTGGCAAACAGCGAATTTTTAATCCTCTTGAACCAATCCGCCACCGACCGGGATGAACTGGCGGGGCTTCTGCACATCTCCGAGAACCAGCTCTCGTACATCACCAATGTGGCGGCTGGCTGCGGTCTCATCCGCTGTGCCGGAAACATTGTCCCATTCGAAAACAGCTTTCCTCGAAACACCCGTCTGTATCAGCTCATGACCACCAAACCGGACGAGGCCCTGAGAGGGGTGTAACCATACATGAAACTATATTGCATCAGGGGGCCTCCTTGGACTCCCTGTTTACTATTTGTGCAGCAAACTGTTGCACAAATTTCGTGACAGGACGCGATAGGTTCTTAATCTCCAAACACAGGAGGTGCATTTTTGAAAGAAATCAAGCAAAAACCTGACAGCAAGAAACCCAAGCTGCTGGAGAGTGCAGCCAAGGCACCCAAAACAGCTATGAAGGATCTGTGGTTAAAATCCAAGGACAAATCCATTGTAGAATTAAAGGAAACCCCCTTTGCCAGCCAGCGTGGGGAATCTTCCAACGCCCCGGCCAACAGCGCCGGGGACCAGATGCTGTCCGGCATGGAAACTGCCGCCAAGAAAGGTGCAAACCTGACCTATCGGGGCGGGAAAAAGCTGGCCCAGACCACAGCCCGGAAGATGAAAGAAAAAAGAGAGGTTTCCCGCACCCTGTCGGAAGCGAAAAATGCTGGCGGCAAAACAGTGGAAGCCGCCAAGGATACCGTTTCCAAAATACGGACAAAGAATACCGTAGCCAAAGCTGTCAAGGGGAAATCCCAAAAGGCAGTAAAAACCGCCAGCAGGTCTGTGAAGGGTGTGCAGCAGGGCGCCAAGGGAATCAAAACTGCCCAGCATTCAGCAAAGACGGCGCAGCAGGCGGCGAAAGCGACACAGAAAGCAGCGCAGGCTACCGCAAAAGCGGCAAGGGCGGCGGCCCAAGCAGCCAAAACAGCAGCGAAAGCGGCAGTGACAGGGGCAAAGGCAGCGGTGAAAGCGACCGCCACCGCTATCAAAGCAGCAGCGGCAGCGATAAAGGGATTGGTTGCCGCTATTGCAGCTGGGGGCTGGGTGGCTGTGGTCATTATCTTGTTGATTTGTTTAATCGCCCTGATTGTCGGTTCCTGCTTCGGGCTGTTTTTTGGTTCGGATTCCACAGGGACCGGCACCAGCGTAACACAGGCGGTGTCTGCCCTCAATGGGGAATATCTGTCTCACATTCAGGAAATAGAGGATTCCAATCCCCATGACCGGCAGGAGATCACCTCCAACGACGGGGTGCTCTCCATCAATTGGGAAGATGTTCTTGCTGTATTTTCCGCAAAGGTTACCGGCGCGGAGGATGGGGCGCAGGTGGCCTCGCTGGATGACGCCCAAGTACAGCAGCTGCGGGATATTATGTGGGAGATGAATGCGGTGTCTTCCAGCACCCGTACTGAAAGCCATGAGGTGGAAGTCACCGAAGTGGATGAGGATGGAAACGAAACCACCCATACCGAAACGGTGACGGAAACTATTCTGGAGATTACCATCACCCACAAAACCCCGGATGAAATGGCCCGGCAGTACAATTTTAACCCAAGGCAGAACGAATATCTTGCCTTAATGTCGGAACCGGAAAACCAGAACTTATGGGCAGAACTGCTGGGTGGCTATGTTGGCGGCGGGGAAATTTTAGACCCCAATACCGACTGGGAAGGAACCGGTATCTTCCAGTGGCCGCTTCCGGAAAGTTTTACGATTACCTCATGGTTTGGATACCGTGAGGACCCCTTTACTGGAGAAATTGCCTATCACAGCGGAACCGACATCGCTGCGCCGGAAGGAACGCCCATTCTTGCGGCAGCGGATGGGACCGTCACCATAGCCAACGCCATCGACTCCTGGGGCGGCGGGTATGGGTACCACATCAAGGTGAAGCACAACGATACTTATGACACTCTGTATGCCCATTGTTCCTCCATCTGCGTGACCGTTGGGCAGGAAGTGAAGCAGGGCGAGGTCATCGGCTATGTCGGCACCACCGGTAATTCCACCGGAAATCACCTGCACTTCGAGGTCTGGCAGAACGGGGAGCGTACCGATGCCCTTGGCTTCTTCAAAGCAAAGGAATAACGAAAACAGCAGCCTGTAAAAAAACAGGCTGCTGGATTTTCTATCGCAATTCCAAACTGTAGCCGACTTCACGAATACAGCGCAGATAAATCCCGGAATCCTTTTCCAAATTCATTTTGCGCCGGATTGCCTGCACATGATGGCTGACCAGCTTCCGAGCTTCTCCATAGTCGGGTTCTTTCCATATCCTTTCATAGATTTGGGTATATGTTAAGACACGGCTGGGATTTTGGAGCAGATACAGGAAGATTTCATACTCGGTTTTGGTGAGAGGGATCTCCTGCTGATCCCGGAAAATCTTCCGCTGGTTTAAGCAAACCTCAAAGTTCGGAAGGGATATCACCGGATGCTGTTCCTGCCCGCGCCATTCTATTTCTGGATGTTGTTGCAGGAAAGAAAGGAAATGCTCAAAGGTTTTATATTCCTCTTCCCGCAACTCCAAAATGATTACTCGTCCGATACCGTTATCTCCTTCATTCTACGACCACCTGTAGCGAACCGCAAAAGTTATCTCCTTCTAATGTAAGATAGTTATCTCCCGTATTCAGCGTAACAGAGTATGTATCTGCACCACTGTCCTCAGTAATGATTTTCTCCTCGTTTTTATCTCTCCAGTACAACTTAGCGGAGCCGGAGTCTATTGTTAATTTATAAGTTATGGTAAGGTCGTTTCCCTTATCACGATCTAATCCTGTACCGCCAAAGATGTATTCTACATCACTGAAGTCTTCATATTCAGCGGAATAAGAGCCGGTATAGGTATCTTCACCTTTCGTTTTATCTCCCTGCAAATCTTTTTCCTCTGTAAGAGCGTATTGACTGAAATGGTGCAAAAGATCGTTAAATCCATTCAACACATCGTCTTTGGTATGATCGCCGCTGCATCCCGTCATACCCAAAGCTAAGCATAGCGAAAGCAAAACAGCGGTCAAAAGTTTCATGGTTTTCATAGTTTCACCCCTGAATAAGTCCCGGTATGGACATAGCGATGATCGCAATGGCGCCGACAGCGTAAATGCTGTTGATTGCAACACATACCTGCATAAGTTTTGATTTCACTTTTCCCTTGGTATAGGCAAGAATGGAAAAGATACCTGAAAAAATCATAAAGGCGGCGTAACTGAAAATCATAATCTCCGCTACAGGTGACTCCAATGCCCAATCGAAGCTGCGCAAAGGCAAGATTGTCCACGGAATGAACAACATAATGGTAGAAATAGCAGTTAAAATTTTGTTTTTCATAGGTTTTATCTCCTTTCAGATGCGCCGTATCGAATGCAGGACACAGCAAGTGCAAGTATTGTAATACCGATTGCCACCGGTAGCCACGGAAGCCACGCAATCTGTGTTTCATAGACGCCTTCGGCGGCTTTTCCGTACTCAATCATCAGTAAATAGAATGGGTAGCTCATCGGATAAGCAAACCAGATTTTTGTGTTTATCATCAGCACGGAGGGTACGATAGACGCCAATCCCATACCAACTGAGAAAATAGGTGTTTTGATCAAGGTGGAAATTGCCCAATACACTGCCGCCATTGGAATTGCAGCAATATAAATGCAAAGGACATTTTTGCATACATACAGCGGATCAAGGACAAAGTTATAATCCTGCATGCCTGTGGCAATCGCAGCGCTGGCGTAATACGCCCCAATTGCCATAACCATCTGCACAGCCGCCAGCATAATCAAAACGGTAAACTTTGCAAGGCACATCTTTACAGTGCTGATCGGCAGGGACAACATTTTCAAAATTCCTTTGTTTGTTCGCTCTGTTTGATTGAGCAGGACGGTGCAGATAACAAGCGACGCCGGAATCATAAACCATACCATCCCCATGAAGCCCTGAATGAAAAAGTTGTTTTCAGGAGTGATCGGGACTCCTCTCACATCAAAAATCATATCGGAATTGATCACGCTCGGAAGCCACATCATAAGAACAGGGGCAAGCAGAATCAAAAATATTTTTGAGCGGCGGATCTTTGTAAGCTCCACACCTATCAAAGATGAAAAACTCATTCAAAGCACCTCCTCACCTTCAGATAAATCATTTCTACAATGCCAAAAAGGACGGTTTCCACTCCGCAAACAGACAAAAACAATGTTGTACGGCTATTCTCTGTTGCAGCAGCAAGCGTCTGATACGGGGAACTGAAGGGGAACAAACTCAGCACGGTATTGTCCTGTGGGAGAATTGAGAGTGTAAACACAAGAATCACACCGATGCCAAGGGACACCCACATATTTTTACAAGCTGACGCAATCACCAGCATACTCATAAGGGTGGGCAGCGTAACGACAATTTGAAAGCCTGTGGTTTTGAGTATCTCCGCCAAATCAAAGGTGTAGCTCGGGAACCAATAGCTTGCACAACCGATTAACGCAGCTATTTCTATCACTACCATAGCGGACAGTAGCAATGCCGAAATACAGAATTTCCCTAAAAACATATTTCCCTGACGGATCGGAAGCACTGACATTTTCTGCATCCCGTTATCGGTATATTCCGTGTGGTACATCATACAAGCGCCGCAAATGGAAATGAGAATATTCAGCATCGCCATCATCTGCCAGTTTGCAGACATCAATATATCCATCGGATTTCCGGAGAGCGAAGTCATCTCCTCCGCTTTTACCATCATATAGACAACCGGAAAGGCGGCCGCAAGAAAGCCGCCTGCCAAAAACGCAGGAAGATAACCCGTGCGTTTTAGCTTTTTTGACTCTATGACAAGACTCATAGTGTACCTCCTCTCCGCTGATTGTCTTCATCAATCATAGCAAGGAAAGTATCTTCCAGATTATCAGTCGGGAATCCGGCAGCGCGGGCATTCTTCTTCAGGTCATCCATTGTTCCTTCAAACAAAAGGCGCCCGTGGTTCAAAATACCGATATCGTCCGCCATCAGCTCTACCTCGGGGAGCAAGTGTGAGGAAACCAGTACAGTACAGTCATATTTCTGCGGAAGAGAGCGGATCAGGGTGCGTATCTCATGAATACCCACCGGATCTAAGCCATTTGTCGGTTCATCCAGAATGAGAATGGGAGGTCTTCCGATGAGCGCTCCTGCCAGCCCCAATCGCTGTTTCATGCCCAGGGAATATTTTTTGGCGAGCCGTTTGCGGAACTGTGTCAGACCGACAAGCTCCAGGGCATCGGAAACGCTGCTTTTGGGCAGGCCAAGGATTTTGCGGATGATCTCCAAATTTTCCTCTCCGGTCAGATTCCCATAGAAAGCAGGCGCTTCAATGAACGAGCCGACTTCTTTCAAAATAGAAACTCGGTCTGACGGATATGTTTTTCCGTCGATATGAAAGTTCCCGCTTGTCGGCTTTGTAAGGCCGAGAAACATTTTCATCGTGGTGGATTTTCCGGCCCCGTTCGGACCGAGAAATCCGTAAACGCTACCCTTGCGGATATGGAGATTTAAGTTAGACACAGCAGTAAAATCCCCATAGGTTTTCGTTAAATTTTGAGTTTCTATGATATTCATCTTGAGAAATCTCCTTTCCTTTACTGCCTTTAGTATACGATGGCAACCTTGTGCCAACCTTCTCTCTACCTTACATTTACTTTACATTTGGAGTGTATCGTCGAAAATTCAAAAGGATATGGTATAATATAAAAAAGGAGAGCTTTTGTTATGGACTATAACTACTTAAAATACAAAAAAATCCTCATTGTAGACGATGAGGTCGGATTGCTTGAAATGGTAACTTCTATTTTAGAGCAAGACGGTTTCAAAGAAATCAAAACTGCCGGAACAGTATCTGAAGCGCTATCTGTATGTAAGGAATGGAATCCGGAGATTGCCGTCCTGGATGTCATGCTGCCTGACGGGAACGGGTTTTCTCTGTTTGAGCAGATGAGAGCCTTTACCGAAATTCCGGTGCTTTTCTTAACCGCTCGCGGCGAAGATGAGGATAAGTTAAAAGGCTTGGGACTTGGTGCGGACGATTATATGACAAAGCCGTTTTTGCCGAAAGAACTGCTGCTGCGTGTTGGGATCATCTTAAAGCGTTACTACAAAGGAGAAACGCCTGTGGTGCAGCTTTCCGGCAGCCAGATTGATTTTGACCGTGCCGAAGTCATAAAGGGCGGGGAACATTTTCCGCTTACTGCAAAAGAACACGATATCTTAGGAGCGCTTTACCGCAACGCAGGCAGGATTGTGACAATCGACCAGCTTTGCGAGGCGGCTTGGGGCGATAATCCATTCGGATATGAAAACTCGCTTATGGCGCATATCCGCAGGATTCGTGAAAAGATAGAAGTCAATCCTTCAAAGCCGGTATCCCTTATCACCGTCAAAGGACTGGGTTATAAGCTGGTGTTAGGGGGAAAATAATATGAGGGATATTACAAGACTTGTTCGGCGGTTTGTAGGAATCCTTCTTTTGAGTACCGTCCTGCTGATCGCACTGAACATCGCCATTATTGTTATTGTTTCTGCCCATCAAACGGCGAATGGCAGACCGTGGACGATGGCAAAAGAAACTGCTGCTGCATTACAGAAAACAGAGACAGGGTATCTTCTGCCGAATGAAATTTCAGACGAGTTAATTCAGGAGAATGCCTGGGCAATTTACATTGATAATGAAACAATGGCAGTCAAATGGCATACCGAGAATCTGCCCGATACCATTCCGTCCAGCTATACGATTTCTGATATTTCCAGTCTGACACGGGGATATATTGACGGATATCCTACTTATACCGGAGAAGCAAAGGATGGATTAGTGGTTGTCGGATATCCAAAAGATCGGTTTTGGAAACATATGTCGCCGAGCTGGGACTACTACTTTATCAAAAATGCTCCTTCCATTGTGCTTATCGTCATTGCCGTCAATGTCTTTTTGATTTTCCTGATTTATATGATTGCAAACTCCAAGCTGCTCAAATCAGTCAGGCCAATCACGAACGGCATACAGGCACTCCCGTCAGGCGAACCTGTGTCGGTAAAGGAACAGGGGATTCTATCTGAGCTTGCAAAAAAAATCAACCGGACCTCCGATATTCTTCAGGAGCAAAAGAGGGATTTGCAAAAGAAAGAAACAGCAAGAGCAAATTGGATTTCCGGCGTTTCTCACGATATCCGCACACCGCTTTCTATGGTGATGGGGTATGCCGGACAAATTGAAGAAAATGAAGCTTTACCGGAAGCAGACCGAAAAAAAGCAAGAATTATTCGCCAGCAAAGCATTAAGATGAAAAATCTGATTAACGATTTAAATCTGGCTTCAAAATTAGAATATAATATGCAGCCGATCAATCCGGTTCCTGTGAATCTTGTGGCGGTTGCCCGGCAGAGCGTTGTGGATTTTATGAATTTGGATATGGAAGAAAAATATCCGATAGAATGGAAAACCGCTGAAGATCTTACAACCTGCGTGATACAGGGCGACAAAGAATTACTCCGACGGGCAATCGGGAATTTGATTACCAATGCACAGGTTCATAACCCCGATGGCTGTGAAATATCGGTTTGTGTTGTAAAGGAAGATGCCGAATACAAAATCATTATTGAGGATAACGGCGTCGGTATTACCGATGAAAAGTTAGAGAAGCTTCGCAATACACCTCACTATATGATGAGTGACAGCGGGACTGACGAGCCTCGTCACGGTTTAGGGCTTTTGATTGTTGGACAGATTGTCCACGCACACAACGGAACAGTATCCTTCGACCACGGAGCAAACGGCGGTTTTGCCGTGACTGTGACCTTCCCATTGAATATATAATCCTTTATAGGAAAGAGTAAGGATATATTCTAAGCGGTTTTCAGTACTGGTATTCGCCTGTAGGCCTCTATTGCAATAAAAAATCCGACAGTCTGCCTTTGCAGATTGTCGGATTTTCTATCGCAATTCCAAACTGTAGCCGACTTCACGGATACAGCGCAGATAAATCCCGGAATCCTTTTCCAAATTCATTTTGCGCCGAATGGACTGCACATGATGACCGACCAGCTTCCGAGCTTCTCCATAGTCGGGTTCTTTCCATATCCTTTCATAGATTTGGGTATATGTTAAGACACGGTTGGGATTTTGGAGCAGATACAGGAAGATCTCATACTCGGTTTTGGTGAGAGGAATTTCCTGCTGATCCCGGAAAACCTTCCGCTGATTTAAGCAAATCTCAAAGTTTGGAAGGGATATCACCGGATGCTGTTCCTGCCCGTGCCACTCTATTTCTGGATGTTGCTGCAGGAAAGAAAGGAAATCCTCAAAGGTTTTATATTCTTCTTCCCGCAACTCCAAAATAATTACTCGTCCTATGATATCACCTCCCGGTCTGTTGAATGATAGAAGTGCTCTAAAGTTACATAATCTATCGCTCTAAAAATGCATTTTGTCAACTACGGGTTGCGCCCTTGTTTTTCATAGAGTGAGCCTGTATTTAGCTGCTTTGCTATTTTCTCAATCAAAACACTTGAATTTTTTGCCTCAATCGGGATACCGTATTCATTTGCTTTATTGCAAACGGATAATCTCAAATCATTTGTGAGAAGCATAAAACCGATATCGGGATAATTTTGATGAACATAGTTATACAGTTCAAAACCGTTTCCATCTGGCATATTCAAATCCGAACATACAAGTTCCGCTTGATCAGTTTCAAGAAATTGTTTTGCAGACCATACTCCGTCTGCTTCCGCAACTGAAAAACCATTTTTCTGGAAAAGTTTCGCTAATAGCTGCCGAATGAAAGAGTCGTCGTCAACAAGCAAAATTGTTTTCATTTTCTCGCCTCTAATCTTTTTTGAGGAACAGGGAAAAGGTGCTGCCGTTTTCATCGGACGCTACCTTGATATATCCTTTCTGCTTATTCACAATATCACGGGTAAGATATAAGCCGATCCCTACGCCGTCAACTCCTGCCGACTGCTTCCCACGGTAAAATCTGCCGAAGATTTTTGCCTGTTCTTCTTCGGGAATCCCAATTCCGTTGTCGGATATATCCAGCCGCAGATAGGATGGGTATTCGGTAATCTTCAAGTCCACAACGCCGCCGTTTGGGGTGTATTTCACAGCATTGTCAAGCACATTGGTAATGGCCTCCGCCGTCCAGTTGAAATCGAGCAGGGCTTCAAAGATCTGTTCGCATTCAAAGGTAATGGTGATGTTTTTTCCCCTCGCCTTGGCATAAACCGTTTTTACCGCCTGCAAAACAATATCGTTCAGGCTGGTTCGTTCGGGTTTTAGACGGATAATGCCGCTTTCCAGACGGGACATTTTAATCAGGCTGTTTGTCAAAAAGGTCAGCTTTTCAAGGGATGTTTGCAGGGTGGCAATATATTCGTTTCTCTCCTCATCGGATAGCCCTGTATCACCGAGCAGCTGGGCAAAGGTGTTCGCCGCCGCTACCGGCGTTTTGATTTGGTGGGATATATCGGAAATCAAAGTCTTGATGTGCTCTTTTTCCTGTGCCAGCATTTGATTCTGCGCCGTCAAAATATTGCGGAGCTTTAGAAGCTGGTGCTGCAGCCGTGCGGTCAGGGTGTCCTCGGCTTCTGAAAAGACAGTTCTTTCCTGTTGTTCCACCAAAGCCTCAATGAGTAGCGTAATATCTTCTAACAGAGTATCATTATAGCGGTTGTGCAGAAAGTCCAGCAGGAATAGCAGACCGCATAAAAGCACAAAGGCAAAAGCGATAAAAAGCATACGGAAAAGAATGTACTCCATAAAAAAGAACACACCGATAGATACCGCCGCTGTGGCAGCACCTGCCATTAAAATCAGTTTTCTGTAAATTCCAAAATGCTTCATCGTCATTCTCCAAAGGTATAGCCCATACCAAAAACCGTCACAATGTATTCCTGCTTTTCATCGTTCAGCTTCTGCCGCAGCCGTTTAATATTCACACGCACCGTATTGTCATCCACAAAGTTCCCGTCTATATCCCAAAGCTGTTCCAAAAGCATGGCCTTTGTAACAACCCTGCCCCTGTTTTCCATCAGATAAAGGAGCAGTTTGTATTCCGTTGAGGTCAGATGTATTTCCTGCCCCTTCATCAAAACAAGGCACTTTTCCTTATCTACTTCTAAATCCCGGTATCGGACGCGGGCAGCTCCGCCGCCGGTCCGTTTTAAGACCGCCAGCACCTTTTTTCGCAAAACCTCAATGGGAAAGGGTTTGGAAATATAGTCGTCGCAGCCCGCCGAAAAGCCGGAAAGCATGTCTTCCTCGGTGTCATTGGCGGTCAGGAACAGCACAGGCGTTTCGGAAGTTTCACGGATTTTTTCGCAAAGCGCAAGACCGCTGCCGTCGGGCAGGTTAATATCGAGCAGGAACAAATCATATTTTTGCTTTTGGTATTGCTGCAAGGCTTCCAGATAGCCATAGACCGCTGTAACCGTATGCTCGTCCTTTTTTAAGGCGATCGAAATACCCTTGCTCAAAATTATGTCGTCTTCAAGGAGAAAAATATTTGCCATAGCCGCAAAACACACCCCTTCCTCAATATACAGAGTTGCGGGAACAGACGCAGCAGCGCTGCGTCCGTCCCGCAAACTCACTTAGTTTTCAAAATTGTGCAGCCGCTCAATGACCGTTTCATCTGAAGTCGCCTTGTAAACAATGGCAGGAACGCTCAGACAGATCACAAAGATTGTCGCGATCAAACCAATGACAAGTAGAGCAGGGTACTCAAACACCGCATAGCTTGCTATGTGGGGAACAGCGTCCGCCACCAGCAGCAGAAACGCATTGCCAAAAGTCATAATCAGCAGAGTAGAAATCAGAGCATAAATACCGCCTTCCAAGGTCAGTATCTTCATAATCTGCTTTTTCGTTGTGCCGATGCTTTCCATAATGGCGAATTCATTTTTCCTTGCCACGACACCCGTCAGCATTACGTTGACAAAGTTGATTAGGCCGATGACAATAAGCAGAATCGCCGCACCGTTTCCCAGCAAACTCAAAGAGTAGTTCGTCTGTTCAAATAGTTCTTTCTGGTTAACGGCAGATCGCAACTGCCACTCCGATGTGGTCAAGGTGCTGTTGATGGCCTGCAATTCGCTGTCAATCCGTTCTAAGTCATTTATATCCTTAATGTCAACGCCGATTGCGGAAATGATTGGTTCTTTCGTCAGGCGTTCCATACCCGCTTCGCTGACAAAGATAATATTGGGCACCATGTTAATATCCTTGCGCCTATCAATGCTATCGGAAAGATTATTCGAGTAATCGTCATAGTAAAAAGCTCCGCCAATTTTGAAATCGGTTGCCTTGCCGTCAGTGCTGTCGGCGGTCAGCGTCAGCGTTTCACCCACTAAAGCGGTATTGGGCGCATTATATTCGGTATCTTTTCCTGTAATCGCTGTTTCGCCACGCTTGAATGCTTCCATGTCAATGGGCGTATCCGGATGCTTGGCATTGTATTCTTCCAGCGCCTTGTCATCGTCAAGCGTTGTGATATAGCAGCCGTACTCACCGGATTCAGCATACCCTTTCAGCGTCTCTATCGTCTGTTCATAAGACTGCCCTTTGGATTTATATTTGCTGTCCTCATATTGGATTTTCATAAAGCCTTCTAAAGCGGTTTCATCAAAGTCAATTCCTGCCCAGACGGTTTTTTGAACATCTACATTTTCAACGCCGCCAAGCTGCTTGATCTGTTCTACAAAATGTTCGTCAAACTGCGGTACTTCCTTGTTGGGCTGTTCAGCCTGCTCAAACTGGATATCGTTGTACTCAAAGTGATAGTCCATATATTCTTTAATAAAGTTTTCGGCGGTCATACTTCTTATGACTCCGTTAACGCCTAAAATCATGGTGATACCCATAAAGAGGGACATAAACACAAGAATCGCACGTTTTTTGTCACGGAATACATTGTGGAACGCCATCACGTGCAGCTTGCCGCCGTTGGTGGAATTTCTGCTTTTGGTTTTCTTCGGTGCGAAGTTCTGGAATTTCAGCGCTTCCACAGGGGAAATTTTTGCCGCCGCTTTTGCCGGCGCGTTGCAGGCAATCCAAACTGTTACCGCCGAAAAGAGGATGGACAGAATATAGATCGACGGGTGGAAGAACACCTCGGCATCCATTATCGACTTGCCCTGTTCAAAGCCCTCATTCAAAACAAGGGGAACAATTCCAAAGGAAACGGCGGTAGCTAACAAAAGGCCAATGGGGATACCGATACAGGCAAACTTAACCGCCTGACTTTTAACCAGCGATTTGATCTGTGCCTGTGTTGTACCCAATGTTTTCATCAAGCCGTAAAAACGGGTGTCCTTTGAAATAGAGATATACAGGACATTGTAAATAAGGAGATACCCGCTGCCGATGATAAAGAATACCAAAAGGACTACCATTGCGATAACTGAGCCGTTTGATGATTTCATCGAAACCGAACCGCTGAAAGACTGGTTTTCGTTTAACTCCACATCTTTTTGAATACGGTGAAAATCATCGGGCATTTTATTCAGCGACAAAGAGAGAACGCCATCCTGTGCCATTGTATAGCCTGCGTTTTTACAATACGCCTCGGAAACAAAGCCCATTCCCGTGCCTGTATAGGAATGAAACCAGCCGCTTAATGTGAAAGTTTTTTCCTGCTGACCGTTTTTATCATAGTAGGACAGAGGGATTTCCATATTCAGTTTCGGTTCTGTAATACCGAGCTGTGAAAGGGCATCTTCCGACAGCATGATTTCATTTTCGCTTGCGGGGTATTTGCCCTCCAAATCCTTAATGGCTTCCTGATAGTGTTTTTCCCATTCAGTGGTGTCGTAATACTGGAGCGCGATAGAAAGCTCACGCCCCTCGTCGTTCTCCTCGGCAACCGAGCCGACCATATATTGTGTACCGACGGTTTTGACATAATCCAAGTTCCGGATCTGCTGTTCCTGCTCTGCCGTCGGCATCGCAAGGGATACATTCGCGGTTGTACCGGCTGTTCGTACCTGCATTAACTTCATATTTTCCATATAGTTAATGCCTAAACTGAACACCGTGGTGATCATAAAGGTGGTGAGGACGATTGCAAACACCGCAAACAGGTTCCGGGTGCGGTTTGCTTTCATCATGCCTTTTTCCACTCGCTTGACTGCGCTTTTATTCCGGTTAGCGTGCATACTTCACACCTCCCGAAACAACCTTGCCATCCTCAATGCGGATTGTGCGGTCTGCCATCTGAGCGATTTCCTCATTGTGGGTGATCATAATGGTGGTCTGGTGGAACTGGCGGCTGATAGCCTGCATCAGCAAAATAACATCCATACTGGTTTTGGAGTCCAGATTGCCGGTCGGTTCGTCGGCAAGGATAATGGCGGGTTTTGTCGCAAGAGCACGGGCAATCGCCACTCTTTGTTGCTGGCCGCCAGATAGGTTGTTCGGCATATTTTTGAGTTTTCGCTCCAAGCCGAGGGTGTGGATAATCTCTTTTACAAAGCCTGTATCAGTCTTGCCGCCGTCGATCTCAATGGGGTACACGATGTTCTCATACACATTGAGGACCGGGAGCAGATTGTAGTTCTGAAAGACAAAGCCGATGTTTCTGCGGCGGAAAATGGTTAATTCCTCGTCCTTCATTTTCAAAAGCTCTTTGCCCCGAATTGTGACGCTGCCGGAAGTGGGGCGGTCTAACCCGCCGATCATATTTAAGAGGGTGGATTTACCGCTGCCCGACGTACCGATGATCGCAACAAACTCGCCCTCTTCTACAGAGATAGACACCCCGTCCAACGCATGGACTTCGCTTTCTCCGCTGCCATATATCTTGCGTAAATCTTTTGTTTCAAGGATTGCCATAACTAAAACCTCCAAGTTCTTTTTATGATTTTAGTATAGCGGCCACTTCTTACAATCTCATTACAATCCATACTAAAAATAAAAAGGGTATTCTGCAAGGATATTTTCCCCGAACTCATCTCTACAACCGAGATGGCATGGAGAATCTACCTATACTTTTCTATTCTATATTGTTCCACTACCTCATCACCTAAAAGGGTAATTGCTTTTTTCGGGCATAGGCTAATGCACCGATAGCACATGGTACAGCGGTCATCCGGCACAGCTTTTTTATTTTGCAGGGCAAGATTTTTCATTGGACATACTGAAACACATTTTCCGCAGCCAACGCAATGATTGTTGATCTTTAGTTTCTTAGAATATCCATTGGTCTTTTGGTAAAACCAAAGTCTTTGTCCCAGCAGCCCAATAAAATGTGAAACCGGCGTAACGCCCTCTTGAGGATAAACACCGTTTGTGATCTGTAAGGCCACCTTCTCTATTTTTTCATCGGCCTGTGCGATAATGCGGCGGTTTTCGTCTGTTGTCTTTTTTAATAGTTTACTGTCACAAACAGAGTCCGGCATACGGATATGTACTCCGCCTAAAATAGTTGCTCCATATTTTTTTAATATTCTTGCCGCACAACCAGCACCGTCACCGCTAAAAGCTCCCATTGTTGCAATACACAGTATTTTCTTATTTTTCCAGATGACAGCGTTTCTTTTAATGAAATCACGAACCATATATGGAGCATTAGAAAACTGTGTAGGATACCCTATGAAAATTTCTTCGTTTTGCTGAATTTCTGTAATGACATCAGGACTTTCCAGCGGAATGGCCTTTGCAGATGAACTGATGAGGGACACCAGCCTTTCTACGCAATACTTTGTGTTGCCTGTGCCGCTTAAATAAATTCCAATCATACTATTCTCCTAAAATTCGCACCCAAAGATCTCGATTAAGTCTGCCAGCTTATCTTTCCATTTGAGGGAGTAATGAACATTCTTCATTGTTGCAAGTGCGGTAAGCCCTTGCACATAGGCGAATAAGGCAATTATCAAATCTTCTTTTTTGCTTTGTGTCATATTTGTACCGGCAAGTAATTCCAACACCTGTTCTTTGTAAATCGCAAAGGGCTGATAGTTACTTTCCTTATCACTGCCAATATCCAAGTCAATTTGTATATTTCCTTGCTGAAAAAGAAAGTTAAAATATTGCGGATGGCTTATAAAAAAGGAGATATATGCTTTCCCAAATTCCAACAGAAAATCGGGCGTGCCGCTATACTTAGAAACCGTATCTTGCAGCACTGCTGTAAATTGTTTTGTGATATGTAACTGCATTTCTTGAAGCAGCTCGTCCTTATTGGAAAAATGACTATACGGCGCAGCGTGACTTACGCTGCAAGCCTGTGCTACCTTACGGAGAGAGAGTTGGTTGATCCCATTCTCGTTTACCAATTCAATCCCTTTTTCTATTAAGTCATTTTTCAAATTTTTATGATGATAAGGTCTTTTTTCCATAACCGCCCCTCCAATCTTTACGGTGTCTATATTGTAGCGCAAAATCTTTACATCGTCAAGATTAATGGGGCGATTCACAAATGAGCTGCAAATAAAAAATGGTAAAAGAAAACTGCTATGCAATAGGATGCACCTTTTGCATAGCAGTTTTTGTTTTGCCAGTTAATTGGCATTCGTTATAAGACTTCTGACTTCCATATGGCCATCTGCCATTTAAGAGTCCGAATATTTTTATTTAGAAAATTCTTTCATAACCAGATTGATAATTTCCTGTTGATCCTTGGATAAACCGCCGCCCTTTGGCCTTGTGCTTTGTTTTAGTTCCTTTATCAGCCGATGAACCAGTTCACGCTGCTCGTCAGTTAAATCGTTCAGGAAAATCTGATCCTTCTTATCGAAGCCTACCAGATAATCCAGCGAAACGCCATAAATATTCGCCATCGTAATAAGGACGTCAAGTGTGGGGACTTTGAGATTGTTTTCATAATTGCTGATCACTGATCCAACACGGCCCACTCGACGCCCAAGTTCATCTTGGGAAATGCCATGCTTCTCCCGCAGCATCCGCAAGTGATTCCCAAAATCAAACATCCCTATCACCTCACTCCGTTTTTGTATTTCGCGTATAGATATATTTTACCTTATTGACCTTCGCGTTCCGCTAAGTGTATAATAAAAATATTTAGTGTTTCGCGAAGTTTATGCGTACAGATTTTTTGTTTTGCGAAGAAGGATAGGTGAAGATCGGATGATTACCTGCGTTTTTGCCGAACACCGGAAGATTTACGAACCGAATATCAGTGAAAAGGTCAAAAAGCACTGGAAAAACTCATAGAAACCGAAAGCACGGTAGTGTTCTTAAACGTCGGGATGGGCCGGTTTGATGAGGTGTGTGCCGAAGCTGTCCGAAAACTGAAGGAGCAGTACCCGGAGAAGGATATCAACCTTTGTTTGTTAAGTGCGCATTTTTCCAACCGTTTCAATACCGAAAAATCTTATTACCAAACTTTTTATGATGAAATCCTCGTGCCGGAAGAAGTAGAATATACTTATTACAAAGCCGCCATTACCAAACGAAATCGCTGGATGGTCGATCATGCGAACCTTATGCTTGCATATATCGACCATGACTATGGCGGCGCATACCAAACTTATCGATACGCACAGAAAAAATCCGTTCCCATCATCAATATTGCGGAAGGAGCAACAGTATGTCTAAAGTAACAGTTATCGAAAGCAGAAATCATGAAGCTGACCATTGGGTGAAACAAATCAAGAATGGTGCCGATGAGCAAGAACACCGGTCTTTTTCGAGACCGGGAAGGGTTTATGAGCTCGGAACCCTTCGGATCGATCAACCAAAAAAAGAAGTAACAATCAGTGGGAATCCGGTTGAATTAGAACCCAAAGAATTTGAAATTCTTGGCTTGTTCGTTTCCCATCCGAATGAAACACTGCCATGCGATTTTCTTCACAACGTGATATGGCCCCACCCGGACATGGAGCATGGAATAGAAGAAGTCATCGGACAAGTGGAAAACCTGAAGAAAAAACTCCGACTGGAAACATTGGATGCCAACTGCCGGATCATAAAGGAAAGCACGCAGCGAGGACCGGGATACCGGTTTACTGTTTCGGCTAAATAGATAAAGTAAATGGAATATATGTCAAACTTTGTAGATAAATAGTCCATAAAATATGTGTTTGGAAGGTGAATAGAAGCTAAAAAGTAGGTTTCGTTTTGTATACTTTCCCCATCTGAATCAAATTGGGGGAATATGGAATAACAACACGACTTCCGCTTTCCCCATACAGAGGGGATGGCGGCGATGCGGCGAAAAACACCGCATACAAAAAGGGATGTAGTTTCACTCGAAGCTGCATCCCTTTTTCATTCGACATCATCCTATTGTTTATTACCATTTCACACCAATTTCGATGAAATAGCCTTACTATGCGCGTTCGCCTTTGGGCGGGTGCGCTTTTTTTATTTCTGCAAAAGGAGGTCATGGCTAAGAACTCATAGCGGCAGACCGCCGCCCCGACAATCTGAATTTTCAAATTTCAGATTGATCGGAGGAAACAGCCATGGCTTACAACAAAGCCAAAGCGGAGAGAGAATGGCTTCGCTGGAAAGAAGCAGAAGAAAAGAAACTTAGAGAACTTGGCGTGGATGAGGAAACCATCCAGCGCCTTCATACATACGATTGGGCACAGTTCAATAAAGAGCGCCAGTACCTGCAGCGGCAGGTAGAATGGTCACCATATATAGATTGGGTGTCAGCGCAGGATCTGGAACTGCCCGTAGAAGATACGGAATCCCTACTGGACAGCATCGAGGATATAGAGCTTTTTTCTTTATTACATAATGTGGACAAGCTCACCCTCGAAATTCTCTTCATGAAGATGGACGGATATGGTAGCAAGGAAATCTCAGAGAAAACGGGCCTTTCTGTAAACGCCATTGATCTGCGGATTTTCAAGCTCAAGAAAAAATTAAAAAAATTTTTATAAGCGGAAAGATTTCGGCCTTTTTCCTGGGCTATAGGGCGAACGGGGAAAAAGAAACGTTCGCCTTGTAGCTTGAAAAATGAATACCAGCCATGCGGGTACGTTCCCGCCTGAGCGAGCGACAAAAAAGTTTGTTATACACAAACTTCGGAAAAAGCGCCATGACGAACCAAAGCACAAGCTTCCTCCCTTTTATGGGACGGCGGCTGTTGCTCTTGGTTTCGAGCGATGCATTTTGACCGGAAAGAGGGGGGAGTTGCCCTTTTCGCCATGACCTTGGGTGGGGGATTATGATACGCGCTATCGTTTTACCCACACGTCAGATGGGTTGGCCGACCTTGGGTTGTAATCAGCAAGACCTTTGGGGAGCCAGTGAACGGCTTGTCAACTGCAAGCCTGCCTGCATGGTTCCCAAGGTTGCCGGGGGGCGAGCTGCAAATACGGCACATCAAAATCAAACCTTTTTTAATTCAGATTGCCGTTGACGGCGAATCCGTGCGGCGCAGCCTAAAAACTGCGCCGCATCAGTTTGCCGCCAACGCACAAGAGCAAATTGCTCTAAGGAGAATGTGCCGAAATGAACAAGCTACCTTTAAAGGAGCAGGCCCACGGGGAGATCGAACGGATCTTCCGAATCCTTCTTCCTCAAAACGGGCTGGCAGTGCGGGAAGAACAGATTACCCTCTGCCACGCCATGCTGGATACCCTGCTCAAAAACAATATCGCTTTATGCGACGCGGGTGTCGGGATTGGAAAAACTTATGCCTACCTGACCGCCTGCATTTTACTGAAAAAGTTTGCGCCCCATGGGCCTGCCGGTTCCCAGCCGGTGGTGGTTTCCACCTCTAGCGTTGCCCTGCAGGACGCTATCATCGGGGAATATATTCCATTTTTGTCCCGGATTTTTCTGGAGAACCGCATCATTCAAAAGCCCATCCGGGCGATGGTGCGAAAAGGCAAGGAACGATTTGTCTGCGACATCCGCCTTTCCCGGCGTTTGGAAGCGGTGGAAGATAAGAAAAAGAATGCCCAGCAGATGAAAGCCCTGCTCTCTCTTCGCACCTATTATGATTTGGACTCGGTAACCGGTCTCAGTGGATTTGACCGGCGGCAGGTGTGCGTCCCCAAGGTCTGCGAGAAAACCTGTCCCTTGCGGAATGCCTGCCGGTACCATCAATACTTGAAGGAAGCCAGAAGCGCGGAGATTTTCGTCCAGATCTGTAACCACAATTACTTGTTGGCAGATGCAGCCCATCGTTTACAGGAACTGCGGCCCCTTCTCAATGATTACCGAGCTTTGGTGATTGACGAGGCCCATAAGCTGCCAGACGCAGCCCGCCAGATGTATGGGCAGAGTTTGTCGGCGGAGGATTTCCGAGAGCTCTGCGACCTGCTGGCAAAAGAAAAACAGTTCCTTGCGGCCCAGCGGCTGAAAGAAAAGTTTGCTACCCTATTGGGTGCTATGTGCCGAGGCGAACTGCTGGAAGAAGCCCAGCGTACCGTTTTTATTTTAACGCCGGATCGGGAAGCGGCCCTTCGGGATTGCCTTTCCCTTCTTCGGCAGCTTCAAAAACAGCTTGCCCCGCACCTTCCACGATGGCTTCTTCACCGGCTGGGAACAACAGAGCAGGCCCTCGGCCTATTTTTTACCGGTGACCGCAGGTACATCCTCTACATCCAGTACGACAGGGATGGAAGCCCCAGCCTCTGCGCCGCCAGTCGAGAAATGCCAGAGCAGCTGCGCCGGGCGCTGTGGTTAAAGGACATTCCTGCCATTCTGACCTCCGGCACCCTCATGGCCGGTGGCAGCTTTGAACGAACAAAAAAGGTCATGGGGCTGTCCGTGAACCAACGGCTGGAGGATTTTATTGCGGTTTCACCTTTTAACTATGAAAAAAACTGCCTTCTTTACATCCCCGGCGACCTGCCGAAAGCGCGGATGGGCAGCGAAATGGAAGCTAAATGTTTGGCAGGGCAGATCTGCCGATTGGTGGAAGCCACTCACGGCCACACTCTGGTGCTTTTTACTTCCTATTCCCTCATGGGAGCTGTTTATAATCAGGTAAAGGACCGGCTGTCTTTTCCCTTGATGGAAGTATGGCGGCACTCACAGGACGTGATCCATCAGTTCAAGCAGGCCAGCAATGCTGTACTGTTCGCGGCGGGTTCCTGTTGGGAAGGCGTGGACTTTCCCGGCGATATGGTGTCATCGCTCATCATTGTGCGGCTGCCGTTCCCTGTTCCCGATCCACTGAGCGAAGCGGAACGGGAGCAGTATCCCACCTTGCAGGATTATATCCGGGCTGTCGTTATCCCGGATATGCAGGTGAAACTCCGACAGGGATTTGGGCGGGCCATCCGTACCGAAACCGACACCTGTGTGGTGAGCATTCTGGACCACCGGGCGGCCCCCGGTCAGCGGTATCACCAAGCTGTGCTGGAAACCCTGCCGAACCTTCGACTCACCAGAAAAATCGAAGATGTAGAAGATTTCATCCGGACAAAGAAAGGCCCGGATTATTTTATGTCATAAAGGAGATTACCATAGATGGAGAAGAACAGAAAGATGGTACCCTATTTCCGAGTTGCTACCACGTCAATAGAACAAAAAGTATGGCTCTACACCAGTTCCAAAAGGCAGGATCAGGCCAAGCTAAGAGATTTAAATATAGGGACCATGAAAAAAATAGCGCAAGAAAAAGGGCTTGTCGTTGCCGGAATTTCAACTGACTCCAACAGGCAACTGCCTCCCATAGAACGGCCCGGCGTTCAGAAAATGCTGACGGTTGTCCGTGAAGGAAAAGCAGGGGTGGTGATGATGCCCGGCCTTCATCACCTTAGTCGAGAAATGGGCACATTTCTCCCCATTATATCGGAGCTCTACAAGCTGAAAGTGCAGATTCACACCAAAGATGACTACGTCCATTCTCTTCCTTTGCTTCTAAAGTATCCCCAAAAGAAGAAAGGTGGCGACGCAAGATGAGTTTTCCCTATATAGACCGCCCCATGTGGTTATACAGCCGCAGCAGCGATAAAAGGATGTTTGTCCTGATTCAGCAGATGCGGAATCTCTTGGAGGAAGCTAATCATCGGAGATACACTGTCGTGGGTACCTCGCAGGATATGGGAACCGGCAGAAGCATGGCCCGCATGGGCCTGAAACAGATGATGCAGGCAGTGCAGGGCGGCTTCGTCCGCGCTGTGCTTGTGCGGGATCTCACCCGTCTGAGTCACGATCCCGCCATCCTGATTCAAATACTGGAGTTTCTGCAGGACCATAATGCGGTATTGATCACCACCGAAAGCGACCTGCGGTATGAACTTTACGTCAAGGGGCTGGAAAACCGCTTTTTCCAGAGGGCGGGCCAAAAGGGCCTTCATTTGCCGTGGTAAAGGGGGCCAGATTCATGCGAGTTACCTATAACCCTGAAGCTCCAGCCCTTGCGGTGCTCAACGAAATCAAATATTATATGGCGCTTTCGGCCTTGAAAAAGATGCTGACCGATGGCGTCATAACCTCTGAAAATTACAAAAAAGCGGCTGTTGCTATTGCCGAAAGATACCGGGTTTTGCGATATGATATTTAGTGGTTGTCGTGATAGCTTTGTGCCAGCCATTGTGGTAATGTTGTTGCTGCGGGGTGGTCACAATAGATGCCGCCCAAGAAAACGCAGAAAGGGCGGTGTGGAGAATGCCACAAGTGCAGATCATAGAACCTACGATAAGACCACAGAAACAGAAAATCCGGGTTTGTGCCTATGCCCGTGTGAGCAGCAACTCCGACGATCAGTTGAACTCCTTTTCCGCGCAGGTTGAATATTTCACCCAACTGATACAAGCCCATAGCGATTGGAAATTCGTCGACATTTATGCCGACGAGGGCATAACCGGGACCAGAGCCGACAAGCGCGACGATTTCCAACGGATGATGCGGGACTGCAGAGCCGGAAGGATTGACCGCATACTGGTTAAATCCATTTCCCGATTCGGAAGAAACAGCGCCGACTGCATTGAAGCCGTTCGGGAACTGAAAATATTAGGAATAGCTGTTGCGTTTGAAAAAGAAGGTATTGATACAGGACGCATGACTAATGAGATGTACTTTTCCATGTACAGTGCATTCTCACAAGAAGAATCCACTTCCATTGCAAAGAATATGCGTAAAGGCGCAGTCATGCGGATGAAAAACGGAACCTATCGTCTATCCCAAGCGCCTTATGGCTACCGTTTAGATGAAAAAGGCGGCTTTCTAATTTGCCCGGAAGAAGCGAAAGTTGTCCGAAAAATATTTGGGGACTTTCTCTCAGGGAAAAGCATTAGAGAAATCGCCAATGAACTTGCACAGGCCCAAGTACCAAAGCTGAAAGGAAACCCCGTGTGGAGTGCCACCGGGGTTTCTTATATTTTAACCAACGAACGCTACATGGGAGACGAATTGTTCCAGAAACGCTTCACCACTGACGCATTTCCTTTTAGGAAAGTAAAGAACCGTGGCGAGAAAAGCCAATTTTATGCAGAGAATACCCATGAAGCTATCGTCAGCCCCAATGTGTTTCGTCTGGCGCAGGAACTTCTAAAAAAGAAAAATCAACTCCATGGACGGAAAAAGGAAATCCAAACCTATACTTTCTCCAAAATGCTGGAGTGCAGCGAATGTGGGAGCACATTCTGCAGGCGGGTAACCAAAGCCGGAACTGTAGTATGGGCCTGTTATCGGCATTTCCGTGACAAAAAATTGTGCGCCATAGAAAATGTGCAGGAGTCCGAAGTGGAGTCTGCATTCGTTACCTTATATAACAAGCTGGGGAGAAATCGCTCGGAGATTTTAACCCCATTCATTACGCAGGTGGAAAAACTGCGCGATAAAAATTTCATGTCCCATCCGGGGGCCATGCAGTTGAACAAAGAAATAGCGGATCTGTTGGAGCAGAATCATGCGCTGGCCACTTTGAGAGTCAAAGAGTGCATTGATTCTGCTTTTTATATGAGTGAAACCAATACCAACAACACTAAGCTGGAAAATTTGCGGAAGGAGCTTCAGCGATACCATGACTTAAACGACTACCACGAAATACTTGATGGAAGCCGCCTGCTTCTGAAAATTTTTGAAGAACAGGAAAGCATCTTAGAGTTTGAGCCTGTAGCCTTCCGCAATATGGTTATTAAAGTGAGGATTTTCTCAGACACCATCTGTTTTCGGTTAATCAACGGGATGGAATTGTCTGAAAGAAGATAGGAGTTGTACTAATGAAAAAGAAAAGATACCTGCCCTTCGGATATCAAATGGAAAGGGGGGAAATCATCCCGCATCCTGACGAGGGACCTTTGGTGCAGGCTATCTTTTCAAAATACCTTGAAAGGGCAGCCCTTTCAACACTCGCTAAATATGCCTCCGTGTCGGGCATTCCTTATCGGGAAGGAGCCGGGCAATGGAATAAAACCATGATTTGCCGGATTTTGGACAATTCCAAGTACGCAGGCAATGAAGGATTCCCGCCGCTGGTTTCAAAGGAACAGTGGGAAGATGCAGCTTTCCTCAGAGCAGCCAAGGCAAAGCAATATGGCGGCAGCCTACCTGCGGAAATGAAAAAAATCCGCCAGAAGATCTGCTGTGGAAATTGTGGGCAAATCCTCAAGCGAGTCAATATGCGGACAGGATACATCCTGTGGGAATGCCCAAAATGCGGGATCAGCACAGACTACATACCAGATGAACTATTGCTGCAAAGCGTGGCTGCCCTATTAAACCGAGCAATTGAAAACCGGGAAAAGCTGAAACCGGAAGAAAGGCATTGTGAATGCTTATCCATCGAAGTCCTCCGGCTAAATAATGAAATTGACCGGCAGATGACCAATCCCCGCGCTAATGCGGATCAACTGCTCCAGCTTATCATGGATTGTGCCAAAGCGAAATACGAGGTCAGCGAAAGCGGCGCTTCGGAACAGATGACTCAGCTTATACAGGAACGGCTGGCCGATCAACCCTTGATTTCCGACTTCGACTACGACCTATTTAGCAGCATAGCAGAGAAAATCCTTATTCAGCCAAATACTTCCGTTCACCTTCAACTGCGAAACGGAAAAGTGATATAACCTACCGGAAAGGAGCATTTATATGGAGCCACAAACCCCCATCAGGCAAAAAATCATCCGGGAGATTAAACCCTCCCCAGTGCTGCAGGCCCGAACCCGCAATCACAGGCTAAGGGTAGCGGCTTACTGCCGAGTCAGTACAGAGCAGGAAGAACAGCAGACCAGTATCGAAAACCAAATCACCTATTATGATGATTTGATTCGTTCAAATCCTGAGTGGGAATATGCTGGCGTTTTTTCAGACGATGGAATCAGCGGAACCAGAGATGAGAACCGGCCCGGTTTTATGGAAATGATAAAGCAGTGCAAAAAAGGGAAAATCGACATGATACTGGCAAAGTCGCTATCCAGATTTTCCCGAAATACCCTGCAATGCATTTCGTACATACGAATGCTCAAGGATCGGGGCATTATCATCCGGTTTGAAAAAGAAGGGCTGGACACCTCCCGTGTAACCAGCGAAATATTCTTCACATGGACCAGCGCCTTCGCCCAAGGCGAAAGCGAATCTCTGAGCAACAATGTCAAATGGGGCAAACGAAAAGGCTACAGTCAAGGAAATTTTACCTTTCCCTATAAGAATATGCTGGGCTATAAAAAGGGAGAGGACGGAGAGCCGGAGATTGTGCCGGAAGAAGCAGAACATATCAAAATGATTTTTAACCTGTTTCTGCTGGGCCGTAGCCTGCGCCAGATCAAGGAAGCCTTGGAACGGCGAAACATACTGACGCCACGGGGAAATACCGAATGGAGATTATCCAGTATTGAACATATCCTGCGGAATGAGAAATACATGGGAGATGTACTGCTGCAAAAGAGTTACACCGTAGACTTCCTAACCAAGAAAAAGAAGAAAAACAACGGGGAACTCACCCAATATTACATCACTGACAACCACCCGGCCATTATCCCTCGTGAGGATTTCCTAAATGTCCAGCTTGAACTGACCAGAAGAAACAGCAAAAAGAAGGTTTCCCAAAAGAAAACCAAGAGCGCGCTGGGCAAATACTGCAGCAAGTATGCACTTTCCGAAAGGCTGGTTTGCGGGGAATGCGGTTCCATGTATCGCCGTACCACTTGGGTGAAAAAAGGCAAGAAGAAAGTAGTATGGCGCTGCATCAGCCGATTGGAATTCGGAACAAAATACTGCCAGCATTCACCAACCATATCGGAAGAAGCCTTACATCAGGCAATCCTCCAATGTATTCAAAAAGTGGTCGGGGACAAAGATGATATCCTGAAAAATCTGCGTGATGTTCAAGAAAACATTATCCTGTTTTCCGGGAATCAAATCACACCGCAATCGCTGGAAAAGCAAATAGACAAACTGCAGCAGGAAATGTCGGCCTTAGTTAAAATTATCGCACAGGGTGGTGACAGCGACTTCTATGCCGCCAAGTTACGGCAGCTTTCCGAACAAAAAATGGGCCTTACCAACCAACTTCAGGAAATCCAGAAAAAGAAGATGGCAAATCAGGCACAGGAATACCAGTACCAACAAGCCATGCTTTATATCAATAACGAGGAAAACCTGAACCTTACCGAATTTAACGATGACTTCATCCGAAGAATCATTGAACAGGTAACAGTCTTATCCGCTACCCAAATCAGAATACGGTTTGTCGGTGGGTACGAGCAGGACGCAAACCTGCCATTGAAAAAATAGGTTGCCTGCAAAGAAATAGCACCGATAACCACGAACAGGAGACATCAGTGCTATTTTTTGTGGGTAACCGATATAATCTTGACCACCCACTTGATTTCTGGTATGATAATTATGGATTATTGTATCTAATGGTGGTGGAGTTGTGGCGAATAAAGCTAATATTTCAAAAAAGGATGAGCGCCTATTACATACAAAGTGTGGAAATCGCTGTGCAATGTGCAGAATATTGCTTGTGGATCCTGATAATTCAACTGCAGCCTGTATTGGGGAGAATGCACATATCTATGGAGAGAAACCAGAAGCGGCTCGATATGATCCTAATCAAGATGAGAAGTTTGTAAATAGCGAAGGGAATTTGATTTTTCTTTGTTGTAATTGCCACAAGAAAATTGATACAGATGTTAGTTCGTATCCCCCTGATTTACTATTTGACCTAAAAAGCAAACACGAACAATGGGTAGAGCAACGACTTGAAGAACAATCGGTTGCCTTTAGTTTTGCTGAGTTAGAGGTATTGGCTAAATACCTTATTTCAAACGACTCATCAGGGATACTACCTCCCTCATATTCATTGCTTAAAATAGATGAAAAGATTAAAAAGAATGATCTCCAAGGTATGCAAAAGTATATTACTATGGGGCTATCGAGCAACTCAACTATTGAGGATTATTTGAATCGGCACCCTGATCCTTCATTTTCCGTTCAATTAACAAATATAATGGCAAAGAAGTATCAAGAATTAAAATCTCAAGATTTAGACAGTTGTGAAATATTTAGTGAGCTTTGGAATTTTGCAAGTGGAAATCATACCGATTTTATTTATCAAGCGGCTGGATTAGGCATCTTGGCATATTTCTTTGAGCAATGCGAGGTGTTTGAGAAATGATTCTGCCGGATAAAAATATAAAATTAAAGTACTCATTGCTTAATTGTGGTGCATTGATATTGTCTGAAATTACAGAATCGCAGACAATATCTTCTTTATGGGATAAATCAAAAAAACATGAAATGTTAGTTAGTTATGAAAAATTTTTATTATCGTTAGATTACCTATACTCTATTCGTGCGATAACGATAAAAGATGGCTTGATTGCGAGGTGTAAACATGATTCGGTCAGTAAGAAGTAACAATCCAGACTTTAAAACCGTGGAATTTCATCCTGGATTTAATGTTGTTTTGGCTGATCGAAATGTCGAAAATACGTCTGAAAGAAAGCACACCAGAAATGGAGCAGGAAAGTCTACTTTAATTGAAATTATTCATTTCTGTTTAGGAGCACAGGTTACTAAAAACTCTGTATTTAAAAGTGAGCACTTAAATGGCTGGTCATTTACTTTAACTTTAGATGTTTTGGGGAAAATATTTAGTATTGAAAGAGATACTTCTTGCCCCAATAAAATGTATCTCGAAGGTGACCTTTCTGTACTAAATTTTGATTATAAGTACGATAAGAATTCTCATCGGAAATACGTTTCACCTGCCGTCTTTAACAGAGAAATGTTGGACGTTTTTTACGGGATAGAAACTAACGACAACAACTCCCATTATGTTCCTACTTTTCGGGAGCTTATTTCTTATGCAATTCGAAAAAACGTAGATGGCTATAGGAATGCTTTTGAATTTTTTTCAAGACAAAAAGCCTATAGTGTTCAGTCATGTAATGCTTACTTTTTGAATCTTAATATGGATTACGCAGCTCAATTCCAAAGTCTGAAAGAGAAGAAGAAAGGGATTGATGATTATAAAAACGCTGCTAAATCTGGAGTTATTGGAAATTTTAGTCTTAATATTGGAGACCTAAGTACGGAAGTAATTACTCGACAGAAAGATGTGGATGCTCTAAAGAAACAATTGGAAGCATTTCAAGTTCATCCTCAATATGAAGATATTTCTCAAAAAGCCAACAACTTAACGGAAAGAATGCATTCGTTAACTAACACCTCTATTTTGCGACAGCATTTGTTAGAACGATACGAGTCCAGTTATAAAGAGGAAACAACAGATATTCCTATAGCAGATATTGAAAAAATTTATGCAGAAGTAGGAGTTTTATTTGGCGAGTCAATAAGAAGGCCACTCTCTGAGGTCATAGATTTTCATAAAACTATTGTTGCAAATCGTAAAGAATATTTATCACAGGAGATTGCAACATTAAAAAAAGAAATATCGGCTATCAAAGACGAAATCTTGGATTTAAGTAAGCAACGTGCGGAATTAATGCATGTTCTTGAAACTCATGGTGCATTAGATGAATACATAATTATGCAAGATCGATATACTGCAGCGAAACAGCTATTAGAGGATGCAAAAAAAAGATTAGAATCTGCTGAATATATTGAAGATAGCAGTAGTCATTTAAAAATCGAAAATCAAGAATTGCTTCTAAAATCTCGACAAGATTATAATGAAAGAATACATGCTCGCGAGCAAGCAATCTCTCTTTTCAAGGCCAATACGGAATTTCTTTACCCGGAGTCTGGGATTTTAACGATTGACTTAAAGGAGAGCGGATATTCTTTTGGTATTGAGATTAAGAGTTCTCGGAGTCAAGGCGTCAACTATATGAAAGTTTTTTGCTACGATATGGTTCTAACGGAACTTGGAAAGAGCAAAGATCATTATCCGGACTTTCTGATTCATGATAGTACGATTTTTGATGGTGTTGATGAACGTCAAATTTCTCGTGCTCTTATGCTTGCCAATATGAAATGTAGTGAGTTGGGATTTCAATACATTTGTCTAATGAATTCCGATATGGTGCCTTATCAAGAATTTGATGACGAGTTTAAACAAGTATTTGATGAAAGCATTGTTCTTCGTATTTCCGATGACCAAGAGAATGGTGGGTTATTAGGGATTCGATTTTAAAAAATTTATTTGGATTCGACGTTTGGAAGCAGCATCTAAAGTGTCCACCCCTGACAGATTATGTGCCTGATTTTACTGTCAGGCACATTTTTCTTAGTATTCATGCGGGTTTGCGGGCTTTTTTCCGTTTCAAAAAAGGATTGGTGTCCCATTACTGTCATCCCCGTTTTTAGAGATATCTGCAAAGCTAAGCGGAGTTTTCACCTGATTTTTCAGGCTGGGAACTCCGCTTTTTTGCGTTTACCACTCTTTTTTCCCGTTGTCGGAACTGTAAAAGTTTTCGGCAGATATATAGATAGATTGACGAAAGCCCCAAATGGGCCAATTTCAAGCCCTCAAGATACAAGGGGGTAGTGCGCCCTTTTTTAGAACCGCTCCGGCTGAATGGCCGGGGCGGTTTTCCGCTTTTCCCCCCTCTCACACTCTCCCCCCTAATACTTTACCAGCTGGGAAAGAACAAGATAACTCTAAGCTCTAACTCAGCAAGAACCTCAAGTTTTCAACAACCAACAAGAAAGATTAACTATTAGAAGTCAATCCCTAAAATGGAGTGATGGTGAAAAAACAGATGGCTCAAAAAGGGTATAGCAAAACAGAGGCCCGGGAAGGCCCCAGTTAGCAATCAGAAAGAAATCAGACAACGGAACGGTAGGGGGTTCCGGATTTCTCCAAAGCAAAAATCAAGCGAACGAGTTTCTTAGTAGCGTGGGAAAGGGCAATGTTGTAATGTTTACCTTCTGCTCGTTTTTTGGCGAGATAAGCAGCAAAAGCAGGATCCCAGTGACAGACATACTTGGTTGCGTTGAAAAGGGCATAGCGCAGATATCTGGAACCCCGCTTTTCCATGTGCGGATAGCAATTCTTGAGCTGGCCGGACTGGTAAGTGGATGGCGACATGCCGGCATAGGCCAACAGCTTGTCCGGGGAGTCAAAGCGGGTGAAGTCGCCGACCTCAGCTAAAATCATGGCAGCCATGCGGAACCCCAGCCCTGGGATGGTGGTAATGGGAGAATGCAACTCATCCATAATGGATCGGATTTGTTCCTCAATCTCAGCGATCTCAGTATCCAGTTCACGGATGAGACGGATAGTGTGCTGCAATTCAAGGGACTTGGCGGGCATCCAGGAGCCAATGGAATTTCTGGCAGCATCCCGAATTTCTAAAGCCATATCCCGTTTGTAGTGGCCTTTGGAGGCGGTTTCGAGAAGTGATCTCAGTCTGGTCAAGTGTGCACCTGCGACCTGTTTAGCGCCAGGGAACTCCTCCAGCAGGGTGTAGACAGAGGCTGTATGAAGTGAAGAAACCAGTTTTTCCAGTTCGGGAAACAAGATGCAGATCAGTCGAGAAATAGAGCTTTTCAGTTTTGCCCGTTCTTTTACCTTGTCAAAACGGTATCTGGTGAGTGACTTTAACTCCTCGTTGTGGTATGCTGTATCTGTGTAGGGCTTGAGGCCTACATCGGACAAAAGCATAGCCGCAATCGTTCGCGCATCCACCCGGTCGGTTTTGGTCTTTCTAAGGCTGAGGCTTTTCCGGTAAAGGTTCGTGCGCAAGGGGTTCAAGACATAGGTGGCCAGACCATTGTCAAGAAGAAACCCGAGCAGGTTGTAGCTGTAATGTCCGGTCGCCTCAAGCCCTACTTTTATTTTGTCCTGTGGTGTGGTACACTCCCGGACTCTCTGCAACAGGCTATTGAACCCATCCATCGTGTTTGGAATAGTAAATACATCTGCCAGAACTTCACCCTCGGAATTTACGATAAAGCAGTCGTGCTTATCTTTTGAGACATCGATACCAACAGAAATCATAGTAAAAACCTCCAACGGTAAATTTGTGATGCTGCATCCACAGTACACCTTACTTTTGTAGCCTTGTTCCACATAAACCGTCTGGCGATATTTAACTGATTAACAAAAGTGTAAGGAGCTGTGGTTGGAACCTTTCTGAAACCATCTTGTGGTAGGAGGTGAACACCAATCCACAGCATCCCTTACAGTGTAGCACAGCCCTTGGAGAGGGGCTTTAATAACTACTACTCTATAATACAAGGAGGCGAACAGACTAATTAAATGCTTCCCAAAAAATATAAATCTCTTATCAAGTATGGCTCTATCATCTTAACGTTGCTTCTGATTCTAACCGCTGCGGAATTTTTAATCCGGCGGCCTGTCATGTATCAGATTGAATCAAACAGCCATGCAGTTTCCAGTTCTATCGGCACTCAGGAGAGCGAACCGACTTTCGCGCCTGCCAGTTCCTCAGAGGACAGCAAGCCGGAAAGCAAAACCCAGGCATCGGAAAGCCGTATCCCGGAAACAACAAGCAGCTGTTCCCCATCAGAACCGCAAGAGGAAACCCCTTCGCCTGCCCCGGCTTCTTCTGCCGATCCTCCTGCTCCCGCGCCAGAACCAGAACCACCCCCGGAGCCAATGCCGGAACCAGCCCCGGAACCCAAACCAGAATCAGCACCAGAGCCGGAACCTGATCCGCTGCCCCCAGCCACCAACCCTACGCTGTGGGCCAGCCCCCAAACCGCTGCGGTTGGCAGCACTATTTCAGTGGGAATCAGCAACGCCCCCAGCTCCATTTATACCAGCGGCGTGACCTGGGCGAACAGCAACGCCTATGTGGTAAAGATTTCAAGCTATGGCCTGGATTCCATTCAGCTGCAGGCTTTGGAGCCGGGAAGCAGCATCATTACCGCCACACTTGGGGGCAGCAACAGTATTAGCATCTCAGTCTATGTTACCAATGAAAACCCTTAAACTTTTTTAAAGGAGCAATGCACTATGAACACAAAATTTTTTACACTTGCCAGCATTGGCGACGCTTTCACCAGCGCGATGGAAAATAACGTCCTCCCGGAAGTAAAAACGATCGTCAATACCGCTTTTATCATTATTGCCGTCATTCTGCTGGTTTCCTTAATCGTCAAAGCGGCTATGCTCTGGAAAGCCCATCACGCGGGAGAGGAATTAAACTGGATTCCCCTTATTCTAATCTTTATTGGTTTAGTCCTTGTTTCCACGGCTCCCACTTGGATGTGGAGTGTGATCGGGGTATAACCGCATGGATACTATCATTAACCAAATGTTTGAGATCACCATTAAAAAGATATTTGAATTTTGCGTCAACACAATTCAGTCTTTAATCGATCTCTTTACTGATTTATCCGATACGCTTTTTCAAAGCGCCTATGTCCAGGGGTTATTAAGCTTCTTCCAGTATTTCGGATACTGTCTGTTTATCATCGCCTGTATTATCGGAATCTTTGAAATGGTAATCCAATATCAAAACGGCGACGGAAGCGCGGCCAGGTCGCTGTTTATGAACTTTATAAAGGGATTAATGGCAGCCCTCCTATTTACCACTCTCCCCGTCCTTTTGTTCCAGTTCGTGTTAGAGCTTCAAAAGTATATTACCGTTGCCCTGACCGGCAGCATGGATTTGGACGGTCAAATGCTGAACGCAATAGAGCAGATCGGCATCATACTGAACGGCGGGGAGCTGCCTCCTGGAAGCGAAACCGGAGCTGCCGGCGTTACGATTCCAGCCGGCCAGATGGCTATAACCCTTCTAATCGTAGTGATTCTGCTGGTCTACGTCAGCATTAAGGTGGTATTCGGAAATATTAAGCGCGGGGGAATTTTGCTCATTATTACCTGTATTGGTTCTTTTCATATGTTTAATGTCCCGCGCGGCTATTTCGATGCGTTTTTTGGCTGGTGCAAACAGGTAATCGCCCTTTGCTTCACGGCGTTTTTCCAAAATATCTTATATGTTTTGGGGATTCTGTTAATGGCCGACACCGCATATTTACCGGGATTCGCCCTTCTTCTGGCCGCCGCAGAGGTGCCAAGAATTGCACAGCAATTTGGTTTGGATACGTCCGCAAAAGGAAATATTATGGGAGCCGTTCATACGGTGAGCACGGTAAAACACATTTTTACAAAGGTTAGGTGATTCAATGGAATACTTTTATCCCGATAATCTGAACGCAGAACCCCTCATTCTGTTTTGGAACATGAGGGATACCTTAATTATAGGCTGCTGCCTGGTGATTTCCCTTATTGTTCTGTTTTCCACCTGGCTGTACCTTCCTCTGCTGTTTTCTGCCCTGTATGCTTTTCTTACTATGCGTTTAGCGGATACCGGGTCTATTTATGAATATATAAAACGGATAGGCCGATTTGTAATAACAGAACAGCAGCTTTTCAAATGGAAATGAGGTGAATATCATGCGTTATACAAATGATCGAAGAAAGAAAAAGAAGCTGCAGACAACTTTACAGCTTATGGACATCAAGGAGATTGACCAAAGCTCGGTTATTACCCCGGACGGGCAGCGTATTTCCTTTATTCTGATTACGCCCGTTAATATGAGTGTGTTAAGCGATGAAGTGGTCGCGGGCCGGATTTCTGCCCTGGCTAATATTCTTACCAGCATTGAAAATCTGCAGATTTTATGCCTGAACGCTTCCCAAAGCTATGAAAAAAATAAGGAACACCTTGCCGCACAAATGAAAACAGAAACAAACGAAGTTCTTGCGGAATTAGACCGCAAGGATATTGAATACCTGGACGATATCCGCATTTCAATGGCCACCGGCCGAGAATTTGCCTTTGCCGTCCGGTTTAAAAAGAATATCGGGCGGCCTCAACAGGAGCAGACCTTAAAGCGTCTGCTCCTAATTTTATTAGAAGCCGGATTTACCGCCCGGATCGCGGAAGAACAGGAGTTGAAAGGAATCCTGGCAATCTACTTTGCCCAGGATATCTATAACGATTATTGGCCAGATTTTGACGGAGAGGAAATCCTTTCCCCCGCAGAGGCAAAACAGGAAAAAAGCTTTTTAGAGCTGATCGCGCCCTCCATTATTGACTTCCGCAGACAGCGTTACTACGTCTGCGGCAACACGCAAAGAACCGTATGGGCTGTTAGAGGCTATCCCACCACAACAAAAGACCAGGCTATTTTCCGGGAACTGGGAGAAAAGGACGGCGTAACGCTGCATATCTATACCCGGCCAGTCGGCTCCTATGAAACCAATAAAATACTGGAACGGGCCGAGCGAAGAAACCGGCACATGCTCAACAACAGCAGCCGCATTAAGGAGAAGGTGGAAGCCGAATCCAATATGCAGGACGTACAGCTCCTAATCGAGAATATGCACCGAAGCAAAGAACCGTTTCTGCACTGTGCGGTCTTTATTGAAATGGCGGCCGGAAACGATAAGGCCCTGGAACTCCTGCAGGGTGATGTTGCCGCCATTCTGAACCGGCACAAAATCTTATATGACAAGCTTTTCCTCCAGCAAAAGGAAGGCATGATTTCCGCAATGCCAACAGGACAAAATCTGTTCGAGAATCAGTTTGAACGGGTGCTGCCCGCGTCCAGCGTGGCGAATATGTTTCCCTTTTCCTATTCCGGCAAGACTGATCCCCAGGGAATGTATATCGGCCGGGACGCTAACGGCTCCAATATCATTGTTAATTTTGACCAGCGTGGCCAAGACAAAACCAACGGGCACATTATCATACTCGGTAATTCCGGCGAAGGAAAAAGTTTTCTTTTAAAAATTCTGTCCTGTATTTTCCGGCAGAGCCGGAAAAATTTATATATTCTCGATCCTGAGAACGAATATAAGGAGCTGACCGAAGCATTAGGCGGCACCTACATGGATATGATGACAGGAAAATATATCATTAATCCGTTGGAACCCCGGTTATGGAATCAGGAACCGGCAGCGGAATTTGAACCCATCGACACTCCGAAAGCTTTCTTGAAGCCTCTGCGTATTAATCAGCACATTGCTTTTCTCCGCGATTTTTTCTCTGCGTATAAACCATTCCCCACAGAGCAGCTTGACACATTGGAAATTATGCTGGAGCTTCTTTACAAGGAATTTCATATTACCGAGGAAACCGACTACAGCCGTCTGCGTCCGTCTGATTACCCAATTTTAACCGATCTGTATAAGCTAATGACACGGGAATTGGAAAACTACGAGGAAAAAGCGGCAACCGGATTAGTTGTTTACCGCAAAGAAACGCTGCGGGAGCTTTGCCTTGGCCTGCATGGAATCTGTACTGGCGCGGAATCTGTCTACTTTAACGGCTATACTAATATTCCCAACGCAAAGCATATTGATTTCGGCGTCAAGGACATGCTTTCTACCAATCAAAGTCTATCCAACGCAATGTATTTTAATATTCTTTCTTTCATGTCCCACAAATTTTTGACCGATGGCGATACCAACATCTGCTGCGACGAGCTGCACGAGCTTCTAAAGAACCGCATCGCCATCAGTTACCTTCTCAGCTTCATTAAACGGGGACGGAAACGCGGCAGCAACGTAATTCTCGCCTCTCAGAACGTTTCCGATTTCTTTTTGCCTGAAATCGTCGAATACACGAAGCCCTTACTTTCTATTCCTACCCATCGTTTTCTATTCTATCCGGGTAGTTGTGATACGGAAGAATATAAGCGTATTCTCGGCGTTTCGGATTCCGAATACCGGGTAATTCAAAATCCGAACCGCGGCCATTGCCTCTATTCCTGCGGAAATGAACGGTATCACCTGCATGTTATCGCACCGAAATATAAAAAAGCTCTGTTCGGGACAGCGGGTGGCGCGTAATGGCTGTTCCCGTTGTAGTTAAAATTGCTGCAAAACTTGCGGCAGATAAAAAAGGCCGAAAAATTATCGGTGGGATTATTACCGGCGTTTTGATTCTTCTTTTTCTTTGTATCTCCTGTACGGTATCCCTGTTTGGTTCTTCCGCTATGGGAAGCGGCCAGGTGATCGATCAGGAATCAAAACGCATCGTCGCTCAGATTGCGGATAACCTTTCCGACAAAAGCCCTATGTTTAATTATAGGCTGTATAATGCGGTCTGCCTGTTTCTTCTTCCCGAACATGAAACACTGGATAAAGACTGTCTCTTATACACATCTCCGAGCCCACGAGACAAGAGGCAATCTCGTATG
>ENA-UAHD01000002-UAHD01000002.1-human-gut-metagenome-genome-assembly--contig:-NODE-2-length-113840-cov-12.103467_pt1 | contig 113840 bp, 94 predicted proteins | sample MGYA00243413_ERZ654348 | MGnify/ENA primary metagenome ERZ654348 (study PRJEB26926, sample SAMN06165082) | human gut metagenome | biome: ENVO:00009003; feature: ENVO:2100002; material: ENVO:00002003... | reverse complement strand
CATACGAGATTGCCTCTTGTCTCGTGGGCTCGGAGATGTGTATAAGAGACAGTACTTGTTGTTTTCATAAATCATTTATATATTTGCACGCAACATGATTAAGTAATATAAAATATTCATTTCAAATAAATTAAAGGCTATGGAAAAGATTCACGGATTAATTGACGCACCTTTTACTCCCTTTTATGAGAACGGAGAAGTAAATTATGAACCTATTGAAGCCTATTGCCAACTATTGGTTAGAAACGGACTTCAAGGCGTATTTATCAATGGTTCTTCCGGAGAAGGCTATATGCTGACAGAAGACGAACGCATGAAACTGGCTGAACGCTGGATGGAAGTAGCACCCGAAGGATTCAAAGTCATTGTCCATGTAGGAAGCACTTGTGTAAAATCAAGCAAACGTCTAGCAGAACACGCTCAGAAAATCGGAGCATGGGGTATCGGAGCAATGGCACCTCCTTTCCCCAAAGTAGGACGCATTGAAGAATTGGTGAAATACTGCGAAGAAATAGCATGCGGCGCTCCTGCACTTCCTTTCTATTTTTATCATATCCCAGCTTTCAACGGAGCATTCCTCTCAATGGTAGCATTCTTGGAAGCCGTAGACGGTCGCATTCCTAATTTCGCCGGTATCAAATATACTTTCGAAAGCCTGTATGAATACAACCAATGCCGTTTATATAAAAATGGCAAATTTGACATGTTGCACGGCCAGGATGAAACGATCCTTCCTTGTCTGGCTATGGGCGGTGCACAGGGCGGTATCGGTGGAACAACCAACTATAACGGCAAAGAACTCACAGGTATTATCGAAGCATGGAAAGCCGGTGATCTGGAACTGGCACGCGAACGCCAGAATTTCGCACAGGAAGTTATCAATGTCATCTGTCACTATCGTGGAAACATCGTTGGCGGTAAACGCATCATGAAACTGATCGGGCTGGATTTAGGAAAGAACCGGACTCCGTTCCAGAACATGACAGATGAGGAAGAAGCTGCCATGAAAGCCGAACTGGAAGCAATCAATTTCTTCGAAAGATGTAACAAATAAACCTGAACCACGATGTTTTCAATAGACTATATAAAAGAATGGTCGGAATCATACAAAACAGATCTGACCACCAATATCATGCCGTTTTGGCTGAAATACGGGCTGGACAAGGTCAATGGAGGTATTTATACCTGCGTTGACCGAAACGGCAGCTTGATGGACACCACCAAATCAGTGTGGTTCCAAGGAAGATTTGCTTTTATCTGTTCCTATGCATATAATAATATAGAAAAGAACGAAGCATGGCTGGCGGCAGCTAAAAGTACAATAGACTTTATAGAAGCGCATTGTTTTGACTCTGACGGACGTATGTATTTCGAAGTGACTGCCGAAGGCACTCCCTTGCGCAAACGCCGTTATATTTTCTCGGAGTCATTCGCAGCCATCGCCATGTCGGAATATGCCATCGCATCCGGTGACCAGACGTATGCCGTAAAAGCATTAGACTTGTTCAAACGGATGCAGTATTTTATGGAAACACCAGGCATACTCCCTCCAAAATATCTGGATACTCTTCCTATGAAAGGACATTCCATCACAATGATCCTGATTAATGTAGCATCACGTATCCGTCAGGCCATTCAAGATGAAAGCTTCAACGGACAGATTGACGCTTCCATCGCCCAACTGCGCAAAGATTTCATGCATCCCGAATTCAAGGCGTTGCTTGAAACGGTAGGCCCCCATGGAGAATTCATCGACAGCAACATGGGCCGCACCATCAATCCGGGACATTGTATCGAGACCGCCTGGTTTCTGCTGGAAGAAGCCAAATACCGTAATTGGGACAAAGATATTACGGAATTGGCCCTCACTATCCTTGATTGGTCTTGGGAGTGGGGATGGGACAAAGAATTCGGAGGTATCATCAACTTCAAAGACTGCAAGAACCTTCCGCCACAGGATTATTCCCAAGACATGAAATTCTGGTGGCCTCAGACAGAGGCTATCATCGCTACTTTGTATGCATATTTAGCAACCGGAAATGAAAAATACCTTGACATGCACAAGCAAATCAGCGATTGGACATACACCCATTTCCCTGATAAAGAGTGTGGAGAATGGTTTGGATATCTCCATCGTGACGGCACGCCTGCACAAATGGCCAAGGGTAACCTGTTCAAAGGCCCGTTCCACATTCCAAGAATGATGATCAAGGGCTATACATTGTGCAAGGAAATACTCGACAACAAAAAATCACATTTATAAAGCCCTTTATCTATTAGCATGAAAAACAGTAAAATTTATCCTTGGGTTGTAGTAGGATTATTATGGGGTGTTGCCCTGTTGAATTACATGGACCGGCAAATGTTGTCCACAATGAGAGATGCCATGGCGGTGGATATCACCGAGCTTCAGTCAGCTGCCAATTTTGGGCGACTGATGGGAGTCTTTCTTTGGATATATGGCTGTATGAGCCCTATAGCCGGAATGGTGGGCGACCGCATGAACCGCAAATGGCTTATTGTTGGCAGTTTGTTTGTATGGTCGGCCGTCACTTATCTGATGGGAATCGCCGACACCTATAATGAAGTTTTTTTCCTTCGCGCCTTGATGGGAATCAGCGAAGCGCTCTATATTCCTGCCGGATTGTCACTGATCGCCGACTATCACTCCGATAAGTCACGTTCATTAGCCATCGGTATTCACATGACCGGGCTCTACACCGGGCAGGCCATCGGAGGTTTCGGCGCTACAGTAGCCGCTGCTTTTTCCTGGCATACAACCTTTCATTGGTTCGGCATCGCCGGCATCGCATACGCCGTAATTTTGATGCTTTTTCTACATGAAAAGAAGGATAGAATACAAATTGAACAAATAAATTCACCTTCCGGTAAAGAAAAAAGCAATTTATTGAAGGGATTATCATTACTTTTCAGTAATATTGCATTCTGGGTGATTCTGCTATATTTCGCAGCCCCCAGTTTACCGGGATGGGCAACCAAAAACTGGTTACCTACCTTGTTCGCCGAGAACCTGAATATACCGATGTCACAAGCCGGCCCCATGTCGACTATCACCATCGCGCTATCCTCGTTCATTGGCGTAATTATTGGTGGAACCTTATCCGATAAGTGGGTGCAAAGAAATATAAAAGGACGTGTGTACACGGGTGCCATCGGCTTGGGACTTACTATTCCATCCCTGCTTTTACTAGGGTTCGGACACAGTTTCGTAGCTGTTGTGGGAGCTGGATTATTATTCGGAATCGGTTATGGTATCTTCGATGCCAACAATATGCCGATTCTATGCCAGTTCGTATCATCCAAACACCGTGCTACCGCCTATGGTATCATGAATATGACAGGCGTGTTTGCGGGAGCAGCCATTACCGAAGTCTTGGGAAAGTGGACAGACGGAGGTAAGTTGGGACTGGGATTTGCCATGTTGGCTATTATTGTGCTTATCGCACTGGTAGTACAATTGACATTCCTCCGTCCCAAAACGGATAATATGGAATAACCCGTATAGTTAACTTAACACTTAAAACTTAAAAAAGAAAGAACCATGAGAGTAATTATTGAATCTGATTACCAAGCGCTGTCACAATGGGCGGCAAACTATGTAGCTAGTAAAATCAATGCGGCAAATCCGACTCCTGAAAAACCTTTTGTTTTAGGTTGTCCCACAGGATCTTCACCGCTAGGCATGTACAAAGCGCTGATAGAACTGAACAAGCAGGGAAAAGTATCTTTCCAGAATGTCGTTACTTTCAATATGGACGAATATGTAGGCTTGCCTGAAGATCATCCAGAAAGCTACCATACATTTATGTGGAAAAACTTTTTTAACCATATTGATATAAAGAAAGAAAATGTACATATCCTGAACGGAAATGCCGAAGACCTGGAAGCAGAATGCGCCAACTACGAAAAACAAATAGCCGAAATCGGAGGCATCGACCTGTTTATGGGAGGTATCGGTCCCGACGGACATATCGCATTCAACGAGCCGGGCTCATCTTTGTCTTCACGCACACGTATCAAAACACTGACTACAGACACAATCATTGCAAACTCACGTTTCTTTGACAATGACGTGAACAAAGTACCTAAAACTGCGTTAACAGTAGGTGTAGGGACTGTCCTTTCAGCCAAAGAAGTTCTGATTATCTGCAACGGGCACAACAAAGCACGTGCTTTGCAACATGCCGTTGAAGGTGGTATTACACAAATGTGGACTATCAGCGCATTACAAATGCACCAGCATGGCATCATTGTTTGTGACGAAGCCGCTACAGACGAACTGAAAGTCGGTACCTACAAATATTTCAAAGACATCGAAAAAGCTAATTTGTAATTTATGAGAACAAACTTAAGTTCGCAGATTTCTCTGAACAGAGTATCTCCGAAATATTATAAACCCGAAAATGCGGTGGAACGTTCTGTCTTGACCCGCTGCGAAAAAGTGCCTACCGACATCTATGAAACGATGGAGGAAGGCGTGCAGCACATTGCCAACGAAATTACGGCAAAAATTCAGGAACGTCAGCGCGAAGGAAAGTTCTGCGTGATTGGGGCTGGAACCGGTGCTTCATTACGGCCGCTTTATGCCGAACTAGTCCGTAAACATAAAGATGAAGGACTAAGTTTCCGTAACGTAGTAATTTTCAATTTATATGAATATTACCCTTTGGCTTCCGAAGGGGCTGGAAGCAGTTTCTCACAGCTGAACGACTTATTCCTAAGCCAAATCGACATCGATAAACAAAATGTATTCACCATCGACGGAACGATTCCGCAGGAAGCTGTCATCGAATACTGCCGCCTGTACGAACAACGTATCCAGACTTTTGGCGGTATAGACATCGTATTAATGGGCATTGGTCGTGAAGGCAATATTGCCATGAACGAGCCGGGATCAAGCTTGAGCTCCCCTACCCGACTGATTTTGATTGACTCAACCTCGCGTGCTGAAGCTGCACACAACTTGGGAGTGGACAATCTCCCTCCCTGTTCCATCACGATGGGTGTGGCAACTATTATGGCTGCCCGCAAAATCTATTTGCTGGCATGGGGAGATGACAAAGCCGATATCATCAAGAAAGCGGTGGAAGACAAAGTGAGCGACACTCTGCCCGCTTCTTATCTGCAAATGCATAACAATGCAAATGTCTGCATAGATCTGGCAGCGGCTTCTCACCTTACCCGTATCCAACGTCCGTGGCTGGTAACCAATTGCGAATGGAACGACAAATTGATTCGCAGCGCTATTGTATGGTTGTGTATGCGTGTCAAAAAACCGATTCTGAAACTGACCAACAAAGATTACAATGAAAACGGACTGAGCGAACTGCTGGCACTCTACGGTTCTGCTTACAACGTAAATATCAAAATATTCAATGACTTGCAGCACACCATCACCGGATGGCCCGGCGGCAAGCCCAATGCAGATGACACCTATCGCCCCGAACGGGCAAAACCATTCCCGAAACGCGTGGTAGTCTTCTCTCCGCACCCGGATGATGACGTAATCTCAATGGGTGGAACTTTACGGCGTTTGGTTCAGCAAGGTCACGAAGTACACGTAGCATACGAAACTTCCGGAAACATTGCCGTAGGCGATGAAGAAGTAGTACGTTTCATGCACTTCATCAACGGTTTCAACCAACTTTTTGATGAAAACTCCAACGAAACCATCAAAAACAAATACGCTGAAATCAAGAAATTCCTTGCCGCCAAGAAAGAAGGCGATATGGACAGCCGCGATATCCTGACCATTAAAGGACTGATCCGTCGTGGCGAGGCCCGTACTGCAAGTACTTACAATCAAATTCCATTGAACCGTGTCCACTTCCTCGACTTGCCGTTCTATGAAACAGGAAAAATCGAGAAGAACCCTATCAGTGAAGCCGATGTGGAAATCGTTTTACAGTTACTACGTGACGTAAAACCCCACCAAATTTATGTGGCCGGTGACCTTGCCGACCCGCACGGAACCCATCGTGTCTGCACAGACGCAGTGCTTGCCGCTATCGACATCGAAAAAGAAGCCGGTGCCGAATGGTTGAAAGATTGCCGCATCTGGATGTATCGTGGCGCATGGGCGGAATGGGAAATTGAAAACATTGAAATGGCCGTACCGTTCAGTCCGGAAGAATTGCGTGCTAAACGTAACTCCATCTTAAAGCATCAGTCTCAGATGGAAAGCGCACCGTTCCTGGGCAACGACGAACGTCTGTTCTGGCAAAGAAGTGAAGACCGCAACCGGGGTACCGCTGCTTTGTATGACCAACTTGGTTTGGCATGTTATGAAGCAATGGAGGCCTTCGTGGAATACGTACCCCTATAATTTAAGAAACAACCTAACCTAATTTTATACTAACCTTTAACCAAAAAACCGAAAATCCCCGATGGATGTGATATCCCTCGGGGATTATTTTTAGATTTCCATTTATTGCAAATGATATCCCATAGTCATCCTCACCACAGCTACCTGCTTCGAGCAACACACCCCAAACTACATCTCATAATTCATTAATCCCATAGCCAAACAAAGCAAAATCCCCCAGACAAGGATCTTCGGGAAAAACCTCAGCCAAAGCCGCAGTAATAGTTCTTGCATTATTCAGCGTATAAGATTTACTTCGGGTCAGCTCCAATCTGAAAGCCATCTCACTGACATGTGTATCCAAAGGGATAATCAACTCACATGGAGAGAAATTCCTCCAGATTCCAAAATCCACTTCCGAATCGCGACGGATCATCCAGCGCAGAAACATATTCAATTTCTTTTGCGGCGCCTTATCCGACACTCCAAACAAACGACAAAGACGTTGCATCGGAGTTCCATCCGTTTCGCAAAGAAGAGCATTCTCCATACTCTCATACCTATCATATATAGTATACAGCCAATGAAACAATTGTGCCATTCTATTTTTTGAAACCGTCCGATAGAACGACTCCTCACCACAGAAATCAATTTTCCAGTTCCCGGACAACACATACTGCAAAGGCTGCCGGTTCATTATGGAATCCAGCCGTTCTGCCGCCTTCAGTATTTGAGGGCGGGCTCCGAAACTAAGAAAAGCAGTCAGAAAAGCACTGATTTCAATATCCGCTTTGAAATGATAGCGATGCGGGAACTGTACCGGATCAGAAGAAATAAAATCAGAGTTATGATACCGGTCAGCATATTTCCGCAAAAAATCAGCTACCGCCATCCGGCTCTCATGAGTTTGCCGTTCTGTAATATAAGACATGAATCGCTCTTGTTCGTTCTTTCGGGTCATAAATAAAACGTTTATGATTTGTACACAAAGGTATATTAAAATAAAATAGATTGCATTTTCTGAAATCAAATTCCATCCTTAATCCTCAACTTGCCTTTTCTATATTCTTTAGGTGAAATCCCCACATATTGCTTAAAATACTTTCCAAAGAAAGACTGCGTAGGGAAATTCAATTGGTCTGCAATCTCCTTGATACTCAGATCCGATCCTTCAAGCAACTGTTTTGCCTCGGTAATCACCATTTGCACAATCCATTGCAAAGCACTATTTCCCGACTTCTCTTTAATGATGGTGGAAAAATAACGTGGAGTAATATGCTGCATCCTCGCATAATAAGCAACATCACGCTCCTTTCTATACAAACGGAAAAGAGCCAGCATGAAATTCTGAAAAATCACATCCTTCTTGTTCTGCGGCAAGGGCTGCATGGGTTGGTTGGCAAAATACATATTCAATATCTCATAGCAGAAAGTCTGCCCCATCGACTTGATCAGTTCCAAAGTCAGGCGTTGTTGCTGCAAATTCACCTCTTGCACATCCTCCGCCTCTATCCTCTCCCGCAAATTATCCAACAGATACTCCAAATGAGCACGTTGCTTATCCGAAAGTGATATACAAGGATGCTTCCGCATAAAAAGCTGGTTTTCCACATTGATCACCCTATTGACGATAGGAATGATATAATCTAAATCCACTTCAACCATAACCCCTTCCGCATCCTCACTCTTATGAAGCAGATGCACCAAGGTAGAAGCCATGTAAATATACACATCACCGGGATTTATCTGAAAATGCTTATCTTCCAGTGAAACCTCCACATTTCCTTTCCGGCAAAAGAAAAGGCCACATTTATTAAATGTCGAAATAATCTGTCCGTCTTTAAAGGCATACAGTTCACTATCCGAAAGAAATCTAAAGAGAAAAGGCATCTGTTGTCTGTCCATCAATCTATACATTCTTTAATTTACTGCAAAATAAATACAAATCGTAAACTTTCCAGCTACATAACAACCCAAAAATATACAAATCGGACAATTTATCATTCATATCAACCTTTTCTATCCTCTTGCTTCGGAATAACTTTGTATCAGAAAACTAATTGCACGAAAATCATAGTAGTATGAAACGAATTTATCTTATTCTAACAGGTATTTCCTTGATCTTACTAAGTTCCTGCGCACAACGTGCCCGGGAAGCCAAAGGTCATCAGACAGTAAAAATAGACACAGTTGTTTCTGCCGACAAACAAACGTTCCTGCAATTTCCGGGAAAGGTAAAAGCCGCACAAGATATCAGCCTTGCCTTCCGGGTAAGCGGAACCATCAGCAAAATACATGTCAAAGACGGCGCCCGTGTACAAGAAGGACAATTACTGGCCGAACTGGACCCCACCGACTATCAAGTACAACTGGATGCTACTGAAGCAGAATACCAGCAAATAAAAGCGGAAGCAGAAAGGGTCATGGCTCTTTACAAAGACAACGGAACCACCCCCAACGCCAATGACAAAGCCGTATACGGGCTCAAGCAAATCACCGCCAAGTACAAACACCATAAAGATCAGTTGGCTTACACCCAGCTCTATGCTCCTTTCAACGGGTATGTCCAGAAACGCCTGTTCGAAGCTCACGAAACCATCGGAGCCGGAATGCCCGTCATTGCCATGATCAGCGGCGGAACCCCCGAAGTGGAAATAAATCTGCCTGCGGCCGAATATATCCGCCGGGAGCAGTTCGACAATTATCACTGCACATTTGATATCTATCCGGGCGAAACCTACCCGCTGAAACTAATCAGTGTCACCCCGAAAGCCAACGCAAACCAACTATACACCATGCGCCTGCAAGTAGTACCCGGCACACGGGCTATCCCTTCTCCCGGCATGAACACCATGGTAACCATCCTTTGCCGTACAGAGCAGGAGAATACTCTTTCTGTCCCTACCGGCGCCATCCTGCAAAAAGAAGGCAAAGCGTATGTGTTCGTCTTTCATCCATCCAGCAATACCGTACACAGACAGGAAGTATCCATACTGCGTTTGTTGAACAACGGACACAGTCTCATCACTTCCAGACAACTGCAACCGGGAGAGCAGATTGTATCCTCGGGCGTACACCACATTGAGGATGGAGAAATTGTAAAACCTTTGTCACCGGTCACTAACACAAATATAGGAGGATTATTATAATGGACATCAGTAAATGGGCATTCCGGAACAGGAATCTGATTTATTTCCTGATAGCGGTTCTGCTGCTCGGCGGAGCCTATTCCTGCTATCAGATGAGCAAATTGGAAGACCCCGAAATAAAAGTGAAGCTTGCCATGGTAGTCACCACCTATCCGGGTGCTTCCGCGCACCAGGTAGAACTGGAAGTAACGGATGTGCTTGAAAAGAACATCCGCACCATGGGCAACATTGACAATATAGAAAGTTATTCATACAACGACCTGTCCCTGATACAGATAGAACTGCTGAGCACCGTGCCGGACGATGACGTGGAACAATGCTGGGACATGCTGCGCCGCAAAGTAAGCGACGCCCGCGCCCTGTTGCCCGAAGGAGCCACCACCCCGATAGTCAAAGATGACTTCGGAAATGTATATGGCATGTTCTATGCCCTGACAGGTGACGGACTGTCCGACCGTGAACTGTCCGACTATGCCGAACTGGTAAAACGGGAAGTGAACGAACTGGAAGGGGTAGACCGTGTGGAACTCTACGGCAAACGTTCCGAATGCATCAATATCTCCCTGTTGCAAGACCGTATGGCAAACCTCGGTGTTAAACCTGCAGAAGTACTGGCAACCTTGAACGGCCAGAACAAAACCACCTATACAGGATATTATGAAAATGGTGAAAACCGTATCCGCGTCACAGTAAACGACAAATTCAAAACCGTAGAAGATATCGGAAAAATGCTGATTCAAGGACACGATGACGACCAGCTTCGCCTGAGTGACATCGCCCGTATAGAGAAAGCCTACGAGAACCCCACACGCAATGAAATGTTCTATGACCATGAACGCGCTCTCGGTATACTCATCGCTGCCTCCAGTGGTTCGGACATTATAAAAGTAGGCCATGCCGTAGAAAGCAAGTTGGAAGAACTCAAAGCCGAACGTCTGCCCGCAGGAGTGGAATGCCACAAAATCTTCTATCAGCCCGAACGGGTAGGCAGCTCTTTGGGAACCTTTGTCATCAACCTGATAGAATCCGTCATCATCGTAGTACTGATACTGATGATAGCAATGGGGTTCAAGAGCGGCCTTATCATAGGTATCAGCCTGGTCATCACCGTATTCGGTTCTTTTCTGTTCCTTTATTCGGCAGGCGGAACCATGCAGCGCGTATCATTGGCTGCTTTTGTACTGGCAATGGGCATGTTGGTAGACAACGCCATCGTCATCATAGACGGCATACTGGTAGACTTGAAGGCCGGCAAAAACCGGATGGAAGCCATGACCGCCATCGGAAGACAGACAGCCATGCCTCTTCTGGGCGCGACACTGATAGCCATTATCGCTTTTCTACCCATCTACATGTCCCCCGACACCGCAGGCGTCTACACGCGCGACCTTTTCATCGTACTTGCCGTTTCCCTGTTACTGAGCTGGATATTGGCACTGATCCATGTACCACTGATGGCCGACCGCCGGCTGCATCCTGCCATAGATACTGACAGTACCGGAAAGCGAGTATACAAAGGTAAAATCTATGCCACCCTCCGTTCGGCACTGCGGTTCGGTCTGGCCCACCGGTGGAGTTTTGTATTTGCCATGACCGGTCTGTTGCTGCTTTCCGTTTTCGGCTACCAATATATGCGTCAGGGCTTTTTCCCCGACATGGTTTACGACCAGCTTTATATGGAATACAAACTTCCGGAAGGGAATAACTATACACGTGTGGTTCGAGATTTGGAAGAAATAGAAACCTATCTGAAAGGACGGGAGGAAATAACCCACGTCACTACCTCCATAGGCGGTACGCCCGGACGCTATAATCTGGTACGGAGCATTGCCAACCCCTCACTTTCGTACGGCGAACTGATTATCGACTTCACCTCACCGGAAACCTTGGTAGAACATATAGACGAAATCCAAGCTTACCTCTCCCAAGCCTATCCGGACGCATACATCAAATTGAAAAGATATAATCTGATGTTCAAGAAATATCCCATAGAGGCGCAATTTCTGGGTCCCGACCCTGCCATCCTGCACCAACTGGCCGACAGCGCCCGCGCCATCATGGAAAGGACTCCGGAAGTCTGCCTCATCACCACCGACTGGGAACCTCAAGTACCCGTACTGACCATCGAATACGACCAGCCGTCTGCCCGTGCCCTCGGCCTGAGCCGTAATGATGTCAGCCTTTCCCTGCTCACAGCCACCGGAGGCATTCCTATCGGCTCTTTCTACGAAGGTATCCACAAAAACAACATCTACCTGAAATGCCTCGACGAGAAAGGAGAACCGATAGAGGACCTGGGCAACGCACAAGTCTTCTCGTCTCTGCCTTCCCTGAACGGACTGTTGAACGAGGAAACCATGGTGAAGCTGAAAGCCGGCACACTTTCGAAAGAAGATTTGGTGGAAAGCATCATGGGAAGCACACCGCTGAAACAAATCAGCAAAGAGATTGATATCCGGTGGGAAGATCCGGTAGTTCCCCGTTACAACGGGCAGAGAAGCCAGCGGGCACAATGTTCGCCCGCACCCGGCATTGAAACGGAAAAAGCACGTCTTGCCATCGCGGAACAGATAGAAAACATACCATTACCCGAAGGTTATTCACTGGTATGGCAAGGAGAAAAGATAGCCAGCGACCAGTCCATGAAGTACCTGTTCCAAAATTTCCCGTTAGCCATCATTCTGATGATTGCCATCCTCATCATGCTGTTCAAAGATTATCGCAAACCCATCATCATCTTCTGCTGTATTCCGATGATATTTGTAGGGGTGGTAGCGGTCATGCTGCTCACAGGAAAAGTCTTCAATTTCGTGGCTATTGTAGGCACATTGGGATTGATCGGCATGCTGATTAAAAACGGTATTGTGCTGATGGATGAAATCACCCTTCAGATCAATGAAGGAGTAGAACCGATCACCGCACTGATAGACAGTTCCCAAAGCCGTCTCCGCCCGGTCATGATGGCCTCGCTGACAACGATTCTGGGTATGATTCCCTTGCTGTCCGATGCCATGTTCGGTTCCTTGGCGGCAGCTATCATGGGTGGATTGCTGTGCAGCACACTGATCACGCTGCTCTTTATCCCTATATTATATGCCTTGTTCTTCAAGATAAAAAACAATTGATTCATTTCACTGACATACAAAACCGAGAATAAATGAAAAAGACAATGATACTCCCCCTCTGCTGTCTGCTGTGGCATCTTGCCACCCCCGCATGGGCACAGGAAACACTGAGTCTGAAAGAGTGCCGCGAAATGGCATTAAAATACAACAAGGAAATGGCGGCTTCCGTGAAACAGACGGAAAGTGCCCGTTATACTGCCAAGAGTTACAAAGGGAACTTCTTCCCCAACTTCACCGTCAGCGGAACAGGACTTTACAGTAATGCCGACGGTAGTTACGGCATAGCCGGAGGCAACCTGCCCGTCTTTCTGCCCGATGGAACAGGACAGTTCAATCCGGGACAACCCGCAGGCTTTGCCTACTTCCCCGGCATTAACCTGGACTATAAAATAGGATGGGTCTATATGGGCGGTGTGCAAATGGAACAGCCCCTCTACATGGGCGGTAAAATCCGTGCCGCCTACAAAATGTCCTTGCTGGGCAAAGAAATGGCACAAATGAATGAAAATCTGACCGCAACAGAAGTCATTCAGAAAACAGATCAGGCATACGCTCTGGTAGTAAAAGCAAAGGAGATGAAAACAGTAGCCGATGCATACCATGCTGTATTGACGGAATTAAAAAATAACGTAGAGAGTGCTTACAAACATGGACTTAAACCTCAGAATGATGTATTGAAAGTACAAGTAAAGCTGAATGAAAGCGAGCTAGGTATCCGAAAAGCCGAGAATGCTCTCCGCCTGGCTACCATGAACCTCTGCCACCTGATAGGGAAACCACTGACCACACAAATTCATGTTTCCGGAGATTTCCCGGAGATAGAGAAAGACCTGGAAGTACAGGTACTGGATATCACCCGCCGTCCGGAATACGGAATACTGGACAAACAAGTGGCGATAGCCCGCCAGCAGGTGAAACTGAACCGCAGTGAGCTGCTTCCCAAAGTAGGGATCAAAGGCTCATATGACTATGTGCATGGTTTGGAACTGAACAACAAGAATTTCCTGGACGATGCCAGTTTCTCTGTCCTGCTGAATGTAAGCATCCCCTTGTTCCATTTCGGAGAACGCAGCAACAAAGTACGTGCAGCCAAAGCCAAACTGGAACAGACTCGCCTTCAACAGCAAAACCTGAACGAGCAAATGTTACTGGAACTGACCCAAGCCGCCAACAATCTGGACGAAGCAAAGCTGGAAAGCGAACTTGCCGACCGTTCCCTGCAACAGGCGGAAGAGAACAGGCGTGTCAGCAAAAGCCAGTACGAAGTAGGTCTGGAAACACTCTCCGACCATTTGGAAGCCCAAGCGTTATGGCAACAGGCTTACGAAACGAAAGTTGACGCCCGTTTCCAACTTTATCTGAACTACGTGGCCTATCTGAAAGCAGCAGGGACCTTGCATGACAAGCTGTAAGTCTCTTGTTCCGGATTCAGATTGAGTACAAATACAAGCAATCCCTCCTTCTCCGGAGTTTTATAAATGTGCTGCCACTGCTACCACCCACTCTACTGGAACCACCATGAACAAGGTGTTTCAACGGGTGGTGGCAGCACATTTTTTTATGGGTAAAAAGTGCTGCCACCACCACTTTCCCTCTATTTTTATTCCCAAACGGATAAAAAAGGGGCTATACTTCGGCTATACCTTCCTGCCTGCGCAGCACATACACCGCATGAGAATGCTTTCCTTCTTTGTCCAATCTCTTCTCCTCATACCAAGCCTTCAGCTCGTAGGCCGCCGTAGTGCGCGCCACCCCCAACCATTCCGAATAGGCCAGACGTGTAATGGAACCGTGTTCTTTCAGATAAGCCTCCAGCAACGTCCAACGCTCCTCCTTGCTACGCTTTTTCACCGTAGGCAAGAAGCCGAACTCGGCACGGAGGATGTCTGTTTCCTGCCGCACCCGCTTCACCAGTTCCGGCACCGGACGGAAGTTCACCTTCTTTATCCTCACAGATGCCGCACGTATCTCCTTCCGGTCTGTCACCTCACGCGAGGACAAGGCAAGAGAAAACGTACCCAGGCCGTCCAACCGCACATTTTTTCCTTGCCGCAAATGGGATACAACCATATCGGCCACCTCCTGTAGCACTCCCACCACACAGCCCGCCGAATATGCGCTATGCTTGGACAACTCCTTCACTATGTGATCGGTAGTAATCGTTTCCTTCACCACTACCGCCGGATAAAGCACCGGTTTGCCGTCCTTTTCCTTGAAAGGGTTGGCCTTGAAATCATATTTTATATCCATCATTAAAAGATTTGATCTGTATCCGCAAGCCCTTTCTGCTCTATGGTTAAGGGTTCTCTTCCTTTTGTATTCTATCTCCATAAGCTTTGGACTTGACTCCAAAGGCTATGGAGTTATCTCCAAAGGTTATGGAGTCAACTCCGCAACCTATGGAGATAGAACACATCTGGACAAAGATACTTAATCTTTAGGGGAAAAAGGCTTAATATAAAGGAAAAGATGGATTAAGGAGAAAAATAATCAGGTAGTCGACCCATTCTTAAAAAACTAAATGAATAAACAAAAGGATACGCGATATACAGGGAGATACCCTGATAAAAAGATTGGGTATCTGCGGAGAACAACGGTTTCATTGTATTCTGCGGACAGACAGAACGGTTTATAACCAAACATCAAAGGAAATATATTTGATGCAAAAGAAAGAATATCATTTTTTTATCCTATTTTTGTGTTGGCAACAAACTAATACCATAATACACAGACTGATGAAAACCACTATTTTACTTGGCTTATTATTGACCCTTACGGTTTCATGCAAACACCATTCCAACCCCGTAACTACCGAAGAAAACTTCCACACCCAAGAAGCCAACCGTCTGGTAGCAGAAGCGAGGAACCTATGGTTGCCTCCTTTAGACAGCACTTTCTTCTTTAATGACAGTGAACATATATCTATAAACGACAAGGAAATATGGGCCAAACTTGACAGTGCATTAGCCATTGACCCTACCAATATAAAAGTATATGTGGGAAGAATCAGTTATTTATCAGCCTGCAAAAAGTACCATGAGATTCTGTCTGTACTCCGGCAAGCTGAAAAACAATCCACCCTCAATGCCGACTTATGGTCAATGAAAGCGATGTTTGAAGATTATTTCGGAGACAGCCTTACCGCCCAAAAAAATTATCGGTCTGCCGATTCCGCCTATGCCATCCTCATAAAAGAATATGCTACAGACAGCCTCAGGTATGCCGGTTCCCGCATCAACCGCGCACTGAACATGGCATTGATGACTGATAATATTGCGATTCTTGAAGAAGAGGTGGAACTCACTAAAAAGATATTTCCCAAGACATGGAAAGGACCGGACAGTAGTTTTTACGGGAAAAATAAAAAAGACTTTTTCGACAAATGCTTTAACGTCCGCAAAAAGTAATCCAGCCTGCTACATCAAGAAAATTACAAATCATTGCATTTGAAAGAACAGACCTGTAATACCTACTTTCAATACAAAGACTTTTTAGCACAAAGGTGTAACTTTCTCTTCTTTTCACCGACTAACCTAATAAAAACACCTTTGAAAGCTGATGAGTATAGAACAGGAATTTGCCGACAAGCTAGTGCAATACAAGCACATCATTTACAAGGTATGCTTCATGTATGCAGACAACAAGGACGATGTGAACGACCTTTTTCAAGAGTCTGTATTCAATATATGGAAGTCATACAAAAACTTCCGGGGGGAAAGTTCGTTTGTCACATGGGTTTACCGCATATCCCTGAACACGTGTATCTCGGACTTCCGAAAGAAAAAGAAGTATGACTATGTACCTTTGGAACAGCAGGTAGATATTCTGGAAGATTGTGAACACAACGAACTGCTGAAAGAAATGTATTCACTCATCAAACGACTGAACAAGGTGGACCGTATGTTTATCCTGCTCTGGCTGGACGAGAAATCATACGATGAAATAGCCGAAATCACCGGAACGAACCGCAATAATGTCGCGATAAAACTGCACCGTATAAAAGAGAAATTAAAAAATATGTCGAACTTGTAATCATACAATTATATGGAACTTGAAGAATTGCAAAAAGCATGGAAAGAGTTGAATGAACGGGTCAGCCAGAATGAACTGGTTCATCAGCAACAGATTATAGAGATGTTGTCACGGCAAAAAGAAAGTTGCCTGCAAAGAATGCTGAGGATGGACAAAATAGCTTCTATATTTATGTTAGGAGTAACGATTCTAATGTTCGTTGATTTTATTCATTTGAACGGTAAATTAGTGTTTTGGCCGGCAATATTCGGACTTCTGCTATATGCTCTTACAGTCAACTTTGCAGGAGTTATTTTATTGACTAAAATAAAAAAAGAAACAAACCTTGAAATGCAAATAAAGAATATACTCCGATATAAAATGCTTATCAATTGGAGTTATATCATCGGATATTTGCTGGTAACTCCTTTTATATGCATATTCCTTTACACCTACCGCCACCTGTGGTGGCTCATGATAACAATGTTTGGTTTAATCTTAGCAGGTGTACTGACAGACTACTTCCTCTTCCATCATGTATCGGACAGAATTAAAGAATTGACACACGTCAATAAAGAATTGATGGAACTGAAAAAGAAGCATAAAGAATAAATTTTCACTCTACAGTGAGGGTACTTATCCGGATATTTTATTCCTTTGTACCCTCAATCAGAATAAAAAGCACTTTATGTTTCAACTGTATCTGCTGCTTCGTCTGAAAAATTTTGGAAGAATAGTTATAGAATTGGGTATCTTCAGAATAGTCTTCCTTACCATCTTAACGGTGGCTGCCATCATGATATTGTTCTTGGCAGAAAACCGTTTCGCTATTCCTGTGGTATGCGTTCTCTTATTAGCCGGTTATCATAATGTCCGGAAAGACAAAGAGTTTTTACGCACTTTAACACCTCATCTTTCTGTGTTCCTGATAAAAGAATACACCTTGATCGCATTACCTTTTGCCGGAATAGAAATAATAAAAGGACAATTTACCGACGCTATCGGCTTATGGCTGTTCGCCGCCTTATTACCTTGCCTGAAAAAAATAAAACTGGAACACAAACCTGTCCGTCTTCCTTTTCTTTACAAAGGAAGTTATGAATATATACGAATGTTCCGCCAATCTTTCTGGGTCTATATCCTACTCTTTCTTTTTGCAACCGCAGGAACCGTACACGGAAATATAAAAATAAACAAAGTATGTCTCATACTATGGGGATTGGTACAGGCATCAGGCTATCTGCAAACAATGGACAACAGATATCTTCTTCATTTCAAAAATTTCAAGACTTTATGCCTTTTCCAACTAAAAAGCATAGCATGGAATGTTTTCATCACCTCCATTCCTTTCAGCTTAACGCTTATAGCGTCTACCTATGACCAAGATGAAATCCTCTTTTTCTTATCTTATTATACTGCCACCTTAATTTATGCCATTGGTATCGGTATGTTGCGCCATATCATCCCATCCCCCCTATTGCTGTTTATTGTGCAATTAAGTATATTAATGCCTTTTTATTTAGGCTCTCTTTTTGTTCCAATTATTTTAATACCCGGCATAGCACTTACAGCATTGCTGACCTGCCATGCGCACAAACGCTTAAAAAGATTATTATGATAGAAGTGAATGATTTACATAAAAGTTTCGGTAAGGTCAAAGTATTAAACGGCATTCATTTGGAGTATCACCCTGGAAAAATATATGGCTTGGTGGGCGAGAATGGAGCCGGAAAGACTACTTTATTCAATTGTATAATGGGAATCTATGATTATACCGGAAGCATAACCAAAAGCAAAACTTTAAAAACAGGTTATCTGTCTGCATCCAACTTCTTTTATTCCCAAATCACGGGTCTTGAACACTTGGAATTCTGTATGAAGGCCAAAGGTCTGCCGGTCAATACACCCACCATTCAACATTTAAATGAAATTTTCCAACTGCCCCTTGACAGGTATGCTGCCGAATATTCTACCGGAATGAAAAAGAAACTGGGATTTATGGCATTATTGTTGCAAGACAATGACGTATTTATTCTTGACGAGCCGTTCAATGGGGTGGACTTGAAGGGATGTATCCTGATGAAAAGACTCATCCGGCAACTGAAAGCAAAAGAAAAGACGGTGATAATTTCCTCACATCTCATTGCCTCGCTAAGGGAAATATGTGATATTATCCACTATCTGAACGAAGGGGGTATTTACAAAGAATACCATGAAGAAACAACAGAAGAGATAGAAGAGGATATATTATGCAATACTAAAAAGATACAGCCCACCTCATACTTTCAGTAACACACAGCACTGTCCTTACCTGAAAACTACACGTTTGACTCCATCCCAATCCTTTTTCACCACTGATATTGCACGGATACCATAAATTCACGGGGACGAAGTTTTATCCAAGAAGTATAACTCTGCACGGCAGAATAAAGAGTATAACGATATTGTTCCTTATTAAACAGATTTATAGCAGAAGCGGCAAACCTCCATTTTCCGGCTTTATGTATCAATGAAACATCTGCAAGCCAAATATTCAGATGCTGGTTCTTACTTAAATCATTATAAAAATGCTCTCCGGATAAACGAAACTCCGTATCATGAAATTCCAAACTGAGAGTCAGCCGTTGAGCCACCTCCCATAAAGGATCCAAACTAGTATCCTCTCCTATTCCGCCTCCCACACAACTGACCGTCGCTTTGTATTCAGCCTCGAAAAATACAGAAGGAGCCCACACAATTTTAGGTTCGACGCACAAATAGTCATACCTGTAATCCTGAACGATGCCTTCATTCAGTTGTTTCCCCTCGTTGCGTGCTAAAGTCAATTCCAAAGAAGTCTTCAAATTCCAGTCATAGATCCCTTTCGACCCTATGGTATTCAAGATGTAACTATGAGAGGAATGATTTCTTTCCACAGACGAAAGATAGAAATTACCGTCCTTATAGTTACGTTCTGTTATCAGATTATAACGATTGTGGGAATAGGAAGCTGATAAAGTCCAGAAAAACTCCTTGATAGTATTTTTGTATTCCAGATAGCAGGTATAAAGTTGCCGTACCGTTACAGGAACTTTTCCTGTATGCTTCACTACAGTCCGGTAATCTTCACGATACCGAAAGGGGTAGATATCCTTCAATCCTCCTTCACTCTCATCCAAGCTTCCTAGTAAGGACATTTTCCAACGGGGAGTAAATTTATAACGGAAACAAAAGAATGGGGAGACACAAAAACGGCTATAAGATTGCTTTGGCAGATGAGTCCACCGGACAGTAGTGGCGGCAGTGAACAAAAAATCATTTCTCTCCCATTCGATACGGGGAACGGTATAGAAAGAATAGCTATGGGCTGAGTAAGCATTCTCCTGTTTCACCGAAGAAAGTTCGCCACAGAAACCACCTGTAAGCTGATAATTCACTCCATTTATTTTCCTCATCCCATAAAGGGCATTATCCGTGTAGGCATTGCCGGTGTTCATTTCTTCATATTCCGCAAGGATAGACTCATGTGTCTGTCCGATGACAGTTCGATATGTGTTTTCGCTGATGTTATCGGACGAACTCAATTCGTTCCTATGGTAGATACAGTTGGCAATCAGCATGTTATCAGCAAATAAAATGGGCAAGTTGCGGTGAGCCACTGTCAGTGAAGCGGAGCAATGGGTGTAGCGGATATACGACCGGATTCCCCAAGTGTATTTTTCTTTGGTGTAAAGTTGATTGAAATAATTCTTCAATTCCCATTGTGAGTTCTTTATCTTTTGAAAAATAGCATTATCACCCGTTATATCCGAAACTCCTGATTTCCATGTTCCTGCAAACGAAAAATTTTCACGAGTGTACCGGCTTACAGTATTATCTTCATAATTCACTTCAGCATTCAGACAATCGGTTTTTAAACGGTCATGCCGATTGGTAGCCGTATGCACCGTATCTTGTGCAAAATAATAGATTTCCTCACTTCCATATTGCCGGGTTGTACGGTCATGGATATACCCTAACTGAAATCGTAATTGCTTTTCTTCATCCAATCGGTACAAGCGGTTGGCAGAGGCTGTATGCGTTTCATTGAATAACAGCCTTTTTTGCGACAAGGGCATGGCCGGTTCGGGTAAAGGAAGAAAAATGGGAAGATTGCTGTCCGTCACCCGGTCAAAGCTATTGCCGGATGCCAGTTTCTGTTGGTCGGAAAACAGATTCCGGCCTGTATTATTTGCCTTGTAAGTATAGACAGTCTGCCGGTTACGACTCAATTGCAATGCATTGAACGAAGCGTCGTAAAGTGCTTTCTCTCCATAACCTCCCCCTGCCATAACGGTATAAATCCATTTGGAACGGACTTCAGGTTTCAGTTTCAAATTCAAGGCAACGTCATCCGTAAAGGTCTTGCCACGCAAGGACTTAATGGGTTGGTGCCCTTCAATGACCTCCGCTGCCTGTACGGCATCCGCTTTCAGATTATTATTTATTTGATTATAACGCCCGCCACTCACGTCCATTCCCTCCACATAAAGATTACTGATCGCTTTTCCATTATATTTTATAGTTCCGTTCTCTTCCACATTGATGCCGGGAAGTTTTTTCAACACATCGCTAACATTCCGGTCTTTGGAAGATGCAAAACGGGTGAGATCATATTTCAAGGTATCCTGTCGTCCCCATACACGCCCCGAACGAATCTGTACTTCTTTCAGCATGATAGCTTCCTGCTCCAGTTCAATAGTTAGCGGACGACCGGCAAGTACCGGTACAGTCTTTTTCCTGTACCCCATATAAAACACCGTTATTGTCCTGTCTTTCAAGGATGAAGAAGAAAGTTGAAAACATCCGTCAACATCTGTCAAAGTATAGTTGATGATATTGCCATCCCCTTCCTGTTGCAAAGTGACGGTAGCAGATTCCAAAGGCTGACGGGTAACTTTGTCCGTTACCCGTCCCTCTATCGTGTTTTGTGCGTTTGTTTGAATATGAAACAAAAAGCTCAACAAAGAGAGAATGATTGCTGTTTTCATCCTGTTATTTTTCAGATAATTCTATCGGATTATAAGGTAACTCAAAGTTTTTCAATGCATTACCTTGCTCATCTTTTACCGTCAATTTTACATTGGGGGCTGTAGAAGTAATAAAGCCTACCGGGTCCTTGGCATAACGCTCATATACCTTATTCAAATCTCTACGACTGATGGATTCAGAACCTTTACCATTGAAAAGAAGCGGCTTCGATTCATCAGATTGCTCGATACCTGTACATTCAAATGAGTAATGTCCCCGGGCATCTTCAGCCTTTATAATGAAACCGGGCAATCCACAAAGTTTCCAAGGCCCTTCACTTACAGGAATTTCCATCGTAAACCATGCCGTATAACTTCTTCCCCGGAAGCGACAAGTTGCTTTCCGGCAATGATAAGTCAGAATAGTAGCCGTATCGGATAATAAGGTCCATACCGGTTTTTCATTCTTTTCCTCGCAACGGAAATTACTGGTAGCCAACCGATCAAGCGTTGTCACCTTTCCCGTAGGATAGTTCTTATAAATCCGATATGTAATACGCCCGTTTCCATAAGCCTTGGCATGTTGCTGCAAGATATCTTGGGACACTTTATTAGCATAGTCGGCAATCAAAGTAGAATCCCGAAGATAAGTAGTGTAGCTATAAAATTGCGAACATTTCTTTCCCACTTCCAACATCATCGTTTCCGAATTGGGCTGACAGTCGGTCTTGGTAGTATCCTCTACCATCTTCAACTCATACTGAGCACGGAAAACCAATTCATCTATGGGTTCGCTTTTCTTCACATCATCCATAGAGAGAATGGTTATCTGCGCCGTAGCCTGTAATGCCACAGTTACCATAAATAACAGGTTAGCCAATTTCTTTTTCATAATCCGAATTGTTTTTAAATGATGAATTTTATACTGCAAAGCTAAGTCCTTCCCTCCTTCCCGATACCACAAAGTTATTACTGAAATATTACGCCGATAAAAAAACAATCCTCGTGTACATTGCATATCCAAGGATAGCCCGTACCTTTGCTTTAACAAAAAAAGAAAAGATGGAAAAAAGAATAAAAACAGTATGGATACTGACTATCATTACAGCTATATTGATAATAGGTGGTCAAGGTTATTGGCTTCACCACCAATATTGCTATTCAACGAAAACATTCATGCAGGAACTGCATAAACAAATACTGCAATTGGAAAAAGAAGAAATGAATACACGCTATGACAAACGGACTAACAACCACAAATATACACTGAGCTACAAAATAGAAATGCCGGATTCGGTGAACCAAAACGGCAAAACAACCTGCATCATTAGTTTTTATAGACAACAAAGTGAAATTGATAATCTGGATTCGTTAATAAAACAGAATGCATTGTTGAATGAGGACAGCGTTATAGTCCGCGACAGTTTTCGGGTAGAGAACATTTCCAATGAAATTCTATTTGATGCAGCCACACGCTATGAAGCCGAGATGACTCACCCCTTCCAAGCCGGAAAATTTGATTCACTATTACAAGCCAACCAAATAAAACTGACAAATATCAGACTGATACAGACTGATTCTATCCTGTGGCATGGAAGCTATACCTCTTCCACCCGATTGTTCAAACCTGAAATGTATATTGCTTATCCTTATAATCCTTTACTTAAACAGGCATTGACGGCATCCATACAGATACCTTTCCCCTCCCTGCTCCAGCAAATGGCATGGCAGCTGTTGGGTAGCCTGATATTAGTTCTGCTTTTGGTATTCTGTCTTATCTACCAGATCAAGACCATTCTGAAACAACGGAAAATAGACGAAATGAGAAAAAGCTTTGTAAATACCATGATACATGAACTGAAACGCCCTGTACAGACCTTGAAAATGTGTATTGCCTTTCTCAACAACAAGTCCATGCGTACAGACGAAAGAGCAATGGATGAAGTAGTAAAGGATTCCATGTTTGAACTGGACAATCTTTCTGCCTACCTGGCCAAAGTAAGGGATATGACACGGGCTGACTATGAACACACGCCTCTCCACATCCGTACTTTTGATTTACGGGAAACCGTAGATAAATTAATCCGGCTGGTCAATGTTCCTACCAATAAAAAGGTTACCATCCATCCGCACTATGAAATGAAATCCACTTTGGTCACCGCTGACCCGGTACATATTGCCAACATCGTCAGCAACCTGATAGAGAATGCCATCAAATACTCCGGCAAAGAAGTCCGGATTGATTTATCCTGTATACAGAAAGAACACACCCTTACTATACAAATAACAGATAACGGAATTGGAATTCCGCCAGCAGAGCAAAGCAAGGTTTTTGATAAGTTTTATCGCGGCAACCATATACCGGACCGAAATATACCGGGTATAGGACTAGGACTAAGTTACGTATAAATCCGGAAAAACGAAACGTGCCACTTTACAAAAACGACGCGTTTCAAAAAGTACAAAAACGACGCGTACCAGAAAAACGGTGAGCCCGGTCCTGTCCTGCATGACCAAAGCCCACCGTTTCCTTTTCGTTTGAACACCCTTTAAACGGTTTTAAAATATCATTCAAAAGCCATTGCCAGTTCAAAACAATTTACTATCTTCATACAGTATCAGGCTGCCACACCTGTCACCTCATCCGGTACCGTGTACAGCATCATGTCCGTGTATCTGGCGTTATAGTTCACGCTTGCGTTGAATTCCACCTTTCTGCATCTCCCGAACGGGTTGCCGAGAAACGGGTTCCGGCCCATCCAGTCGCACAGTTCCAGGATGGAGGACTTGTTCGAGGTGAAGTACACGAACGCATGCCCTTTCAGCACGTTCAACACGTCCAGGTAGTCGGCCAGGCGCCAGTACATTTTGTAAGTTCCCACCTCAGTGGAAAGGTACGGCGGATCAACCAGGAACACCACGCCCGGAACATCTTTGTAACGCTTGAACACCTCCTTGTAGTCCTCACTGGTCACGGTAAGCCCTTCCAGGTAATCCTTCGCCTCGGGGTAGTCTGTCACCCGGACAGTGTTCCAAAGATCCTCCTTTCTCATCCCTTCCAGATCAGTGACATAATTCATGGAAAACAGCAGGGACGAGGACAGCGTGATATAGTCCACGTAGCCGTGTTCCCTCTCCTCCCTTTCCAGACGTGCGAGCACTTTTTCGCGAGCCTCCCCGGTTATACGTTTCTTCCTGGGAACCCCCGCCACTATCCGGCGCAGATCGGACAACAGCGCGTTGGTGGCCGGGATATTCGCAAGCCTCTGGCGGTAGTTGTCGAAATCGTTATACACGACGGCGGCATCGGGCCTGACACACTTGGTGATATGTGACAGCAGGCCCGAGCCGCCGAAAAGATCCACAAACACGGTACCGTCCGGAAACTGGGCCAGCACCTTGATAAATTCCTTCGCGAACATGCGTTTCTGCCCCATAAAAGGTAGCGGGGCGGACAAATACATCTTTCTCATTTCATTTGCTTTAAAAACGGCCGCAAAGGTCACGAGAATCGGTGAAAGAAAGCGGGAAGTATGAACGCTTCCCGCTGCATGGCACGTACAGCGGTTACACGTTCAATTCGAAACGGACCGTCTCGTCACCGGCAATCAGAGCACGGGTACCGGGAATGTTGTTCTCGTAGATATGCACGTTGCCCAAGTTCAGGGTGATGGACTTCAGGGGAAGTTCTATCTGCCGGGCCATCAGGTACAGGTGGTAAATGTCGGAAGGCAGTCCGAGGTTCGCGTCACTGCTGCGCTGGTAGGCGGATAGCACCAGTTCCCCGTCATCCAGCTGGAACTGCACCAGACTCAGGCAGGGTGCCTGGTTGCTTTCCGCGCCGGTCTCACCCAGAAAAAGCACGTAGTTCTTACTGTTGCGTTTCTCCCGGTTGATTTTCGCTATCAACGGCGGTAGCTTCTCGAAATATGTCGGATAACTGTTCACCAGGATGGAACCGCAATAATCCCACCAGTTGATGCCGGCCTCACGGTACTTCTCCACGTTACGTTCCCCCTGCATGAACAGCTGGAGCTCGCTGCGGAGTTTCTTACGGGCTATATTATGCCCCTCGAATATGTCAAGCAGGTCTGCCGGTGTCAGCGACAGCCGCTCGTTCAGAAGGTACTGTATGTTTCCCTTCTTGTTGGTCTGTATCTTTCCCGTGGCAAGAATCTTGTCCAGGATACGGTAATACTTGTTCATAGCCTTTTCCTCCTAAAATTTGAAACGTCCTAAAGATAACAGGAAAAAGCCGCGTAAAACGCGCAAAACAGCCTGTTCACACTGCAGGCGTCTTGCAGTCGCTCCGGAAACGTTTCACCAGCGCGTACACCTTGCGCTCGCTTACCGAGTACTTCTCGGAGAGCACGGCCACGGCATACGAGACCTTCTCGCCCTGCTCCAGCAGGCGGGTATAATCCGAATACAGGTCAATATACCGGGCGTCCTCAAGCCTGATCCCGGCAGCCTGGAGCCTTTTTAAAAGCTCACGGTTAAACTTTAGTATCTCAATCACTTTCATACAACAAAATTTTAGTATCTTTGCGGCATCTCACTTACATACAACCCAAAATAACGCAACCAGTGCGCGAACGGAGGTATTTGCCCCCGGTCGTGCGCACTGGTTGCGTTTTGGTTAATATGTAGGTGAGATGACTGTTAACAGGCCGGGGGCTTTTTTCTTCCCTCCCCCGAAGGGATTCCTCAACGACTATTCCACTTGGTAATCCTCCGGATTAAAAGCGTCTTTCTTTTTCCAGCCATCGGCCAGTGTATCCTGGATATGCTTCATAGCCTTCGTATAGAAATCAGTCAGTTCCTCCAGCGTCTCGAACGTACGATAGACCGGCTGCTCGTCCGTCCCGAACTTGAACGTCACCGGAAGCGTGGCGCCGCCGGTCTGGACCGCAAGGTCATACGCCGCCTTGTAGTTGAACTGGTTCTCACTTGACAGCCATACCGGCATATCCTCATAGACAAACCCGGAAAGGATGGTCTCGTCCACCTGTTCGTTATACCAGCCGGTGATGACGGTCTTTATCGTTTCCGGAGTGGGACGGCCGATGAAACCCTCCTCCATGTAGGAGGCGGAGCCGTCCTCGCGTTCCCGCACGTCCCAACGGACGCGCCATCTGTTGCGTGCCGGGCTCACGCACTCGATCAGTCTTATCCCGGATGTTCCTTCTACCCGTTTCATGTAAATACGTATTTGGTCCGACCCTTGCCGAAGGTCTCCGTCCGGATGGTAGTCTCGAACGGGAACCCGTCGGGCATTTCCTTCACTTGCGAGAGGATGTTCTTCATCTCCTCGCTGTTGGTGAAGAACTTCTTCGGCTCGCCGTTCATCTCGATGGCCACGATACAGCGGTCCTCTCCCTGCTCGGTCTTGATCCCCGTCTCGAAGTCCTTCACAATAATCGGTAAGTTTACCAGTTCCCGGATGCTTACCACCACCCCGGGAAAACGTTTCTTGCCGTCCTCCGGCTTGTAGGAAACGTTCAAGTCTTTGAATGATCTCATGTCTTTGCCTGTTAATTTTTTAAACAACGTATGACAGTCGGCGTGCTTTGCCATCCCGTAAAAGGACGCTACCAGCTCACGCCTCCTCCTTCTCGATTTTACCTCGTGCATCTTCCGGGCGAATTTCTGCTTGATGCGTTTGCGCAGACGGACATGGTCCGGACCGTAAATCACATAACCCAGAAAGTCGATACCCTTCTCCACCGGGAACACGCGCTCGTCAGATTTTATCTGAAGCCCGATCCGTTCCATTTGGGAGTGGACAGCATCACGAATCTTCCACAGTTCCGCTTTCGTTTTACCAAGCGCAAGGCCGTCATCGCAATAGCGGTAGAAATGACGGACACCGCACTTATCTTTCAAATAATGATCTAAAAAAACAGACAGAAGCAGATTGCCGGTAGCCTGCGAGCTTCTCAGACCGAAACTGATACCGCCCTCAAGCATCATTATAAAAGAGTTAAGAATTCCAAGCAGCTTCCGGTCCTTGAAGACACTGGCAAAGCACCACATGGCAAAATCCTGGCGCACATTGTCATAAAAATGATGGATGTCAAACTTGTAACCGTACCTTGTCCCTTCCGGATCCATCTCCATATCACGGCAGATGAACTGCATCAGATCATGGGTGCCGCGTCCCCGGATGGATGCCGACGTCGTACGTATAAAACGCCGGCGCAGATGTTTGTCCACCACGGTCATGATGGCGTGTACGCCGATACGGTCATACATCGTAAGGATCTGCAGCTTCCTTGTCTTTCCGTATTCATGAATGATCCGTTCACGGTAGCCGCTGACACGGAAAGAGCCGTCCGATATACGTTCCGCGAGCTCCTTTATAACTTCCTCCCTGTGCGCGAGCAGGTAACGCCCCTGGCGGCTCCGTTTACGTGACGTTCCGCGAAGGACCTGGTTGAACGACTCCGACATGTTGGAGTAATCCACTATCTCCTCGATAATATAACCTTCTCTGCGCATAACTGTTCTTTTTTGGGGCCTTCAATCCCCCGGGCCCGGCTTCTTCGAACCGTTTCCGGCCTACCAAACCCTACCCGACACTTTGTTTTTCAGTTTTCCGGCCCAAAAGGCCGCTGTTACTGCGGCTTGCCCCCCTCGGCACCACGGTGGGGACAAGTCCCCGATGTTGTACGCCGATTGAAATTTCCTTTCGATTGTTGTTCAGACGAGAACCGATATTCGTGTTCGTATTCGAGGAATCGTTGTTCGCATTCGACATCGACACACCGCCATTCGGGTTCGCGTTGTTGTTGCCACGATAGACCACACGGCCTATGGGGAGGCGCCACCTTTCAAATGCAAAAGTACGATTTTTCAGAATCACCACTAAAAACCGGTTATCAAAAAATATATTTTCGACGGGCTGACGCCCGTAAGGAACGGCGTTCCCCTTGCCGGGGAACACCGGACGTTTTGCCGCTTCGCTCCCGCTTTGACGCTTTTCGCGACCGATCATGCCACCTCGCTTATCGCCTTGAACGCCACGGCGCTTGACGCCCTGACGAGCCTGCCGCGGAAGGCCAGACGAGAACCGATATACGTGCTCGTATACGAGGAATCGCTGCTCGCACTCGACATCGACACACCGCCATTCGGGTACGCGTAGCTGCTGCCACGATAGACCACACGGCCGGAGGAAGTGGATATATAGTAGATGTCGCAGTAATTTGTCGAGGAAGAACCCGAAACGGAACCCACCGGGATCACGTCCATATATTTGCCATGCGCCACGGCGGTAATCCAGATACCCGAACTCGTGGAACCCTTCACCAGACGCGTCGTGCCGTCAGGCATCCAGATGCGCCATTTACCGGCGTTACCGCTGTCATTGGGAAGGTCCACGCCGTCCATCATGTCATACTTATGCCCGTAGATATCCTCATAACCCAGGCAGCAGATGTTATTCACCTGCGTAACCGTAGCGCCGCCGTAATCGTCCTCATCGCGATACCACGCGTACTGGTGAACGACACCGTCGATCAGCGAATTCGTGATATTGGGATTGATACCGTACGCCTCCTCATAGCCAATCGTGTCGGTCATACCGCGCGAGGCCGTGCCGCCGGTGGTACGATTGTTCGAGTGGGAGCCCGCGCCGCACTGCTCCTGGCTGTCACGACGACCATACTTCGCGTAGAACAGGTTCGCGATGCGCGAGTGCATCAAAGCGTCGATCTGCTGCATACCCCGCTGGACACTGTAATAGTGGAAGTCTGTCCACGAAAGGCTCGCCGTCGTGCTGCCGCCCGTGATGCAGGAACGCAGTTTGGTTCCCACGACAGAACTGCCAACAACAGCGCAAAGATGCTCGTCGTTGGCAACCCAGTCAGGTTCCATGTCCTCGATCTTGTCGCTGTTGGAAAGCACCACCTTGTCAAACTCAGCCGTGTTCAGGACCGAGAAGTGGAGGGCAGTGGCACCGTCGGGGACCTCGGCAATCAGGTACATACCGGCCTCGAACTTGTTGCTCAGCGTCGGGACAACGATCGAGCTGATGACAGTACCCGCGTCGTCAGTGAAGATACTGCCAACCAGGTTCGTACCCGGAACGCTCGGGAAACGCACACGCTTGTAACCGCCCACATTCACCTTGCATACCGAATACGTGCTGTCGGTGCTGTAGCTGTTCGAAAGCGTATCCTTACCGCTCATGATCTTGCGGCCACTCAAATAGCCGCCGGTTGTGGCTTTAATCTCGTCGAGCGTCAGCACTTCAGCCTCCGGAACGGAAGGCATGTTATCCGAACCGTTACTGCTGTAACAGGAGTAATGCTTGCCGTTCAGGTAGTCATTGATACCTTTGCTCCAGAAGAAGGGCTCGTACATCATCCAGTCACCTTCAGTGCCGTCCAGTTTGGCAGCCGTGCCGTCGGCATACTTGTTCGAATCGTTATCATCCAGAGGGTAATATGTCATTTCACCGTCAAGGTTGTTCACCGTCGTATCAACGTTCGCCATGTTTACGCTGCGCGTCGTCGCTTTTTTAGTCACTTTAGCAAGTACACGATGACGCTGTTTCAGGATAGCGGAAATATGACCGCTTGCCTCGTAAGCACTGTCATATTTGTAACCGGTTCCGTTGTCAAGGTTGCTCACGTTCGCGTCATCCGGTACCTCGTCATCGAACTCGATCATCGTGTATTCAGGCTGGCGGATGTTCAGTTCCGGGAAGTGGGCGGTATAGGCGGCGTAGGCCTCCTCATCCAGGTAACGGGTCAGGCGCACGGTACCCACCAGCGCGCAGGTGTCCGTGGAGTTGCCATCGGCGTCCACACCGCCCATTTCCATGAATTTCTTCAACCACGTGCCGTCATCCTCACGGTCGATACCCGTCACCCTTATGCGGTCAACGTTGGCGCACCGGGAAAGCAGAGTCTCCCAGTTCAGGTTCGGGCAGCTGTCAAAGACGAGCGTCTTCACGTTGCTCCAGGTCTCGAGCGTAAGCCCGGACGAGGTGAGCTTGGAAAGGTATTCCAGGCGGAGGGTCGTAAGCGTGCCCGGAAGGTAGGCCTTTGTCACCGGTGCTCCTTTGGCGAAGGAGACGCTCTGCACCTTCGTCCCTCTCGCGTCCAGTTCCTCCAGTTTCGTCTGTTCCGTCAGGTCAAGCGCCGTGCTCGTGCTGCCACCGGTCTTCGCCTGCGACTGGTTACGCACGTTCAGCTTGCGCAGCTGCCGGCAGCTGCTGATCGAGAGCCACCAGCCGGTGGAGCCGGTCGTGGCGGACTGAAGGTTCAGCTCGCGCAGCACCGTGCATTTGCCAAGGTCAAGGGCGTTCTTCAGGTGGTCGGCGGCACCGGTCATGTCGAGAACACGCATGCGGCTCGCGCCATACACGCGCAGCGGGTCGTTCACCGTATAGGCACCGGTGATGGAAAGCGTGGCCGTCTCGTCCTCGTCCACGATACCCGTACCCGCGATATTGGGGCTGTTGTTTGTGCCGTAACCGAAGGCGTAGGGCTCCGAGGCCGTGATTTTCAGGGTGTCGGCCGTATCGTCAGCCGTACGGGAGAGGTACAGGTCGACGTTATCACTCGTGAAGTTGCTCGTACCGTATTTCGCATCCAGCAGCGCGAAGCGGTTTTGGATGAAGTACTCGCGGTGCGACCGGTTGGAACCCTGCAGCGCGTAGATGAAAGGCCACACCTTACCGTACATCTCCTGCACGGCAGGGGCGATGTACTTCAGGTAGCCCGACTTGTTGAAGGCACGGTCAGACCAGTTGCCGCTCTGTTCGTCGTTCAGCATCGAAAGCACCCGCTCGTTCGTCATCACGGCCCGGAAGTTCGCCGCGCACCGTTTCAGATCGTCCTGCAGGTTACCCAGCACCAGGTTCCAGAGCCACGAGTCGTGCCCCTCGAAGGCGTACTTCGACGCTTCCGCGTCGTAGGTATCCCGGTCCGTCGTGTAGCCGTACACCAGGAAGCAGTCGTTGCGCTTGCCAAGCTGCGTGTCACCGTCGTAGTACGTGATGTACCACACCAGCCCGTCCCACGTGCGCAGCATCATGTTCTTCGCACGCTGGTCGACGGAGAGGAAGTAGTCCGTGAAGAGGTAGTAGGTCAGCAGGTAGTCACGGTCGAAATAGCTGTCGATCTCCGTCTTGAACTTGTCGCTGGCGAAGGTCGAAGGATCCTTTGCATCCGCCCCGGCGGGGACGCACGCCCGGATCCAGCCGTAAAGGCGTTTCAGGGCCGTCTGCTGCGCCGGGGCGAGACCTGACCATGTGATGTCGCCGTCGCTCTGCGCCTTGCCGGCCGTGTCGATGCCGTAGTTGATTTCAGCGCCGGCGTCGAAGTCGGCTTCCAGCCGGCTGTCACTGGTGGTGGCAAACAGGCAGATCGGCGAGGTGTTGTTCAGCATCTCCAAGGTTATCGGGCACTCCGGGGTGAAGCCATCCACGCCCTCCATGCCGAACACCGCACCGCTCTTGCTCTTCTCGTTGTTGAAGTTGTACTGACCGTAGTAGGTATTCTCACCGTCCGCGGTCTCCGCGCAGAAGATGTCGATAGGCAGGCCGTCGATGGCACTCCGGATATTGATCCCGGCAAGGCTGTTACCCGCCGCCTCGTACTGGTGACGCTGCGGAGGCGTGAGAAGCCCCAGCTCCTTCATCACGTCGTTGAACAGCTTCGCGCCGCCCGTGTTCAGCGACATGGACGAGTCGGAGTAGTCGGACTTGCAGCAGAACAGGTTCACCGGGACCGCGCCGGGGCGCATCGTGTACTTGTTCCCCGCGCTGACGTGGTCGCCGCTCATCGAGAGAAGCTCGCTGCCTTTGGCGCAGTAGATGCGGATGTTCTTCGACGGGTATTTCGTGGAAGATGTTCCCTGGATGCGGATGTAGCAGTTCGTCAGGATGAAGTTGTATTCCGTGCCCAGAGGCGAGTAATAGTAGATATCGGCCAGGAAGTCCGTCTTCTTGTTGTTCTCGGCATAGACGTCATCGAGCTTGTTCGCCCGCACGATGCGCAGCACGCCCTTCCCTTGAGAGAGCAGGCGGTCCATGTCCACGTCACCGGTGTCGCCCAGGATGTCGTTCTTCTCGTAGAGCTCCATCATCGTGTCGGTATCCTCCGCGTCCACCATCGCGTTCTCCAGCTCCTCGTCGTCACTGAGGGCCCGGCTGTATACCCGGACGGTACGCAGTTCCACGTCGGCGCCCGAGCTGTCCACCGTGATCTCCTGCGGCGTCTCCTGCTGGAAGCTGAACGACGCGTCGTAGATATCGGCACCCGTGCGGTTGCCGTTCACGTAGAGCTGCATCAGACGGTTCTCCGAGGCCGTGCCCACCGTCAGCGCCACCTTCATCACGTCACCGTCGGCGTAGTTGGTGGAGAGCTTCACGTCACGCGTTACCAGCTCGTCGTCCTCGTTGGTATAGGTCACCGTCTGGCCCGTACGGAAACCCGCCTCCTGCGTGGTGACAAGGAGCCCCTTGCCGCCGCTGATGCAGCTCACCACCGCAGCCGAGCGGTCGGTAATATTGCTGACCTTCAGCGTAAACTCTATCGTGAGCCCGGTGGACTTCACGTCGGTGGCGAAGGGCTTGTACCCGATGGTGGCTTTCGCACCGTTAGTCAGCTTCAGCGCCTCGCCGGTCCAACCGCTGCTGCTCCAGTCCACATTCTCGAACGTGGTCTTCACGCTGCCGGACTCCCAGACACCGGGATCGCTCTCCCCGTTGCTGCGCCCGGCAGCGTCCAGCTTCAGCAGCAGGCCGTAGGAGGCCTCGGAGATATCCACACCGCTCTCGGTGACATCAACCATCAGGCTGTAGGAGGTGGAGCCCAGCTTCAGCTGCAGGGTCTGAACGCCCTGCTCGGTGAAGCGGTTGGAGTAGGTCTGCACGCTACGCGGCACGCTGACGGTGCGCGAGAGGCTGCCGTTACGCCAGATCTCCACCGTCGCGGGGGTGACCGAAGGGTCGTAGGCCACGAAGTCGAAGGAGCACTGCTCGTAACGCCCGCTCTCTATCGTCGGGACGGTATGGCCGGTACCGGTGATGATCCGCCCGTCGGAGTGGACGATCTTCGTGCCGATGAACGGCGCGCTGCTCCCCCGTTTCAGGATGTCCATATAGACGCTCTCGCTTTTCAGCGTCAGCCCGTCGGCCTCCATCTCGGCCACGATCTGCACCGTGTGGCGGCCCACCGACAGGCCGGACATGGCCAGGCTGAACGTCCCGTTGGTGGTACCGCTGCGCGTCACAGAGTGCGCCTCCTTCTGAACACCGTCCACCCACAGCGTCACCGTCTTGGTACCCGTGCCGGTCACGGCATAGGGGATGGTGGCCATATCGTCGGCGCCCAGGCCGCCCTGCGTGATACCGGTGGCGATGTTATAGCTGCTCGTGAGGCTTAACGTGACGCTCTTCACGCTCACGTACGCCTGCTTCTTCTGCGCCTTCCCCGTGGTCGGGTCGGTGGTCTCCGCGATCACGTAGATGTCGCTCGTACCCAACAGCAGGTATTTCGTCAGGTCGAGCGTGTACGTGCCCTTGCTGACGTCACGGACACTTTCCGAGTAGGTGGTCGTGGCACCGCGCTTCACCTGGATGGTGACCGCCGCCTTCTGACCGGTACTCTCGCCTTTCTCGTCGCCGGAGGAGTACTGGTGGTCGTACGTCCAGGTGAGTTTCACGCTGCCGCCCTCCTTCACGGTAGGGTTGTCAACGGAGGCCCCGAGGACAATCCTCGTCGTGCTGCCGCCATCACCGCTACCCCCGCTGCCGGCAGGAAGGTCCACCGAGGTGATCTCCGCGCCGGACTTGTTCGTCAGCGTCAGACGAACGCTCGTCTCGTCGTCAGAAAGCTCCGCGCTCGCACCGAATACCGTGTTCGCGTCAAGCTCCTCCAGCTTCGCAGTCACCGCCCGGTTCTCCACCGGGTTCGTGCTGCCGGCGTCCAGGCTTTCGTCCACTTCCACCTTGTCGATAGTCAGGCTCACGTTGCCCTCCGCATCCGGAACCTTCCGCTCACCGTTCACCGTCAGGCTCTTCACCGTACCCGCGCCACCGAAATCCTCCCAGCTCGCCTCCTGCTCCCAGCTCGACAGGCTTGTGCCAACAAACTGTTTGGTCTCCCATTTGCCCTGCGAGACTTCGTAGGTGATGCAACGGCCACGGCTGCGACGCTTTTCCTCCACAGCGGAAATGGCAGTGGAAAGGCTGTGATAACCGCTCTCAGGGGGATATTCCACCGAGATATTGAGCGTGTTGCCCCCACCGCTGCCGCTGATCTCCACAAGACTTTCCTCTTCGTCACTCCATACATAAAGGACCTCTCCAAGCAGGTAGGCCTTGTCTTTCAACACTACCCCGTTCTGGTTGTATATCCCGCTGCCCGGCCAGGACGAGTAATACTCCTTGACGCTCGCCTGGACCACAAACGACTTGTGAGAGGGGCTGTACAGAACCTCTTCAGGGGAATGTTCCTCGCTGTCTTCAAAGAAATCGACATCATCGCCGGAAATATCGACAAAGCCGCCGAAACGGGCGGAGGCCCCTTTAAGGGCGGCAAGGGCGGTGTTTGCGTAATCCTGTTTCACCTGAAGGGCCTCACCGGCGGCTGCCACCGCTACCTCGGAAGCAGCGTTAGCCGTTTCCGCAGCGGAATTGGCGGTACCGGCGGCTTCCGTAGCCGTCTGGGCAGCGTTCGTGGCAGTGGTAGCCGCATTATTTGCTTTCGTGGCGGCGGCATTGGCCGTGGCAGCGGCATCTGTCGCGGGTTTGCCCAGCAGCGATATGGGAGCACTCACAAGTTCCGTGCCCCGTAGAGCAGGAAGGCTCTTGATATTGTCCAGCGAGGTGACCTCGGTCAACTCATTCACACCCTGGCTCTCTGCCTTGATCGCGTTCAGGATGTCGTTCTTCAATTCGGTTTTCTCTGCGTCTGTCAGTGCCATAAATTATTCCTCCTTAATTTCTTTTTTACCTGTATCAAGCATATCGATAATCGCATCGCCCACGGAAGGGACGCAAAGGTTCACGGCGGCAAAACGCACCAGTTTCTCGTCCTCGGCATCCAGATACATATCACCCTCGCTGTTGAATATCTTTAGGGCGAGGTTCTTGGCACGGATGCCGTTCATACGGGTGTACAGCAGGTCAGCAAAGGACTCCCTCGCATCACCCGTCACTGTTTTCTTGCGGGATATGCCGGTATAAACCGGCAACTCTTTAAAATTGATTCTTGCCATAATATGATTTTTAACGATGGATACTTACTGTATAAGCGTTGTACTCAGACGCACTGTATGTCAGAAGGACCTCCACGACATCGCCGTTGCCCATGTTCCAATAACCCGTGTTGCCGAAATTATTGTCGCGGAAATACGGGTGCTGGTCGGTATCAACGGAGGAGCCGTTCACCGTGAAATCACCCGTGCGCCCGTAAAGTCTCACGTCAGAACCCGAACGCTTCACGACTGTCAGGCGCACGGCGATATCCTCGGTCGAGGTGGTGCCCAAACCCAGCGAGGTGCGGAGCTCGGAAAGCTTGGGAAGCATCAGCACGCAGTCACCATAATTGCCGCAGACTTCCACATACTTGCCACGATTAAGATTGATATACTTGGCTTCTTTCGCCTGGCTGAACTCAATCCAGTTCAGGCGGAAGCCCTCCACTACACCTTTCAGAATACCGTCACCCGTCCCGATAAACGCGTAGTTACGGTTCGAAAGACTGTTCTGAACGCTGAAAATCAGGCCGTAGTTCGGAAGGTATCCGGACTGCGTGTTCACGAAACGGCCAAGGATGTCGGTACCAAGGTCACTGTAACAGCCGATGAGTGCCTGCATGTTGTCACCGTTGACGCCGATCATGTCGTTGAAAAGAAACATACCGTTGACGCCACCGTCCTTGTCAATGCCTATATGCCCGTAAGAAATCGAGAAACCACCTATTTTGCCCGTATCCGCGTCAATCTCGCCCGTGAACTTCCCGTTTTTCGCCTCGATGCTCCCGTCCTCCAATATCTTGAAGTTCTCGTTGGCTGTCACAAGTCCCTCCAGCTTGATATGGTCGCCCGTCAGTTTTACCACGCTGACACGGTTGCCGTCGGCATCCGTCTCGTCCACGGAAACCCCGATAAGCGCCAGTTTCCCGTCAGCGTCCTGGGCATATATGCCCGCACCTTCTGGTTTCACCACCAGACCGGTCTCTTCCAACATGTTCTCGTCCTTGTCGAACACGGCCGCCGATATCTTTACCAGACGCTCCGACTGCTCGAAAAGGGTTTTATAACGGTGGGTCAGGGATTCCACACGGTCGGTGCTCAATATGAGCATATACAGGTAAATATCGCCGGTAAAACTCAATTTGAAATCACCGGTACCGTTCCAGAGTCCGCTACAGGTGTACTGTACGTACCCGTCGGTCGCGAACAGTTCTTCCTCCACCTCCATGCTGTTGAAATTGGCGAAACCCGTCTTATCCACACCCACAAACTCCACACGCAGCGTGCCGGCCGTCGCACAGCGGTAAAAGAAGGTAAGAAACACCGGGACGGCTTCCTTCTCCCCATTGCCGTTTTCAGGCATGGAGGGAATACTTTTCAGGTTCTCGCGTTTCTGGAGGATGTATTTGTTCCGGATGCGCACCACCGTCCTGCCGTCATCCTCCGTCACACTCGCGCTGTCACCCTTTTTCGTCAGCACGTTGCCGTTTGCCCAGATCCAACGGTTTCCCACAAGGAAGAACACGGTCTCGTTCTCCGTGCTCCACTTCATAAGACCGTCATCAAAGGCGGGGTTGTTCAGGTAGCCGCGCTCGGTGGCGAAGTCATTGCGCAGGGCGGTGACGGAACTGACAATTTTCCCCTCGACTATCTCGAACTTGGTCTTGATATCCTCACCCGTCACAAGAAGGAACGTACCGCGCAGATAGGCGTTGTCGCTGTAAAGGCCGTTGCCGTGCGGCTGGTTGTCCGCCGGAAACCAGTCATCGCTGATACCGTCCAGATTGCCCAGACGCGCACGGAGGCAGCCGGTGAAGTTCTTCGCCTTCACGCCGTCCATCACGTCCATACGGGGCTGCCCGTCCTCGGTGGCCGATATCAGGATCAGGTTCTGGCGCAGCGGATTTTCCGTGTTGCCCATCAGCACGCACTCGTCGCCGGGGACGGGAAGGGAAGCGCCGAACTCGTCCGCGGCCACCAGGATGGAATCACCCTCCACACCGGCAATCTCCACCCAGTAGCTTTTCAGGCTGCCGCCGGTGAATGTCGCACAGCGCATCAGGTCATGGGGCACAAACGTGTTATCCTGCTCGAACGTGATCTTATAAAGCCCGTCCTGCTCCTCGACCGCCTTTATCTTCCCGTTGGCGGCGCTGACGCAGAGCTGGCCGCCGACACTGCGGACTTTCTCGATGAGCATCTCCAATACCACCATGACCTGGCGCACCGTCAGTTTGTCGATGGTAAGGTGTGAAAGGGCGTTCTCCATCCACAACCGCCAGCCCTCGCCGAAAAGGCCGTCCACGAATTTCGGACTGCGAAGAAGTTCACGCACGACAAGGGTCAGCAGTTCGGCGTTGCCCTTGCCGTCAATGCCGGCGTTCTCCTCCAGCCCGATACCGATACCCTCCTCGAAAGTGATCCTCTTTTTCGCGCGGTCAGCCTTCTTCTTGCTGATGAACTCGTTTTGGCTCCGACGGGCCGAGAACAGATTGTTGTCAGTAGGTAGCGTATTGTCCCAGCTGCGGATGATGTCCGGAAGGTTCGCACCGGACACGGCGGTCTTCGTATAATTCCGTACCTCATCGATCCGGTTCGTCAGGCTCTCCATCACCCCCGTGGAGAGAGCGTCGGAGATTTCCAGGTCCATCTGCGAGGGAAGCGTAACCTTGCGCGTCACCTTCGTCACGCGGCTGCTGCGGAAGCCCGTTTCCGGAAAATACTCCTTACTTTCCAGCCGAACGCGGCGGCCCACATACAGGTCCGCGCCGCTTTCCTCCACCCACACGTGGTCCGTCGGGCCCTTGTACACCGAGACGTCCACGGCGTTCTCCGCGTTGTAACGGTTCACGGCCGTCAGGTATTCCTCCTCCGCCAGGCCGTAATACTCGTCGGGCATGCGGATATTCCAGAGAATGTAACAGTCGCCGGCTTTCGGTACCAGGCTGCCGCCGGGAAGCTGCGTGTCGTCGGAGTACGGCCAGATGGTGATGATCTCGAACTCGCGCGTGTCGCTGTTGAAGTTCACCTCGAAATAATAGGTGCCGTCCTCCTCCTCGCCAAGACCGGCCAGCTCGCAGCCTTCCTGGAAGGAGACGCGTTTCACCTTACCGCCAAGCTCGTAATCGTTGGGGTCGAACGTCAGCGTGTCATCCCGGAAATACCAGATCGTGAAGGGCTCACCGTCCTCGCCCGTCACCTCCTCGCTGCGCACCGAAGTCACGGTACCCACACGCCGGGGGTAGATGCCCGCGAAGGCGTCGGCCTCGTAGTGGTGATGGATGCCGTACTTCTCCACATCCACGTCCACGTATTTCGCGCCGCCCGGAAGCTGGAGGCGGCTATGGCCGTATCTTTCCGGGTCGATGTTTCGGGAGCTGCCGATAGGGAACAGCCGCGTGTAGAACTTCGCGCCGTCGGCCTTGTCACGCGAGAGGCCCGTCAGCCCACGCCCATAGGCCAGAGGGAGCTCCACCCCGTCCTCGCAACGGCACACGTTCACCGTCTGGCCCTCGATCCACCATTCCGCCTGCCCACCCACGGCCTCGGCGATCTCCTTCAGCGCCTCGTGGCAGTACTTCCCCTCGTAGTCGATCACGATGTTATCCGTACCCTCCACTGTGCCCACCTTCCAGTCGGTAATGCCGCCCAGCCCGTCGTTGACCGACTTCACGACCAGCGCCACGTGCTCACGCGGCGGGGCCGTCAGCGTGAACACCGGCTCCGGATCCCCGTCCACCACGTTCAGTACCAGGAACCGCTTGATCAGGCTCTCGATGCCGTAGAACTTCACGTCGTATTTCCACTCCTGCGTGCTCACCTCCTCCGGAAGGTAGCGCTCCAGAAGCCAATAGCGCTCGCCGCAGAAGTCCACGTAGTCGTTCACCTCAAGCGCCACGTGTTCGTACAGGGTGAAGGAGAGCGTCAGGACATTGTCACCCTGGAGCGCCTTCACCTGCGTCGAGCTCTCATCCGGCGAGAGGACCGCCTTCGCCTGCCTGTTGCTGTCATATACCGTTAAAAGCATGTTTGAACGTCGTTTGAATGGTTGTTAAATGACCGGTTTCGGCTCGCGGAACTTCACTTTGAAGCGGCCGGCCTGCACGCCTTCCTCCCAAAGGTAGGTCAGCGGGGTGAAGCCGGGACAATCCAGGTAAAACACCCGCAGCGTCAGGTCAAGCTGCGGCAAATGCAGCGAGAGCCACCCCTTCTCGCCGGTTTTCAAAAAGGAGAGGAAGGACAGGTAGCGCTTCAGCCACTCCTGCTTGGTGGCGGCGTACAGCGCGAAGGTCAGGGTCACGTCGCGCGCGGCGTTGGCTACCGCGAGGGTATCGGAATATTTTTCCCCGTCCTCTTCGCGGATGTCCACCGCCGTATGCTCTTTCGTGCCGCTCGGGCACAGGAGCGCTTTCAGGTTGTCGCGCCCGCCTCTCTTCTCCTCCGTCAGGAATACGCCGTACTCCGTCCAGATGTCGGTGCCGTTGATAAGGAACAGCCCGCCCATGATTGATTCCATGCTCATGATGATTTCATTCTTAACCCGTCACGTATAATCCGTTTGATATCCTCTTTCATCTCGCCGAGGAAGCCGGCGCTTTTGCCGGTATTCTCCGCGATCTTCGCCAGGTGCCCCTCGGCACTGGCCATACGCCCTGCCACGTCCTCCGTCCGCTCGTCGATGCTCACCCAGTGGTTCAGGCCCGAGGTGAACATGCCCTCCAGCTTCGTGCCCTGGTCCTGCGACATCGCCGTGAAGCTGCCGGACTTCCCGCTCTGCGTCGTGGAGGAGGACTCCGTGATACCGGCGGCAGCGAACATCGAGTCCTTCTCCGCCTGCGCCGCGCTGAAGATATCCGTGTACTTCCGCCGCAGTTCGTCGGCTTCCTCTTCCGAGAGGATCCCGTCGCTCATGAATTCCGCGAAAACCTCTTGCCACTTCTTCAGTTCTTCGGAATAAGTACCGTCCACGACGGATTTCAGGATGGCGTTCTCCAGAAAAGAGTCCACGCTTGCGATCACGTCCTCCGAACCCGTCTCAAAGTCTTTCAGAAGATCCTTCATGCCGCTCTTGATGCTCTCGAACGACGTGTCCGTGATCGCCTCCTGCCATTGCTGCTGCAGCTCCAGCAGCGTACCCGCATCAGAAATATACTCCTCGAGCCACTCCGACTGGTCGTATTTGCCGGAATGCAGTTTCTCCCAGATGTCCGGAAGTTCCTGGAGCTTTGCGAGCTCTTCCGGGGAAAGTCGCCACAGGGCACCCGTGTCGCGTACGGACTTGCCCAGGTAGGAGGAGATACGGTCCCAGTCGCTGCCACTCATGGCCTTGCCGATATAGTAGTTGTTGGAATGGTGCGAGCTGTGGTAACCCATCTTCGCCTCCAGCATCTGCCGGTCGTTCTCGATCTTCTCCTTCTGTTTCTCGTAGGCGCTCCGGTAGTACTCCGTGGACTGCGCACCGCCCGAACTCTCCATCTCGTCCGTCAGTTTTTCAATGGCCGTTGTCAGGTACTTGTTGCTCTCCGTAAGGCGGTCCACCAGCGCGTTCACCTCCTTCGCATTGCCGTGGGAGGAGAACAGCCCGAAGCTCACCGTGTCCAGGATGTCACGGACACCGTAGAACAGAGAGCTGCCGATCTGCGTGAAGAGCTCACCGGAAAGGATGTTTTCCAGGATGCCGTTTACGGCACCGAGCACGGAATCGAGGATATCGCTCACCAGCGTGCCAATGCCCTCCTTCAGCACGTCAAGGATGGAAAGCACCGCCGCGATAATCTGGCCGATGATGCCCCCGTTTGAAAAGGTCTCGGCAAGGGTGCCGCCCACGCTGCCCATCACGCCGCCCAGGTTCTTCGTCGACTCGCCCAGTTTGCCCAGCCCCTGGGCCATGCCGGCAAGGGAGCCGGACTTCAGGCCCTGGAGACCTTCGGCAAGCCCGGTGAGGGACTGTACGGCGTTCGTGCTGGAGGTGCGAAGGTCCTGCGCGGCCTTGTCGTTCGCCTCTGTCAGGGCGGTCACGCTCGCCGAAGCGGCGTCGAACGTCTCCTGCGCGGTGGCCACCAGTTCTTCCGCTTCCTTCATGGCGGCGGGGTCGCCGCTTTCCGTGGCTTTCTTCAGCTTCTCCTGGGCGGATACCAGGGCGTCGGCCGCGGCCTTCTCCCTTTCCTTCGCCTCCGTCAGCTCACGCAGCGTCGTCTGGTAAGCGGAAAGGTCGCGGGATACGTCACGGAACATGTTCCGGTTAATACCACCCACACTCCGGTCCTCCAGCTTCGCAATCAGCTCGCTGATCACCTGCTTGTCCTCGGCACTCGCGTTTTTATACTCGTCGGAGGCGGCGTACTTGCGCAGCTTTTCCAAAGTGGGACGCAGCTGCTCCTCGAGCAGCCCCCCGAAGTTGCCGAAAAGGCCGTCCCAGTCAATGTCGGCCTTCAGGCTGGCAATCTCGGCGGCAGCCGTTTCTTCCTTCTGCTGGCGGGAAAGGCGCAATACCTCGGCATAGTTGCCCTCCTCCTGCGCCTTGCGGATTTTCTCCGCGTATTCCTCAGCGATGGCCAGCTTCTTCTGCTGGTACGTGCCATATTCCTTCAGGTAGTCGAGCATGGACTGGCGGGCAGCGTCGTTCTCTTCCCTGGTCACCTTTGCCAGGTCACCGTCACGTACCGCCGCGGCCTTCTCCCGCGCCTCTTTCAGGGAGGATTCCTGCTCGCCGGTCAGTTCGCCCTTCTGCGCGTCCTTCCACTTCTTCTCCTGGGCGGCAAGTTCGGCGATCTCCTTGTCGTAGTTCAGGCGGATCTGGCGGCGGCGTTTCTCGCCGCTCTCCTTCAGAAGGTCGATTTCTGCCTGGCGGTTCTTCATCTGGAGCTTCAGAAGTTCCGAGGCACGCTGCTCTTCCGATTGTTTCTCCTTTTTGGCGGCATTCGGGTCGGGCTTCGCATGGTCACCCAGGTCGAACTCCCTGCCGATATTCAGATACTCCTCCTGCAGCTCACGCGCCTCGGCCAGATAGTCGTCGCGGACTTTCTCCGCCTCACGCAGCGCCTTCTCCTTCGCCTCCTTGTTGTATTCCGAGATCAGGGCCTGCGCGTCCACCTGTCCGTGTGACTCGCTCTGGGCCATGTAAAGCCCCATACGTGCGAACCAGCCCATCGAGCCGTCCACGTCTTCAGGCCGGCTCGCCTTGATCTCGTTCACCTTCTCGTCAGCCTCCGTGGCCTTGTTCACCAGGCTTTGCACCTTGGCCTGAAGGAAAAGCATCTGGATGTATTTCTCACCCTTCTGCTGGAGGATATCGTACCACTGGGCGATCGTGTCGTAATACCCGAAACTCTCGCCGTACTTGCGGTTCAGTTCCTCCACCTTCGCCTTCTCCTCGTCCTTCGTGCCGGTGAACTTCTTCAGGCTCGCCAGCGTGCTCTCGATCTCGAAACGGGTCCTGATCATCTGAGCGCGGCCGTCGGACTCGATTTTTACCCGTTCTTTCGCTTTTTCCGCCGCTTTTTCCTGCGCATCACTGTATTTATCCCAAAGGACAATAATTCCCGTTATTACGGCTGAAAGGCCCAACGTAAGCGTGGCCATCAGGGCCTGCGCGGCACCGGTGGAAATACCTAAGGAGACAGCCAGCCGGGTATTGGCCGCAGTCAGCAGGTTCTTCATCTTGACGACCGTCACCAGCCGGAAAGCGGAATCCTTGTTCAGGGTATTGAACACCTGTTGCAACCCCATCGTGATGGCCATCACGCTCTGCACGCGCGTCTGGATCTTTGCCAGGTTCTCGTTTTCCGAAGCGAAAAGAGACAGCGCGCCGGTGGCCGTGGTGAACAGACCGGCAAGGCCGCTCACGCCCGACATGAAGCCCTGGAGGTTCGCGTCATCGTGCGAGAGGATCTTCGTCTGGGTGTTCAGGTCGGCAAGCGTGTCGGAAAGAAGAGCGGCCTGCTGTGCCATCTTCCGGTACTCCTCGGTGTCCTGTTTCCCTTCCAGGCGCAGGCGGGCCATGTTGTCCTGAAGCTCGCGCAGCTGCAGGGAAAGGCGTTTGCCGCTCTCACGCACCTTCTCCTGTTCCGCCTGGAGGCCCTGCAGCGCAGCCTTCTCCTCCTCAAGCGCACGCTTCGCGGCGTTCAACTCATCCAGGGCAGCCGATTTCGCCATACCGGGAGCGGCTTTCTGGTAGGCTTTCTCCAGGGACTTGATATCGCTCTCGATCTGCCCGATGACTTCCTTCTGCTCCCGGATCCTGTCGGTCAGGCTCTTGCCGGAGGCAGCGGCGCGTTCCTCCTCCAGGCAGATGCGGCTGTACTCCTCCCGGAGGTTACGCACGCTTTTCTCCGCCTCGCGGTGCTCCTTTTCAAGTCCTTCAAGGGCAGCGCGCTCCTCCTCCAGCACCTTGCGGCAGGCCGTCACGTCGGCGGCAAGCTCCGCCTGGGCCGGGCCAGGCTTCATATTCTGAAGCTGAGTCTCCATCCGGTGCAGGTCAGAGCTCACCCGGTCGATGACCTTTCTCTGCTCCTCGATACGCGCGTTGATGGCATCGGCTGCCTTCCCGGCCTTTCCGACAAGGATATCCACGGCAAGGCCGGCCTTGTCAAGGCCGCCGGTCAGGTTGTCCTTCATCAGAAATTCAATTTCTACGGGCTTCATCGTTTACAGTTCTAAATTGCTTTGGTAAAACTTCACTATATCACCGGCTTCACGGGCGGCGGACTCCGGATCGACACCACCGCGGGAGGCGTTTTCAGAATCTCCGGCTTTCACACGGCGGCGGACATAACGCGGGGCATCCGACAGCATCAGGATGAGCGTCTGGTAGTTCACCTTCTCCAGGATGTACTCAACAGTCCAGCCGGTAGCGCTCGCGATGTTCCAGATAAAACCGAAGGGGCTATGGGAACCTTCAAACTCGGTCCTTAACTCCCCTTCCTTCTTTGGCTCATTCTCAACTTCATCGGGTTCGCCCGATCGATCGAGCTGATAATACTCGTAAAAGACTCGCTGCCCATCAGGCTGATGAACTTCTCCAGAGCACCCATCAGGAAACGGTGCTCCACAGCCTCACGCAGGAACCACGCCACGGGGCGGACAAGAAGCCGCCGGCTGACCGGACCACGGCAAAGGGTATAGGCAACCATCCGGGAAACCTCGGTTCCGTGACGTGCCAGAAACTCCAGACGCTCACGACCGTTAAAGGAGGAAATCTCCTCCGGGGAAACTCCCATCGAGAGGTATATCCGCACGATGCATATCTGCCCGGCAAGACGCGGGCGGTGCATCGTCACCCTCCATCGGACAGGACGTTTCACGAAAGGCAGGTGCCATTCCTTCAGGGGAAGGGAGACACCCAGGTCAAGAAGGGCCTCGGATGCCTCCCGTTGCACACGTCTTGCTTCACGCTCGTCCATACGCTATGCCGATACCGTGTCGTTGATCTCGTAAGGAGAACTGTCGTCCTCCGGCTTGTTCACCTTCAGCTGGCACTCGATCTTCGACACCTCCGTCAGCGTCAGTTTCCCGCCCAGGTTCGAGAGGATCGTACCGTTCGGGATAGTCATCGTCTGACCGCTCATGAAGTCGATTGTCCACTTGCCGGACATCTGTACCAGCTCCGTAGGGGCCTTCCAACCCGTCGGGGCGTCATCCGAACCCACCAGCGTGCCGCCAAGAACGGCCTTGATGTTCTTGTAGTCCAGCTGGATAAGGTTGAACGTCGGGGAAATCTGACCGTTCTTTTGCAAAAGCGTCAGCACAGGTGCGTCGGGAACCTGTTCCGCCTCGACATCAACACTCTCCGGCTTCGTGCCGCCCCACTCCCAGCTCCCTTTCTCGATCCAACCGATCGTGGCGGAGCCGAACTTGACAACGGCAATGCCGTAAATGAAATTCTTATTCTTTTCCATATCGTCTCTTGATTAAAACGGTTAATACAATGCCGGATGCCACACCGGCGATAAAGGCAACGAGGGCGATTTGAACGGGGTTAAAACGTCGTTTGAACTCCGTTTCGGAAACTTCCGAAACACTCACGGTGTCGCCCCGGATACGTGTCAGCTCCTCCTCATACCAGAGGACCAGACGCTGGAGACTGTCACAGGTGGAGGTCACTACCAACGTGTCGCCCCTGGACGTCACATCCACGCCCGCCTGCCCGTTTTTACCATGATAGGAGGCACCGGCAGGAAGCGCCAGCAGGTCAGGAACCGGAATTTTCAACGTCAGTGCCGATGCCGGGAGGCCCGCCATCACCAGCCCCCGACGCCCGGACCTTGCGCTGTCCGCGCCTGACGCGGTTTTCACCGTCGTCAAGCTCCGGGCCTGTCTTCGGGAGCTCGCGCAGCTCATGAAGGACAGGACAGTCAGCACGGTGAAGGCAATCATTGGCACCGTCAATAGCCTTGCGCAAACGCGCCATCTCTCTTCGTGTCGCACTAAGTTCTTTTTTTAAGGGTTCTACAATATTATCGATCAGGATACGCGTGGCGTGCTCCGTGTTGTCTATCCGCACGGTCTCCGCGTCGGCTTTCGCCTTTTCCGCTTCCGCCTTCGCCTTCCTGACCGTGGGGCCCAACGTCAGAAGGGCCGTCAGAGCGGCCAGAAGGCCGCCGCCAAATATCCAGTTCAAGAGTACGCTCGTGTCCATGATCACTTTTTATGATTGTCTGATACCTATTGAAACAAGCCATTTCTGCACGTCAAAACTGGGACAGGCTTTGGCCGCCAGCTCGTTATGCCCCACGATACGGACATCAGGGAAACGGCGGTGGAAGTCTTTCACGTACTTCTCAAGCGCACGCTTTTGGCAAACGGTACGCGTGTCCTTCGGGGTCTTGCCGTCTTTGGCTACACCGCCGGCATACACGATATGACGGCTGACGGAATTATAGCCGGCCACGCCGTTGGTGATTTCCCAAGGGTCCACGTTCGCGTCCTCGTTGTTGTCCACCAGGCGCTCCACGCCGCCATTCAGATGGAACAGGTCAGTATACCCGACCTGTTTCCAGCCGCGCCCGCCCTTGGATACGGGATTCGTGTGCCAGGAACGGATTTCAGCACCGCTTACCTCACGGCCCTCGGGAGTCGCAGTGCAGTGGATCACGAGATATTTCAGCTTTCCCATCATTCACCGCCTTCCTCTTCATCAACGGCCGCCTGTGACAGCGTTATTTCAACCTTCTTTTCCGGATCAGCGTCCAGACTCACCACAAGCGTACCTGATACCGCCTTGCCGCTACTGTTCACTCCGGCGGTGATTTTCAGACCGTCATCGGTACCCTCTGCCGTAAAACCGGCAGGAACGGATGTCACGCTGTAATCACCGGAAGCGGTGATCGTCACCTCCTTGCTCTCACCGGCGGCCTTGAAAGAAAGACTGACCGGATCGGCAGAGATGGTGCGCACCACGGTCTTGAATACCGGGGAGGTACGGGTGTCAAGCACCACGAACTCTTCGCCGAAGGCAATTTCTGTATCCGCCTTCATCAGCAGCTTGAAGAAGTACAGCTCGCTGGAGTTCATCCACTTGTCGATCTGGATCACCTCCTCATCGTCCTGAAGGTTCACGCCGGCGAAAAGGTTGCCGTCGGCACTCATCGAGCAGAGCGTGGCCACGATAAGGTCATCCGGCCATGAATTCAGCGTCTCGATGGTGATACCCTTGTAACGCTTTTTGTTTATGTCCGTCTCGCTCGTATTCTTGTACTCGCGTTCGGTCAGTTCGTCATCGTACTTGTCAAAATCATCGATGCTCATCAGGATACGCAGGTTCGGGTTCTCGCGCAGGGCTTTCGGAATAGCCTTGCGGACAGCCTTCAACTTGCCGATCATGGAAGTATCGGAAGGAGCCGGGACCACGATCACGTCCGGGTCCTTGGCGGCCTGTGTCAGGATACCGTTAAAAAGGTGGTCGTCATCACTCCCGAACTCGCCGTTGATATAATGCCAGCCGAGCTCGAATTTCACGCTCTTGCTGAGTTCGTCAAGCAGCGTGTTCTGGGCTTCGGGAGGAAGTTCGGCAAACACAAGGTTGCCTTTCGGCTGCCACTTGCGCCAGATATGCTCGAAAGCGCGGGGGTTGAAAGTGGTGAACGCCATGAAATCCTCCGGATCCAGGGACTTCTCCGAGTAATTGAAGTTACCCTTCGAATCCTCCAAGCCCGGGTTCTCCTTGCGTTTCTGGAGCATCTTGCCGGTCTTGATACGCGGCAGGCTGATTTTCTTCTCGACACCGGGGATCACCATGATCAGGCCTTTCTCCACAAGGTCGTTCCCGGTACAGGCGAGTACCAGGATCTTCTCCAGTACCTCACCGTTGTAGTTGGTGTTTCTTACTACTATTGCCATAGCAAATATTTTTATTAATGTTTCAACTTGTCCTTAATCTCGGTCATACGCTTGTTCCATGGACTTTCATTTGTAGGGTTCACGCGCAGGTCGGTCATGACCTTGCGTTTCGGAGAGAGTTTCTCCAACGCCTTTTCACCGTTCTCGCGGTCCTTGGACAAAAGGTTCTCATAGATGGGGCGGGTGGTGGCATCGATGCGGCCGTCACTCTCCGCGTCATCAAGCAGTTTCTTACGGGCGGCGGCATCGTCGGCCGCGGCCTTGTCCTGGAACACCTTCAGCTCGCCCTTCAGGCGGGTGACCTCGGCGTCAAGGGCCGGGACTTTCCCGGCTTCCGTTTCCAGAAGCCCGACTTCACGGAGAAAATCGTCATCTGTCACGCAGTTCTTGAACCGCGGACGTTTCTTCAGTTCGTCTAAATTCATGTTACTCTTGTTTTGTGGCTGTTGCAGCCGGTTATTGAATATTTGGAATACCTGTTCGGGGGTACTGTCCTCCGGAAGGGGGTCGGCATCATAGATACCGTCGATGAGCCCCAGCGCCAAGGCTTCGTCGGCACGAAGCCAGTGGTCCTTGCCATCGAAATACAACGAGCGGATTTCCTCCTTCTCCTTACCCATGCGGGCGGCATACATCTCGCAAAGGGTATCCTCCAGCGACTCGATCTCGCGGATACATCCCTGCATTTCCTCCTTGTTGCCGTAACAGCCTCCCTGAACACTGTGGAGCATCAGACGGGCATAACGGCTCATCTGCACCGGCTTGCCGCAAAGGGCAATCACCGAGGCCATGCTGGCGGCAATGCCGTCAATGTAAATCGTGATGTCGGCCTTGCTGTTTTTCAGGGCGTTGAAAATGGCGATGCCCGCATACACCTCGCCGCCGTTGCTGTTGATACGCACGTCAATCCTGCCGGACAGGGCCTCGGCCTCCAGAAGTTCGCGGGCGATATCACCGCTGCGCACGCTGTCATACTCGCCGATATCACCGTAAAGAAGGATACAGCAGGCGTCTTTCCCGGGTATGATGTTGAAAAACTTTTTCATGCTTATATAGTCTTTTAGGCGGGTGTCCCCCGCGAAGTTCACGATGCGAAATTAGGGGGATTAAAACCGTTTTTCAAACCGCATATTCATCACACACAGTTTAAAACGCCGTCATGAAGTTTTAAAGTGTCATCATGCGGCACGCGTTTTTTTCCGCCCCTTTTCCTTATCAATTTTGCACGTAAAAAAGGAGGAAATATGACCGAACTAAGCATGCAGCAAAAAAGGGAATGGGCGAAGACGCTCTACCTGAAAGAGAACCTCACGCAGCAGGAGATAGCCGAACGCGTGGGGGTGTCACGCATCACGGTGAACAACTGGATAGGCAAGAACGGATGGGAGATGCTCAAGACGTCCATCACCATCACACGCGAGGAGCAACTGAAAAGCCTGTACCGCCAGCTGGCCGAGCTCAACAACGCCATCATGGCCAGACCGCCGGGGGAACGCTTCCCGAACACTGCCGAGGCCGACACCATATCCAAACTCTCGAACGCCATCAAGAAAATGGAGACGGAAGTCGGGCTCTCGGACATCATATCCGTATTCTCGGACCTGCTCAAATGGCTGCGCGCATCCGACCCCGCGCAGGCGAAAGAAGTGACGCCGCTGCTTGACGCGTTCGTAAAATCAAAAGTTTCATAGCCATGGCAAAGAAAAGACTTACACCACAGGACCGCACGGCACTTGTCGAATGGGAGGAGCTGATCGCGTCCATACGCGAAAACTCGGACATCAACCCCTCGGACACGGAAGCGGAAATACGCGCGCGCAGGGAAAGGCTCGAAAAGGATGACGAGGAGTGGTTCCGGTATTACTTCGCCATGTACTATTCATGCGAGGCGGCCACCTTCCACAAGAAAGCCACCAGAAGGTTGACAAGGAACAACCGGTGGTACGAGGTACGCGCATGGTCGCGGGAGCTGGCGAAGTCCGCACGGTCCATGATGGAAATCTCAAAACTGGCAATTACAAGAAAAATACGCAACGTACTGCTGATCTCCAACTCGCAGGACAACGCCCAAAGGCTCCTGCTGCCCTTCATGGCCAACTTCGAGGAAAACCAGAGAATCATCCAGGACTACGGGATGCAGAAGAAACCAGGATATTGGGAAACGGGGGAATTCACCATCATGGCGGGATGTTCCTTCCGCGCCATCGGGGCCGGACAGTCACCGCGCGGTACCCGTAACAAGAACTTCCGGCCGGACTTCATCCTGGTGGACGATATCGACACCGACGAGGAATGCCGGAACCCGGAACGTATCAAGACAAAATGGAAATGGCTGGAGGAAGCCCTGATACCGACCATGTCCGTATCGGGAAACTACCGCATACTCTTCAACGGGAACATCATCGCAGCGGACTGCTGCATAAAAAGGGCCATTGAAAAGGCCACGGAACTGAAGGAAAAGGGCATCGGGCACGTGGACATCATCAACATACGCGACAGGAACGGGGTTTCCGTGTGGCCCGAGAAAAACTCGGAAGAGGATATAGACCTCTTCCTCTCGCTGGTCAGCGCGGCGGCACGGCAGAAGGAGTTCTTCAACAACCCGGTAGCCGAGGGAGAGATATTCAAGGACATCATCTACGGGAAAGTGCCGGCGCTCTCGAAGTTCAAGTTCCTGGTCATCTACGGCGACCCAGCGCCCGGCGAGAACAAGACGAAGAAGAGCTCCACGAAGGCGGTGTTCCTGCTCGGCAAACTGGCCGGAAAGCTCTACGTCATCAAGGGGTTCCTCGGAAGGGAGACAAACGCCACGTTTATCGAATGGTACATCAGACTGCTGGAGTTCGTGAACGGGAAAACGAACGTGTACTGCTACATGGAGAACAACAAGCTGCAGGACCCTTTTTTCCAGCAGGTGTTCCAGCCCATCATCAGGCGCATACGCCGGCAAAGGAAGATATCCCTGTACATCCAGGGGGACGAGGAGAAGAAAACGGACAAGGCCACACGTATCGAGACGAACCTGGAACCCCTCAACAGCGAAGGGAACCTCATCTTCAACGAGGCGGAAAAGGACAACCCGCACATGAAGATGCTCACCGACCAGTTCAGCCTCTTCAACCTCATGCTGACGTATCCGGCCGACGGGCCCGACTGCGTGGAGGGAGGAAACCGCATCATAGACCGCAAGGCGCACCAGACAGAAAAGCCGGCCGTCATCTCCACAAGGAAGATGCGGGCGCACAACAAGTACAGACTGTAAACTTTAATACCTTACCCACATGAGCAAATTTATAGAACTTACAGATTACGACGCGAGCATCCACCGCGAGATACTGGACGCGCTGACAAGGGAGGACAATGCCGTCGTGGAGATATGCGAGGACCGGGCCGTCGAAGAGATGCGGTGCTACCTCTCCAAGCGCTATGACTGTGACAGGATATTCACCCGGACCGGAGACGAACGGAGCCAGCTCGTGCTGATGATGGCCATAGACATCGCAGTGTACCATATTTTCAGCATCCATAACCCGAGGAACCTTTCACCCCTGCGCAAGGAACGCTACGAAAGGGCCGTCGAATGGCTCAGGGCGGTAGCGGCCGAGGAGATATCCGTGGACGGGCTGCCACTGCTTCCCGAAGAGACAAGGGCGGCAAAATCAAATTTCCTTATCAAAAGCAATCGTAAACGTGTAAACCACTGGTAACATGAGCAAAAGACAGAAAAGGGCCGGAAAGATAACCAAAAGCGGAAACCTGCCGAGGCCCGGGCAGAAAGGACCCGCAACCATCATACTGACACAGCCCAAACGCTTCGGCATAGACATAGCGGACTATATGCTGGCCATACGGGCCTTCGAGAACGTGGATTACTCCAGAAGGTTCAGATTATACGACCTGTATGAAGACATTCTCATGGACACGCACCTGACAAGTGTCATCGAGAAACGGAAAAACGCCGTGCTATCCTCCGTCATCGAGTTCAGACGTAACGGAAAACCGGACAAGGCGGTAAACGAACAGATACGCTCCCCGTGGTTCCGGCGCCTCATAGGCGACATCCTGGACGCGAAATTCTGGGGGTTCACGCTCGTACAGTTCTACCGCAAGGGGGAATGGGTAAACTACGACCGGATACCGCGCAAGCACGTGGATCCGGTGCGCAGGCTCATACTGCGCCACCAGACGGACACCACCGGAACATCCTGGGACGAATACCCCGACCTGCTGTTCATCGGGGAGCCGGAAGAGCTCGGGATGCTCGCAAAGGCGGCCGTATGGGTGATATACAAGCGGAACGACGTGGCGGACTGGGCGCAGTTCGCCGAAGTGTTCGGCGCACCCATCCGGGAATACACATACCCCACGGATGACGACGAGGCACGGCAGAGGGCGCTGGCGGACGCGGAAAGCACCGGGAGCATGGCGGTATTCGTGCACGCCCAGGAAACAATAATGGAACTCAAGGAGGCGGCGAACAAGACCGGAAGCGCGGACCTCTACGACAAGCTCTGCGAACGCTGCAACAGCGAGATATCGAAACTGTTCCTCGGGAACACGCTCACCACCGAGGCATCGGACAAGGGAACACAGGCACTCGGAACCGTCCACAAGGATGTGGAGGAGAAAGTCACGCTGGCGGACCGGCAGGACATCCTGGACGTGCTCAACTACAACATGACCGACATATTCGCCATGCTCGGGATAGACACCACCGGAGGCGAGTTCTGCTACCCGGAAAAGAAGGTCATCGAGCCGGAGAAGAAGATGAGCATCCTCACCCAGCTGCGGACGAACTTCGGCCTGCCGGTGGGAGACGATTATCTGTACGAGGAATTCGGGGTCGAGAAGCCGGCAGACTACAACGAACTGAAAAAACGGCAGGAAGCCGGAGCGGCCGGAATACAGAAGGCGAAAGAGAAAGCGGCAACCACCGGGGAACGGGAGGAGGAAGAGGAGGAGATGCCGGAGACCGGCAAAAAGACTCCCAAAGAGAAGAAAAACGCCCTTAAAAACGCGTATAACTGGCTGAAACGTTTTTTCGCGAAAGCCCCGGGGAAAGACGGGGCAGTTTTAGAGTGGTGATGAACGACCTCTACCGGTTGGAAAACAAGCAGGTGGAGAACGTGTTTTCTTTTGATGAGGAGGTACTGAAGAAAGCCCTGAAGAACATATACGGCAAGGAGTTCCATCCCATGACCGACATCGAGGAGAACCTGTTCGAGGCCACGTGGAAAACGATGAACAACGCCACAGACAAGGGGTTCGGGGCACGGGAAGCCGATGATCCGGATTATGACTTCTACCGCGAAATACGTGCGAACAACGCCGTATTTGCCGCTTTCAAGGTACACCGGGCACAAAACGACATGGCGGCGCTGCTGCTGGACGAAAACGGCAATTTAAGGCCGTTTGAACAGTGGCTGAAACTTGTCATGCCCATAGCGGACCACCAGATGGTAGACTGGCTGCGTACCGAATACGACACGGCGGTCATACGGGCGCATCAGGCGGCCGACTGGAGACAGTTCGAGCGGGAGAAGGATATCCTGCCGAACCTCAAATGGATGCCCTCGACATCCGTACACCCGGGAGCGGACCACCGCGTGTTCTGGGGAACCATACGCCCCGTCGATGATCCGTTCTGGAACGAGCACAGGCCGGGGGACCGCTGGAACTGCAAATGCACGCTCTCGTCAACCGACGAGGAGCCCACACCCATACCGGACGACAAGGGATGGAACAAGGCGCATAACGGACTGGAAAACAATACAGGGAAAGATGCAAGACTGTTCTCTGAAAACCATCCGTATCAGAAAGAGGGCTATCCGGGTGCTGAAGACGCGGCAACCAGACTGACAAAACGGATCAGGGAAATGGTCAGAGAAATGCCGGAAAACCTCAAGCTGGAGGAGAAGGAAGCCATTGCCATGAACAACATCAAGCTGGAAAAGGCACTCGGCATGACCAAAGGAAAACCTATGACATACGAGGAAGCGGACAAAGGCAAAGAGAACCCCAACTACAGCAAAAGTATCGATTACAAGGTAAATTGCCAGACATGCGTACCTGTGCACCTGCTCCGCAGACTGGGATTTGATGTCGAAGCGGCACCGAATATAAAAAACAGCGCGTACGACTTGATGGATAAACAGGGAATCAAATGGAACAGGAACCTGTTTATGAACGCGGACGGAACCGATTCAGAATTCACCTGGGCAAGGACGTGGGCGTACAAGAATAACATCAAGCGGATGGGTGAAAAGGAAATCAGGAAGTTCCTTCTGGAAAATATGAAAGAAGACGGGCTGTATGAGATCTATTGTGCATGGAAAGGAGGAAGCGCACACGTGTTCTGTGCCGAAACAAAAAACGGCTCGACAAGACTGTTCGATCCACAACCCGGAAAAGACAATGTCCTGGACTACATCGCCAGAATGAAGGGGCAGAGTGTCGGCGTTCTCCGAATTGACAACAAACTCATCAACCCGAAAGCGGCAGGATTATTCACAAGGAGTCAGTGATTCGAAAATCATCGTCACAGGTCAGTGTAAGAATGCCGTTGCGGTCTATGATATAATGAGGCAACCCCGTGGGAAGGCTCAAGCCGTCCCCGTCGACACAACAGACGGAATACACATTCTCGTCCGATGTATGCCTTACCAGTTCCACGGAATTGAATCCATGAACACGAGCTAAATTTGTCACTTGTTCAGGTACATTCATAACACATAACGGGCACGTAAAAAATGCCTCTTTGCAAAAGTATAAAATATTTTTTTAAATCAGTCATTTATGGACATAAAAGAATATTCAAAGCTGATAAAAGCCAAGCGGAAGGAGCTCGACAACCTGATGAGACGCAGGATGCCGGTCATAGCCGGACGCATGGCGAAAGACCACTTCCAGGACAACTTCCGAAAGGAAGGTTTCGTAAACGGAGGGCTACACCCGTGGCCGAAAGCGAAAAGGCCGTCCTCGGGGCGGACCGATGCGGCCGGGCAGTACGGGACGCTGCTCTCAGGAAGAAACCACCTCTTCAGCTCCGTCAAGTATGTGCCGGCGGACTACAGGGTGAGAGTGGCCAACGACCTCATATACGCGCCCGTCCAGAACTGGGGAGGAGAAGTGAACCCGACCGTCACGCCCCGAATGCGGCGCTTTGCATGGGCGAAGTATTACCAGGCTTCAGGCAAGGCTAAAAAAGCCGCCACGGGCAAAAGAAAGGGCAGAAAAGGGGGTTCCGCCGCAAGCAATAAACCGCAGGAGAATCCGGAGGCGCTGAAATGGAAAAGGCTGGCACTGACCAAAAAGAAAAAGCTCCGCATACGCATACCCCAGCGACAGTTCCTCGGGGAAAGCCGGGAACTGTCCGAAAAGATAGACCAGAAAATGGAGAACGAAATCAGAAACATTTTAAATTTATAACAACATGGAAGAAATATTCATCGCAATCATGGAACGCATCGCCGAAAAGATGCCGGAGCTGTCATACATTGACGAAGATTACGGACAGCTCGAAGCGGGGGCCGAAGAGGACCACTACCCGGTAACCTTCCCTTGCGTACTGATCGGAAACACTGAATCCGACTGGAACGACATCGGGTACGGGGTACAGAAAAGCGAGTCGTTCATCACCACACGCCTGGCCATTGACTGTTACGACGACACGCACTACACTTCAGGCACCTATGATAAAATAAGGGAACGCCAGCTAAAAGCGAAGAAGCTGTATAAAACACTTCAGGGATTCCTATGTTCGGAAGAGGCCAGCCCGCTGGTCAGAGCGAAGAGCCGGGACTATTCCCTCCCCGGAAACATCAAGGTGTATGAAACCGTGTATTCCTTCACGCTGCACGACGAATCCGCCATGCAGGAAGGGGCGGCAAGGTTCATTCGCCCGTGAAAAGCGAGAGCTGGACGGCTGTCAGACGGGGCTTTTTCACTTTCGGGACAGGTTTTACCTCCAGCTCCTTCAGTTCCCGGCATTTACGCCGGATAATGGACATGATACGCTCCTCGGAAATGAAAAACTCCTGCCGGGACAACACTTTCAAAGCGTCATCAAAGCGCAGGCGCTGCACCTCCGTCCAGTAATAGTAACGGCGGCACAGGGCTTCATCACGGAGTTCTATAAGCGTCTTGTCTCGTCCTTTGGCCATAAAGTAAAGTTAAGTATATGCTGCAAAATTAGCCATTTAACCGGGGATGTTGATAAAAAAACGCCGCATCGTGCATGGATGCGGCGTTTTTCCGTTTAGAGTGTGAACAAAATCACATGGTCATCAGTTCGGTGTCATCCTCACCCGGAACAAAAGGCTCGATACGGGTGATAACCTTGCTCTGCACCTTCACACGTCCGCTGCCCTTGCAGACAGGACAACGGGAGGAGGAAGGGGCACCGCCCTGGTCCGTGTAGAAAACACGGCCCTTGCCCTCACAGTTCTTGCAGGCCATCACATGAGGCGCGATATTCTTCGTCTTTTCCATACTACAAACGGCAGAATGAAGGCTCGATACGGTGCCAGACACCGTTCTCGTCACGTTTATGGAAATAATAATTCACCGCGGTCTTGTACACCACGTTGCTCTCACGGAAAAGATCCATGATTTCAGTGTACTCGCTGTCGAAACGATCCTCCAGCTCGTACAGCTTGCTCACCGACTTGTAGTCCAGGTCGCCCTGGCGGTTACGCTCGATCATCGTCATGCCGAGCTGGTACATCGGATCATCGGTACCCAACTCGCGTCCCATGGCGTAACGCTTCAGGTAGTCCACCAGGCGCTCGGCGGCAAGATCGGCACGCTCGTCGAAGCTCTTCACTTTGTTGCTCCTCACCTCCAGCTTCATGTCACCGTCCACGATGGTGAAACTCGCCTGCTCGTCCTTGCGGAGCTGGCCGTATTCACGCATCACCGCACGGAAGGCGGCGGCTTCTTTCTCCACCCAGTCGCGGAACGCTTTCACATCATCCACGACCGGGAGCAACTTGTTCTTCACTTCAAGCATGAACTGCGCACGAAGCCCCTCATAGGCGTCGCGCCGGTTACGCTTGTTTTCCTTCTCTTCCTGCTGGAGCTGTTTCAAAAGCTCCTTCCTGTCCTGGGCGGACAGGCTTTTTAATTGTTCTTTCAAGTCCATAACTAAAAATTAAATGGTTGTTATTGTTGTTTATTCTCACGTTTACGGCGGATGGCACGCAGCTTCACCTGCAATGTGTCCAGCGCCTCACAGTCAAGTTCACGGAACTCCTTGCCGGCGATACGGCTGTCCAGGCAGAAAGTATTCACCTTGTCCCAGTCTGCCGTATCAATGCCCAACAACTGCATCTGGTGCAATACCGCGGAGCGCTTCTGGCGGAGGATCTTCCGGAGCTGTTCCTGGTAAGTGGGCGGTACCAGCTTCTGCATGGCGGCCACGGCGGCACTGTATTCCTTCAGCGTCATGTCACGCAGGCTCGTGGTACGTCCCTCCGTGTACTGGGAAACGATGCTTTCCTTCAGCGCGTCACGATCCGATGTCGGAAGGCGGTTCAAAAGGCTGTAAAACGCCGAGTAATTCTCGGGTTTGTTCAATTGCTTGCGGCTGTTGATGTCTATCTGCATGGCTATGTCGGTTTTAAGTTATCCCTTTAAAAAGGGTACGCCTCCAAAAAGAAGTTAAAACGTCACTTAAAACTTTTACAATTATGCCGGAGAACGTACCCTGATTCATTATTTTTGTCTGTCACTTTTAAATTTTACAATTATGAAATTTACAGAAGAAAATGCTAATGCCATTTTGGCCGAGATCAACAAGAAATGTTCACCGTACGAATGTCCCATGTGCAAACAAAGAACAAACTTTATTTTCGGTAAAGGTGAGTCTCAAATTTTATCGTTCCAACGGGAAGGGATGCAATTAAAAGCTGATAATGGCATCAATTTTATCCCTGTCATTGTCGGATATTGCCAAAACTGCGGCTATGTAGCGCAATTCAATCTGAATGTCATTTTCCCAGAGAAATGACACCTTTTTGGTAGGTATCATTTTGGAACTTTCCTTCTGATTCACCAGAGGTTCGGCTATCCACATTCCGTTTCTGGTGAATCACTTCAACCGACACCACACTGTTCCTGTTGGTGTTGATCGCCATAATGTATCTGTTTCCTTTCTGTCCTTTCTCGTAAAGATAAGCCCAGTTCTCCTCAACCTCCACGTAACCTTGGCGGTCAACCGGAAGACCGAAACCGTTCACGATTTGCACACGGACCTTCAGACCTTCGAATTTCTTGAATATATTGCTCATAATATTGAAGTGTTACAGGTTATTCAACTCTTATCCTTCCGGTGTATTGGTTTCCCCGAAACTTCATCCCCTTGGTGAAGCCGCCCGGATATCCCAGTTCCTTACTTCTCGCGTTTGCCAGCAACAGATGTTCCCGGCTAAGGGAGGCTACAAAACCTTTGTCCTTTTCCAGTCCCATCTCTCGGGCCTTCCGGGTGACACTGCGTTCGGAAACACCGAGCATTTCAGCCAGCTCCCGGTTGAGGGTATTGTGATAGTGGCGACGCATGATGGAAAGCATATTGCCGTTCCAGAATATACGCGTCGAGTAGCCGTTATGCTCCACAATCCGCCCCTGGGTCCGGTGCATGAAAGTACCATCGGGAACCTTCCGGGTCTTACGGTACCGCTCCCGTTTGTATTCCAGCACACATTCATGACACCAGGAACTCCGGCCTCCGTTCTTCAGCGGATAAAATTCACGCATCCACAACTTGCGGCCGCAATGCGGACAAACACGTTTACGTTTCTGTTTGTTGTTATTCTCACTCATGGCTGTTTATGCTACATTCATCAATTCAAATTTTCCCGCCAAAACGGGATAACATTGATATCCGCCTTTCTCACCTGGGCCTGCATCAGCGCCATGGACAGCAACATGCAGACACGTTTTGTCAGTTTTGACGGTTCCAGATATGGAACCCACAACATGGTCACCCTTGCCGGTCACGATTGAACCCGCAACCTGCTCAAGCCCGTCCGGATGATCCTCACTGGCCGCAACGCTCATAAAAGCGCTAAGATCGTTCTCCTTACAAAAGTTCTCCACATACCGGCAGAGTTCCATTACTGCCTCTTTCTGTTTTTCTGTAATCATTTCTGTAATTTTTAATTGTTAATTAATTATATGTTACTTCTCAAGAATATAATCACATTCAAGAACCTTGACACCACTGTAAAATGTCACTTTGGACGTATCAGTGATACCGAAATGTTCTTTATCCGCGAAAATCATATTTTTCACACCGGACTTCATTTGCCGGACAACGTCCTTAGCCCTTTTATCAGTCCAGCCATGAGCGGCAAAACCGGCCTTGAACTGGTAAGTGGTCGTTACGGCACCGTTCTGGATCCTGGTGGAAACAGTAACTGTACCCACACAGTTCTCTATTGTTTTCTTCTTTCCCATGATGATTATTTATTTGTTGGTTTCCAATCCACTGTTATAACCGCATCCAGTTCACCGCTGCCTTCACAGACCGGACAAGGTTTCCGCACATCCTCGCGGCTGCCTTCCTCCGTTCCCCAGAACCAGCCGTTACCCTTGCAGTAACCACACTTGTGACCGGTACTGACGAAGTTCTCGCGGTTAGTCCCTTTACACATATAGGCGGGAGGGCAGATTTCAAGTTGTTTCTCGATCTTGCTCATAATCACATTGATTTACAAATGAAATTCATTACTTTTGCACTGACCGTTACCGGTCGCTTAAAACTACGTTTCGTCCCCGCCGGTCTGTGAAGGTCGGCTGGGGATTCTTATTTACTGCCATTTTCCAAAGCCCCCAGTTCCCAAATCACATATTTGCTGGTGGAACCGCGGTACCGCCCTTTGCTGTACGCCACATAACCCTCCACCCATATCTTCAGATCGGCATCGTACATCACGCTCGTGGCGGCGTCACCTTTAGGATTCTTGCCGCGCGCATGGCTGATGATGATGAACAGTTTGTCAGGAAACTCTTCTTTTAGCTGGATATAGTCACCGTAGGTCATCCGCGTGTACTGGAAACTGTCAATCACGACGATGTTGTAACTCTTATGACGGCGCAGGCGTTCCTTCAGCGCCGGGATATCTTCCTTGATGAAGGCCAGATGGCGGCTCACACCAGCCATGCCGAAGCGTTTCAGGTTGTTCTGGACCGTCAGACGCGTACCCTCTTCCAAAGAATCGATCGCGATACGATCATACTTGCACAGTTCCTTGCACAACTGCATCACAAAAGAAGTCTTACCGTTACCGCTGTTACCCCAGATAAACCATACACCCGTACGTTCCGGGGTGTCGAAGGCCTCCTTCCACTTTCCTTCGAAGGGAAAAACCTCATACTTCTTGCTGAGGATATCCTTTACACTCAATGCACGCTTCATGGTCAGAAAAGTTTTAATTGCCGGATATCGTCAATCTTGTCAAGAACGGCCTGCCGTGCGGCGCTCCGCAGATTGTCATGGCAGAGCATCCAGCCGAGCGCCCACAGAAGGGCGTTCTCACGGGTGGCGAACTGTCCCCATTTGCGCCCCGGGCAGAAACCGGCACTGGAACTGTTCACCTGCATGTGGACACCGGCAGTCCACCAGCCGTCCTGCCGCCCTACAAGGACGTCCAGGTAGTCGCGTCCGTTCCGGTAAATGGCCACAGTCTCGTATTCCGTCAGGACGGGATAGCTGAACCAGGGAGAGGGAAGCCGGTCGCGGCCATCGATTCTCAAGTATTCAAATTTGTTTTCCATATCCTTAAAATTGCGTTTGAACGGTATTTGAACGGGTTACAAATCACTCATGCGTTTTACCTTGTGGATGGAATCCTTCACGCGGCGAAGGTCATAATCGCAGGTGGCAGCCTCCTTCATCACGGCATCGATATCCTGCCGGGAAGTCAGCCCGTTCGCCGTGCAGATAATATAGACATCATTCTGGTCAGTCGGCTCCAACGTGAAGAACTTACGTCCGATACGGCTGAAAAATTCCTTATAACCGGGCTTCTGGTACTTCAGCCCGTTACTGATACGCTTGACGATATAGTCGGTACTCAGGAAAACGACACCGCATTTCTCCTCCAGCTTGTTGTACAGGCTGATGAAGTAGTGGAACACCGGCTCTGTCAGCTTGTCGGCTTCGTCAAACACCAGCAGGGGCGCGTCCATCTGGATGATGTCGTCAAGGATAAGCCCCCACACCTCGCGGATATTGCAGCCTTCGGTACGGATTCCTACCGTGCGGGCAATCTCGCGGACAAAATCGCCCTTCTTCATGTCTTCGGAGCAAAGGATGTAAAAAACCTCCTTGTGGTCCTGAAGGTACACCCGGGCGGTGGTGCTCTTACCGCAGCCGGCCTCGCCGGTCACCCAGCGGACGCTACGCCAGCGCTGCGCGTCGGAAAGCACTTCGGTAATCTCCTGGTACGCGCCCGTCTCAACGATCTGCCAGCTGGGTGTGCCCATACCTCCCACCTGGGAGGCCACATTGCGGAACATCTCATCGCTGATGTTCTCGAAACGGCCGTTCAGAATATTGCTCACGGTACCCACGCTGACACCTTTCAGGCTGCCCGCGGCCTTCGTCTGGCTCGGGTATTTAGCCACGTAAGCGCGAAGGCGCTCACTGATGGCGTTTTTCTCTTTCATTGTAATTTCCATAACCAATCGTATTTTTATAATCAATTTTCTTTAAAATTTTCCGACTATTTTCCGTTTATCCACTTCACGACGACCGAGCTGGTCCCAGCTTATATTGCTGATCACTTTGGTGGAACGCCCCAGGGAAATCTCTTCCGGAGGCTGGCCGTACTTCTTTGTACGACGGTCTATCTGACGTTGCACCTCGGCCGTAATACCTTTCAGTTTCGGAGTGTTCAGACCGTGCTGTTCGGGAGCCACCCCGTGCTCATACTCTATTTCCTTGGCAACCACCTGACGTTCCACGCGGTCCTGCACGTTGGCCTCCTGTTCCCGGCGGATGAAGGCGGCCTCGCCTTCTCCCTGGTCCTGGATGGCACGGTGGATAACCATGTAGGGCTCGGCGACACGCTCGAAACGGAACTCCCCGCCCTTGTCCTTCCAGTACAGCCGGACACTACCGAAATCATACGGGTCATACTTGACATAGAACTGCTTGTAGGTATTCCGACGGCGCCACTCATGATCCGGAACGCCCGGGGAGGAATAAACTTCATAGGTGCGGGACTTGCCGCCGATCGTGACCTCGATACCGGAAGAAGTGAACGTGCTCGGTCGGGAGGTCATCACCCAGAAAATATCCACCATGTCACGTGCCGTCACCGCTTCCGTCTCCTCGTTCACACTGGTGTTGTACATCCCGATCCGGGAAATACCGGTGGCCGGATGCTTCATCTCGTTCCATTCCCGGCGTGCCTCGACATATTTCGCCTTCAGCTCGGCAAGGGTGTAAAGTTTATCCTTGTTGGCCTCGATGAACTCAAGGTTCGGGCGGCTGGATGCTTTTTTGGTGGTGATGTTCTGACCGGTAAACCGCCAGTCCTTATGCAGGACCTGGCTCTGGAAACGGCCGAAAGCCGACTCGATAGTTTTCGACTGGCCGCTGTAGGGAGCGGTCGGGCGGTGGATATGGCTGATCTTTGCCAGCAGACCATCCGAGACACGTTCCAGTTTCTTGTGACCGCCCTGGTTGTCATGGACCAGCTCGTAAGGCTTGTGCCCGCTTGTCTGGAGAGCCATGCGGTAGGCGTGATATTGCGCCTCGTAATTCTCGTTCTCGCTGATATGGAAGCCCAGCAGTACCTCGCTGTAGGCATCCATGACCTCGTACACACCGATGGTGCGGACATTACCATGCTCGTCCTTGTAGTAGAGGTTCAATTTCGTACCGTCACCGTACCACAGGCTGTCACGGCGGCTGGGAAGTTCGGTCTTGTGCTTGCGGCCGTAACGCTGGTGCGCCTTCATCTCTCCGTGGACCGCATCATACCATAAAGGCTCGATACGGGGGCTGTTAAGCCATTCGCGAAGGCTGCGGGGACTCTTCAGGGGCTTCCAGCCACGTTCCGGGGCGACACGGTTGTACTCCTCGAATATCTGCATGTCGGTATAGACAGGGACGCGGCTCCGTTTCAGCGCGACAAGGTAACGCCCGGCTTCCTCCTCGATCTTCAGCGTGTTGCTGTTGCCATACTTGCCGCTGACCAGTACCGCGTAGTTCTGCGGCCTGTACTGGTTCACAAGGCTCTTCAGGCGGCCCTCGCTGCCCGGAAGGGTATGCGCATACTCCCCGCGCCATTCCTCGACCCTGGCAAGCAACGTTTCCCATACATTACGGCTACCCCCCAGCATGTTACGTTTCGGACGAAGCGTGTCCAGCTCGCTGATCAGTGCGTTAAGCACCGAAGCGTTCCATACATACTCGGCCTGGATACGCTCGGGAAGGGGAACCTGCTCACCGTTCTTGTCGTAGCGGTACTCCTCAAAGAAAAGCTCCGCGTTCTCGTCTTTCTTCACTTTGCTCATAATCATTTCTCGTATCAGTTTCTGTTCAGGATCGCCGTACTTGGCAACAAAACGTTTCTGGTATTTATCGGGAAGGGAGGAATAGATGATTTGTGCACGGGAACCTTCTCCGCCGCCACGATGGGAACGTTCAATGGTACCACGTTGCAGCTGTTTGTCAAGGGCACCCCTGGTTATCACCGGATCATCTCCACAAGTCAGTTCCTGATAGGTTACACACAATGTTTTCTTGTAGTATTCCATCTCCCAGTCCGATTATCACTCCTCCAAATCATTCAAAGGGACATGCCTCTTCATCAGTCTCGCTGAAGCCCCGAAGTTCAGCACGACGGCGAGCTCCAGCAGCGGGTGGTCAAAGACCACGGAAAGCAGGATCCCGAAACTCAGACAGAAATAAAGCACACAAAGGCGCTGTTTCCGGTTCAGACGGGTGAACCAGCGCAGCTGGTCACCGAACAATGTCATCAGGTCACTTTTCATCACCGTCCTTTTTTTGAGGGTTACCACCTACCTTGGTACCACCGCGCTCAATAGCGAGCTTGCGGATGGAACGGGCCAACTTGCTGTTCTTGCGGAATGCAAGGGAGTGGGAGACCATTTCCCGGGAACAACCCAGCAAACCGGCTATTTTACCCACCTCTCTGTATTCTACCACTATTCGTTCTTTCATAATTCGCTGATAAGTTAAATTATTGTAGCGGGCAGTCGCGGACTCGAACCACGGACCATGGCCTCTCCCTTGCGGGAGTTTGGCGTGTTCTACCAACTGAACTAACTGCCCCGGAAATCTATCGGAGTTCTTGTATGGCATCCTCCGGAACACATATCACAGTCCAAACCTGGCCATCTTTCATATAATCGACATTATATTCACGACCGAAAGTACAAATGTTATAGTCCCAATCGCGGATTACACCATCAATGACTTCACCGTTCCTCTTGGTGATTCTCACACTTTGTCCCTTTTTAAATTTTGCTTCCATTATATCTTCGTTTTAAGTATATCAATATTAATTACATCCAACACGTTAGATGTTCTTAGGCTATTCACGATAAGGGTGGCTAATACTATACTGTTTTCTGCCATCCACCTCTTTGCTTGCCTGACAGCCACTTCCTTGCTGTACCCATCCGGAATAAAAGCCCCCAGGTCATTATAACTCCGATCTGTCAATTCAAAATAATACCGTTTCATAACCTTCTATTTTTCTTCTTTTTATATTTCTCATTGTCACCTCAAGCCTTTTTTGTAGCTTTGGGGCGGTGTTCACACTTTGAACACGTGGCAAATATAAATCATCTTTCGCAAATTGCAAAACAATCTGCGAAATAATTTCGCAAAATATAAAACAATGAATAAAAAAGAAAGATTAGAGGCTATTATAAAGCATTACAGTGACGGAAAGCCTTCTGTTTTTGCAAAGTTAATAGGGGTTGCTCCCTCAACTATAAGCTCGTGGCTGTCGCGAGACACACTTGACTACGATCTTCTTTTTGCAAAATGCGAAAATCTGTCCTCAGAATGGCTTTTGACTGGTAGGGGAGAGATGATTAACATACAAACTGCCACTTTTAATAATACAACTACCCTGCCACAAAAAGAAAGTACGGGAATAGAAGACAAATTACTAGCAATTATAGCAGATAAAGATGCCACTATCCGAGAGATGGCAGAGGAAATAGGTGCACTTAAGCAAACAATCGTGCAACTTAAACAGGACAATTTGGGGCGTGTTTCAGGTGCGGAGAGTTCAACACTTGCAGGCGCCGGGTAAAATGCGTTATATGGGGTGAAAGGGGTAAAAAGCAACAAAACACTGATTTTTAGAGATATGAATTAAAATATAGGGGAGTAAATAAATATTATCAATGTATTATTTACCCCCTCAAATAGTTTAAAAACAAGCAAAAACAAGTCCTATCTATATTATATAGATAGACAAATCGCTAAAAAATAATCCGAAAATGTAAACCCAAGTGTAAACCCTATTAAAACGTTTCGTTTTTGTAATGGAGAAAATGTAAACCCAAGTTGTAAACCCAAGTGTAAACCCTTTCAATTTTTCCGACTGTTCAAACCGTTCAAAGTAAGTAGCAGCCTCCCATTGATGTACTATTACCGACACGAATACAAAAAAAGCCGCAAAAAGCGGCTTTATAGACGTTCTAAGGCTGTTTCAGCCCTTTCTGGTGCATGTTATCAAGCGAGACTGAATAATCATTGCACGTTTCGTGTATTTGGCAATGTCATCAACCAGTCCAGCATGTAAAAGACTATTCTTGGTGATCCCGACCTGTTGCTCCGTTAGAGTTTCAAAAATGGCCGATATACTACCAAAATAGATGTTCTTTTTCTCAAAAATCAAATGTACATGGATAACTTTACTCATAATATACGGTATTTATTTCATTGCAAATATACCAAATATCATCTATATGGAATAATTTAGATAAAATAAAAAAGGGAAGTGCGTCAGGCACTCCCCCACTCCACTTGCATAAACCGATCCGTTTGACTATCTTTGTATATGAGAGCGATCTGGAAAGGTTCATGGAGAATAACCGATGAACAAACCCGAAATCTCCCCTATCCCACCTTCAATGTAAAGCATTTCATTTGAACGGCGTTCAAACGAGGCTAAAATGTAAGCCCAATGTAAAGCGATGTAAACGTTTCGTTTTTCCAAGTCACTCTCCCCTACTTCATCATAACGCTTTGACAGCCAAAGCAATCAGTCATTTTCAGGCCGACCACATATTGACACGTTTCGTTTTTCCCCCCTTAACTGCCAAACTTGGCGAACCGTACGGTTCACTTCATCCACTTCATATTCTATGCCGCAAGTATAAATATTTTTCCTGTCTGTAAAATCCAGTTTGAAGTTACGCCCATAACCATTATTGAAATAAAGAATGTGTCCATTAGGTAATGGGACAGCTGTATGACATCCCCAAGGCCATTCAAAATCATCACAATTCTTCGTTCCGGCTATCACCTCAGGATCAGTAATAGGAGTCCCGTCGGCATGAAGAGGATTCAATAATAATTTCAAGTATTTATCTCTCCAATACCCATGAGGCGATATAATCCACTCAATACCTCCAGCTTTATTAAACTTAAAGATTCCTTGATAACGAGCTGTAGCCAGATAATCATCTCCCCACTCTACTATACCATTATTATGCGCCCAATTACTGGCACTTTGTGCAAAAGGGTCTGAGGTTAGATCATAATCGGTCATTCCATAGCGAGCCGAATCCAACATGTGCACCAAATCCCATTCTTGCAATATCTCCCCTTTTTCGGGATCCATCATAATAATAAAATCATTTATCCGTACATCTTTCCCATTGGCGATTTTAGCGGAAGTCTTGCTCACAGTCGCTAATATATTGCCTTGCTTATCTTGAGATATGGCATGATGCATAGTGTATCCCCTTTCCAGCATATCCCAATTATGAATTGTATTTCCCATCATATCCACCTCCACCATCCGATGATGGTTTCCGTCACCGGTCATATAATGTCCGTTCTGCATCCGGATCAATCCGCACCCGATTCCGATATATCGATGTTCATCCGACTTCTCCCAATCAAGAATCCAACGGATTTCTCCGTCAGCATCTATCATATAAGGGATAGAAGTGTCTGTTTCATCCTGTCCGGGGGAGTTTACCAAATTCATGCCTGGCTCCATTCGGTCATATTGAGCCTTTACCACTCTGATTTCCTTAGGCAGCCTTCTGCTTTCCAATGTTTTCGTCTGAAGCTTTAGATTGGACCGAGCACGTTCATTTCCTTGCAAATCCGTATAAATTAAAGTGATCTGGTTATTATAATTGGGATAAAGTCCCAATACCGGAATATTCTGTTTTAATCCCACATCTTTAAATGTATATTCCACGTCAGGCGTATGCTTTCCCGGTTTGCTGTGCACAATCAGTTTAATGCGTCCCAATACAGGTAATTTTACAACTACACTGGCCGATAATGGATTGCAACCGGAAGGATTGACTGTAGAACTCAATATCAAGTTGTCAATCGAAGTACCTAAGGTAGGTATAACATAAGTGCTTCCATTGGCAAATGTCAAAGTCGTTTTCCAGTTTTCCGCATCCACATCTACACTTTGGATTAACTCTTGCGGAAAAATTATCTTATTGGACTCAAATAACAAAACACATTGTTCACGTTCTTGAGAAACAGATTTCAATAAATCATTTTCCTTCAACTGGTTTTGTATATCCTGCATAGCTTGGGTACAATCCTGTTCTTCATCACGACATGACAAAAATACAAATATCATAACCAACAAAGAGCATAAATAATATCCTTTCCTTTTCATTTGGCTTCATTGTTTTTATAGAGGGAGAGATCCCCCTCCCTCTCATACTTTTTAATTATCAGTTCAATGCAATCATCTCCATTCCGGCTTTTGCTCCAAATTCAAATTAGCGTCCACCTCTGCCTGAGGTATCGGGAAGTACAAGAATTTAGCTTCAAAATGGTCAAATCCTTGTGTATCCGAAATGCGGTCTGTCGGTTTATATCCTACCAATTCCTTTTCACCACTTTCATTTTCTTCGTAAAGCAATTCATAATGTTGAGAATCGGTCTTGCGTTCGTGCATGATAGCTTTCAACTTAGCAGGATCATTTCCGTACCAACGAACCATATCATCCCAACGTATATTCTCTCCGGCAAATTCCAGCAATTTCTGTTTCTGGAGTTCTGTCATTATAGCATCTTTTCCACTCAAGTTTTTCTCCGGCAACCCGGCACGTACACGAATCCGGTTAATATCTTTCATTGCTCCGCTTTCATCATTGGTTTCCAGACAAGCCTCAGCGTGGAGCAACAAAACTTCTGCAAAGCGCATAATACGTAAATTGTTGATACGTCCGGCATCGTTAGAATACATCGTACATCCTGTGGGAACCCACCAAGCTGCAAACTTCTTCATCATGAAACGCCCTTGAACACCCTCGATAACCGGATAAGCAGGAGCATATCCTTGCTTGGCAATACCATATTTGCCATCGCCTTCGGGCAGTACCGTCCATTTAAACATATCATCAAATTCCACTTTACCACCATAGAATTTTTCATCCGGCTTCACATCACCGAAATCAGAATATTTAAAGAAGCACGTAGTGTACAAACGCTTATCCCATTTGGAATCAGAGCCTTCCGGACGCTGTTCGGAAATGAATTCTTTTATCAAATAGGGAGAAGGTTGCATCTTATACCAACCACCGCCAATATTCTCACCTTTCAGTGTCGGACCAAAATAATGAGCAAGGTTGTTTCCCATAAACGAGTCGTCACTAGTGCCATTGCCCCAAGAGTCACCCGAATTACCTTTGGCATCATAATTGATTTCCCAAATAGATTCAGCATTAAATTCCGTATCGTCACGGAAGTTGTCCTCATACTTTTGAGTCAAATCGTAACCATAACCATTCATTATAATTTCAAACTCATCCTTAGCGGCCTGATAATCCCCTTTCCAGATATAAGCTTTACCCAACATGGCAATAGCCGCACCTTGAGTTACACGACCGTTCTCATCGCTTGAACGAAGCTTAGGCAAACGAGACTTGGCTTCCTTAAAGTCTGAAATAGCCTGTTCCAGCACTTCATCACCGCTAGACAGTCCATGAGTTTCCGGATCTGCATCCTGCGGGAGAGTACGGATAACCGCATCACGATAATCAGTACGCAAACGGAAGTACCAGAATCCACGTAAGAAATAAGCCTCACCTATCATTTGCTCACGTTTGGTTTCGTCCATATCAACCGTAGCCGCACGATATATGAATTCGTTTGCCATCTGAATGCCTTCATAGATGTTTCCCCAGCTCAAATCCTTTGTATTCGTTGTGTTGACAAACGACAAATATTCCCAAATATAAGGTTCTTCTCCGCGAGTGGGGTAAAGGTCGTCACCGCGCATCTGAAGATGCATGATGCCTTCCAACCCACCATAATATCCACTGGTCATACGGCGGAAAGGATTATAAACTGCGGACAAGCCTTTCATCACATTATCCTCGGATGTCCAGAAAGTGGTCGGAGTCTGACGATTAGGATCAATCTCATTCAGAAAGTCATCACTACAAGAAGACAACAACATTGGAGCTACAGCCAATGCAGCTATGTATTTTATAAAATTCTTTTTCATATTCTGCAAATATTACTTATTCCTAATTAGAAATTTACTTGTAAACCAAAGGTGATAGTACGTGCCATCGGATAACGACCGTCATCACAACCACGGGTCATTACACCCGAACCACCTGATGTACCGGCACCATCGGCATCTACCATACCCAAGTCAGGAGTATATCCTTTATAATCGGTTATAGTGAAAAGGTTTTCCATAGCCGTATAAACACGCACATTCTGCAAACCGGCTTTAGATACCCATACTTTGGGCAACGTATAACCTAATTCCAAAGTCTTCAAGCGCAAGAATGAACCATTTTCCAACCAACGGTCCGTATAGCCCCAGTTTGTACCATTAGGATCGCTAGTACCAAACAAACAGCGAGGAATGTCAGAATGATTGTTTTCAGTCCAGCTGTTCATGCGTTCTGCATATTGGTTTCCCGTTGATTCATTATAAACCGTACTATAATACTGGGCATTGTAAATCTTGTTGCCAAAGTTTCCGTCAAAGAACATATTCAAATCCAAACCTTTCCATTCAGCACCCAGACTTACACCCAAGTTAACTTTCGGGAAAGCAGAGCCTACATCCTGACGGTCATTATTGTCAATCTTACCATCTCCGTTATAATCCACGAAACGCAAGTCACCCGGTTGTGCATTAGGCTGGATCTTATTACCGTTCTTATCCACATACGCATCAATTTCTTGTTGGCTTTGGAATACACCATCCGTCTTTATCAAATTGAAATAACCTATGGAATGACCGGTCTTGGCATAAGTAATCGTTCCTTTGGCATGAGGATTGAATCCCTGCCATTCATCACGACTTCCGTTTACTTCCGTCAGTTCATTCTTGATAAAGGTGGCATTGACACCTACATGATAATACAAATCGCCTACATTATTACGGTGATTCAATGAAATTTCAAATCCTTTGTTTTCTACTGTACCTGCATTTACTGTAGGATTCCCACTCAAGCCAAAACTCAAAGACTGCGGCATAGACAACAACATATCTTCTGTTTTCTGAATAAAATAATCAGCACTGACACTGAACTTATTGTTCAAGAAAGCAAAATCCAAACCCAAGTTCAAGGTCTTCGTCTTTTCCCAAGTCACATTCATGGGTGAAGTCCATTCCTTACCGGTAATGGCACCTTCCCAAAGTTCTGTGCCCATCATGTTATTCATACCTTTATAAACAACAGACTGGGTAGCATAATTGCCAATGCCGCTCAAATTACCCAATACACCATAACTGGCACGAATTTTCAATTCATTCATGGTTTCCTTGATATTTTCAAAGAAATCTTCATTCATCACATTCCAACCCAAAGATACAGACGGGAATGTGCCCCAGCGGTTTCCATCTGCAAATTTGGAAGAACCGTCCCGACGAACAGAAGCAGACAGCATATAACGATCGGCATACGAATACATCACACGCCCAAACATAGAAATCATTGTATTGGCCCACGCGCTACCCGATGTATTTTGTGAAGAAACCGAACCGGCGTCAATCACAGAGAAACCTTCCGGGAAACCCTTACGTCCTGCACCAAAACCACGCGCATTGTTACGCTGGGCAGAATAACCCACCAAAGCAGAAACCGTATGATTGCCAAACGTATTATCATAATTGATTGTATTTTCAATCAACCAATCGTTCTCCCAGTCTGTACTTTCCGACAATTCCGCTTCATTCTTTTGTGAAGTAGAACTGAAATAATAAGGAGAACTATAGGCATAATTACGTCTTGTATATTTGTTTATACCTACATTGAATTTATATTTCAATCCTTTCAAGAACAAATCCACTTCGGCATAGCCATTCAATAAAATATCTATCCCATGTCTTTGGTAATCATAGGCTTCTGTCCAACCTACAGGATTATCTCCTCTGGTCCATTCCGGAGCGACACCCCAAGTGCCATCTTCACCATATACATTCCACATAGGCACAGCTGTCAGAGCGGAGGTATATGAAACATCTTCATACTTCTTTTTATAGAATTTCATCATCAACGTAGTCCCCATACGCAAATGATTATTGAAAAAAGAAAAAGTATTCTTAGCACGAATGTTCCATGCCTCATAACCGGTAGTATTCACAATACCATCCTGGTTAAGATAGCTTCCCGACAGATTATAGGTCGAAGTCTTGTTTCCTCCAGATACATTCAAGCTAACCTTGCTCACCATAGCCGAGTTATAAAGTTCTTTCTACCAGTCTGTTCCAGCACCTCCATTCCAATTCAGCAACCCTTCTGCCGAACTATAACCGGTAGCCTTTGCCAAATCGCGAAGCTGATTACCATCCATTACATCAATGTATTTGGCAACCATCTGAACGCCTGTATAGGCATCCACTGTTACACGGGCAGGAGTTTCCAAACGACCGCCTTTAGTAGTGACCAATACAACACCATTAGCAGCACGAGAACCATAAATAGCAGCAGCCGAAGCATCTTTCAACACTTCAATAGACTGAATGTCAGCGGGATCAACCATATTGATATCACCATACACACCGTCAATCACATAAAGCGGACTGGTGGCACTCAATGAACTGATACCACGGACATTAATATTCAAGCCTTCCCCCGGCTGACCGTTGGCAGCCGACACAGTAACACCGGCAACTCTTCCTTGCAAAGCAGCTGAAGCACTACGTGCAACATTTGCCTGTAACTCTTTACCGGAAACAGAAGCGACCGCACCTGTCAAATGGCTTTTCTTCACTGTACCGTAACCGATAACCACCACCTCGTCCAACAATTCACCTTCCGACAATTTCACATTAATCACACTGCGGCCATCAACCTTAACAGTTTGCTCCCGATAACCTACATAAGAGAAATTCAAAGACTGACCGGAAGCGGCCTTAATGGTATATTTGCCATCAAAATCGGTAATCACGCCATCCGTAGTTCCTACTACAACAACAGCCGCACCAATCAACGGATTATTCTCCGCATCCGTCACTGTTCCGGTAACAGTAATTTGCTGAGCATAGGCACATATACTAAGTATGCACAGCAACCATGTAAATGCAATTTGTTTCATAAATAATGTATTAGAGTTTAATTAAAAAATATTGCTGTAAAATTAACTAAAAATAGATTTCCAACACGTTATTGCTTTCGCAAACAACGGTAATGCCCCATGGATGGAAGAATAGCAGCTGAAATTAAGAATGTCTTTGTTTTCATAGTTATTTGAATTAAAAATTAACATTGCAAAGATGGCAATTCAAGCAAGCAGGAACAAATACAATTCAAGCATTAAACAATGAAATCTTATCAATATCAAAAAAAAATTCTTCAAGACAATGGAAAACACATCTGAATTGAACGTGAAATATAAAATTTTTCCTACACAGTATTCTTCTAATTATCAACCAATTACTGTGAAAAAACATCCATAAAGGCTCTCAACCGGTAGGTAAGCGGCGGTATCGTTCATCAATGTACAACACAACAACCGCCACACACAAAATGACAAAACTTCAATAGATGTATTTTATCAACAGGATGCAACCGTGAAAACAGTCTTATGACTTTATTGCTTCACCTTGGTGAAGCAACCGTTTCACACAGGTGGCAACGGCACTTCACTTGAGTGAAAAGGCACGTTCAGCCGAGTGGTGCAACAAATGATGCAGTCTTCTTGCATGGAAACTCCCATCCCCTTGCACGGATACTGCCATACATATATCAAGATTACGTACCCGACATGGAAACCGATATCCGACGAACCGGCTTCTGCAAGAAAAAAACGAAAAAGCACTTCGTGGGGATACAGGAAATTCCGTCACCGCATATTACTGTTTATCAGCGCAATACAATGACGGAACAAAAAACTATTGCAGCGTAGAAATAAAAACAGAATCAATGTTACAAAGACGAACTACTCAACACAGTTCCGGTATAGGAAACCACGCTACGGGCCGGCAAGGTCAGGGTATAGACACCATCGGCAGGTTGAACAGCTTCCACCGGCTCCCATTTACGGGTGTCATCGGTGACATAGCCTTGCAAAGCACCGGAAACCTGAGCGCTTTCAAGAGCCAACGAAATAACTACTTCATGATCCGCAGGGTTGATGGCTACAACCGTGTAACCGTTGTCACCATATTTATAGCCAGACACCATATAGCCTTGTTCGAAATCATATTGCGCCGAGATGCGCTTGCTTCCTACAGGGATGTAACGGGAGAAGTTGCCGAACACCTCGCAACGCTTGGTCACTTCATAGTCCACGCGGTTCTTTTCAATGTTAATCAGCCCCTCGGTGGTTCCGCCATCCGGTATAGCACCTGCCCACCACACAATAGCGCCGGTATTGGCCTCACACAAGAAACGATGGAACTTCTTCGCCCATTTCAAGCCACTGGTCATGGTAGCATCATAACTTTCCGTAGGATCGCTGATTTCGGTCAGCCACACGGGAATTCCCTTCGATTCGGCTTTGCTGAACGGTTCAATGGCAGGATCTTTCCCGGTCACAGGATCCACATAGCCGTGTCCGGCGGCAATGACGGGAAAGTTGGTGATTTTAGGATTCAGGTTCAGAATGTCGCGCACATAATTTTTACTGCCCATGATAAAGCCCAGAATGGCAGACCACTGGGCATTCTCGCCAAAGATAATCCGGGTTTCGGGATGGGTTTGTCGCAACTTGGGACCTAAGTTATTCACAATGAACGGTCCCAGCGTAGTGGTACCGGGAAGCCAGAGGCATGAGTTCCAGCTTGCCGCATACTCGGGCTCGTTGGCAGGAGAGATGGCATAGACAGGCAGGCCTGCCGCTGTGTAGGCATCACAGAAATTGGAAAGATAGTCGGCAAAGGCCTGGTAGCTGCCGCGTTTCAAAAAACCTTGCGAGGTACTGCCGTTGCTTTTCATATAAGCCGGAGCAGACCAAACGGAAAAGATGAGTTTGTCCACACCGTATTCCTGCTTCGCTTTTTTCATGATCCACAACTGTCCGTTGCGCTGTGCGATGCCTTCGGCAACACGATTCTCATCACGGTTGAAATCAATATCGAAAAAAGGATCGTCCAAAGACAGATTGATATCCTCGTCCATATTAAACGTGGTTTCATCGTAATGGGGGAATACCTCGCCCCTGAGGATACTGAGGCGAAGCCCGTCCTGTCCGAACATCACATCCATAATCTCCTGACGCTTGCGGTGGGCATAAAGATAGTCGGACCAGCCGGCCTGCGCCACACCAAAACCATCGATGGTTTGTTCTTCGTTGTTCCACTGAAGAACTACATCGGCCCCCAAGGTACTACGTGCATCGGCCGGGATTTGTTCTGCCGGAAGAGCATCGGTAACATCGGTACAGGCACAGAGGCAAGCGGCGGAAGCTGCCACGGCAAAAAGGTAAGATAGCTTTTTCATGACACTTGTCTTTTTTAAGGTTAGTATTCAAAGTTTTACCAGGTTGTAACCCAAAGGCAAAGATGGAAATTTACCGACAGACAAACCAATACTATCCGAACATATACTTATGATATTTTATCAAAATAGAGACCGTCAATATGAGAAGCCTTGTTCTGGCTATCCGAATAAAGAAGAAAAAACTTACAAGCCGTTCGTAGTACCGCAAAAAGACACGGAACATTATTTCCAGGCATTCAAATCCTACAACATCCCCGAACTTTCAGAAAATCCGCTTTCTTTTAGTGCTGTCAAAATCAGGCAAGTCCATGAGAAAGTTCCGGCCGAACCTTTTAAATGATAGTCTTGTTCTTACGATAATTATCACGGAACTCTTTAGGAGTCACTCCTTTTTTCTTTTTAAAGATACGGTTGAAATTGGATAGATTATTAAAGCCACAATCATATCCTATTTCAGCTATTGACAAGGAAGAATCAACCAAAGCACGTGAAGCGGCCCCCAAGCGGATATCAGTAAGGAAATCGATAAAACTTTTGGAAGTATGCTGTTTGATAAAACGACAGAATGAGGCCTCGCTCATATTTACCATTTTAGCTACATCTGCAAGACGGATCACTTCCGAAAAATGAAAATGAACATAATCCAGCACCTTGTTCAACTTCTCGTTAGTATGCTCTTTGGAAACAGAGTTAATGGCAAACTGCCCGGTTGATAGCTCACGCATCCCTTTGTCCAATGATAATTCATGAAGAATAACAAGCAGTTTTATCAAGGAATAGAAACTATCGTTCTCGCAAGACAGCGTTTTCAACAACGGACGGACTTTCGCGATAGTCTCCCTGCTGAACACGATTCCTTTACGGGCACGGTGGAAAAGTTCCCGAATGCTGATCATCTGGTTCCTGTTCAGAATCTGGTCGGAAAGCAGATCGGAATGAAACTGAATGGTTATTTCATGGATATTCTGCGGCTTGTTGTTATAATCCCTCCAAGCATGTTCCAATTGAGGATTGGTGACCAGCACCAGTTCCTCTTCTTCTATTTCTTCTATGGAGTCTCCCACAATGCGTTGTGCGCCTTTTGCATTCTCAATATAGTTCAGTTCATATTCGGGATGTATATGTATAGGAAAATTAAAATTCGATTTCTGACGCTCTATCAAAATAAAGCAATCCTTGGCAGACAAAGGTGACACTTCTTTGAACAATTCTGTGTTTATCATATTTCTCTTTCACATTAGATCTGATCTTGTATAGCAAAGATAACATGAAATATGAAATCGGAAACAAAAAAGTGAACATATTTTTATACTAAACCTGCAAAAGTACCTTCTATAAAAACGTAGATAACACAATACACAAAAACGAGAACCGTGTTATCCACGTCATTTCCATGAGGTTGTTTCTATTTCAGACAAGCCTTCATTGCTTTAATGATCGCTGAGTCAAACCCTTCGTGATCCAATTCATTAATACCCTTGATAGTCATACCACCGGGCGTACACACCTTATCTATTTCCACACTGGGATGAGTATCATTATTCAATATCAAGGAAGCGGCTCCTTTCACAGACTGGGCAACCATTTTCTGTGCATCTTTCGGATAAATCCCCAATTCAATACCTGCCTGCATAGCTGCCTGAATATATTTCAAGACATATGCGATACCACATGAAGTCAAAGCCGTAGTAGCAGCCATCTGACTTTCAGGAATAAGCATAGCCAATCCTAATTCATTAAAGATATCCAGCATCAGTTGTTCTTGTTCCTTACTGGCGTTACGACTGGATATCAAAGTCATACTTTCCAACTGAGAAATAGCAGTATTGGGAATCAAACGGAATATGGTCTGTTCCGGACCTACACTCTTTACCAGCTGTTCGAAAGTTACACCACCTGCAATAGAAACCAATACTTGCCGTGGAGTCAAATGAACCACACTCAACACTTGGTCTATTAACCACGGCTTTACAGCCAGAATAACGATATCGGCATCCTTTATCGCTTTCGGATTTTCCGTTGTCACATTAATCTCCGGATAATCCGCCTGTAGAGTTTCCAGACTTCCGCTGAACGGATCGGCTACTGTTACATCACTCGCTGGAATGATAGTGCCTTGGGCAAGGCCGCGAGCAATGGCCCCTCCCATATTTCCCGCACCAATAATTGCTACTTTCATATTATTAAAGATTAAGTCTATAGCTACAAAGATAAGGGAAAAAAGGAGAAGAACGTATTATGAAAAGCTAAAAATAAAATTACTTTGAAGAAGATGAAATCAAAAAGTCTCGCCGGAACCGAAATGTTTCCTGACGAGACCTTATTTTCTTTCGCTGATTATTATCCCTCTTGAATCTCCAGCTTATACCAACACTTTACGAAAGCGTCCAATAAATTCATCAGCCTCAGCCATAGTCAGACACAAAGGCGGGAGCAGACGGATTACATTCGTACCACTGACTCCGGTAAATACTTTCTGTTCGAACAGCAGACGCTGACGCAGTTCCTTAATCGGTTCGTCAAATTCCATACCGATCATCAAACCTTCGCCACGCACCTCTTTAATCTGTGGGAATTGTTTCAATTCTTTCAGCAGATGAGCACCTACCTTGGCAGCATTCTCTACCAGATTCTCACCTTTCATAACATCCAGCACCGCGATAGCAGCAGCACAAGCCAGGTGGTTACCACCAAAAGTGGTTCCCAATTGTCCATATACGGGTTTGAATTTCGGACTGATCAGGACACCAGCCATCGGAAAACCATTGCCAATCCCCTTTGCAACCGTAATCATATCGGGACGGATACCTGCATGTTGGTGAGCAAAAAATTTACCGCTACGCCCGTAGCCGGATTGTATTTCATCCAAAACAAGTACTGCATCCACTTCTTCGCAAGCCTTACTCAGTTCTTTCAAGAATTTCACTTCCGGAACCTGAATACCGCCTACTCCTTGAATACCTTCAATAATCACCGCACAGACATCTCCTTTTGCCAATTCCGCTTTAGCTGCTTCTATATCGTTCAAAGGCAGATAAGTCACATGCCCATTGTCATTGATTGGGGCTATAATTTTCGGATTGTGGGTTACCTCCACTGCCAGTGAAGTACGTCCATGAAATGCTTTGCAAAAAGAAAGCACACGTTTGCGACCATTGTAAAAAGAAGCCAGTTTCAACGCATTTTCATTAGCTTCGGCCCCACTGTTTATCAAAAACAATTGATAATCATCATAACCCGAAAGTTTCCCTAAACGGTCTGCTACTTCCTGCTGTAGCTTGTTAACCACCGAATTGGAATAAAATCCCAACTGTGCAACCTGCTTGCTTATCATTTCCACATAATACGGATGTGCGTGACCGATAGAAATAACCGCATGACCACCATACAAATCAAGGTATTCCGTACCTTGATCATCCCATACATGACAACCTTTTCCCTTGACAATGTTTATGTCAAAAAGAGGATATACATCAAATAATTTCATAAACTCTTCTTTATTAAAAAGCAGACGGTTTCAACCTCAGCCCTACGGTTTCTTCCAGATTGAACATGAGATTCATATTATGGACCGCTTGTCCGCTTGCCCCCTTCAACAAGTTATCAATGCAAGAGATAACCAGCAGTTTATCGCCATGCTTCTCCAAATGAATCAAACACTTGTTGGTGTTCACCACCTGCTTCAAATCTATATTTTTGTCTACAATATGAACGAAAGAATCCTCGGCATAATAGTCTTGATACATCTTCACCAGTTCTTCCAGTTCCACCTTGCATTTGACTACCAGAGTAGCAAAGATACCACGCGGGAAATCACCCCGGTAAGGAATAAAATCTATTTCAGCATTAAAGCTGTTTTGCAACTGTTTCAATGATTGCTTGATTTCGGGAACATGCTGATGAGAAAACGGTTTATAGATGCTCATATTATTATTACGCCAGCTGAAATGGCTGGTAGCACCCGGTTTCACCCCTGCCCCTGTACTTCCGGTAATGGCATTTACCATTACATCCTCGTTCAGTAACAGATGTTTGGCTAACGGCAATAAACCCAATTGAATACAAGTGGCAAAACATCCCGGATTGGCCACGTGCTTGCTATGGCAGATAGCACGACGGTTCAGTTCCGGCAAACCATAGATGAAGTCATGGTCATCACTCTTGATACGGTAGTCCATACTGAGGTCTATGATTTTCAAATCCTCGGGTACATTGTGACTATCCATAAACTTCTTTGTATCTCCATGAGCCGTACAGAAGAACAATACATCAATCTCATCCAGAGGAAGTTCGTCGGTAAAAACCAAATCCGTTTCACCATAGAGTCCCTCATGTACGTCGGTAATCTTATTGCCGGCGTTACTGCTGCTGTTTATAAACTTTATGTCTACATCAGGGTGATTAATCAGCAGACGAATCAATTCGCCCGCCGTATAACCTGCCCCACCGATAATTCCTGCTTTAATCATACTTATTAAATTTCTTCGTCCTTGTGGTTATTATAATAAACACGCAAAGGTGTAGAAGTCACTTTGATAAAGCCTTTGGCATCTTCTGCTGTCCATCCCTTCTGCATTTCACCATATTCACCGAATTTGGTCTTCACCAGGTCGTCTTTCGATTCAACACCCACAGTAGAGAATGAAAGCGGACGGAGTTCCAAGATAGCTGTACCGTTTACATTACGCTGAGATTCCTGCAACATTGCCTCAATATCGCGCATTACCGGTTCCAGATACTGACTTTCATGCAAGAACATTCCATACCAGTTGGCAACCTGGTCTTTCCAGTATTGCTGCCACTTGCTCAACGTATATTTTTCAAGGAAACGATGGGCTCCGATAATCAGCATAGGAGCAGCAGCCTCGAATCCTACACGCCCTTTGATACCGATAATGGTATCCCCAACGTGCATGTCACGGCCGATACCGTAGGGTGCACCGATCTCTTCCACTTTCTGAATAGCCTTGATAGGATCATCAAACTTCTCGTCATTAACAGCCTTCAGCTCACCTTTTTCAAATGTAAGACGAAGCTGTTCGCTTCCTTCCTTGGTCACCTGTTTCAAATAAGCACTTTCGGGCAAACCCTGCGCAGAGTCCAATATTTCCCCACCGCAGATAGAAGTTCCCCAAAGACCTACATTATAAGAATATTTCAATTTTGTAAAGTCAGCGGCAAAACCATGTTCATTCAAATAATCAATTTCCTGCTGACGGCTTAATGCCATGTCACGGGTCAATGTGATGATCTCAACCCCCGGAGCCAATACCAGAAAAGTCATATCGAAACGAATCTGGTCATTACCCGCACCAGTCGAGCCGTGTGCGATAGCGTCCGCACCTATTTCATTAGCATAACGCGCTATGGCCAACCCTTGGAAGATACGTTCAGAACTTACAGAAATAGGATAAGTACCATTACGGAGCACATTACCGAATACCATATATTTCAAGCTCTTCTCATAGTATTCCCGGGTCACATCCAATGTCACATACTTCACAGCACCCAGTTTGTAAGCGTTCTCTTCGTTCTGCTTCAGCTGCTCCTCACTGAAACCACCCGTGTTTGCACAAGCAGCATACACTTCATACCCTTTTTCCTTAGCCAGATACATTACAGTGAAAGAGGTATCAAGCCCCCCGCTGAATGCTACTACTACTTTTTTCTTCTTTTCTTCCATAATGATATTATTTTAATTGAGAATTAAAAATTGAAAACTGAGAAATAAGTACATGAACGCGCAGCCATCTTTTAATTTTTAATTCTTAATTTTTAATTTATTAAATAGTGTCTTCTTCGTGCAAAGCCGGATCGTAAAGCATGGCTGTACAAATACAGAACTTACGGTTCTTTGCCACTAATATATCGTGATTGATACAGCCTTCACAACCTTTCCAAAAGGCCTCATCATCAGTCAGTTCATTGAAAGTTACAGGAACATATCCCAGTTCTGTATTCATTTTCATTACCGCCGCGCCACTGGTCAGACTGAATATCTTCGCTTTAGGCCATCGCAGACGTGCCAATCGGAACGAAGCCGCCTTTATACGCTTGGCCAAGCCCATCCCACGATAATTGGGATGCACAATCAATCCCGAAGTTGCTACATATTGCTTGTTTCCCCATGACTCAATATAGGTAAATCCTGCAAAATCCTCTCCACATAAAGCAATAATCGCCTTTCCTTCTTTCATCTTTGTAGTCACATATTCATGTGTGCGTTCTGCAATGCCTGTTCCGCGTACCTTAGCCGCCTCTCTAATAGTATCTAAAATTTTATCAACGTAAACTTCATGTGAGGCATCTGCCACCATCACATCCACTTGTTTAGCATCCATTTCCTTTTTTATCTATATTATTTTATTGTATATTCGGTATAATCAATGAAAGCGCATTCTTCACTCCCGCTCTTGTGCAGCCTTCACGAATGACAAGCATAATAGTATCATCACCAGCAATAGTTCCCAATATTTCATCAAAGTTCCGGTTATCAATATCATAAGCCAAACTACTAGCATATCCGGGACGAGTCTTGATTACTGCCAGATTAGCCGAAAATTCAATGGAAATAAATCCATTATGCATCAACATCTCACTGGCCGAATGTTGCTCAGTCATACGTTTGTACATGGTATTGTTTGGCAATACATATACATAATTTCCGTTCATACTGGCTGCTTTCGCCACTTTCAACTGCTTCAAGTCACGAGACAAAGTAGCTTGGGTCAATCGGAATCCTTCTTTCGCCAATTCCTGCAACAACTCTTCCTGGCTACCTACTTCCTTGCTCGAAATAATAATCTTAATGGCATCAAGTCTGCTATTCTTGCTCTTCATACTGCATAATTATTCTGATTCGGCTGCAAAATTACAGAATATTCGGGAATATAGATACAAAAAAGAGAATATTTTTGCGACTTTATGCATATTTTCAATAAAGCTCTTATCCATCATCCCAAGAGTAAACCAAAATCACACCAAATTCTTCTTTTCAATGCGATCTTCTTAAAAAGACGGTAATATTATGTTTTACGGCAGGTACAACCAAATCCAACAGTTATAATATCAAAAAAACAAGGACGACTTTCGGGGAATAAACTATTTTTGCATCACTATTAATTCCTTAAAATCAAAAATAAAGGCATGGAACACACTTATTTCTTTGCGGTAGACCTGGGTGCCACCAGTGGACGTACCATCTTAGGTTGCCTGGGAGAAGGCAAAATGGAGTTGAAAGAACTGACTCGTTTCCCTAATCATATTATAGAAACCGGAGGACATTGTTATTGGGATATTTACGCCTTATACAATGAAATTATCAGGGGACTGAAAGTGGTAGCCAAAGACAATCTGCCTATCCGGTCCATCGGTATCGATACTTGGGGGGTGGATTTCGTATTCGTGGGCAAAGACGGAGAGTTACTCCGCAATCCTTATTGCTACCGCGACCCTCACACAACAGGTGCACCTGAAGAATATTTTACCCATATTCCCCGTGAACGAGTATATGACATCACTGGAATTCAAATTATGAATTTCAATTCCTTGTTCCAATTGTCAACACTCCACCGCAATCATTGCTCGGCCTTGGAAGCAGCCGATAAAATACTGTTTATGCCGGATGCCTTAAGCTATATGCTGACCGGTAAAATGGTAACAGAATATACCATCGCTTCTACTTCCCAGATGTTGAATCCGCGCACCAAACGCTTCGAAAAGGAACTGCTGGATGTAGCAGATATCAAGGAAGAACAGTTCGGCCGTTTCGTTTTCCCGGGAGAGCCTATCGGAGTACTGACAGAAGAAGTGCAGAAAATCACAGGTCTGGGAGCTATTCCAGTCATTGCCGTTGCCGGTCATGACACAGGTTCAGCCGTGGCTGCCGTACCAGCACAAAACGAAAGATTCGCTTATCTGAGTTCCGGTACGTGGAGCCTGATGGGAATTGAAGTGAAAGATGCCATTATAAATAAGGAAAGCTTTGAACAGAACTTCACCAATGAAGGAGGTGTGGAAGGAACTACCCGGTTCCTGAAAAACATCTGTGGCATGTGGCTGTTGGAGCGTTGCCGCAAAGAATGGGAAGCAACCAACAACTATTCTTACACAGAACTGATAGATGCCGCTCTGACAGTTCCCGCTTTCCGCAGTCTCATCAATCCCGATGCCCCCTGCTTCTCCAATCCGACATCTATGATTCAAGCCATCGGACATTATTGCAAAGAAACCAACCAACCTGTACCACAGAGTTATGGCGAAATCACCCGTTGCATATTCGACAGTCTTGCCCTGCGCTACAAACAAGTATTCGGCTATTTGCAACAAATGGCCCCGTTCCCCATCGAAAAGCTGCACATTATCGGTGGAGGCTCACGAAACAATCTGTTAAACCAGTTCACTTGCAATGCAGTGGGCGTGCCTGTCATAGCAGGTCCCAGTGAAGGGACAGCTATCGGTAACATTATGTTACAGGCAAAAGCCAACGGGCTGGTAAGCGATATCGCGGCTATGCGCCAACTAATCAGCACTTCCATAGAAACCGTTTCTTTTGAACCCCAGCAAGCAGAAGAATGGGAAGAAGCATATAAGAAGTATTTAGCTCATTATAGAGAAGATATTTAATATTCACCTTGAAATTTATTCATTAAACAAACAAATAATATCATGAAAGAAGAATTGATTAATAAAGCGTATGAGATCGCAAAAGAACGTTATGCCGCTGTAGGTGTCGACACAGAAAAAGTAATGGAAACCATGCAGAATTTCCATCTGTCACTGCATTGCTGGCAAGCAGATGATGTAACCGGCTTCGAAGTTCAGGCAGGTTCATTGACCGGTGGTATCCAGGCTACAGGTAACTATCCCGGCAAAGCCCGCAACATCGACGAACTACGTGCAGACATTCTGAAAGCAGCTTCATATATACCAGGTACTCACCGTTTGAATCTGCACGAAATTTATGGCGACTTCCAAGGAAAAGTCGTAGATCGTGACGAAGTAGAACCCGAACACTTCAAAAGCTGGATTGAATGGGGTAAGGAAAACAACATGAAACTGGATTTCAACTCTACTTCATTCTCTCATCCTAAAAGCGGTGACTTGTCTTTATCAAATCCCGATGAAGGTATCCGCAACTTCTGGATTGAGCACACCAAACGTTGTCGTGCCGTAGCCGAAGAGATGGGTAAAGCCCAGGGCGATCCTTGTATCATGAACCTGTGGGTACACGATGGCAGCAAAGACATCACTGTAAACCGCATGAAATACCGTGCTTTGTTGAAAGACTCTCTGGATCAGATTTTCGCAACAGAATATAAGAACATGAAAGACTGTATCGAATCAAAAGTATTCGGTATCGGACTGGAAAGCTATACAGTAGGTTCTAATGATTTCTATATTGGCTACGGTGCCAAGAACAACAAAATGATTACCTTGGATACCGGCCATTTCCACCCGACAGAAAGTGTTGCCGACAAAGTTTCTTCCTTGTTGTTGTATGTCCCCGAACTGATGCTGCACGTAAGCCGCCCCGTACGTTGGGACTCAGACCATGTAACCATCATGGACGACCCGACTATGGATTTATTCAGCGAAATCGTTCGTTGCAACGCCTTGGATCGTGTACACTATGGACTTGACTACTTCGATGCTTCCATCAACCGCATTGGTGCATACGTTATAGGCAGCCGCGCGGCTCAAAAATGTATGGTACGCGCTTTATTGGAACCGATTGCCAAACTGCGCGAATATGAAGCAAACGGACAAGGCTTCCAACGTCTGGCTCTGCTCGAAGAAGAAAAAGCTTTGCCTTGGAATGCTGTATGGGATATGTTCTGCTTGAAGAACAATGTACCCGTAGGCGAAGAGTTCATTGCAGAAGTAGAGAAATACGAAGCAGAAGTCACTTCGAAACGCTAATCAATATCCAACTACAAGATTGTCTTCCGTAGGGGCGGCCTCAAGTGCTGCCCCTACCGGGAACATAATTGTAGCCTAAAAGAATATAAACAATGGAAATCATTATCGGATTAATCATCATCGCCATAGGAAGTTTCTGCCAATCCAGTTCATACGTACCTATAAAAAAAGTGAAAGAATGGAGTTGGGAAAGTTTCTGGCTGCTACAAGGTGTATTTGCCTGGCTGGTATTCCCGTTATTGGGTGCGTTGCTAGGTATCCCTCAAGGAAGCAGTTTATTTGACCTTTGGGGAACAGGAGGTGCTCCGATGAGCATCTTTTATGGTATATTATGGGGAGTAGGCGGTCTCACCTTCGGTCTTTCCATGCGTTATCTGGGAGTGGCCTTAGGACAAAGTATCGCACTGGGCACCTGTGCCGGATTCGGCACACTTTTTCCCGCCATTTTTGCCGGAACCAACATGTTTGAAGGAAACGGACTTATTCTTTTACTGGGAGTATGTATCACTTTGTCGGGTATTGCCATTATAGGATATGCCGGCAGTCTTCGCGCCAAAAACATGAGCGAAGAAGAAAAACGCGCGGCAGTAAAAGATTTCGCTCTGACCAAAGGACTGTTGGTAGCCCTACTGGCAGGTGTGATGAGTGCCTGTTTCGCTTTAGGACTCGATGCCGGAACGCCCATCAAAGAAGCTGCATTGGCAGGAGGCGTAGAAGGGCTTTATGCAGGACTTCCCGTAATCTTCCTGGTAACATTAGGCGGTTTCCTGACTAATGCGGTTTACTGTCTGCAACAAAATATAGCCAACAAAACCATGAGTGATTATGCCAAAAGCAATGTATGGGGAAATAACTTGATATTCTGTGCTTTGGCAGGAGTACTGTGGTATATGCAATTCTTCGGTTTGGAAATGGGTAAAAGTTTCCTGACCGGAAGTCCTGTACTGCTAGCTTTCTCATGGTGTATATTGATGGCTTTGAATGTTACTTTCAGTAACGTATGGGGTATTTTATTAAAAGAATGGAAAGGCGTATCTACCCGGACTATCACTGTTCTGATAACCGGACTGGTAGTTCTTATCTTTTCTCTCGTATTTCCTAATTTATTTTAAAAGAATTACTATATTTGTAGCATACTGTTATTCAGAATGAAAAAGATGAATAACAATATCCTATGAACAATCAAATAAAAAAGATATGAAATCAATCTTAGACAATCGCCCTGAATTGGCCAAAGAGGTGAATAAAGTAGCCGAAGTAGCCGGATATTTGTGGCAAAAAGGATGGGCCGAACGTAACGGAGGTAATATCACCGTCAATATCACCGAATATGTAGACGATGAAATCCGTCAGATGCCCGCTATCAGCGAAGTAAAACAAATCGGTGTAACACTGCCTCACTTGAAAGGCTGTTATTTTTATTGCAAAGGAACCAATATGCGTATGCGGGATTTGGCGCGTTGGCCTATGGACAACGGTTCTGTCATCCGTATTTTGGATGACTGTGCCAGCTATGTCATCATTGCCGACAAACCGGTTCAACCTACTTCGGAAGTTCCCTCCCACCTGAGCGTACACAATTACCTCATCAGCATAGGTTCTCCTTACAAAGCATCCGTGCATACACACCCCATCGAACTGATTGCCCTGTCTCACAACAAAAAGTTCATGGAAAAAGATGTGGCAACCAACCTGTTATGGAGTATGATTCCTGAAACAAAAGCATTCTGTCCGCGTGGCCTGGGCATGATTCCTTATCAATTGCCTAGTTCTGTAGAATTAGCCGATGCAACCATCAAGGAACTAGCCGATTATGATGTCGTTATGTGGGAAAAACACGGCATTTTTGCCGTTGACCGTGACGTAATGGCCGCATTCGACCAAATCGATGTTTTAAATAAATCCGCATTGATTTACATCGCTGCCAAGAATATGGGATTTGAGCCGGACGGTATGAGTCAGGAACAGATGAAAGAAATGAGTGTGGCTTTTAATCTACCCAAATAATATTTTATAGTCTTCCCCTAATGGGGAGATTTTAAAGATGATTTGACTCCGCATGGGGACAAATCATCTTTTTTATTATCGGGACTCAAAAGATAAATCGCGTACTTAACTCATTGACAGTTTGATTATCTTATGTTTTTTTCAGAACAATGAGTATTCTTTTTGGCTATCTTTGGCAAAGACAGATTCACTAAACCTACAGAGAGATATGAAAGCAAATAAATTATTCCTTTTGGCAAGTCTCCTTCTATCAGGCAGTATGATACCTATAACGGCTCAGAACAAGAAAGAGAAGAAACAACAAAGAGAACAAGCAGTACGCGAGGCTGTTGACGCAAAGGCATACAAAATCAATGTGGACCGGGTAATGCCTATGAAAGGAGGCAGCAAACACCTGACTTCCGATTATTCTTTAGAAATAAGAAACGATTCGGTATATTCCTATCTGCCTTATTTCGGAGTGGCGTATAACGTTTCTTACGGAGGTGGAAAAGGATTAAATTTTAGTGCTCCTTTATCAGAATATACTTCAACATATAGCAAAAAGGGAAATGCTAAAATCACACTAGAAGTACGGAACGAGGAAGACAATTACCTTTACAATATCACCATTTATCCCAATGGCAGCAGTAACATACAGGTCACCCCCACAAACAGACAATCTATTTCTTTCTCCGGAGAAATGGATCTAAAGAAGAAAGAATGAACCATAAATAAAAAAGGGGAGGTGTCAAAACTAAAACAACCTATCGAACTATATGATCAGGTCATTTTAGTTTTGCTCCCCTCATTAAATTACAGCTATTATTTACTTATTTCTCTAACCGGCTAAAGAAATTCTCAATGGCTTCCTTATTGACAAAAACTCCTTTTACTCCGGTCACTTCCACCGTATCCATCAACAAAGCCAAGCCCTGATAACCGTTTTCATCCTTTGCCAGTACTTCCTTCTGATAAATTTCAGCTGATTGGCAGGCTTTACCATCTTCAGGTAATTTCTCGAACCGGCCAAGGTAATAATTGCCTTCAAAGAAATTATGTGTAGATTCTGTCAACTGGAATCTGCTGGATTCGGGAGCATAAAAAATATTCCCACTAATAAATGTACTATCCGGATATCCGCCCCATGAATCCAAAGTAATCATAGTACGGTCGATATCAGCCGCAGGTTTACGGTTCACATGAATAATGTTACGGGTAATGCGACTATCCTTTACAGGACCTGCCAGATGAACAGCCGGTGAGAACATCCCGGCACGAGTCGGTTCAGGCCGCACTCCGTCACCTATACTCACATTGTAACGGACTATAGTGCCCAAGTTACCTACATTAAAAGATGCGTCGGCCGTGCCGTCATTGCAAACCAATACCAAGCCACCATAGTTATCATGACTATAATTGTACTGAATGACCGTTCCCCGGCAATTCCAATCCGAATCAAATCCCTGTGCATCCCACGGAGCTTTATGACCACTTACTTCATTAAACTGCACCAAAGTATTATCACAACTCCACGGCCAAATACCTGCTGCCGCCTCTGTGTCAGGAAGCATATCAGGACAGTCACGCATTACATTGTATTCTATCAAGGTACTGTCACAACCGATAGGTACAATACCATCCCCTGGTACTTCCTCTATCAAATTTCCCCGTATCACGGTATGCTTGCTGGGATGCCAGTTCTGCCGGTCGCTATAAGCAGCCCAAATCATAGCATTACGGGTACATCTCAAAATATGGCAGTTCTCTATGGTTAACCTATTGAATGTTGAAATTTTCTTTTCACCGCCATTCACTATATAAATACCGCACCCTCCGCCTTTTTCTTTTACCAACGAACCATTGACATCCCGTACAGTCACATTATTGACAACAATGTTCTGCGATACGCCATAATCCATACACTCTATCTTCAAGCCCGAACGATAAGGCAGAGGCTGCCTGCCTGTATTCACGATTTCCAAATTCTGCATCGTTATATAGTCCGAATTACAGATACGGGCTGCATACAAGGAAGTATCATATCCCACAATGCAAGGTTTCCGTTCATCATCACCATAAGCATCTATATAAATACGATCTTCGGGTATACCCTGTCCGGTGATTTCAAGTTCGCCATTAAAAACCTCACCGCGCTTCAACAAAACTTTATTGCCCGGCAGTAATTTCACACCACGTAGTTTTTCCAGACTTTTCCATGCTTCATCCGGGGCTAACCCACTATTATTATCATCACCGCCGGTAGCATCCAGATAATAGCACACTGGACTATCAGAACATGCTGCCAACAGGAAGGAAAATAAAAGAAGGATCATTGTTTTTCTCATTTCTCTTCCGCTTTTAAAAAGTTATCAATTTTATTCCAGAAGTTGTCAGAACAACCAGGCTTCACCACAGATTACGCAAATTCACACAGTTTTTTGATTTAAAGGTTATTTGCCTCCTACTTCTTTGTGACAGTCCGTGTACCCTGTGATGAAAACCTGCACTCCACATTACTTCCACAAGTCGTGCTGAACCAGTTTCTTGTTAGTATCCAGTTCGGCAGTCGGCAAAGGCCATACATAATCCCTCTCACCGTTGAACTTACGTGCTTCATAAGCCAAGCCATACATAGTGCGTTCATTCTCTATATTGGCTACCGCCTTATCCAATTCCTTCCAACGATAAAGGTCAAACAAACGCAAACCTTCAAAAGCCAGTTCCACACGACGCTCATGCTTAATGACTTCCAACAATTCATCTTTAGAAAGAGAAGTACCTTCCACTTCCTCTACGGTGGGCATGTTCACATCCGCACGTTGCCGCACTTCATTAACCAAAGCAGTTACATCACTATAAACATAGCCTCCTTTCTGTACCATCGCCTCCGCTAAAGATAATAAAACTTCGGCATAACGCACCACATAAAAGTCTTGTCCATTATCCCAAGAGTTAGAAGTATCCGTAGGATCAAAATACTTATAAACATATACGGTAGACAGAGAAGCGGCAGCTCCGCCATATACATTGGCATACGGATTTGAAGCCGAAGTATCTATACCTCCTTTACCGTTCCAAAGCATACCGGGAACAAACAAAGTGCTATATAAACGCGGATCACGATTCTCAAAATGAGCAGGATTAGGCTTGCTGACATCCAAGCCACCCCCACCGTTCAGTTCGGCTATCTTCGTATCGGTAGTCGGTTTACCGTCTTTGCAATAATAAGCATCCGCCAAATCTATAGTACCATTCATTGCTTCCAGCGGAGTATTCCAATGCGCATTAAAAGCAGCACCTTCACTCATACCCGGTCCTTCATAACGGACTGCAAAAATGATTTCAGGAGAAGTTTCTCCACTTTGAGTAAACAGTTTGGCATAACTCGGATCAAGCGAGTATCCCAAACCTTGCACCTGCTTATAAGCAGCAATCGCGTCATCCCATTTTTCATTATACAAAGCCACACGCCCCAGTAAGGAAAGAGCAGCTCCTTTGGTGATATGTCCCCGTGAAGACGCGTTTTGCGGAAGTACTTCAGCCGCATCCTGCAAATCAGTCATAACATGAGCCACAATAGCCGCACGGTCCGTCTTTTCACATTCAGCCTCGTCAATGGTCAAAGGGGCGGTCAGGAAAGGAACATCCTGATACGTCATAGTCAAGTTTATATACATCAATGCACGTATGGTCTTTGCCTCAGCCTGATAAATCGCCTTTTGGGAAGCATCCATATCCACTCTATCAATATTAGCAATCAGCACATTACAACGGCTGATCACTTCATAGCAATCTTTCCAATAACTGCCAATGATAGAAGAACTTGGGATATGAATTCCCATAGCCATATCATAACCTTCCATCCAGCCACTCCAATTAAAATGCCCGCCATTATCTGATATACAATCCATATATAAAGGGCCCAATGAATATTGGTCGGAATTATAAAGCTGATTGCTCTGCAAAGCATCATAACAAGATGCCAACGCCATCAAAGCATCATCCGGCGTCTGCCAAAATGTATTGGATGAAGATTCTGTCAATGAGTCCCTCTGCAAAAAGCTGTCAGAGCAAGAAGTCAGCAAAGCTCCTGACAACAGAGCCAGCCCTATAAAGTTATTAATTGATTTCATAGTTGTTGCTTTTAAAATTTAACGTTAACACCAAATGAATAAGTTCTTGTATTGGGATGTACATCATTACGGGAATCTGTACTCAGTTTTTCAGGATCATAATCGTCCAAGGAAGTGAAAGTAAGCAAATTAGTTCCTGCCAAATAGAGTCTGATACTCTGAACGCCCAACTTGGTCAAAAACTCTCTTTGCCTGAAAGTATATCCGATTTCCAAATTCTTCAGACGCAAATAATCACCTTTTGTCAACCAAAATGAAGAATAGTTATTATTAATAGTTCCTCCCAAACGAGGCATGCTTCCATTCGGATTACTTTCAGACCATCTGTCCAACCAACGGCTAGTCTTGTTTCCACCGTTGGAAATAGTAGTTTCATCCCAATTATAACGATATACACCTGCAATGCCTTGCCAGAATGTATTGACATCAAAATCTTTATAAGAGAATCCCAGATTGAAAGAATACTGCATTTTAGGGAACGGATTTCCGATAATAGTACGGTCAGCATCATTTATATTACCATTATTGTCTATATCTTCATACATGATATCACCTAATTGCGGTTCCTGGTTGTTTTGCATAATCTTCTGTCCGTTCGCATTTACACGGTCCAAATCTGCCTGGGTACGATAGATACCGATGGCTTTCAGCCCATAATAAGAGCCGATGGCTTCACCTTCACGATTGATCGTATTATCCTTAATGTCTTCTACCCCTTTCATATCAGTAATCTCATTTTTCACACCTGAAAGCGAGAAACCTGCCTGCCATGCCCAGTCACCTTTCTGATCGAAATAATTAGCAGCCAGTTCCCAACCCCGGTTACGAACCTTTCCCGCATTCTGATAAGGAGCATCCAAAGATCCCAGGAAAATACCCGGCATAGCGAGCTTCATCAAAATATCCGAGGTATTTTTCTCATACCAGTCAAAAGTGACATTGATCTTTCCACCCCAAAAAGCAGCATCAAAACCAAAGTCTGTAATAGTAGTTGTTTCCCATTTAATGTTCTCATTAGGTATCTTGGCAGTCTTCATACCAATCTGTTTGCTATCACCGAAATAGTAACTGCCACTAGCCGCCAATGTAGCCGCATAAGCATAGTTACCAATTTCCTGATTACCCAATTTACCCCAGCTACCACGCAATTTCAATGAGTGGAGGAACTTCACATTCTCCATAAATTTCTCATTTGTCATGATCCATGCACCCGAAAATGAAGGGAAGGTAGCATAACGATGTGCCTTGGGCATACGTGACGAACCATCGTGACGGACATTCATCTCTAACAGATAACGGCCTCCGTAATTATAATTCAAGCGTCCGAAGAATGACTGCAAGGAACTCTCTTCCGCTGATCCGGTCACATGGTCATTCATAGTACCTCCATCCATTTCATAAATATTATCGGTAGCGAATCCCTGCTTGGACGCCTCATTCTTGTCCCAACGGGTAGCCTGGATAGAATGGCCTGCCAACAGATTGAACGAATGTTTTCCTACAGAAAAATCATAGGTCAGAATATTTTCATTAATATAAGTCGTTTCCAGATAATGATAATCTGTCAGTTTATTGGTACCGACTGTGGTCAGCGCATTTCCTTCAGCATCGTATCTTATATTATTCTTCGGATTGAAAGTAGTCACATCGTTCATATAATATTTATAAGCCAGACTTGAACGGAACTTCAATCCTTTTATGATATCAATTTCACCAAAGAATTTACCATCAAAACGATAATGCTTGTTATCTTTATAGCCCATATTCAAAGCTTCAATCGGATTTTTGAATACGGCTTGGGAAATATTGGGATTTCCATCCAAAAATCCATAATGTCCGTTAGAATAACGCACAGGAACAGTAGGACGGGTAAACCAAGTAAGGTAGCGCATCAAACCTTCACCGGTAACACTGGTAGTAGGCTCATCAATGTTCTGACGGCTTCCCGAAAGATTCAGACCTAATTTTACAATACCCAATTGTGCATCCAGATTGGAACGGAAATTAAAACGTTGATTGGCCGTTTCACGCAAGATACCATCCTGCTGGAAATACTGAGTGGAAATCATGTAATGTACCGCTTTACTACCACCGTTCACAGACAAATGGTGTTGGTGCATGGCTGCTGTACGAAACATTTCCTTAGCCCAATCGGTATTGGCAAAATGATCGGGGTCTGATCCGTTTTGCAACTTTTGTAACATTTCATCCGTGTATGCTTTGGAAGGCCAGCATTCGTTATACATCTTCGCCCATTCATAAGAATTCACATAATCGGGCAGCACGGTAGCTTCTTGCAAAGCGATACTACCGGAATATGTAATGGTAGGTTTCTGCTCACCGCCCCGTTTGGTAGTCACCAGAATAACCCCGTTGGCAGCACGTACACCATAAATAGAAGCCGAAGCCGCATCCTTCAATACGGAAACACTTTCAATATCATCTGCAGGGATTTCCGCAATCTGGCTTACCGAGCTTTCCACTCCATCGATCAAGACCATCGGATCATTGTGTTCAAAAGTTCCTACACCACGGATACGGATTTCGGGACTGTCATGACCGGCCTGGGCACCATTGTTGGTCAACATAACACCCGGCAAACGACCCTGAAGCATATTGGCAGTATTCGCTACCGGCATAGAAGCTACATCCTTGAAATTTACAGCAGCAACAGAACCCGTCAGATTTTCCTTCTTCTGCACGCCATAACCGACTACTACCACTTCGTCAATCATTTCCGTATCTTCCTTCAGATTTACATTCAGCACCGTATTGTCTTTCGAAATACGATATTCCTGATCGGAATATCCTATAAAAGAAATGACAATAGTAGAATTAGAAGCCACCGTGAGATTGAAATTACCATCCAAATCAGTCACCGTTCCATTGGTTGTTCCTTTTTCAACCACACTGGCACCGATGACCGGTTCGCCTGTGGCATCTTTTACAATACCGGAAACTTTAAACTTGTCTGCTTGCAGACTGGAAGCGCTCACATTCATCGCAGGGATGAAGAAGCAGAGACACAGCAATAGACTCAGTACCCGGAATGTACTGGTTTCTGTCAGAGTTTTCATGTTCATAATACTTTTTTTAAAGGTCTAACAAATAAAGATAATTCGTTTTATTTGCCAGCAAAAGTAAGAGGAACAGAAAAGAAACAGGGAGAATTATTACCGGAAAAAGGCTGTTTATTCCCTATAGAGCCTATTTCCGGTAATAATCAGCCATCATACTTCATCATATACTCTGTAGGAGAAAGTCCGAATTTCTTCTTAAAGCAGGAACTGAAATATTTAGGGTCGTTGAAACCTACGGCATACGCCAAATCGGCTATACGGATTTTCTTTTTCTCGTCTATCAGCCGACAAGCCGCTTGCAAACGGACATTGCTGATAAATGCAGAGGGAGTAAGTCCGGTCAACAGTTTCAATTTATCTGCTAGTGTAGTCCGGGCCATACCCATCTCCGCCATAAACTGTGCATGTTCAAAATCACAATCACTCAAATGGGCATTCACACAATCCACCGCTTTCCGAATGAAAGCTTCGTCCATCGAGGTGTAATTTAATTCTTTGGCTTCAAAGACCAACTGCTTACGAAAATCCCCCCCCATACGTTTGCGCCGTTTCAACAAGTTATCTATCTTGGCAAACAAGACAGAGAGGCGGAGCGGTTTACAGATATAACCATCGGCCCCAGACTCATACCCTTCCACATGGTCTTCATCACTAGTCTTGGCCGTTAACAAAATCAATGGAATATGGCAGGTCTCAAATTGAGTCTTCACCCGGCGGCACAATTCCATACCGTCCATTTCGGGCATCATAACATCGGAAACAATTAAATCCACTTCCTGTTTGGCAAGGATCTCCAAAGCTTCCGTTCCATTAGCGGCCTTCAGAATATGGTATTTGCCATGCAACAGACGAACCATCAAAGCCAATAATTCCTCATTATCCTCCACTAACAAAATAGTCGATGCTGCCGGTTTCTCTTCCAACATATCAATCTCCGAGACATTCTCCATTTCATCTGCCGATAAAACAGCATAGTCCACATTTTCAGTATTCTCGTCTACCTCATCTTCAGCAAAAGCCTCACGTCCTATAGGAATTTCAACCACAAAAGTATTCCCTTCCTCCTTATCGCTAAATACCTGTATCGTTCCATGATGCAACAATACCAAATCTTTAGTCAGCGACAAACCGATACCCGTCCCTATGGTATGGAATTTACGATACTCCCCTTCATAGAATCTCTCGAACATATGATCCAATTTCTCTTTTGGAATCAACTCGCCGGGATTGTTCACACTCAATTTAAAAGTCCTCTTTTCCTCATCATGAGCCTGCGACACCACAATAGTTCCTCCTTCAGGAGTATATTTAGCGGCATTGGAAAGCAGATTGTACACCACTTTATCCAATTTATCCACATCAAAATATCCCGAATATTCTTCAGACAAATCAAATTGTATGGACAATTTCTGCTTTTTAACCAAAGGAGCGAAAGCCGACACTGATTTTTTCAAGAACATACTGACATTTCCATGCGAAACTTTTAGCCGCAACTTGCCATTCTCCACTTTCCTGAACTCTAAGATTTGCTGAATCAACCGGATTAACCGCACAGTATTATCAGCTATTACAGAACAAACCGACGAACTTGCCGGTACTTCTTGTTTCAGTTCATCCACCGAAGCCGATATAATAGAAAGCGGAGTCAGCAACTCATGAGTGATATTGGTAAAGAACTGTAATTTAGCATGATTGATTTCCTCCATTTTCTGCCGTTCTATCTTCCCCATCTCTATGGCCTGTTTCATCCGGATACGGTTTCTGACAATCCGATAAGTATACCATGCCAATGAAACGAACAACAAGACATAAAGGCAATAAGCCCACCACGATAACCAAGGCGGCGGAAGAATAGTTATACGCAGACATTTCATATCCGGAGACCAGATTCCATTCTGATTGGCTCCCTTTACACAAAAAGTATAAGTACCTGCCGGAAGATTGTTATAATAGGCAAACCGACGTCCAGCCTCAACGGACAACCATTCCTTGTCATATCCCTCCAACCGATATAAATAACGGTTCAACTCAGGATTGATATAGTTCAATATTGAAAAATCAAGACTGAAATTATTCTCCCGGTATCCTAATACAATTTTATCAATAAAATCAATAGCTCTGTTTGCAGCAATCCCCTCTCTGACGGAAAGAGGATAGGTACGTACCGATACATTATGTACCTTTATATCTGTAATTACTACCGGAGAATAGGCAGTATCCTGAACTATTTTATCAGGATAAAAACTGTTCAATCCACGGAATCCTCCGAAGAAAAGTTTCCCATCCGCCCCCTTGAAGCAAGAATTCCGGTTAAACATATGGTCTTGCAAACCATCATCTACCGTATAGGTATGTATTTTCGGTGCAGCACCGTCCAAAGGTATATCAATGTGATACATTTCCGCATTGGTAGTAAGCCATAAAGTATGCTCATCATCCTCCAGCATGCTGAAAACAACATCTCCATTCCGGAAATAATCATTCAAGACTGAAACAAAACGATCATTCTTCCGGTCATACAAATCGAGTCCGTTACCATTCGACCCCACCCATACTCTGTTGTATCCATCCACACAAACACTCATCGCCCCGACAGTGGATAATGTACCATCCGAAGGCGTATAAAACTTAACCTTATATGTTTCTCCGGATGTATCTATCCGCCATACCCCTTCATTACTAGTCGCTATCCAGATAAAGCCATCTTGATCTTCCGCCATTTTGAAAATAGAAATTTGGGGCAATGCCTGATTTGTCAAAGTCACCAGTTCATTCAAAGAATGAAGTCTTGATTCCGTATCCAAGATAAACACTCCCGAACGTGTCCCCAACCACAGATTCCCTTTCGAATCTTCCAACAAAGAATAAATACAAATATCACTCAGCTCCGGATTGGTAACGGTATTTATCACGTGTGCTTTCCCGGCTTTGACATTATAGAACCACACTCCATCATCCCAAGTGGCAAAACACAATTCATTTGTCCTTTTACGATAAATAATATCATTGACCGTCGATGTATATCCCATATTCTTCAATACAGGATGAGAGCGGTAAGGAACAATGGTATGCTGTTTCATATCATAAAATACCAGACCGAATCCCATGATTCCCATCCACAGATTCCCATTATCCTCCTGATAGACACTGCGGACAGAGCTGGTAGGGCAATGCTCACGCAAAGCCTCCAAAGAATCATAATTAAACCGGAACTTATTTGTATTTACAGTACAAACACCTCCTCCCAACATACCCAGCCACATCAGCCCGTCTTTACTGCACAACAGAGAGTTCACCTCATTAAAAGGTAAATCTCCTTGAAGGTTGCCCGGAACAATATTGGTAAAATTCCCGTCTCCCGATTCATCTTCCAAAATACTGACCCCACTGCGTGAACCGATCCAGAGCTTCCCGGAATTTTTATCCTGAGCAATGGCGTAGATAATATTATCCAACAGAGAATGAGAATTTCCCTTGATGTTCCGGAATGTTTTAAATGAGAAATGTTCCGAATCATACGGATTAATGAGTTTCACCAGTCCATACCGCCAGGTACCGATCCAAATATTCCCGGCTTCATCCTGAAATATGACATGCGCCGAATTACCAGGGTTAATCCCGTCGTAAGTATAATACAATTCCTCTTGAGGACTATAACGCAGCAGCCCCTGTTCCCAAGTACCAATCCATATTTGACCTTTCCGGTCTTCGACAACAGACTTTATATCCATGTTTTTTTCACAATCGAAAGTACGGCTGCCGGCTTTTCTGCGAAACAATCCCTTGTTGCTTCCCACCCATAAATCTCCGTTACTTGCATAAAGGATACTTTCTACATTGCTTACCTGTAACAAAGGACTGATTATTTTCTCTATCTCATCCGTTTCTTTATGCAACACGTATAATCCATTGTGCGTACCTATCCACAAATTATTCTCCTTGTCTTCGGCCACCATATTCACAAAACTATCAATGGAACGTCCATGATTCACTCCATCGGGTTTATATACAACAATAGAATAACCATCGTAACGCAAGAGACCATTGTAGGTCGAAATCCATATATACCCCTGGCTATCCTGAAATAACTTCCTGACTTCATTGGTAGGGAAGTTCACCGAAGTGGAAATGGATTTAAAATGATAAGTATTCACCTTATTATCAGCCCAAAGCAAAACAGGAAAAACAAAAAGATATATTACTCCAAGAATATATTCGCAGTTACGGTGTGCCAAGTGCATAGATTCAACTTTAAGATTTGATGCAATATTCGCAAAAAAAAGCATTTTAAGCAAATATTCCATAAGATTTGTTCTAAATTTCCCCCATTTGCATACATAAGAAACTAAAATTATACCTCCAGAAACACTTAGAACAAAAAGGTTAGAGGCTGTTAAGATAAAAAATTGTATATTTGCCGATAAGTGTGACCTAATTTTAAAACAGAGAAACATGCATTACAACGACCAAGGCGCTGATTTTAAATACCTAATTGTCAATGAGCGTGACAAGCGTTTCGGCTTGTCGGTGACTACCGTCGGATTCCAGGCTATCAGGGCCGGAAGCGTTTATCCACCACGCAACCACCCGGACGCCTATTATTTCACAGCCCAGAAAGGACGTGTGCTGCATGAATATCAGTTGGTATATATCACTAAAGGACGAGGAACTTTCGCCAGCGACACAACCCCGTCTGTTGACATATCCAAAGGGCAGATACTTTTCCTGTTTCCCGGACAGTGGCATACCTATGCGCCGCTGCAAAAGACAGGATGGAACGAATATTACATCGGTTTTGAAGGCCCGATTATAGACAATCTGGTAAAAAACAGCTTTATCTCAAAAGAAAGCCAGATTCTGGATATCGGTATCAATGAAGAACTGGCCAGTCTTTTTGCCCGTGCACTGGAAGTAGCGGAAGCAGACAAGACCGCAGCGCAACAATATTTGTCCGGCATCGTTTTACACATTATGGGAGCCGTACTTGCTATCTCGCAGAACAAACGCTATGAGGTGGACAATGCGGCACAAAAAATAGAAAGTGCCAAAATCATCATGCACGAAAATGTGTACAAGGATATAGACCCGGAAGAACTGGCCATGAAATTGGGAATCAGTTATTCCTGGTTCCGCAAAGTATTCAAAGAATACACCGGTTATGCGCCCGCCAAGTATTTCCAAGAGCTGAAACTGCGCAAAGCGAAGCAGCTGTTGATTGAAAGTTCCATGTCAGTGAAAGAGATATGTTATGAATTGAATTATACCTCTACTGAACACTTTTTCTCGGTATTTAAAAAGCGTACCAATTTCACCCCTACCGAATATCGTAACTTCGGACGGGGCGGAAAAGAAAAAGAGAATGAAAACGAATAAAGAAAAAATGAGAAAAATAACCATCAATCTGGCTGCTGTGGCAGCCTTTTGCATTGTAGTTGCATCACCGGCCTTAGTAAGCAGCAGTTGCGCTACTCCAAAAACGGAGCAGGAAGATACCACTATCATACGGGAAGATTCAGGTATTACGGCATTGAAATACAGTAGTCCCGAAGTTCCCGCCAGTATTGAGTTCTGTGGCAAAACCATTGATTTGAGCCGCTTTGACCGCCACGAGCGTATGGACCGTGAACTATTGGCATTCACCTATATGCACAGTACTTCCTTGCAAATGCTGAAAAAAGCCAACCGCTATTTCCCCATTGTAGAACCCATACTGAAAGAAAACGGAATACCTGATGATTTTAAGTACCTGATGGTAATAGAAAGTAATATGAATCCCACCGCCCGTTCTTCTGCCGGAGCTGCCGGACTATGGCAATTCATGCAAGGTACGGGACGGGATTACGGATTGGAGGTAAACAACAATGTGGACGAGCGTTACCATATTGAGAAAGCGACCCGTGCCGCCTGCCGCTATCTGAAAGACGCGTATGCAAAATATAAGGACTGGGTGGCTGTCGCCGCCTCTTACAATGCCGGTCAGGCACGCATTGCCAGCCAACTGGCCAAACAGGATGTGGACGACTCGTTGGATTTGCAACTGGTAGAAGAGACTGCCCGGTATGTGTACCGCATTCTTGCCGCCAAACAATTATTCAATGCCCCCACTACTTTCGGTTTCCGCCTGCGTGCATCGGATTTGTATCCGCCTATTCCTTATACGGAAATCACTGTGACGAAAGGAATTGCAGACTTGGCACGTTTCGCACGCAGCAAAGGAATCAATCTGGCCATATTAAAGAATATGAATCCCTGGTTACGGGAAACATCCTTGTCCAACCACAGCGGGCGGACTTACGTGATAAAAATCCCTACCAAAGAAGGAATGACTTATGATCCGAAAAAGACGGTGGCGCATGATAAGCGATGGGTGATAGAATAACTTTCTATCATACAGCATTCCATAATCAATTTACCAGTTTTCCTCCACAGTATTTACAATAAGCAGCCCCGTCCTCATGTCCGTCCTTACCACAATGCGGACATTTCAGGGCCACCCTGCGTCTATGTTCCTGGATCATAGACGCAGAAACAATTCCTGTGGGGACTGCAATGATGGTATAGCCCAGTAACATTACAATGGCCGAAAGGAAGCGCCCTAGCGGAGTTTCCGGAGTGATATCCCCATAACCTACCGTCGTCATCGTCACTATCGCCCAATAAATACTATTCGGAATATTATTGAAAGAAGTGCCCGGCCGCTGTCCCTCAATCATATACATCAATGTACCGATCGAAGTCACCAATATCAGTACAAACAAGAAAAAAACAATAATCTTCCGACTGCTGAACACCAAGGAACGCAACAAGAAATTACCTTCATTCAGATAATTGAAAAGTTTAAAGATACGGAACACACGAATCAACCGGAAAGTGCGGATCACCAGCAGATAACGTGCCGTGCCGAAAAGCCAGCCTATATATAGAGGTAAGGTAGCCAGCAAATCCACTATACCGAAAAAACTCAGAGCATACTTCCGCGGTTGGGGAGAACAATAAAGCCTCAACATATACTCTAACGTAAAAAAGAAAGTAAAAACATACTCCGACACCCGCAGATAAGGCCCGATAACGGTATCCCAACTCTTGATACTCTCGGCAATAACCACCAGAATACTCAAGACAATGAACCCTATCAACGCCACATCGAATAACTTTCCCATCGGTGTGTCGCTTTCAAAAATAATCACATATATTTTATGCTTTAATTTCTCATCATGCAGTAAATTCTGCCATTTATTCCAAATACGCCTCAGAAATGCCATAATTTTTTAGGATAGAACACAAATCATTCACAATTATAACAAATATTGCCCGATTTATGTCCCATCGGTAACTATTATTTTCACTATATTTGCACAAAACCAATAAAATAATAGCATGAAGAAACAACTTATGACAGGTCTGTTCACAGTCCTCGCCCTTACAGCAGGCGCACAGACCTTCCAAGAATGGCGCAACCCGGAAATAAATGCGGTAAACCGTGCGCCGATGCACACGAACTACTTTGCTTTTGAGAATGCAGATGCAGCTAAGAAAGCAGACAAAAAACAATCAACTAACTACATGACTTTGAACGGAACCTGGAAGTTCAACTGGGTAAAGGATGCAGACTCCCGTCCGACTGATTTCTGGAAAACCGGCTTCAACGACAAAGGCTGGGATGACCTGCAAGTTCCCGCCGTATGGGAACTGAACGGATACGGTGATCCTATTTATGTGAACGTAGGCTATGCCTGGCGTAACCAGTTCCAGAACAACCCTCCCGAAGTGCCGACAGAGAATAACCATGTAGGTTCTTACCGCCGTGAAATTGTAGTTCCCGCCTCATGGAAGGGAAAAGATATTATCGCCCATTTCGGTTCGGTTACCTCCAATATGTATTTGTGGGTAAACGGACGTTATGTAGGCTACAGCGAGGACAGCAAACTGGAAGCCGAATTTGACCTGACTCCATATTTAAAACCGGGTCAGAAAAACCTGATCGCCTTCCAAGTATTCCGCTGGTGCGACGGTACCTATCTGGAAGATCAGGATTTCTTCCGGTATAGCGGCGTGGGACGTGACTGCTATCTATATGCCCGCAACAAAAAACGCATTCAAGATATCCGTGTAACTCCCGACTTGGACGCAGCTTACCAAAACGGCAGCCTGGCTGTCAATCTGGATTTGAAAGGCAGTGGTAAAGTCGATTTGGAACTGGTAGATGCACAAGGCAAGCAAGTGGCAACCGCTACCGCCAACAAATCCGGTCTGGTGACCATGAACGTAGAGAACCCCAAAAAGTGGAGTGCCGAAACACCTTATTTATATACCTTGCGTGCCAGCATGCAGGGCAGCAATGAAGTGATTCCTGTCAAAGTAGGTTTCCGCAAGATTGAATTGAAAGGTGACCAGATCTTGGTTAACGGTAAGGCAGTCCTGTTCAAGGGAGCCGACCGCCACGAAATGGATCCGGACGGAGGCTATGTAGTATCTCCCGAACGTATGCTACAGGATATCCAGATAATGAAGCAATTCAACCTGAACGCTGTACGTACCTGCCACTACCCGGATGACAACTTATGGTACGATTTATGTGACCAATATGGTATTTACGTCGTGGCCGAAGCCAATATAGAATCTCACGGTATGGGCTACGGCGACAAGACGCTAGCCAAGAACCCCTCTTATAAGAAAGCCCATCTGGAACGTAACCAGCGCAATGTACAACGCGGATTCAACCATCCGAGCATCATCTTCTGGTCATTGGGTAATGAAGCCGGTGACGGCCCCAACTTCGAACAATGCTATAAATGGATTAAAGCAGAAGACCCCAGCCGTGCCTGCCAATATGAACAAGCACGCCAGAAAGAACATACCGATATCTTCTGTCCGATGTACTATGATTATAACGGCATGGAAAAATATGGTCAACGTACCGATGCTACCAAACCATTGATTCAGTGTGAATATGCCCATGCAATGGGTAACTCGCAGGGTGGTTTCAAAGAATATTGGGATTTGATCCGTAAATATCCGAATCTGCAAGGTGGATTTATCTGGGATTTCGTTGACCAGTCCTGCCGCTGGAAAGGAAAAGACGGCGTGATGATTTATGCTTACGGAGGAGATTTCAACCGCTTTGACGCTTCTGACAACAACTTCTGTGACAATGGTTTGATCAGCCCCGACCGTGTTCCTAATCCGCACATGTATGAAGTAGGTCACTTTTACCAAAATATCTGGACTACTCCCGCCGATTTAAGCAAAGGGGAAGTAAATGTGTTCAATGAGAACTTCTTCCGTGATCTGTCCGCCTACTATATGGAATGGCAAGTACTGAAAGATGGAAAAGTAATCCGCACCGGACGCGTGGATGATTTAAAAGTCGCTCCTCAGGAAACAGCCAAGATTACGTTGAATATCGGCAAGACCTGCACCTGCAAGGAATGGTTGCTGAACGTTTCCTACAAACTGAAAAACCGCGAAGGTTTGCTGCCCGCAGGTTTCACCGTCGCCAAGAATCAGTTGACACTGAATGATTACAAAGCACCGTCTATGGATTTGAAGAACGTGGAAACGACCAATGTAGCCACCGTTGTTCCGCAAATCATCGACAACCAATATCATTATCTGATCGTAAAAGGCAATAACTTCGTAGCCGAGTTCAACAAACAGAACGGTTACTTAAGCAAATATGCAGTGGACGGAACGGAAATGCTGAAAGAAGGCGCAGCCCTGACCCCTAACTTCTGGCGTGCCCCGACAGACAATGATATGGGAGCCGGCCTGCAAAACAGATATGCCGCATGGAAAAACCCGGGATTGAAACTGGTTTCCTTGAATTCCAAAACAGAAAATGACCAGATAGTAGTGAATGCGGAATATGACATGAAGAATGTTTCCGCCAAATTATATCTGACTTATGTCATCAACAACGAAGGAGCCATCAAAGTGACCCAAAAGATGACAGCCGACAAGAATGCCAAAGTATCTCCGATGTTCCGCTTCGGTATGCAAATGCAGATGCCTAAATGTTTTGAAACCGTAGAATATTATGGTCGTGGTCCGGTAGAAAACTACAGTGACCGCAACCACAGCACAGACTTGGGTATTTATCGCCAGAGTGTGGATGAACAATTCTACTCCTATATCCGTCCGCAGGAAACAGGAACCAAGACCGATATCCGTTGGTGGAAGCAACTGAATGCCGGCGGTAACGGACTGAAGGTAGTAGGTGATGCTCCATTCTCTGCATCCGCTTTGCATTATACCATCTGTTCACTGGATGATGGCGAACAAAAAGACCAGCGTCACTCGCCCGAAGTACAGAAAGCAGACCTGACCAACCTGATCATCGACAAGGCTCAGATGGGATTAGGTTGTGTAAACAGCTGGGGAGCTCTGCCGTTGCCTCAATATATGTTGCCCTACGGTGATTATGAATTTACTTTCATCCTGACTCCGGTAAAACATAGCGTCGAGATAGAATAAAACACAGGTTAAACAATAAAAACAAGGTGGCTGGATTTGTTTTCAGTCACCTTGTTTTTATTCCCTCTGTTCTTCATAGCTACTGCCATCTACAATTTTCATAAAACAAGTATCACACAAGTATCTGCCCCAACCATCTCTTCAAAACACATTTTCCACCTTTTTTCCTTCAAATTCTTCATACGCGGGCAAGACTTTGAACCTCAAGCCATTACAATGAACCATTCTTATTCCAATCCTTCATAAATTCTTCATAAAGTTATATCCGTTCCCTTCGCATGAACCAACCACGGGAATCCATTCCGACAACCCATCGAATCTTTTTCCTTATTTTACCGTACCCGATTACAAACCTCGGTTGTATTACTCATAAAGAACAATTAAACACTAGTAAAATGAGATCAGACGGCTATTTGAAAACAGCGTGGATCATGACCGTATTATTCAGCATCATCCTTCCGCTTCATTCACAAACACCCCGGCAATTCTCTATAGAATTAAAGGACAAACCACTTCCCGCCGCCCTTAAACTAATCGAAAAGGAAGGCGGAAAGAATATTATCTTCTCCTATAACGAAACAGAAAGCTACCGGGTTACAGCCTCCATCCGGCAAAAAACCGAACTTGAAGCCATCGGCACTGTCCTGAACGGCATTCCTTTCATTTGTAAAGAACGGGAAGAATACTTCGCCATACAGAAAAAGGGAAGAGACATACGCATTACCGAAATACGAGGACAAGTAACCAATGAAAAGAATGAACCGCTGCCCTACTCCAATGTACTCTTATTGACTCCCGGCGACTCCACCTTTGTAAACGGATGTGTCACCCGTGAAGACGGAAGTTTCCTGATGATAGCGGAAGAAGGGATACCTTACTTGATACGGGTTTCTTATATAGGCTATAAGACGGAAGTGCAACCTTACCACCCTACTCTTACGTTTCACCTGCTTCCCGACACCCAACTGATGCAGGAAGTAACCATCAGCGCCCGACGCCCCATGATAGAAGTGGGTCCCAACGGACTAAAAGCCAACGTGGCAGGAACTTCCCTGGCCCGAATGGGGTCTGCCGCAGAAATGTTGCCCCATCTTCCTTTCGTCACCGGCCATAACGGCGAATACAATGTAATGGGATGCGGTTCTCCTGTAATCTATATAAATAATAAGAAAGTACGTGACATGACAGAACTGGACCGTATCCGGGCCAACGAAATCTTATCCGCAGAAGTCATCACTACTCCCGGAGCCGAATATGCCTCGGACGTAGCAGCCGTCATCCGCCTCCGCACCATCCGCCGGCGCGGACAAGGGTTGAGCGGCCACTTCAATACGACTTATTCACAAGGACATTCCGCCAACGCCAACGAATATATGGCATTAAATTATCGCACCGGCGGTCTGGATCTCTTTGTAAAGGGATATATGGCACAGCAAAACTCGTATGGAAAAACCACAAATATGAACCGCATCAAGGGTTCCGCCATTTGGCAAACCAACAAAAATGATGTGCAGACCCATAAGAGCCAACGTTTTTCCGGTGAGCTGGGATTCAATTATGAACCGGATGAACACCATTCTTTCGGTCTGCGCTATATGCCCGAAACCGGAATAGGGAATGCAGACAGAAATTCATCCGGTAAAACCGTCACCAGACGTAACGATGAAGAAACCGACCGGATAAACTTTACTACAGCAGAACAAATACATACAGGTTGGGATCACGCGGCAAACGCCTACTACGCAGGAGAACTGGGCAAATGGAATATTGACTTCAACGCCGATTACCTGTTCAAACGCTCGCATTCCGACCAGAACGCCATGAATAATGACGATGCAACCGTGCAAGCAGACAGTCGTATGCGCAGCTCCCTCTATGCCGCCAAGCTGGTAGTCAGTGCCCCTTTATGGAACGGACGTTTTTCATTCGGTACGGAAGAAACTTTTACCAACCGCCATGATATCTTTACCCAAAACGGTTTCTCTGCTGATGCCGACGACCACATCAAACAATCCGTATATGCCGCATTTGCTGACTATTCAAGATCCATCCGCCATTGGAAACTGAATATGGGAATACGTTATGAACATCAACAAACAGATTATTATGAAAAAGGGATAAGGATAGATGCACAAAGCCCTACCTATAATGATATTATTCCTGTATTGGCCGCCAGTTGGTCACACAATGGCAAAAGTTTCAGCCTCTCTTACCGGTTACGTAAAAATAACCCCGATTATAGCCTATTGACCAATTCCATCCGCTATCGCAGCAAATATGAGTATTCTCAAGGAAACCCTTTGCTGAAAACCCAAAAGACGCATCGCTTTTCGGCCGGCGCCTCTTGGAATTGGCTCTATTTCTCAGCCTATTTCAGCCGTATTCTCAATATGTATACCAATATAATTATGCCCTACAAGGAAGATACACATCCGGGCGTCCTCTTATTTGCCACACAGACCATTCCTACAACCCATAATTACGGCATTAGTTTCAACGCCTCTCCCAAACTGGGGTGTTGGGAACCACAACTCAATGTGAATATGGCTTTTTTGGACATGAATGCGAATAAAATAGGAATCACCGAACACCGGAACCAACCCCGTTTCTATATCAGTCTGGACAACAACTTCAACCTTCCCAAAGGCTGGTTCTTCAATATGGAAGGATATCTCTCCACCGCTTCCCGGCAAGGATTTTTTGTAACGCGCACGGAAGGACAAATCAATGCACGCCTTTCCAAATCCTTTTTAAAAGAGACACTCACCATAACATTCACCGCCAATGATATTCTTAGAACAGGGTATTTCCATTTTGATTTATACGGCATAGATGCCTATATGGAAAATCGGATTTACCGGGATTTCCAACGCTTCGGCCTCCAAGTATCCTATAAATTCAATGCCACCAAGAGCAAATATAAAGGAACCGGAGCCGGACAAAGCGAAAAGAATCGTCTGTAACCCCAGCGGAGAAAAGGAAATTTCCGTACCTTTGTTCACGGAAGACAAGGAAACATGCAGATTTTATTCAGGAGAAGAAACCATAAAGAAGAGCACTTCGAACGACTGTTCGCAGAAATGTACCCACGCCTCGTCCGCTTTGCTACCACCCTGATGAGCAATACGGAAGAAGCCAAGGACATAGTAAGCGAAACCATGGAACAAGCCTGGAAGGAGTTCGACCAACTAAAGGAAAACACCCGTAGCGCCTGGCTCTATGCCACCGTGCGTAACGGATGCCTCAACCGCTTGAAGCATTTGAATGTGGAACAGCAACACATAGACCGCCTCATCGAAGCCACCCGTGCGGAAATGAATCAGGGTTACCGCGCACACGAGGCACTGTTGCAGCAAGCGGAAAACATAGCCCGCAGTTTGCCCGAACCGACTTGCACCATCTTGCGAAGCTGCTATTGGGAGAAAAAAACATATCAACAGGTAGCCGACGAATTGGGAATCAGCCCCGACACCGTGAAAAAACATATATCAAAAGCATTGCGGACTCTGCGCGAAGCGATACTGAAAAAGGAGGATAAACAATGAAAAAGGAGTTTTCAACAAATGACCACATCCATCCGGACAACGGAAAGAATCCCCATAACCAAGACTCCCCCCAAAACGGAACTTGGAATGACCATCAATTGGAACAACTCTTTGGTGAAGCATTGGGGGATATTCCCACCGCAGACGAAACCCGGAAAGCCTGGCAGACATTCATCCGTCGTCACCGTATCAGACACCAATCTATCCGACGAATAACGATACCAGGTATAGCCGCCGCTGTCATCGCCTTGGTACTTGTATTCCAGCCTTTACTACAACCTGAGCCGCAGGAAGTGGAAGTCTTCACTTCACTGGAAGTTCCTGAGGAAATTACTTTTCGGGAAGAAGGGAAAAGGATAATTGTAAGCACCCCGCCCGCTACCATTACCTCCGTTCAATTAAGCGACGGAAGCAAGGTATTGCTCAGCGCAAACAGCCGTCTGGAGTATCTAAAGGAGTTTACAGATACCATTCGCAGTGTCAAACTAAGCGGAGAGGCCCGTTTTGAAGTAGCCAAAGACGCTTCCCGCCCCTTTATAGTATGCACCGAGCAACTACAAACACGAGTACTGGGAACGGTGTTCGATGTGAAAGCCTATCCCCGTTACTCGCCGGATGTCATCCTCTATCAAGGACGAGTGAATGTAAGTCATACCAAGCGCAATCAAAGTAAGGAAATGCACCCGGGGGAACAAATATCCTTGGATAAACAAGGAAAACTCCAATTGAAAAGAGTTGATACGGAGAAGAGAAAAGGATGGGCGGAGAATGAATTTTCTTTTGACAATACCGACTTGAGGCAAGTCATGCAAGATATAGGTTCATGGTATAACATCAGCATCGTATTCCGTTCACGTCCGTTACTGGACGAACGCATCTATTTCCATATCAACCGCCAACTCCCGGTGAATACCGTACTGGACGCCTTGAATGATTTGAAAATCGCACAGTTCACCATGAAAGAAGGAAAAATAATAGTGGAAACACCACAAGACAAGAAACGATAACATCAATGGGAGTTCAATAAACAAGCCTGTATTTTCACCTGGAGATTAACATATCAGCGTTCTTTTCATCTTCAGGTGAGAACCATTCGGTTTATCCCCCCTGTGCTAAAGAGCTGACAGCACTATCTCTCTTTCCAGTTCCCTCGTGTGAAATCGGGAATCTCCACCGGTACACTGCCCTGTCGCACGGAGCGCTCGCTCAGTTCCGTAATGCAAGACCATTCGGCAGCGTCATACACATCCTGATCCAACGGCAAACCGTTCCTCAAACAATGAATAAGCCGGTAGTCCATGATATAATTCATCTCATTCGGCATATTCTTCCGCCGCGCCTCCTCGCCGATAACTGCCGTAAAAGGATGTTTATACTGCTCCATCATCCGCTCAAACTGCTCACCGGACAAAGGTTCCTTGCCATATTCATCGAGCAGAAGACAGGGAACAGGATATTTCTGCATGAATCCCTTCGTGCCGCACACCGTCTGATGGCGGCTGTACGGGCGAGGAGTGGTCACATCATATTGCAACAAGATAGTTCTTCCTTTTGCGGTATGAATCAGCGTGGTATTCACATCCCCCATCTCATAACTCTGCGCCGCTTCTTCGGAGGATGCACCAAACACCTGTCCGGCATAAGCAGACAGACCGGCCTGACGCGAGGACATGGAAACCAGATACTCCATACGGTCTCCCCGATGAATATTCATCCATTGGCAGACAGGACCCAAGCCGTGAGTAGGATAAGGATTCCCCGTATGCTGCTGGCTGTAAAGCTTTATCCAGTGATTGTGATACCCACCCGCTTTTTCGTCTGCAAAATAATGCTTGCGCAAGTCATGGATGTATGATCCCTCGGCATGAGTAATTTCGCCCAACACCCCCTGCTGCACCATGTTCAATGTAGTCAGGGCAAATGCATCGTAACAACAGTTCTCCAGCATCATGCAGTGACGGCGGGTTTCTTCGGCTGTATCCACCAAACGCCAGCAATCGGCCACACTCATGGCGGCAGGAACCTCCAACGCCACGTGACGGCCCTGCTGCAAGGCATAAACGGCAATATCAGTATGAGTCAGCCAGTCCGTACAAATATAAATGAGGTCTATCTCCTTGCATTCGCACATCTTGCGCCACATCCCTTCTTCCGAATAGTTCTCGGCTTCGGGACGGCCGAACTCCCGTAAGATATGCTCTGCACGCTCTATATTCTCTTTCCGCAAATCACAAAGCGCTTTCACCTCAATGCCTTCCAGGTGCATATATCTCTCAAGTGCAAGAATGCCCCTGTTTCCTAATCCGACAAAACCGATCCGAACTACGGGGATGGCAGGGCAGGTTAAATTAAGTACGTTGGGTCGTTTCATGGACTGCTTTATTTTTCCGGCAAAGATAAAGAGAAAAATCGAGAGGCAGAGGACTGCCTGTGAATAATTTGCCGGTATACCGGTCTGATGTCTTTCCGTATCGGAACCTAACCTCTTTCAACAGCAAACATAAGCCTTTTTCTCCATACAACTAAGGTCTTTATTCCTATTATCTTCTATAGTCTTCCGATGCAGACCGTACAGTCCACTGTAGCAGACCGTACAGTCCATTACGGCAGACTCTACAGTCCATTGCAATGGACTGTAGAAGGTTTCAGTATAAAAGCCCTTAATCATCCGGAAGAAAACGCTTAGCCAAAGAGAAGACAGCACTTAAAAGCCGCTTTATAACCAGACAGTTCCCTTTCCCGGAAAAAGACAAAGAGGATGTGTCCGGACCGAAGTGACAGCCACAGGACACATCCTCTGTTTTCGAATGAGAACAGCACAAACGGTGCTTAAATAATAGAAGTACGTTTGGTAAATTCTATAATTTCGGGAATATAACCGAATGCCAGACCGGTCACCGTGTCGGCACAACCATAATAAACGGCCACCCGTCCCGTTGCCGGATCATGCAAAGCCGCACAAGGGAAGCATACATTGGGCACATCACCCATGCATTCGTAAGGTTCACGCGGAGAGATAAGATAAGGTCCCGAACGGAATTTCACCTTCCACGGCTCGTCCAAGTCAAGCAATGCCGATCCAAAGGCATAGACATAACCGTTGCAGGAACGAAGCACACCGTGATAGAACAGCAACCAGCCCTCACTGGTTTCGATGGGAATGGGGCCGGCGCCAATCTTCAGGCACTGCCATGCACTTACTTCAAAAGGCGCGGGTGACATGACGTGACGATGGTGTCCCCAAAACTCCAAGTCGGGCGACTCGCTATAATAAATATCTCCGAAAGGAGTATGCCCGTTGTCACTGGGACGGCTCAACATGGCAAACTTACCATTGATCTTGCGGGGAAACAGCACGCCATTACGGTTGAAAGGCAGGAAAGCATTCTCCACCTGATGGAATGTCTTGAAATCCGTAGTCCATGCCACGCCGATGGTGGGCTGGCCCTTATATCCGTTACACCAGGTCACATAGTAACGGTCGTCGATAAAGCAGACACGCGGGTCATAACCGTACACCCATTCACCAATCTCAGGAATATCACACTGGAACTGCAACTTCTCCGGATTGATGTCCCAATGAACGGCGTCCTTGCTGAATCCCACATGGAGCGCCATCCGGCGGTTTGTATCATCACAACGGAACACTCCGGCATACCCTTCGCCGAAAGGTACTACCGCACTATTGAATATACTATTGGATGTAGGCAGCAAATCACGGGGAATGATGGGATTCGCGCTACATCTCCACATTACATTTTTACAACCTTCGGGACGTTCCTCCCACGGCATACCGGGCAACGGATTGCCCGCAATCTTCAATTCACTCATATTCTCTTTTTTGTTAGGTTAATAGTTTTTCTCTATTTCTTGTCTTCGTGCGTGAAGGGTACAAACCAAGTCATCAGGAATGCCGGAATGGCAGCCACCAGCACAAAGATGAAAAACAGTTTATAGCCCAGCCAGTCGCTGACATATCCGGACATCATACCGGGCAACATGACACCCAGGTTCATGATACCCGATGCAAAAGCATAATGCGCCATCTGATGAGGGCCGGCAGCCACCTGTTGCATCATGAACAAGGTAAGTCCCACAAAGCCGAAGCCATATCCGAAATACTCCAGCACAATGGCTCCGCCGATAAGAGGCGCACTCTGCGGTTGGAAAATGGCAAGCAGCGTGTAAGCCATAAAAGGCAGATTGAATACACAACACAAGGAGAACAAAGTCTTTTTCAATCCACGTGCGGAAATATAATATCCGCCCAGCAATGAACCGAGTACGAAAGCTGCCGCTCCGAAGGTTCCGTAATAAATGCCAATCTCCTGTTCTGTCAATCCCAAACCGCCCACATCACGACCGGCTTTCAGGAACAAAGGTACAATTTTCATCACAAACCCTTCGGCAAAACGATATAAAATAATAAAGCAGATGTAATAAACGATATGCTTTTTAGTAAAGAAGTTCCGGATGACATTCCATAACTCGGCCATACTCTGCGAAAAAGAGGTGACCGAATGGGCATGCTTGCCCGAAGGCAGCATACGGGTATGATAAAGTCCCAAAGCGAACATCACTCCTCCGAGGACAATCATAATGACCGTCCAGGAATAGAGTACCGCATCTTCGGCAGGACCTTCGTATTCATCTTTCAAGAAACCGGCCAGATAAACCAGCAGACCTGTACCGATAATCTTGGCTACGTTATAAAAAGCACCTTGCCAACCTATATACTTAGCCTGTTCCTGTGCATTCAACTCGTCCATATATACCCCGTCACAGGCCACATCGTGCGTTGCCCCGCTAAAGGCGACAATGGCGAACAAGGCGATAGTGATTGCAAAAAAGGACGGAAGATGAAGCGACAAGGCAATCAACCCGAAAGTGACTCCCGACACCATCTGGGTGAGGACGACAAAGAATTTCTTGGTACGGTACATTTCGAGTAGCGGGCTCCAAAGGGGTTTCAATGTCCAGGGAAGCATGATAAGGGAGGTCCAGAAGGCTATTTTCGCATCACTGACTCCCAGACCTTTGTACATCAGTACAGCTACCATATTGAGGACAACAAAAGGGAGCCCCATACCAAAATAAGCGGTGGGAACCCAAAAAATAGGACTACGGCGTCTGGCCGGAGTTGGGGTTTCGGTTGTTTTCATTTATATCTAAGTATTAAGGTTGTTGAATTCGGCTATAACCGAAGATAACTTCATCCCCTTTCAGAAGGAGATGAAGTTACCTTTCGGAATCTATAAACGCAATAGGACGAAGCATTTGGTAAATCAGTCAGTTATAGGAATAAAGCTCACCGCTTGTCCACCACCTTTTGCCATGACTACAGACAAGGTATCGGCTGCTGTCACCTCTTTGTCCTTAATCTGATACGAAGTAGGATTCGTTTTCCAGTCGGCATCTTCTCCATCAGCATAAA